>Ga0315534_1002128_pt1 | contig 13543 bp, 15 predicted proteins | sample SalMarSW160240MG_FD_203094 | JGI IMG/M metagenome (GOLD analysis project Ga0315534, IMG submission 203094) | Salt marsh sediment microbial communities from the Plum Island Ecosystem LTER, Massachusetts, United States - Salt Marsh Sediment SW1602-40 ... | reverse complement strand
TTTTCGTTTGACCGAAAAAATCGTCGTGCCGGGCGCAAAAATAGTGGAGGGCAAAATCGTTCCTTCAAGCATTGAAGCGACCGTGGTCGCCGACAAGGCAGGGCCGGATTACAATATCGGGGCGGTCAGCCATTTCTCCATACCCGGTTTTCAGGGTTCGGCGAAATATCAGGGTTTTTACGCTGAATCAAAATCAGCAATGACCGGCGGTTTTATCGGCGAAGTCGCTTACCCGACCGACAATGACATCAAAAAGGCCAAGACGAGGGCCGCCAGCGACCTTCAGGATTACATTATGTCTTTATTGGCGGTCCAGATACCGATTGATTTCAAAATAATTGAGGGTGCTAGGCAATTCAATCTTTTGAAACAGGAAATAAATCCGCAGACGGATGAAAATAGTAATTTTAACGTTTTTTCTGAAGCCCAATTGACAGTCATCGCTTTTAAAGAATCAGACGTGAAAAATTTAATGGAAGAAACCGCCAAAGCGAAATTAGGGGATAGTTTCAGGATGAAAACTTCTGAATTGGAGTACGGAGCCGGGAGGAGCGATTTCAAACAGGGAGAAATTTCGTTTGCCGTTGATTTTCAGGGTTCTTTTGAGGAGCCGGTTGATACAGACTGGTTCCGACAGCAAGCCGCCAATAAAAGCGAACAGGATTTGAGGGTTTTAATATCTTCTTTGCCCAACATCCAAAAAATCACGATTTCTTTTTGGCCATTCTGGGTCAAACGCTCACCGGATAATTTAAACAGGATAAAGGTAGAATTGGAGTAGGGAATTAAACTATCTTTCTTTTCACTAAATTTCAGACCTCAATAAATAATACTCGTTTCACTTAATTTTCCGACAAAAATTCGGTTCCCGTCGCTCGGCTCCGACCAAATTTTTGTGAACGGAAAATTTGTGCTCAACCTCGTTTATTTATAATGAGGTCTTCAACAATCGTTCAAAGAAAAATAGTTCAACCCAAAAGATGATAAAATTGGAAATAAAAAAGGCGAGGTGAATCACCACGCCTTTTACGTTATGATAAGAAGAAATTAATGTGAAACTAATCCAAGTAGCTTGGCACCCCCGCCGGCAAAAATGAACCAGCCGGCGTAATACACGGCGTAAACGATTCCATCGCCGACGTAGTATAAACCATAGACAAGCCACGAAACGACAACAAGGAAAAGACCCAGGGGCCAAGCAGCACCGTAGGCAATATTGGCGCAAAGCCATATATTTAACCCATCTCTTAGGAAAAAAGTGTGGTTGCTGCTAAACGCCCATCCACCAGCAGCGACCCTGCCAAGAGTTGTTAAGTCTTGCGGCTTAACTGTTAGCACATTATAGCGATAATAATTTCCGACTACCCACCCTATATTAGAATATAGAGTGACAACCAACGCTGCAATCAATACCTTCTTAACTATCTTCTTAAAATCCCTCTTCTTTGTCATATTTCTCTCCCTTCCTTTTATTTTTCTCTATCCTTATATTTTAAAAGACCAGTATAGCTTCCAAAGCTACGCCATAATTATAGCAAGGTGTCAAAAATAAGTCAAGTTCCGCAAATTCAGTTGACTTTATTTTTAAGATAGATTAATATTTTGTTATACTATATGTCTGATAAGAATAAACAGAAGCCGGTTGAAGGAATCGTGATGGAGGCCCTGCCCTCTGCCACTTTTAAAGTCAAAATCTCGGATAACGAGGAGATTCTTGCTTACACTTCCGGCAAAATGAGAATATACCACATTAAGATTTTGCCGGGAGACAGAGTGCTGGTGGAAGTAAGCCCTGACGGAAGAAGAGGCAGGATAGTTCGTAGGCTATAAGCGCGATGCTAATATACTAATTCATACGAATTATACTAATGTAAAAAGACGTAAATATATTCGTATTATTAGTATTCATTCGTATATTGGCATCGATTAAGCGAAGCGATGAAGGTACGTTCATCCGTTAAAAAAATCTGTAAGAATTGCAAAATCGTCAGAAGGCGGGGGAAAGTTTACGTTATTTGCAAAAAAAACCCGAAACACAAACAGAGACAAGGATAACAATTTTTCTCGCAAGCCGTAAGCGAGTTTGTATCAATTTTTCTCAATCTTTATCTCATGGCCATAAAGATAAACATAGAGAAAAGGTAGAGATATACTTAACCCAAAGGTTTCGTGAGAAGTTTAATGTATGCGATTACTTGGTATAAATATTCCGGATAACAAACGCATTGAAATAGCGCTGACTTATATTTACGGCGTCGGACGTCATTTAGCGGGTAAAATTCTGAAAGAAGCGAAGATTGATTTTAATAAAAAAGCGAAAGATTTAACCTCGGATGAAATGAACCGCTTAAAAAACGTGATTGAAAAAAGTTACAAAATTGAAGGTGAATTGCGCCAGACAATCAGGCAAAACGTTTCCCGGCTTAAAGAAATCCAGTCGTACCGCGGAATAAGGCATTTAAAAAAATTGCCGGCAAGAGGGCAGAGAACGAAAACTAATTCCCGGACCGTGCGGGGGAACGTTAGAAAAACTGTCGGCAGCGGCAAGAGAAAACTGGAAAAGACATAAATCCTACCAATATACCAATCATTACGAATATTACTAATTTAATTCGTAAAATTAGTAGCAATTCGTAAATTAGTAGGGAATATTATGGGGAAGAAAAAAATAATAAAAAAAACAGAAGAAGAGATTTTAAAAGAAAAGGAAAAATCGGAAACTTTGATTAGTAAGGCGACCAGCGCAAAAGGCCCCAGTAGCAAAAAAATAGAGGGCGGCCGGGTTTACATCAATGCTACTTATAATAATACCGTTCTGACTGTTACGGATAAAACGGGTAATGTCTTTGCCTGGTCTTCGGCCGGCTCTTTGGGGTTTTCCGGACCAAAAAAGTCCACGCCTTTCGCCGCTTCAAAAGTAGTGGCCGTTGTGGCCGAAAAAATGAAGAAAGCAGGGTTTGTTAATCTTGATATTATCGTCAAAGGCGTCGGCAGTGGCCGCGATTCAGCCATTCGTTCATTGGCCAATCAGGGTTTTAATATCTTGTCAATTAAAGACGTGACGCCTGTTCCTCATAACGGACCAAGACCGCCAAAAACGAGAAGAGTATAACGTCATGAAACTTGTAACTTGAAACATAGAACATTTTGTGTTTCGGGTTTCATGCTTCATGCTCCATAAAAGATTGTGAACCCGGATACAGCCAAATTAGAGCAAAAACTCGGCATTAAATTCAAAAATAAAGCCTTCCTTAAAGAGGCTTTGACTCATCGTTCTTACCTTAACGAAAATCCTGCTTGGGGAACGCCCCATAACGAGCGCCTGGAGTTTTTAGGAGACGCTGTTTTGGAATTGGCAGTCACCGAAAATTTGTTTAGCCGATTTCCTCAATATCCGGAAGGGCACTTAACCAGCTTACGAGCGGCTTTGGTCAATTACCAGACAATGGCCAAGGTGGCGCACGATTTAAAACTGGAAAATTTCATATTGTTATCCCGCGGAGAAGCCAAAGATAAGGGCCGGGCAAGAGAAGTGATTCTGGCTAACGCAATGGAAGCATTAATCGGCGCGATTTATCTGGACGGCGATTATCAGGAAGCAAAAAAAATGATTGAGCAATTTGTCATTAATCCCTACCTAAAAAACATCATTGAAAGCGAACTTTATAAAGATTCAAAAAGCCATCTTCAGGAAATAGTTCAGGAAAAATTTAAACTGACGCCGACTTACCAACTGCTTGAAGAGTGGGGGCCTGACCACAAAAAGATATTTAAAATGGGAGTTTATTTCGGAGAAAAATTGATGGCTGAAGGCGAGGGATATTCCAAGCAGGAAGCGGAAACCGAAGCGGCCAAGAATGCGTTAGAAAATCTCTAATCAATCCCGAATATTATCTCTAATAATCGCTAATAAAAATTCGAGATAATTCGGGATGAAATTGGAGATTAATTGGCGATTTTATGTTCTTAAAATCTCTTGAACTTAATGGTTTTAAATCCTTTGCTCAGAAGACGGTTTTGGAATTCCCGCCGGGCATTACGGCGATTGTCGGACCGAACGGCGCCGGCAAATCAAATTTAATAGACGCCATCCGGTGGCTTTTAGGCGAGCGCGAAGCGAAAAATTTAAGAAGTGCCAAGGCCGAAGACCTGATTTTTAACGGCACGCCCAAAAAGCCGCGAGTGAGCGTGGCCCAGGCGGGTCTTTATTTTGACAATAATTCCGGCTTTTTCCCGGTTGATTTTAAAGAAGTGGTAATTACCAGACGGGTCGGCCGGGACAGCATTTCCAATTATTTTCTCAATAAAGACGAGGTGCGGCTCAAAGACGTAATTGATTTTTTCAGCCGTTCGCGTCTCGGCACGAAAGGATTGACGATTATCAATCAAGGAGACAGTGATTTATTCGTTAAGGCATCGCCCGAAGAACGCCGGACAATGATTGAAGAAATTCTGGGGCTTCGCGAATACCAAATTAAAAAAACAGAAGCTGAAAGGAAATTAAAAAACACTTCTTTTAATTTGGAAAAAGCCGAAGCGATGATTGAAGAGGTGGCGCCGCGTCTTCGGATGCTTAAACGCCAGACGAATAAATGGGCGAAGCGCATCGGTCTTCAGGAGGAATTATCGCAACTTGAAAAAAATTACTTTTCTCATAAATTAAATGAAATTAACAAGGGTCGGACCGAAACCAAACCGGTCCTTGCGCGTTTAGAACAAGAGATTGGCGAGAAACTTAAAGAGGTAAAAGTTTTGGAATCAAAACTTAAAGAGATAGAATCACAGCCGCAGGAGTATCGTCAGATGAAAGAAATCAAGCAGGAACAGCAAAAATTATCAGACCAGCGTTCGCAGATTCAGAAAGAACTCGGCCGCTTAGAAGCTAAGCTGGAATTGTTCGCCGCCGGCGGCGAAGAAAACAAGGGTTTTAAAAACGAAGAGTTATTTGACCTGGTTAACGAAATTAGACAGGGCCTTGAAGGCGTTTTAGACCATTCAAGTTTGGAAAAATTAAAAGTTTCCATCAAACAATTAGTTGATAGAATCAATAATTTTTTAAGTCGCAGCGAACTCAAGGATTCCAAGACAAAAGAATTATCAGAGCTGGAAAAAGCGAAAAATGATTTGACTGATAAATTTAACGCCATAGAAAAAGAACTGGAAATTCTGGAAAAAAAAGAAGCCGATATCACTTCCGGCTTGGAAACGTTTAACAGGAATTTTCAAAAAACATTTGAGCTGACTGAATCCAAAAGAAAAGAATTGAGAGAATTAGAAGAGAAGAAAAACAAAATTCTCTTTGAAGAAGAAAGGCTGAATTTGAAATTTCAGGACCTGGAAAATCAGTTAAGACAAATTGGTAGAAATATAAAAGATTTAAATTTCTCGCAGATTGACGCAGACTTGACGCAGACAAACGCAGAAAGTTTTGACGACGTTGAAAAACGAATGTTCAAGCTTAGAAGCGAGCTGGCCGCCATCGGTGAAATTGACGAATCTTTAATTAAAGAAGCGCAGGAGGTGGAAAATCATTACAATTTCTTAACAAGCCAGTCGGAGGATTTAAACAAGGCAATTACTGATTTGAAAAATCTCATTAAGGAATTAAACGAGAAAATTCATGTTGAATTTAACAACTCTTTATCTTTAATTAACGAAGAATTCAATAAGTTTTTCCGCCTAATGTTTAACGGCGGTCGCGCAAAGCTTAAATTAAAAGAACAGAAAATAAAGAAAAGAGAGGTTGATGCGGAAATTGAAGAAGGGGACGATACGGCGGCAACTCCGGGTGATGACGTTGAAGAGGCTGAAGAAAAAGAAAAATCAACGGGCGTTGAAATCAATTTGAGTTTGCCAAAAAAGAAAGTCAGCAGCTTGGAAATGCTTTCAGGCGGCGAAAGAAGTTTGGTCTCCATTGCCGCTCTTTTTGCCCTGATTTCAATCAGCCCGCCGCCTTTTTTGGTTTTGGATGAAATTGACGCCGCCTTGGACGAAAATAACTCCAAAAGATTTGCCGATTTAATCAAGGAATTTTCCAAAAAGACGCAATTTATCGTGGTTACCCACAACCGGGCGGTAATGGAAGCGGCTGACATTCTTTACGGCGTTACGACAGGAGAAGACGGCACCTCTAAAATTCTTTCCTTGAAATTAGAAGGCAAAATCGGTAATATTTTAAATAAGAGTTAAATTCTCAAATCCATCAATGATTACGTTTTATAAAAGGACAATTAAAGAGCCGGAGATGAAGGTTTTGCCCAAATTTCAGGTAGGGTGTTGGGTTTACGTGGAGAACCCCACAGAGGAAGAATTAAAGCGGATTTCCGCGGATTTTGATTTGGAAAAGAATCTCTTGAACGACGTCTTTGACCCTTACGAGGTTCCGAGAATGGAAACGGAAAATGGCAGTGTTTACGTTTTCATCAGGGTTCCGTTTAGGGAGGAAGACGGCAAGGTATCCACTTTTCCTTTTCTGCTGGTGATTGGCTCAGACTACTTTATGACCGTTTCAGAAAAACCATTGCCGTTTTTGGAAGATTTCATTTCTCAGAAACCGAATTTTTATACAACGCAAAAAACCAAATTATTACTGATGATTTTTTCCCGGGTTGATTCGCTCTACAATAAATTGCTGACAGTTATCAATAAAGGCGTCCGGATGGTAAGCGTCTATCCCGAAAAGATAAGCAATAAGGATATATTAAAATTTGTGGATTTTGAAATAGTGCTGAACAGTTTTATGGGGTCGCTTTCGCCGACCAGATACGTTTTGGACAATCTTTTGTCCGGGAAATCCCTCAAATTTTACAAAGAAGATAAAGATTTAATAGAAGATTTATTGCTTGATAATGACCAACTTATCAGGACTTGTAAGAGTAATTTGGAAAACATTACCAATATCAGAAGCGCTTATGATGTCATTTTGACCAACCGCTTGAACAGAGTTATCAAGCTCTTGACGGCCCTGACAATTATATTTTCAATTCCCACCATTATTGCCAGCTTTTACGGCATGAACGTGCGTCTGCCTCTTGGAGATTCTCCGCTGGCTTTTTTCGGCATATTGGTTTTTACCGTCTTGATTATTGCAATATTGGTGGTCATCTTCATTAAAGAAAAGTGGATGTGAGCTTATTGACCCCTGAACGAGAACTTGTTATCATTATGCCCGTCGCTACGCGTTAATTATTTAAATTATGCTCGCAATTAAACTAAAAAGAGTAGGTAAAAAACACCAGGCATCGTTCAGAATTATCATAGTGGAAAAGCGGTCAAAACTGGACGGCCGCTACGTTGAAGACGTCGGCTGGATGAACCCAAGGACGAACGAGTTCAACGTTAAAAACGAACGAATAGAGCATTGGTTGAAAAACGGCGCCCAGCCGACCGATACAGTTCATAATTTATTGGTAAAAGCAGGTTTACTTAAAGGGCCCAAAAAGGCCGTGCACGCCAAAGCAAAAGAAAAGAAAAAGCCGGAGGAACCAGTCAAAGAAAATAAATCAGAACAAAAACAGGAAAAAGAAGAAGTCGTGGAAGCCGATGCCCAAAAAGAAAATAAAGTAGAGGATACGACTCCCGTAGAAGAACCCACAGAGCAAAAAGAGAAGCCGCCTGCGTTGACAGAAGAAAAATAATTTGTTATTATTACAGTTAAATAATAAAAGGTCGAAGGAAAGAAATTAAAGAAATAGAATTATGGAAGCAAGAGATGAACAATTCCTTGAATTTCTCGTTAAATCCATTGTGGATCATCCTGAAGACGTGAAGGTTGACCGCAAAGTAGACGAGATGGGAGTCCTTCTTAGCCTGAAAGTCAACCCTTTGGATATGGGTCAGATAGTAGGCAAGAAAGGGTCAACTGCTCAAGCTATCCGCTCGCTCCTTAGAATAGTGGGTATCAAGAATAATGCCCGAGTCAATCTTAAGATTATTGAGCCGGAAGGTTCAACCAGAGGAGATAGAGGATTTGCTGATAAAGCAGTTGAAGACCTTAAGTTATAAATATCTTAGATAATCAAGGCAAAAAGGCGTTTGATTCAAGCGTCTTTTTGTTTTAATATTTTAATTAATATTATGAGATTTGACATAATCACTATATTCCCCAATATTTTCAACTCTTATCTTAACGAGTCAATTTTGAAGCGGGCGCAAGCCAAAAAACTAGTTCAGATTAAAATTCATAATCTTCGCGACTTTGCCGATGGCCGCAGACTCACGCGGACTAAACGCGGAACCACGCAGAAAAGAAAATATTCCAAAGTGGACGACAAGCCTTACGGCGGAGGAGCGGGAATGGTCATGCAAATTCAACCTATTGTTCGGGCAGTTGAATTTGCAAAACTAAAAACTACTGTTGCGAAGCAAGTCCCCGGAGGGTCAAACCAAAAACTAAAAACTAAAGTAATTTTATTTGCGCCGACCGGCAAACAATTTAACAATAAAATTGCTGCTCAATTGGCGAGAAATTACGACCAATTGGTTTTAATTTGCGGCCGCTATGAAGGAATTGACGCAAGAACTAAAAAGGTGCTTCAAGCTTCAGGTTTCGGGCTTCAGGAACTATCCATTGGTCCTTATGTTTTAACCGGCGGCGAATTACCGGCAATGGTTTTAATTGACGGCGTTTCACGGCAGATTCCCGGCGTTTTGGGCAAACAGGAATCGCTTGAGGAAAAGCGGTTCGGCATCGGCGTGGCCGCTTATACCAGGCCGGAAGTTTTTGTTTATAAGAGTAAAAAATATCCTGCGCCGAAAGTTTTGCTTTCCGGTAACCATAAAAAAATTGAAGAGTGGCGGAAAAGACAGTAAAAATAGAGATATTGATTTTTTTACCTGTTTTTGTATAATTTATAAATCGCGATTCGTCGCGAATTAAAGGGCTTTTTTTTCCACTAAGCGGGAGAAACAAAACCTTTACCCCGCCCTTTCTATAAAAAACGTCAGAAAGAGCGGGGTGCTCAGTTTTATAATAAAATTTCCTGCTCCACCTTTAGTGAAGCAGGAAATTTAAATAAAAATGGCAGAAAACCAAGATTTACAACAAGAACAGCAGGGGCAGGAATTAATTGCTGAACCGGTAAATGAGGTTGATTTGTCAACTTTGCGTGAAATGATGGAGGCTGGTTTAATGTACGGTCACAAAAAATCTAAAACCAATCCCAAGTTCAAAAGATATATCCATACCAACCGCAATGACCTTGAAATAATTGATTTAGAACAAACCCTTTCGGCTTTGGAGTCGGCGGTTGAATTTATGGGAAAGCAGATGAAAGAAGGAAAGTCAATCTTGCTCGTTGCCACCCAGCCGGCGGCCAAAGAGGCGATAGAAAATTTGGCTGAAAAATTCAATTTCTCTCGCATTAATGAAAAATGGATTGGCGGCTTACTGACGAATTTTAAAGTAGTTTCTCAAAGGATTGAATATTTTAAAAAGGTTCAGACTGATTTGGAAAAAGGGGATTTTGAAAAATACACCAAAAAAGAAAGATTGGTGATTAACCGCAACATTCACCGGATGAAAAAAATGTTCACTGGCTTGGAAAACCTGACAAAATTACCCGACGTTATTTTTATGATTGACCCCTCATTGAAGGGGCATACTACCGCGGTTCGAGAAGCAAAAAGAATTAATCTTCCTATTGTGGCGATTTTAGACAGTGATGATGACCCGGATTTGGTTAACTATCCGATTCCCGCCAACGACCATGCAAAATCAAGCATTGACTGGATAATTGAGAGAATCGCGAATAGTCTCGAATCACCGATATCTCCCGAATCAAACGCGAATTAAATTAGAGATAATTCGCGAAAATATTCGTGATTGATTAGCGATATGATTAACAATATTCAAAAACTCCGTGAAATGACCGGAGCCGGCGTGATGGAATGCAAAAGAGCTATGGAGAAAGCAGGGGGCGATTTTGACAAAGCCGTTTCCATCATTCACGAGCAGGGTATCGTAAAAGCCGAAAGCAAAAAAGAGAGGGCGACCGGCGCCGGACTGCTGGAATCTTACATTCACAACGAAAGGGTGGGTGTTTTACTTGAAATTCGCTGTGAAACTGATTTTGTTGCCAGGTCAAAGGAATTTAAAGAATTAGCGCATGAATTGGTTATGCAAATTGCGGCTATGGAGCCGACAAACGTTGATGATTTACTGAAACAAATGTATATTAAGGATGAGGCGTTGACGATTGAAGATTTAATCAAACGAATGGTGGCTAAAGTGGGAGAAAACATCCAAATTGAAAGATTCTGCAGGTATGAATTATAAAAAATATCCTACCAATGCACTAATCAATACTAATTGTACTAATAAATAATTCGTAATATTAGTATATTAGTAATAAATTAGTAATTAGTAGGTGGAGCGAAGCGATGTACAACTTTATTCTTCAAATGGCATTAATGCTGAGTCTGGGAACGATAATTTACCTGATGGCGCGGGCGGTTCCCAGAGTAGGCGATGAAATTTCAAAACCAGCAGGTAAATTTGACCATTGGCTAAATTCTTTGCGGCTGGAGAAATTTGATATTATACTGAGTAATTTTTTGGAGAAAGCCCTGAGAAATGCAAAACTTATTTTGATGAAATTGGATAATCTTACGAATGAATATCTGGATAAAATTAAACAAAGCAAACCAAACGGCAACGGTCAAAAGGGGAAAGAAGAAAGGCCAACTTTATTTGATGAGGTTCATAAAGAAGGAGAAGGGGAAACAGAAACTTAATTAGGAATGGTAGTTTGACAATAAAATAGCGGTGTAATAAGCTGTTATTATGAAGAATACTAAAGAAAAGGGATCATTTGCGGTGGCGCAATGCATTGCTAAATTGTCTTCTCTCGGTTATGAAATTTTATTACCGCTCGGAGATAGAAGGCCTTATGACTTGGTGTTTGATGACGGAAAGAGATTAAATAAAGTTCAGGTAAAATACGCTGGGAAGAGTTCTAGGGGTAAATATTTAGCCCATCTTCGAATTACAGGAGGCAATCAAAGTTTTAATTATGCCAAAAAATATAAGGACGATGATTTTGATTATCTTTATGTTTATACGGCTAATAACCGCCATTATTTGATGAAATGGAAAGAAATAAGGGCAAGGAATGTAATATCGCTTGATGACAAAAAATATCAAGAATATTTAATTTAATGTTTTGCGCAGGTGGCAGAGCGGTCAATTGCACCTGACTGTAAATCAGGCGCCTCATGGCTACGGGGGTTCGAATCCCTCCCTGCGCACACTTTGCCGGAGTAGCTCAATGGCAGAGCAGCACTTTTGTAAAGTGAAGGTTGGGGGTTCGACTCCTCTCTCCGGCTCCGACTAAACGGACCCAGATCGCCGATGTAGCCCCGACGCGCAAAGCGGTCGGGGTCCCGACCTCCGACGCGTTGGTCGGAGCGTCGGGACTCAGGTAAAATAGGAATGCCAGAGTAGTTCAGTGGTAGAACGCTTTCTTGGTAAGAAAGAGGTCGGGAGTTCAATTCTCCCCTCTGGCTCACGAATTTTGTCTAAATTTTTAAATTAAAGATGTAGAAAATTATAATTTCGCTACGCTCAAATAATTTTCGCGGGCGTTTAGCTCAGTGGTAGAGCGTTTCGTTGACATCGAAAAGGTCGGAGGTTCAATCCCTCCAACGCCCACACGAATTCCGCTAAAATTTTCAAGTAATAAATGAAGAAAATTTTATAGCGAAATTCAGTGCCCCGCCTCTGGCGGGCGGTAATAAGGCATAGTAAAATATTTAATATTATTAGTATATTCGTAATAAATTAGTAATTAGTAGATTTATGAAATCAAAATTCAGCGAAAATTTAATAAAATTAAGATGTTCGGATTGTAAACGGATAAATTATTATACCCGCAAGAAAAAAACATTGGAAAAGAAGCTGGAATTGAAAAAATTCTGCCGTTGGTGTCGTAAACATACAATACATAAAGAAGCAAAAAAATAAGTTTCCTTATATGTGGGAGCTTAGCCCCGACGCGCGAAGCGGTCGGGGTCCCGACTTCCGATACAATAGCAGGAACGTCGGGATTAAGTGGTATAACAGCTTATTTTGCCAGATGGAAATGTCGTTCAACGGCAGGACTCTGGTCTCCCCGCCTGCCTTGCCGAAAAATTGATGGGTCTATAGTTCAATGGTAGAATGACGGTCTCCAAAACCGTTGATCGAGGTTCGAATCCTCGTGGACCCGCAAGTTCGGCGGGCAGGCAAAACCAGGTATCCAGGTTCGAATCCTGGCGTCCCCGCCAGATCAATAGAGAATCCATATTATGGTTAGTAACTACGATCAGCAGAAAAACAGCGAATTGTATTGGGCCGATATTTTTTCACGATGGCTGAATAAGAGATTAGAGAGTGACTATGAGCCATTTATCAACAAAAAGGAAAAGAGTATTATTGATGTGTTTTTGAGAAGTTCAAGTAAAAGATTTCCCAAAGCGCAGCTACAACTTACCTCTAGCGAACCTTATGTGGAATATCGCCTTTTGGCTTGGCAAAGGAAAAAATCATTCAAGGAAAGAGAGGCCATTAGCTCAAATAATGCCGTAGTAGATATAGATAAAGCAATTTACCGTAAAACAGAAGAAGGTATTGAAAAATATGGTGAAGCCAAAATAAAACAAGTAATCTTGTTGGTTCACGGAATGCTCATCGAGCCTGCTGGTGAAAATTGGTTTACTGACGAGTTTATTGAAAAATACCAAAAGAATTCATTTGCGGGTATTTACTATGTACGAAATTCTCCAGAGAGGGTCACGTCAATAAAAGCAGCTGTACAAATAGAGAAAATGTAAGTCGACATTTGATACGATAAATGAGAATTCAATATTATAAACTATGTCCATTGAAGTATTTATAGTTTGGTTTATTATCGCGTTAGTGTGCGGATTCACGTCGGCTTTTTTAGCGTCTAAGAGAAATCGAAATAAAACTCAGGCTTTTGTTCTTGGAGTAATATTCGGCATATTCGCAGTAATCTATTATTTGTTCATTGATAGTAAGGATGGCACAATAACCCCCGACCGAGACACCTCAAATTTGTTAGTTGAATAAGCTCCGAAAAATCTTTATACTGATTGAAATGGTGTAATTCTAGACCGACTCACACCGCAATCAGACGATTTGATTTCATTGGGCTGTTTTTTGTGATTTAGAAGGGTGGGATTAGAGATTAAAAACAACTTGCCACTAGAGAAATTGACAAAAATAGCAACCACATGATAATCTGTATTACAAATCATACTGAATCATATTGAATTAATAAAAACAGAAAGGAGGGTTATATGCCAACACCATGGGATACGGACAATACAGACGAGGGCTATGCTCCACATATGTACATTCAAAACCAGTTTGTTGGAAATAATCCGGCGGCAATCACAGTCGCCGGAATTGAGTACCGAGTGGGTGTTGTGGGGGGTTCACAACACCAAGTTATCTGTGAGAGTATTAATCAGAAAACTTTTGAGAAAACTCCGCTTGTAGTGAAGAATTTTTCGCCTGAAATCAGGACCAAATTATTGGAAT
>Ga0315534_1002127_pt1 | contig 13544 bp, 10 predicted proteins | sample SalMarSW160240MG_FD_203094 | JGI IMG/M metagenome (GOLD analysis project Ga0315534, IMG submission 203094) | Salt marsh sediment microbial communities from the Plum Island Ecosystem LTER, Massachusetts, United States - Salt Marsh Sediment SW1602-40 ... | reverse complement strand
TGTTTTGAATTACCTGTAGCAAACCAGATTCAGACCAGACGCCCAGCGGAGCTTACATGATCAAGAATCCGAGCACACTTTTTTTGTCCATCGCAATCTTCTGTACCGCATTCATGTTTCAAACGGCACACGCCGAGCAGGCATCAGCGAATGCACCGCGCCCACTCGCCATCCAGTTACCGGAGGTTGATCGTGAAGCGCTGATCGAAGATCTCAGGACACTGCGCAGCCAGCTGATAGTGCGCAAGCAAATGCTCGTACTGCGCGTCGAGGACCAGAAGCTGGACCGCAGCGATGCGCTCATCACGGCCATCATGCCGGGCGGGCTCCTCTACGCCGGTTATAAAAAGGCCCGCCATGAGCAGACTAAGTCTGAACTCGCCGCCGTAGTGGCCGACATCGAGGACTTATCCGGCGATCTGCTGGCCGTGCAGTCCTGGTCAACACCGGCGGTTGTTGCGCAACTGCGATGAGCCAGGTGCCCCCGCCTGATCACGGCCGGGCAAGGTACCTGCAACCGTCAGCAGCACAGCAAATCCCGCGACAGGCGGGATTTGTTTTATCCCGCCCCGGAGTTTCTGCATAACGGATGCTGACCGGTCCCGGATTCGCCCGGACCCTGCCGGCAAATCCGCTTATTCGGATTGTTCGCTGTCGAGCAGGTAATTTTCAATCACCTTCATGCGCCGCCAGTGCACCGACCGGTCGCGCTCCATGAAGGGATGCCCGAATGCTTCGTGCGTCACCACCTGTGCGCCGCACTGTTGCGCTGCCTCCACCAGTTCCTGTGACATGGAGGGCGTGACGACATTGTCACTCAACCCGACAACGAACAGGAAATGACTGCAATCCTCCGGAAGGTGATTGACCGGGTCATAATCCGGCGGGCACCCGTAATCAGATAAACGGCTCGGCGTCGAGTCCACGACAATGCGGTCGATGACCCCGTGCGATTCGAAGCCATCCAGCAACGCGATACCACCGAACGACATGGCATAAACGAGTCCTTGCGCATAACCGGATGACTTGAGTGCAGCGAGAATTTCCGCATAGTCACTGACAATGGCTTTCAGTCGCCGCTTGCCACCGGAACGACCATAGCCGCGAAAGTCATAAATATAGACATCAAACCCTGCCGATGAATAGGCCGTAAATTCCCCGATAATCTGATCCGACAGGATGGCATTTCCCTGCATGACCAGCAGGTAGCCTTTCGGCGCTGATGGCTGTCCGTCACGTCCGTTCGCCGTCAGCCTGTAGCCTCGCAGTGTTCTGCCATCCCTGGTCTCAAGGGAAATGTCCTCGACATTCCGCAATCCTGCCACTCGATGCGCATTCGGACTGCCGGCCATGCTGCTCCATAGCCAGAACATAAAGGGTTCCTTCAGGCCGCAAACACTCTGCTCCAGTTTCATGTTGTCATCCCCCTGCCCGGCAGCAGTGAAGCTTGCAAACACCGGGAGGAAAGCAAATATAATCAGGATGCGGCTCGTCATGCCCGGACAAGTATAGAGCAACCGACCTGCCCGAGCGCCGGCGAAAGCGTGTGCCCGGACGGGCCGGTTAGATCACCTGCGCGAGACATATCGGCTTCGCCATGGCAGCAGACGGTCGAGGCAGCATCTTGAAACCTCACGCAGAAGGAGTAGTGTTAGATATACTCGTAATTTCCGGAGGCGGCCAATGAAACTTGCATACGAAGAAATCGAAGACCACTACGACGACACGACCAAGATTCGCACCATGACCGAACAAGCCAGTATCAAGGGTCGGGGCCTGCTGTTGCGCACGACCGTCTACAGCCCCCACGATCTGAGTGTCAGCGTGGTATTTATTCCAAAGGGCAAACGCTTCAATGCCGTGACCGATTGATACCTCTGCACCCGCCACCAAAGTCGCGCGGGAATGCACGACCAGTGGCAAAGTTGATCCGGACGGGGACCGCTCCTGCGGGTGTTTCTACCAACATACCGTGCGCGATGAAATGTTCAACAGATCGCGACAACGTCTGCTCCTGCAGGTTTTCTACGCGTACAGGAGCGCATCTCATGCGCGATGAAGATGGCCAAGGAAGAACACTGAACAATAGAAATGAAGCATGCTCTGCACGCCCCGTGATCCCTGCAGCATGCCTCTCCCTGCGTCTTTGCGTCTTTGCGTCTTTGCGCGAGATATATCCCGATTGAAAACGCAGCGGTCTCTGCGCTTTGTCGCGAAACGCCCGTTCGCGGACGGGGTCAGCTCCTGCAGGTGTTTCTGCGCGCGCACCGGTACAACTCACTCATGCGCATAGGCCGGCAGGGTCGTCAGCCGGGCATCTTCCACCGCCCCGCCCACCGTGAAGTGATACAGGTCCTGAAAGCGGTGATCCTTCACACCCAGCACCTCGTGCATCGGGTCGTCGAAGAAGCAGCCGATGCCGGTGCTGCGGATGCCGGCCGCCTCGGCCTCGAGATAGAGCAGCTGGCCAATCATGCCGGCCTCCCAGTACAGGCGCGGATAAAACCACGCACCGTAGCGTTCCAGCGGCGCGTCGAACTCGGCCAGCATCGCCAGGCTGAAACACCCGTCGCTGGCGATGTCCTGCTGGCAGGATATCTCGCGTGCCGCGCCCCGGGTATCCGCCTCGATCAGGCAATACAGCGGCAGCTGCTCCGGGCAGCCCGGCGGCTTTACCCAGGTGTCCGCCCGGGTGAGCGCCTGTTCGAGAAGCGCGCGCTGCGCCGGGTCGCGCACCAGCAGGTACAGCCCCGGCGGTATGTCGTCCACCCTATGCACCAGCAACGCCAGATGCAGATGCGACTTCCAGGGCAACGTGTTGAACGGCACCGCACCGGGCACGGCCAGCGTGCGGTCCAGCAGGCGGTAGAAGTCATCGCGTGACAGACGTGTCTCGCCGTCCATGGCCACGGCACTGCGCCGCTGGCGGATGATCCTGCGCAGCGCCACCGTCCGCGCCGGCGGCGACCAGGACCGCGGCGGTGCGGCAAACGTTTCATACGCAATGGCCCCGTGCGGCTTGCGCACCCGCGCTGCGAACGCCTCGATGCCCCATGCTACGTGCGACGGGCTCAGCTGGTTGGGGCTGCCCTGCCAGCTCAGCGCTGCAAAGGAACGCAGCCCCTCGGCGGCCGGCAGCGGCTCCGGTACCGGCGCCGGCATGCAGGCCAGCAGCAGGTCCGGCTCTTCCGGTTCGGCCTCGTGCGGCTGTGACGTACCCAGCAGCGCGGCCAGCTCATCGGTGCCGGGCGCGTCGAGCAGCCGCGTCTGCCAGCCCAGCCCGGCGGCCGCGATGGCCAGCGCACCCAGCGCGTGCCCCGCATCGTGCATGCAGTAGCGGTAGGCACGCTGGCCGTACTTCCAGGCCTCGCGCCAGTGGATCGAGGTGAGCCCGAGGAAGAACGTGCCCGCGGGAAAGCCGGCGCACAGGGTATGCCAGCGTTCGGGATCGAACTCGGCGCGCACCTCCAGGCCGTGTGCCCTGGCGGCATAGTGGGCGACCAGGGGCCGCTCGCACAGTCCCGGGACCGGTCCGCACACCAGGTAGCCCTCGGTCGGGTGCAGGTTGCCGCTGGAGGCGTTGACGCGCAGCGCCCAGCGACTTGCGCCGGTGCTCTTCCAGGCTGACAGCGCCAGGCTGTCGTAGAACAGTTGTGAAATCGTGTGGTGATTCACCGGCGCCGCGGCCGGCAGCCGCCCCGGTGTGAACACGGCGTCGTAGCGCGGCTCGTCGGTCGGCGCGACGGTGTCCAGCCTGATCAGCCGCGCACCGGCATAGCGGCGAAACGGATCCGGCTGCGTCGCCCAGTCCAGAAAACCCGGCCCCGGGGCGAAGGCCTCGATACGGTGCTTGGTCGCCTCGTGAAAGTCGTACACCGGCCGCTCTTTCATAGGTCAGGCCCCGTTAAATCCACCGCAGTGCCCGGCATGGCCGTCCGCTCACAGACGCTCCTGCAGGAACAGCACCAGGCTCAGCAAGGTGGTGACGAAAAAAACCGTCATGGTCGCCTGGTTCACCCGCACCACATCGACGTCACGCCCGGAGAGCCGGTCCACCAGCAGCTTCACGTAGGAGTCACTGTACACCGGCTGCTCCAGGGCCTGTTTTACCCGCCAGTGCAGGTCGGTCAGGAAACAGTACGTCCAGCCCTTGAAGCTGCCGAGGCCGTACCAGGAAAACAGGATCAGCCCCTGCAGGGCGAGGTGCAGCGGCCGCGCCGCCGGCACCAGCCAGCCGAAGGCGCTGAACAGGATGACCACGAGATGCCCGATATGGAACAGGACATCCAGCAACCGCAGGACCGCCCGGTGCCTCGGTTCTTCAGCCATGCGCCCGGGCGGCGCTCAGAATGGCATCGCCATGCGCCAGCACCTTGCGGAAGGCCGCCAGGTACTGGTCGAGGATGTCACGCCCGCCACCGGGAAATGTCGGCAGCCGCAGCAGGGTGTGACTGTAGGCGCGGGTCTTGTTCAGGGTGGCGGGGTCGTAGGCGAGATCCGCCTGACGCGGTGCGGCGCGCAGGATCCGCTTCCAGTGACCCTCGGTAAAAAACGGCTGCTCGTGCACCAGCGGGTAGCGCGGTGCCGTGACCTGGCAGCCCTCGGCCTGCAGGGCCGCGACCAGGGTTTCGATGGGCAGCCCGCCGGCCTGCGCATCGTAGTGGATGATGAACTCGAAGTAGGTCCGCTCGATGTGCGGCGGCGCCCGGTAGGTATGAAAGCAACCCAGTGACTCCAGCCCCCCGGACAGGTAGTCGAGGTTGTCGTGGCGCACCCGGTTGTGTTCCGCGAGGTGACGGAACTGCACGCGCGCCACGGCGGCGCTGAGCGGCGCCATGCGCGTCTTGATGCCGAAGCTGGTCGCGGCAAAGCGGCGATTCGGTGATTCCAGCGCATAGATGCGCGCGATGTCGCCGAGACACACCGCGCGTTCGTAGTAATCGGCATTGTCGGTGAGCAGGATGCCGCCCTCCCCGGCCGGCGCCAGCTTGTCGTTCTGCAGGCTGAACACGGAGATATCGCCGAGCCCACCGCAGGGGCGGCCGCGCCAGGTCGCGCCATGGGTGTGCGAGGCGTCCTCGATGATCTTGAGATCATGCCGCTGCGCCAGCTCGAAGATGCGCGTCATCTTCGACGGCATCCCCCACAGGTGCACCACCACCACGGCGCGGGTGCGCTCGGTGAGCTTGCGCGCCATGTCGTCGGGATCGATGCCGAGGCGCTCCTCCTCGCTGTCGCAGAACACCGGCACCAGCCCGACCCAGAGCATGGGCAGCACCGAGGCCCACCAGGTCGCGCTCGGCACCAGCACTTCGTCACCCGGCTGCAGGTCCAGTGCGAAGAAGGCGGCCAGCAGTCCGGCGGTGCCGTTGTTGTGCGCCAGTGCATAGCGCCGGCCGGTCAGGCCGGCATAGTCCGCCTCCAGTGCCTGCACCTCGGGATGGAAGCTGAGGTTGCCGTCGCGCAGCACGCGCAATACGGCCTGCTCGTCCTCGTCGGTCAGAATGGGCCAGCGGTTCGCCAGCGCGTGGTCCGCGGTGACTGCTGCGGCGCCACCGAGGATGGCGGGAAGGGATGGATCAGTGCCTGCCATGGATGCTGTCTCGCTTTGATTCGATGTATTCTGTAACACGTTGTCGGGCGGACTCAGCGGCCCGACGCCAGCTCCGCCAGCAGCGGATCGTATTGCGTCTCGACCTGCTGTTCATAACGTGCCAGCTCGCTCGCGGCCTCCGCGCCATGAAACACCTGCGCCACGGCCAGGATGGCGTCACGGTTGACGCTGCCATGCCCCAGTCCCCGCCTCGGCAGCCACTGGCTGATGTTGGTGCGCCGCCGCAGGTAATCCTCCAAGGTACAGCAAAATTCGTGATCTCGACACCACTGCGGCGAGGGCAGCGGCGGGTCGATCCCGGGAAAATGACTGAGGGCCATGTCGGGAACGGCAACCTCGCCGGCATCGTCGCCAGCCAGCGCGGGGTCGATGCGCGCCGCGATGCTGCCGCGGATACGCGCCGCCAGTTCACGACACCCGGTCAACTTGCCGCCGTACACTGAGATCCAGGGTTGTTCGTGGTCCGCATGCACGATGCTGCGCCGCGACAGCTCCAGTGGATAACGGTCCGCGACATAATCGCGCTTGACGGCGAGGGCGCGAATACCGCTGCGCAGCGAGACAATATCCGCGGCCTGCACGTCGCGGCGCAGGTGCTGGTTCGCCGTCCTGACCAGGAAGCGCAGGTCGGCCGCATCCGGTGCCAGACCCGCCTCGATGCTGTCGATCGCGGTTTCAGTCGGCCCCCACAGCGCCAGCGGCCCCCAGGGCACGTAGGTCATCACGTCACCATTGGAACCCATGTCGAAGACCAGTGGGCCATGGTGCCCCTCCTCCCGCTGCAGTCCGAGGTAGACGCCCTTGCTGAGTGCGTGCCGGTAGGGAGATTCGATACCGCACTGCGCATTCAGCCGGTCGACCCAGACGCCGGTGCAGTTGACGATGAGCCGTGCACGCGCCGACGTGCTCGCCCCACCCAGGCGGTCACGCAATTCGAGTCGCCACAACTGCTCCTGGCGGTCATAGATTTCAGGGACCACGTCACAGTGATTCAGTGCGCAGCCGGTGGGAGGTGCGTGGGCGGTGAGCCAGTGCAGCGTGAAGCGTGCATCGGAAGCGCGCAGCATGGCTTCTTCGTAGCGAAAGGCACCGCGGTGTCCGTCGCGCTGGATGAGCGCGGTCTCGTCGAAGTGTTTTTCATAGCATGGAAAGCGGCGGCGCCCGGCGCCAAGCAGCCAGTAAAAGCCGAGCCCCGCTCCGATAAAGGCCGAGGGCAATCCGCTCCTCCGCGTCGGTATATAGCGATAGAGGGCAGGTTGCGTCCACTCACCCAGTTCCTCGATCATGCGATCGCGCGCACGGGACAGCTTCATGACCGTGAGCACATCGCCGACGCGTAAATACAGCAGGCCGCCCCAGACCATCATGCCCGAGGCCTGGCTGGAACCGGCGGCAAAATCGGACCTGTCGACCAGCAGGGTGCGCCAGCCCTGGTGACACAGGTCATTGTAGAGACTCGCCCCGTTCACACCGCCGCCGATGACCGCAACATCGAAGACCTCCTGGCCCGCATAGTCCCAGTGCGCGGCCCGAGAAGCCGCCGGGCGGAATTCCGGGGATGGCGGCACGGATGGATTTGGCTGGGATGGGTTGTCCGCGGGACTCGGCTTGGCTTCACACATTTTGCGAACGTTAACGCAATGCGGCACCCGGATAAAGCATGATATGTATAAATGTCCAAAAGGTGTCAGGGTACATTTTCCCCTGATATCAGGAAAATTGCGCTCTGACACCATTTATCTCACTTGAACCGTGAGACGTCAGACGTGAAAGGAGAATGGCCACGGAAACACACGGAAGTACACTGAAAAAATCCGCTACCTGCTGGCGCAGGGTATGTTTCAGCACCACACGCCCCCTTTCCCGGTCAGCACCAGAAAATCTGTAAATGATTAATTCGAATTATCCTGTTTCCGTGTTGTTCCGTGTGCTTCCGTGGCCATTTCCGTTTTTTCAACAAGCGCAGGGTGCTCTACGCACCGTTTGCCCGCCCGGTGCGCACAGCGCTCCTGCTATCCACATGACGAAAAAACCTGATTGGGCCACGGCAGACATGGAACAGAGAGCACAGGAAGCATCCCGCACATTAGACATGAGACGTGAAGCACCTGGTAATGATTATCCGTGTTCCGCAATTGCATGCAGAAAGTCGCTGCCGTATTTACTCAGCTTGTGCTGGCCGACACCGGTGATGTTCAGCAGCCCCGCCTCATCCGCCGGCTTGTCCTGCGCCATCTGGACAAGGCTGGCATCACCGAACACGATGTAGGGTGGCACACCCTGTTCATCGGCAATGCGCTTGCGCAGCGCCCGGAGCCGGTCGAACAGGGCCTCGTCGTAAGGCCCTTGCGCGGCAGCCACATTCGGGCGCTTCTTTTTCGCCTGTTCACGTATACGGGGTTTGGCAAGGCTCAGGGTCTGCTCGCCGCGCAGCAAGGGCCGGGCGGCCTCGGTCAGCTTCAGCACCGAATAGCTGGCGATGTCCTGAACCAGGTAGCCATGATGGATGAGCTGGCGGATGATGGAGGTCCATTCCTGTTCGCTCCGGTCGCTGCCCAGCCCATAGGTGGACAGTTGCTGGTGCTGCCGTGAACGAATCCGCTCGTTATCGACACCCCTCAGCACATCCACGACATAGCCGACTCCGAAGCGCTGGCCGAGCCGGTATACGCAGGACAGCGCCTTTTGCGCGTCCAGCGTGGCATCGAATTGCTCCGGCGGATTCAGGCAGACATCGCAGTTGCCGCAGTCCTGCCCGAGTCGCTCGCCGAAGTAATTGAGCAGCACCCGGCGCCGGCAGGTCACACTTTCGGCCAGCCCCACCATGGCGTTGAGCTTGTGCACCTCGATGCGTATCTGTTCGGGATTGTCGCTGCTCTCGATCAGGCGCCGGGCCGTCACCACGTCCTGGGCCCCGTACAGCAGCAGGGCCTCGGCATCCAGCCCGTCGCGGCCGGCCCGACCTGTTTCCTGGTAGTAGCCTTCGATATGCCTGGGAAGATCGTAATGAGCGACGAAGCGGACGTTCGGCTTGTCGATGCCCATGCCGAACGCCACGGTGGCCGTCACCACCTGCAGTTCGTCGCGCAGAAAGTCCTCCTGCACCTGCTGGCGTTGGGCAGCCGGCAGACCGGCGTGGTAGGCCGCTGCACGTATGCCGTTCGCCTGGAGTTTTCCCGCCACCTCCTCCACGCGCTTGCGGCTCAGGGCGTAGACGATGCCGGCCTGGCCCTCACGGCTGTCCAGAAAGCGCAGCAGCTGCTCGAACGGCTTGTGTTTTTCCAGCACCGTGTAGCGGATGTTGGGGCGGTCGAAGCCCGTGATGTGATGGCTGGCCTTGCCGAGCCCGAGCACGCGCACGATGTCACCCCGGGTCTGGGCATCGGCCGTCGCCGTGAAGGCGGCCAGCGGGATGCCCGGGAAGTGCTTGCGCAAGGCCCCCAGCTGCTGATACTCGGGGCGAAAATCATGGCCCCACTGTGACACACAGTGGGCCTCGTCGATGGCGAACAGGGCGATGTCGATCTCCGCCAGCCGCTCCAGAAAGCCGGCGCTCATCAAACGCTCCGGACTGATATAGAGCAGGTCAAGTTCATGGGCATGCAGCCGGGCCAGCACCTGGCGCGCCGCCTGCGTCCCCTGCGCGGAATTGTAGAAGGCCGCCGCTACGCCATTGGCCTGCAGGGCGTCCACCTGGTCCTTCATCAGCGAGATCAGCGGCGACACGACCAGTGCCACCCCCGGCCGATGCAGCGCGGGGATCTGGTAACACAGGGACTTGCCACCGCCGGTCGGCATCAGCACGAAGGCGTCGCGGCCGGCGATCAGTTCCTCGATAATGACCTGCTGATGGGGGCGGAAGCTGGCATAACCAAACACCCGCTGGAGGGTGTCATGGATGCCCTCGGCAGGCGGGGAGTCCGGGATATTCATCGCGCCCATTGTACCCGCTTTCGCGGCAATCCCCACGGACCGGTGCGATGCCTGTTGCAGGCACCAGGGCCGTCGAACCTTCGGCAAACGGCCCGGGTACAAGTCGGCCACCAGGTACCCGTGGATTACAAGGTACACCCGGTTTGCACCCTGCCGGCAGCGTACCTCTTGTACACCTCACCTTCGGAGCCATCGCGGCCCTGTGACCTTGCTGACGGATTTGCAAATAAAAATCACCGGCCTCGACACCCTTCCCGCTGCAGACAGGCGCTATTGTTTCAAGTGTCCGGTTACAGCGGACTGCCCTGTTATTGCGGGTGCGGCGCGTTTTCCCGCTTGCGCAGCAGGCCGTGCAGGGTGGAATGGACGCTGCGCTGCAGCCCGGCCATGCGCACAGACCAGGACTGGATGCCTGGATATTCCGGCGGCTGTATGTTTTCAAGCGCCGCCTTCAGGGTGGGTGCGAGCTTCGCTATATAACTGACAGCGGCCGATTCAGACAGGTGCGTATCCATATGCGCTTGCACATGCCCTACGTTATCCAGTCGACGCACCAGCAATGGCCAGGGATCATCCCACTGTTGCTCCATTGACATGGCCTTTTCGATCCACAGCCCGGTCGTGTCAGACTGCAATCCGGCATGCAGCACCGCCTTCATACCCGCATTGGACTTCGTGACGGCCGCGCCGACCTTCGCGTTCAGCTTTCTGATAGCCGGCCAGTACTTCTCGCGCAGGAACAGGCGATATACCGTGTCGGCCGTGATGGCATCCAGCACTTCCTCATGGCTGAACAGCTCCATGGCGTAACTGTCGGCATGCAGTTCGTCGAGGCGGACGGCAGCCGTGCTGACCGCCGTGTAGAGGGGCGCATAGATCGAGAAAAGCGCACGCACCGGCAGGAAACCGAAACCTGTCTCGGCGGCCGACGCCCGGTAATGGGGCCAGATGTCCCGCATCACGCACAGCCAGTTAACCAGCGGGTTGGTCTGCCTGGAGTACTGACCCAGACGGCGCGCAAGCAGGCACCCGAAGCGTGTCGTCGACAGGCATTGCATCAGCGGCAGGCCGATGACCAGGGAACGCGTCGAGCAGACCGGCAAACCCCTGCAGGGTGTGCTGACGATATCGAGTCGATACGTACCCGTCACCACAATGTGATCGATTCCCGTGCAGCCATAATGCCCGGCGGTATCTTCCACCAGCTGGAACAGGGAGGGCGCCTGTTCCCTGTCGAGTACAATGCCCGCGGGAAAGGCGGGCCTGAACCTTATCAGGCGATAGCTGGCCAGTCCGCAGCACCCGACCACGACTGACCAGGCCAGCAGTTCACGCCACTCGATAGCCGTGAAACCGGCAAGTGATTGATACATCCCGGCCACGCCCGCCAGGACGAGCAGCGGACACAGCATCAGGCAGGCAAAACCCGCCAGCGCGAAAACCGCCGTACCCCCCAGGTAGGCGCGCGGGTGGAGCTCCGCCATGACCTCGATACGTGTTCCGACGCCCTGCAGGAGCGATTGTCGCCATCCGGTGTTTGACATAAGATTGCCTCGGTAGCACACCTGCGCTGTGACATGAATGACAGCTCTGGACAATTCTAGCGAGCTGCAGGAAAGGTACCGAGACCACCATCACGAACAAGACGGATCGGCATCGTACTTTTTACCGATGCCCGGTTGATCGTGTCCTGTGAAGGAAGAAAGTACAAATCCTTTTGCCGCACAAGGTAATACAAAAGCACGCGGGTTCAGGCAACGCAAATTGTGTAACAACATGCGATAGATCGTTCATTTCCCGATTCTTTCCGATTCATCTGTACCTGCCGGCCTGGATACCCCGCCGCATCCGCGCGCCGTTAAATCACTGGCGTCAACCCCGGGTGATTCGGGTAAAATCAATGGCTACCTACCCTAATAAATACATCGACCTGGAGCATGTCATGAAAAAAATGTCGTCTATTGCCGCACTTGTCATCGCCGCAGTGATCGGAATCGCCGCCGGGAGCGCCTGGGCGGAGGAAGCAACGCCGCCCGGGTCAGCCGCACCTGCCGTGCAGTCTCCTGCGCCCGTGACCGGTTATGCGCCGGGCTGGTATCCGCCGCCCAACGGGGTCGGCTATGCGCAGCCCTGGCAACAACCGCCACAGTGGGCTGCGCCTCCATGGGGTTACGGTCAGCGGCCTCCGCAATACCCGCCACAGTACCAGGCCGTCCCCGCCGCGCCAGCGACAGCGATCGCTCCACCCGGCACTGAACTCAAACAGGTGCAGGAACAATTGACAGCGAAAAGTGCGGAGCTGGACAAGGCCCGTGCGACGCTTGAGCAGTTTCAGCTGAAAATTCAGCACAGCATGGAAGCAGAGCAGGCGCTCAATGAAAAGGTGGCAGACCTCATGCGCGAGCAACAGGCCTTGCAGGCGCGCGTGGCGGAACTGACTGCGAAACTGAATACCGCCACCGCCACCCTGGAACAGAATCGCCAACGTATCGCCAACGACCAGCAGCAATACGGGCAGCTGGCGGCCGCGCGTGACCGGCTGCGCAGCGAACTTGCCGGTCGTGATGACAGGCTGGCCGCAATGCAAGCCGAGCTGCAGGCCGCGACCCAGGCCCTGCAGCAGGCACGCGCCGAGACCACCGCATCAGGCCAGCAGCTCAGCGAGGCCCGGGCACAGGCCGAGACGGCCAGGAATGAACTGAATGGACTCAAGACCCAACTGGAAAGCCAACAGGCCGCGCTGGCGAACGACGGGCAGGCCCGTGCGGCGGAACTCGACGGCCTGCGCAGCGAACTCGCCGACCGGGATAGCAGGCTGGCCGCGCTGCAAGCCGAACTGCAGGCCGCGACCCAGGCCCTGCAGCAGGCGCGCGCCGAGAGCACCGGGTCCGGCCAGCAGCTCGACACGGCCCGGGCAGAGACCGCAAAGCTCAAGAGTGAGCTGACTGACCTCAGGGCCCGGCTCGAAAGCCAACAGGCCGCGCAGCTGGACTCAAAGCAGACGCTCGCCGCCGTGATTGCCGAACGCGATGCCCTCCTGTCAGACATGGCCGCTGTAGTTGCCGAACGCGACGGACTGCAGACAGACCTGGCCTCCTGCAACGAGAAAAAGGCACAGGACGCCTTGACCGACACCCGGTCCGAGGTGGACACGCTGCACCAGGCACGTTCGGCCGCCGCCGAGATCGTCGCGGCGCCTGCGCCCGCCGGCGCTGACCAGGCCAGCTCCACCGACACCGACGGGGACGGCGTATCGGACGACCTTGACCTGTGCCCCGGAACGCAGCAAGGCCTTACCGTCGAATCAACCGGCTGCGCCCCCGGTACCGCGATCAATCTGGAAGGGGTGAACTTCCTCTACAACTCGTATGATCTCACCAGAGAGGCGCGGGAGATTCTCGACCGAGTCGCCAACCGCATCAGCCAGCACCCTGACCTCCGCCTGGAGGTCGCCGGCCACACCGACGCAACGGGCGACCCGTCCTACAACCAGTACCTGTCCCTGCGACGCGCGGAAGCCGTCAGGGATTACCTGGTCGCACAAGGCGTGAATCCCAAACATATCGGGGCCGCCGGCTACGGGGGTCAACGGCCCATTGCGGACAATGCGACGATTGAAGGGCTGCGGATGAACCGGCGCGTTGAATTACGCCCCCTGCAATAACAGGATGATTCAAGGGGTCAACGTACCTGAAATTCCATTCGGGTATGCTGACCCTGCCGTCCGACTGACACCGCACACTATGTACGCTACCCGCCATCGGGCCCTGCAGACTGGCTTTACAATATGAAACTCGTCATTCGATACTTTTTCAAACTCGTTCACGCCATCCTCGGCCCGATCCTGCTGGCCGCTGACCGGCTGACCGCACCGCGCGGGATCGAGCGCGACCCCTCTGAGCAACAGCGCATCGACGCGCTGACAAAAGATCTCGTCATGTACCAGTTCCTCACCTGCCCGTTCTGCATCAAGACCCGGCGCGCCATCAGGCGCCTG
>Ga0315534_1002126_pt1 | contig 13544 bp, 15 predicted proteins | sample SalMarSW160240MG_FD_203094 | JGI IMG/M metagenome (GOLD analysis project Ga0315534, IMG submission 203094) | Salt marsh sediment microbial communities from the Plum Island Ecosystem LTER, Massachusetts, United States - Salt Marsh Sediment SW1602-40 ... | reverse complement strand
TGTTGTTGTTGTTATGGGATTGATCTGCTGTACAGCTTTCCTTCTAATGCTAGTTTGTACATCTCTGCTACGTAGGGATTCTTTGCCGGTGTTTCAGCTCCAAGTTCAACCAATCGTGCATATACCCTTACGACATATGCTAGAGCGCCCATGAAAGCTACAACAACTCCCATGTTAAACATCCAGTGGTTTGGAACTGCAAATATCTCTTCTACGAACCAAAAGTGCCACATCTCATTGATACCTATAGTGAACATGGTTGCCAAATATCCAAGAATGGTCATCTTTAGACCAGTATTCATGGAGTTATTTGGTCCTCTTAGAATAGGTACTTTTCTGTCATACATTGCTACAAATCCCCAACCTAGAGGAAGTGCAATGAAGTGACTGTATAGCCACCAATGAGCTGGTGTGAATGCACTATCTCTGATAGCAGTTTGATGTAATGATCCATCTACAAAGTTATCTACTTCTACTGATGCTGCAATTGAACCTAGCATTATAACCATGATGTATATTTTCTTTAGTCTCTGTATCTCTACTTCTTTTGGTATCAGTGCTGGCATCTGTGCCATTATGTTCTTCAATAATAAAGATGCAACAGATCTATATTAAGTTGCGAGTATCAAAAATTAAATTATCCATCAGAGTCTAATATCAAATAATGTGATATCTTATGAAATATATATGTGATTACGTCTTTTGTATGATTCATTATATCTAATGACGGATGAGCGCCAGTGATTAGCATGGATGATTAGCCGTTATTATGTGTTAAGTTATATTATTAAAAAACAGAATAAAACATGTTAAATTCAAAAAATATATACCAAAATGGTAGATACCTGGCATCGAAGCTAGTATGCTGGTTTCAAATACTCCGTTCTCAACTTCAGAAAGGTTTAATGTTATACTAGTATTGTCGGGTCTTCTAAGATCGGTCCTGATAGTTGACCTTGATTTAAGTGGCATACCAGATTGCGTGAGCTTGGGATAGTGACTGTTGGCCGCATTCCTAACCTAGATTGTATATAGAGTAGTACTACGTTGTCTTTAAATGTTATCTATACTAACTAGTTAGTTAGTTGGTTAAGAGTAACTGCAATCATAGGACTATTCACATAATCTCTAGCTTCTTGTGTTAACTCTTTGATGATAGGAGTACCGACATCTACTGCCTTCTCAAATCCAATAATAACTCCAGAAGAAAATGTCTTCCATCCCAAACCCATTATGGCTAATATAACTACTACCAATAGAAGTAAGCCAAATAATCCCATCTTGTATGTATTATAATAAGGCTAGCTATAAGAATTATATCAATTTAATTCTAAAAAGGGCTTTAAAAAGAATGTTTGATATACGTGGCCTTACTCTTGTCGACCTGACAAAAAGGTTGGGTTTGTAACTGATTGATCCTTCAACCAATCAATCGCTTAGTGCATCGACCGCTTTGTGTGCTGTCTCTGTAGAGGTGGCACAATGGTGCTAAGAATAGTAGAGACCGTGTTAGACTGCGTTAAGGTCTACTTCGTCTTTACATTAACAACAAAATGATGACAAAATAATAAAAAATTTAGGTTGGCACCGCTGAATTCTCTTATCTTCATCACAGATACGTTATATCTTGTGACCAAACTGAAATCATTTTGAACAAATTTGGACATAATCTGGTAAAAAGTATATTACAATTAACTGAGTGACTATTATTTAGATATGGATGAGAAGATTGTTCAAACAGATGTACGACAACTTCAGATAGCAACATTCGCAGCAGGTTGTTTTTGGGGGGTAGAAGAAGCTTTCACTAAATTAAAAGGTGTAAAATCAACAATGGTTGGTTATACTGGAGGCTGGCTACATAACCCAAAGTATAAAGATGTCTGTAACCACAATACTGGTCACGCTGAGGCAGTTCAGATACAGTATGATCCTAATGAAGTTTCGTATGAAGAGGTTCTAGATGTTTTCTGGTCTATTCATGATCCCACAACTAAGAATCGACAGGGTCCGGATATAGGGTCGCAATACAGGTCTATGATAGCATTTCATACTCCAGAGCAGGAAACAGCAGTGAGAATATCACTTGAAGAGCTCACAAAATCTGGGAGATTCAGAAAAGAGATTGTCACGGAGATAGTACCTGCCTCTGAATTCTACAGAGCCGAAGAATATCATCAAAAGTATTATCAAAAAAGAGGAGGAGGCAGTTGTTACAATATATAGTACTTTATGATCGGTTATGCTGCAGCAGCAGATTTTGTCAGTAATAGTATTTAACTGCACATGACTAAACGAATAGTCAAAACTGATGAGGAATGGAAGCAAGAGTTAACCCGAGAACAATATGAAATTTGCATAAGAAAAGGAACAGAATATCCTTTCTCAGGGAAGTATGTGAATTCCAAAGAGAAAGGAACCTACAAATGTGTATGCTGCAGAAACGAGCTTTTTGATTCGAATGACAAATTTGAATCAGGAACAGGATGGCCGAGCTTCAGTAGACCAATCGATAATGAAAGTATTGAAGACCATCGAGATTTGAGTCATGGAATGCGACGAACAGAGGTTGTCTGCAAGAAATGTGGAGCGCATCTAGGACATGTATTTAATGATGGTCCATATTCCACTGGCAAGAGATACTGCATAAATTCCATTGCACTGAATTTGAATAAGAGCGGCTACACGTAATCATTTATACTTGTACCTGTCAAAAAGGGGAGATTACTCTTGGTCATCAGTAGATATGACTCAGCTACCATTTTGTAGTTATCTTAGTTCCCTTCTGCAAGGAAACTCATAGTTTTAAAATACAGAGCTACGCTAAGATCATATATTCTCTTTCTTTTTATCAAGAATTACAAAGATTAAGAACATTACAAAGACCAGATTTGTAATTACAAAGATTAAGACGCACACTGAAAAAGAGCGACGTGAAATTTATGCTGAAAGATGTATGACAAGTCTAACGATATTGGACTATACTTTGTTAGATACGCAGCAGAAGAATATTCAGGCTGAGTTACAGGTAAAGGATAAACAGATTGAAGAGTTAAGAAAAGCAGACTCACACAAAGTGAAACAGATTGAAGAAATGATGCGGAAACAGGAACAGTTTGAACTGTTAATTCAATCGCTTATCGATTCAGGACAATTAAAGCCATTGCAGAATTAGTCTTTGGTCTTTATCAACAAAGTAATTCAGTCTGGCGGTAGTACACTAATTTATGAGGTATTATCAATAATTGACTATAGGGTATCTTGTCCTTCTTCAGCTGGCTTCCAATCCTTTATTCTTATACCAATCCAGTAATACGCCCGGTTATTATTCTCATCCCTCATTTGTGTGTACTTTAAGCCAAATCCTTTCTTCGATTTCCTGCTAAATGACTGTTCCTATTCTGCCGCAAGTTTCTTGGCGTTACAACATTTTGTATGATGCATAAACTTCTGATTTTGAAGGAGCACTATTATTGTTCTGCTCTAATGCTGCCTCAAAGAATGCTCTTACAGGGTTTGAGCTTTGGATGTATTTTTCATAATTTTCACGAACTATCTTCTTATCCAACTCTATACTGAATAAGAAAAATCTTGCAATATTATCTATATTCGATAATGATGGTACTGTTTATGTAGATGAAAATTTAGAACTTTTGGATAAGCTTTCGTCGAACGTAATTGCTATGGATATTAATTATGATGACTACGAAGACATAATTGCTGGAGACAGATCAGGAAACCTGCACATATTTGCTTCACAGGCAAATATGAGCTAGGACTTGCAGGTAGGGAGAATGATGTATGAGCATGCAAACATTTGTATTGATCGTGTTTGTAGATGGAGCTAGAACTATCCGCTAGGATCTCTTGTATATATTAGAACAGACCTTGTGGGTCTGTTTTTTCTATCCCTTCATGGAATAAGATGGCACATCATATAGCTCATCCTTCTGCTCCTCCTTCACTGTGTTCATTCTACTTTATCGTCTACGGGACGAATCCCCTCGTCTTCCTCCACTACTTCTTTAAGAAAGTGTGCATGAATATCTCCATCATCATAGGCTTGAGCTGCTTTGACATAATTTTCTTGTGAATCAGCAGACGCTTTAGAAATGGTGGCCATTACATCTATTCTAACGGGGGAAATCGATGGTAATATCTGCCTGATAGGCATAGGTATATCGTCATACATCTCATCATCATTATAATAAATATTCAGAATAAAGAATCGAGTGCCGAGGTTACCTAACTTGATAGCTGTTGGTGTGGATTGATCTTTAGTGGCTTCTTGAGCTAACATTACTGAACGGACTTTGTCATAACTAGATTCTAAGGCTCTTGCTAACTTCACTTTCTCTTCTTCAGAAAAAGGATTTCTAAGTTTATTGGCTAACTGTACAAAGGGACTTTCTATTCGCAGAAGCATAAAAATATTGTTATATTAATACTAATATAAAAAAGAAGAAGTAGTGCACTATAAGCCTTGGGGTGTCGGTTAGGTCATCTGTTAATTGTCAGTACTATAAGCTTCATTCCTGATGGTTCCACTCTATTAATTTATACAAATGTCGTGTTGTATATCCATCCAATCGTCTCCTCCACATTACGCTACTCGAGTTACAGGCCGTCAACCAAATGTAAAAAATGCAAATTTCTTCATCAAAAAGGCACATATGAACCAGAAGAACTAACTGACCCTAGTAGGGAGTTCCTTTGGCTCGCTGAGCTCTTAATGCTTCAACATACCATTCAAATTCTTCCAGAAACTTATTGATCCTTTTGTTATATTCATCTTGTAATAACTCACCGTTTTCACTGAAGACCTTATGAACTCTAGGTATTGAGAAAGAAGAAGATATACTAGGTGCACCTAGTTCTGCAAATATCAATCTAAGTTGTTGAGCAGCATTTATGCCTCCAAACATGCCAGGTGAATAAGAGACGATCGCTGATGGCTTAAAATAATACTCTTCGAGAAAGTAATCTAATGTATTCTTCAATGCACTTGAAGTACTGTGATTGTATTCAGGAGTAACTGCAATGTATCCTTCTGCAGTATTAATATTATTTCTGAGTGTTACCATTTTTTCTGATGGATTTTCCATTTCTTTATACATCCTGTCTAATAGAGGAAGATCTAATTCTAACGGATCAATAAAAAATACCTCATGACTTCGTTCTTTTAATTTCTTGGCGATCCATCGAGCGACCTTAATTCCCTGACGGTCACGTCTTACTGATCCAACTATCAATGCAGTTTTCAACATTATCTGCATACATCCTCACATTTACTTGAAGTTATCGAAATGTCTTCTTCTTCTTTTCTACCCCTTTTACATCTTTCATCTTTCATGTCTACAGTACTCCTCCACGCTGCCGACATCCCTCATTAGCAATAATAATACAGTTGTCACCCTGTGACTATAACCTTTCCTATCATAGTTGGATGTAGCTGACAAAAGTATGGAAACTCTCCTACAGCATCGAACGTATGAATAAATGTTGTTCCTTTCGTTACCAAAGCTGTGGTCCCTGTAAGCCCGGAATCAAATTCTTGGCCCTTATTTTCATCATCTGGACCACTGCCAAATGTGACTGTATGAAATGGTGTATCCGAAGTATCATCATTAGTCCACACTACCATATCTCCCTTGATGTTGATTGGATTGGGTGAATAAGCCTTGTCCCCTAAGGCTGCTGCTCCAGGAACTATTGAGACTTCCACCATTCCCGTACCTGTTGTATCAGCAGCAGTGTTATTGTTGATGTTATTATCTGTAGCCTGCTGTCCTAAAACTTCACCAATAGATAGTTTGTCGTTAACAATACTAGAAGCCATTATAGATGTGATGGCAAATGCAAGTATTCCATAAATAATGACTTTTCTATTGAATAACATACTTAGTAGTAGATATCGATTGATGCATAAATATATTTATTCTCTTGAACCGTAAGAGAATCTGTTGTAACGGTTAATGGTAATCTTTAACTGTTGGAGAACACAGATTTAAATCACCTATTAGCAAATTCCTTAATGAAGAAACAATATAAAAACTCACAACAGCAGCTAGGGTAGATAGAATATCCTGTGATAACTCTAGTGGTCATATTATTGGCAGCAGTGGTATTAGTATCTATCTTAATTCATGAACAAGTAGTACAAGCAGCAACAACGACGCCTGATAAACTGCCTCGCCAGTTCTCTGGCGGACAGCTACCTGTAACGAATTTCACAGCAACCAATACCTACATAGTAAGTGGGCAAACACCAAAAGGAGGAATAGATGCATTTAGCTATGATGGAAGTGGACATGTGAAGCTTAAATCTGGTACCATAGATGTAGATGTGGATCCCATCACACAGACAGGCATAATAAATGCGAGCTGGGTTGATGATGAGAACAATAACTGGAGCTTTGTACAGCCACAATTCACGCCGGCAAGGCAACTCTATTTTGAAGGTGTATTACCCAATGGTACTGCTAGCACTAGAATAGGTAATGATTCAGTAGCTATCAATCATTGGTTACACGGAAACACGAATGCTGGGCCACCGGTGCTTCCAACTGTATTCACATATCTAGCTACCTGGGGGCCTGGAGAGCTTTGGAAGAATGGAGAAAGCCGTGGAACTCTTCATGGACATATGATGCTAACTGATGGCGTAAGAGAGCCTACGTCTGGAAAAGTCTTCACTGCAAATAAGACGTCTGCATATAATCCTATGAATCCGGCAGATGGATACTCTGACCCTAATACTGCACAGGTCCATTTAATTATTCAGTCACCACCTGGTCCAATGACTAATAACTTTCCACCACAATTCGAATTCACAGACCATTTAATGTTCTATGACATCAAGCTTCGCTAAGTCGAGCTAACTTTCATTATTTTTTGACCATTGGGAGTTAATTTGCTATACCATAAATAGTAATTCAAATCAAGATGCAACTCAATCTGTTGTATGAAATCATAGTTTGAGCATATACAACTACATAATATGAAAATAGGTGAGTCCTATAGTTGGTATTATACTCGTCATTTCAAATTATGAATTTTGTAACATCCTTTCTTAATGTGAAATAAGTACCTATTGTCTATGTATCATATTTTTATTGTTATAGTTAAAGGATAAGTTGAACCATTAAACAAACTCTCTCTGGGTTAGAGGATATGCATTTATAGTTTTCTTAGTTTTCGGATGCTAATGATCAAAATCAGAAAGACTACGATAAGTATACCGCAGCAAGCATATATACGATATGCCATGCTGACAGTAGCAGCCTTTTTATTAACTGCAACAGTCATCTTGGGTTCTACTTCAATACAACAGCTAGTATTAGCACAACAACCTCCAGATCTTGGATCGGTACTCAAGCTTTCAAGAACTAATGTACCAATTGACATCCCGTTACTCGAAGGATATGAGAATGGTAATGAAATATACTTTATAGCAACTGACGTCTCAGATGAAAAGACAGCTGCTGATGCTACTAACCTAACAGGTTTTAAAGTAAATTATGCACCTTTACTAGCTCAGGCTCCAGAAACTGCTAGGGCTCAGGCATATGCCTTTACTAACGGGATCGCAGGCGATGGACCATTTGGATTTCAGGTCCCAGTAGTTAATGGAAAACCAGGAGATGAAGGGTATAGCCCATTATGGCAAATTAATCTTGTTGCATGGAATGACGATGCAACTCCCAGAGAATTAACATCAGTTGAAGAGATCACAGCTGCTGAACAAAGTGGAGAGTTGTCGATTAATCAAACTGATATAATCGCTAACCATCCAGCTATTCAATGGCAGAATGGTTCACTGATGGTAAGAGAAGATGCAAGTAATATAAATGATGATACTCCATACATGGGAGGACAAGTACTGAATATAGACACAGAAAATATGATTGTTACCATGGTAGCTCATAGAGGTTGGGGTCCTGACGGAAAGACAATATACTATATCGTAACCGATGCAACACCGGACATGCCTGCAAACATGATGGGAGTTTCATATGTACCTGCTAGTGAACAGTTGGTTGGAACTCCGGTAGCAGTAGATCTGTTTCAATTCATGAACGGCATTAATGGTTCAGGACCAATGGGATTTCAAGCGGGAATAGGCGGAGCCAATCCGACAGATGATAATTACAGTCCAATGTGGTTCATCCAATTCATTGAGTGGAACGACCCATTGCAAGCAAGAACACTCGAGACTCAAAGCGATATCGGAGCGATGCAGCAAGCTGGACTGATAACAATAACTCCAGCAATGGATGGCATGCATGTGGTTAATTGTCCATTCTTTGATCCTGATACAGTATTTGAGCACAAGAGCCAACAATTCGGATAGTAGACAGACTGAAAGATTGTATCATATACAAATGGCTTCCAAACAGGAGCCAAGATACCTAGATACATGATTGGCAAAACTTGGAATCACATCCATTTTCTTTCTTTTTCAGTCATTTAATTCTTAAAGATCATATAATCCAAAGCTGATTATGAAGCTGGTCAAAGCCCATATTTACCTATCACACAAATACTTAGTTTTCGCATCTGCTGATTGATCGATTATCTTCAAGCATAGATGGTTACAAAAATATTTCAGATTGCAACATTTGGAACATTTTGTGCTAACAGCATTTTAACTGGATTAAAGATATATCCTTCGCAGAAACTAGTGCTAATATGTTATGATTATGATAACACCAATGCGAAGCACTTTACAAAAATGATCAGTTCAGTTGATAAAAACATTGGGATTATCATATGCCTGATATCTAGACAAAATATTATAGAGAGCGTATTTGGGCATTTTAGTAGAATAGTTGGATCTAGATCTGAGATAAGCAGATTTCAGCGGATATTGCTAAATGTAAGTTCCGGCGATAAGTTCTTGAAATATGCAGTCTTGTCTGCTGCGTATATAAAGGGAATAGAAACGTTTTTGATAAATTCCAATTTCTCTGATAGTCCGGCTGTTCTACCTATACCCAGATCATACTATGACAAGACAATTACAAAAACAAACCTTAGAATTCTAAACTCGGTTGCAAAAGCAGGGGGTGTAGTATATGGTCTAGATCACTTACAAAGGCTATCTGGACTAGTAAACCCTTATTGAGTTATCATTTACATGGACGTAATAATACTAAGGGTTTAATTGACCTAGGATTAGTTTGGGTTGAAAGTAGAAGGAACGAGAATGGTACCATTCCTATTGTAAGGCTTACTGCGGTAGGAAAACTCTTTCTTACAAATAGAACATGATTAGAGTATAATACAGTGAGTTAGGAGTGAGTGAGGAGTTTGATAAGCAATACCCTCAGCAGCTATAAGGAAACAATCTTCTATTCAATAAGTAATATAGTCCACTTTACCAATAGTAAACGGACACAGTCCTAATTACTAATAGTAAACGACATTGTTAGTTGGTTATGTATCTATAAGTATTGATAACAGATTAGGTAAAGAAAAAAAAGAGACGAATGTCTAACTAGACTTCATTTACGCTTACAAAATACCCACTTGAGGTACTATGCGTTAATACTCTCTCATGGTTGTATGCATGGATGATTGCTTCGTCTTCTTCTGCAAAACGTTCTCGAATTCCGCAAGGTAAACAGGTTACCTCATACATTTGTGCTTCTAAAATTCACCTTTCAATATACTATATGAATTGGCTGTATTTAAGTTCCATGTGTACAGTTATTTGCATAATATGCTTAGGTGTGGTTGAATAGAATATTCACAGCAAACATTCACACGCGCTTAGGCGGATACCAGATGAAACTAGTATGTAGGCAAACGGTTACACACTTTAAATGGGATTGGGTGGTAACAAATACCATTTAATACCAATATTTATATATGGATGGGTTCTATCAATAATTATGTCATCATCAGAAAGTAAAAGGTCAAAAGATAGCACGGGTACTACAGATGCAGCAGCAGCAGCAGCAGCAGTCAACGTAACTCCCATATTCGACGCAGCAAATGACAATTTCACAAGATTAATAAATGAATCTGCAAAGGTTCAACCACAGTACGCACAAGCAGTATCCAACTTACAACAAGAATATATAGATGTAGTTAGAACTGCCGTTCAGAGAACAACTTCAATTCAAAAGCAATTAGCTAGCAGCAACAGCAATTTCAACAACGCCATCATCTCAGATGCAGCAGCACCATATGTCCAGGACGTCGCAAGACAATCAACTGATTTTACTAACAACCTCATTAGAATGGCAGATATCAACAATCAGTTAACGATCAATGCACTAAACGCGCTAAGAGAGAATGTGAAAAACAATAGCAGAATAGTAGAAGCAATTGCTGAATATAACTCTAATCTAGCAACTGCTTGGGCATCATCCTCTTCGTCAATTCAGCAACAATTCACTCCTAGACACTAAATAAGAATAGGCATTCATGAATGCCTACATTCATATTTTTCCTGGCATTAGTAAAGTAGTTAAAAGTTACGCGTAGGCATGGGAATTAGAATACCAACTTCAGTTATAGATATTTATCATATATAATGGTGAATCAGTTAAAGATAAATTTGAACGGTTGGAGGCATATCTTATTATCTAGTAGGTAAAAAGTAATACAATGGTAGCACAATTCCGTAACCATCATCACCAACTCTCCACACTTCAGATTGCTACTTTTGGATCTGATGGTCAGGAGGGGGTTGCGCTAGGAATACGAAGTTTCCCGGTTCAAAAGTTAGCATTAGTCTGCTTTGACAATGATAAAAGTAGAACTGAGGAATTCTCCAGAAGGATAAAAAGTGTACTTGGGATGCCCATTACTATTAACCTGGTAACAAAATAGAATGTTATTAGAGATACTATGAAAAGAGTAAATGAAATACTAAATCTTGAAGGTAAAAATTTTCAACAAGTGTTAGTTACAACAATTGCTCTCAAATATCCCTAAAATGGATGTTTATGTACTCATGAAAAGGCTGTGGCTATTACCAGTCTGGTCCTTCCGAACCTCCAGGATTGTTGCTGAGTTTCACGATCTGTGGATCTTCCATAGAGGATTTCATCAGATTTGACTCATTCGATAAATGGATTTGATTGTGCGATATTACTAATTGCCCGTGCGTTAGTACTGTTACCGATAGTTCAGTTTGCGAAATTGATCAGTAATACAGGTGAAGAACAGTACAACTCACTTTGAATCGTTCAAGAAAAGATTCAATCGTTAGAAGTAATGATTATTAACATAGTGGTCAATAATTACTTTGGTGTGAACGACATCGAAGATAATGATGGCTACGAAAACCATGAAAGTACGGATCATGCGCCTAATTGGACAAATTTAGTATGCCCATCATGTGCTATATATTACGGCGTACAATCATTGATTAGCAGCATAAAGAAAAGGAAGAGGAAGAATCGAAGAAACATGATCGTGCAAAATAACTGATCCTACTCTGTTACCCTATGTACATCCTCTATAAGTTGACCTAGTATACGCAGAATAGCAATTAAAATCAGCCTGTAGCAGACAGTAGCAAATAGAAAAAGCTATAGCTTGCAACAGTCTCTAAATCATATACAAGTACCAAACAAATTTGTTAGTAAAATGCAAAGCAGAATTAGAATAGATCCATTCAGATATTGAAATTGCATTAATCATAGGAAATATGGCAGCTAGACATAAAATTGACATTCTTAAATGTGCTTTGGTCTGGCAACTAAATAGATGATAGAATAAAAATACTAAATATGATTCTGTCACCTTTCCTGTTGGCAGGCATTTCTGGTCTGCGCCAGGCTATGCTAGCACCAACAACGGTAGGGCAAACACTTCCAAAGACCGAAATGGAGAGCATAACACCTCTAATCTTTGATTAGGATTAGGAGCAAGTCCTATTGTATCGACATAATGGAGAAAAATGTCGTTCAAAGTACCAGATGTACCAGATGAAAATACTTGTGACCAGAAATTAATGTTTAAATAAAAAAACCGAGTATTGAGACTGTGACTGAGAGACGAATAATAAATCCTTGGAAATGGCAGGATAAATACGGATTCGTACAAGCAAATGAGATTAGGGGCGCAGAGAAATTTCTTGTTTGTTCCGGGCAAACGGCCATTGACTCGGAAGGGAATACAGCATTTTCTGGCGATATTGCTGCTCAATTCAAATTGTCGAATCCAAATTTCAGTCATGCTTCTCCGGGAAGCACGCGCTAGAAATACCCGAAATATTGACCGTCAGAGGATTTTCTGACGGGCAGCACTCTGTGGCACCGTTTCCCAGATTTAATAATCTTATAAACAAACTGTTATGAATATTACTCGATAATGTTATGAAACAACCATCGTATGTGTGTGTGACTCGTTCCGAGTTTTACTAGGAAGTCTAGCGGAGAGAGACATAACCTCAACATTCATTCCGGAATGGGATGCATAGTTCGGTTTCTAGATTACATAATTGGAAGGATAAAAGGTCAATACGCTGCAGCCGATCCCTTATCTTTTAGAAAAAATAAAGGCAATAACCTTAGAAACCTTCGCCCAATCAAATCAGACTCACTTCATCCGTCTTCAAAAAATTCGGATGCAGATAGCATTGCAGCAGCGGAGGTTCATGATTTGTCTTCAAATAACCGGTCTTTCGTTCACCTTATCTATTAGGATTGTTTCATTTGCCAATAGTGAGCTGATTTAAGATTACAAAATAAGATATTGATACTTTAAAGTAGTAGCACCCATTATTAGACATTAACTATAGACATTATATCATTAACTGACCTGCCTTTATTCTTGTTTCACGGAGGTATTTGCTAAACAGGCAGGAGCTTCACTACTTATTTTACTAATCTTTTTCTCTAATTCATTTTGAGGCACATATCCAACAATTTCGCCTACTTCTTTTCCTTCACAGAAGAATTTTATTACAGGTATACCTTGTATACCATATCTTGATGCCAATGCATCAAGTTTGTCAACATTAACTTTGACGAATTCAATATCTGGGTATTTACTGGCGATTGATTCGAATATGGGTTTTAATCTCATACAATAAGGACACCATGGAGCCCAAAAGTCGGCTGCCAATAGTTTCTTCTTTGATATCAATGAGTTCCATTCTGTTTCTTGTGTAATATCTGAGGACATACAATTATGTTTCAGATCACAATCTTAAAAGTGATTCCTCTAACGATTTAATCTACCATTTAACAGTTAAATGTAATGCGTGATTGAGTAACTGCTGTTGCTAGCATCAATGTGGTAATACATATACATATCTACGAGTTCATTAATGGCTTATTATAGCAACCTATTGACACGCCCTTAATTTTATCTCTAAAGTTAAACCGTTTGAAGTTTTCTTTAACTATTGGAGATAATCAATAAATCATACAATAATACCAATATGATAATATGAAAGATAATTCCGAATATGATCTACATCTTGATAGACTTAATAACATTAATTCGCTAACTCACACTCCGCGATAGATACTTGAGGATGTCTAGTTTGAAACGTCTTGTTCTATAGTAGTTAGCTATAG
>Ga0315534_1002120_pt1 | contig 13589 bp, 10 predicted proteins | sample SalMarSW160240MG_FD_203094 | JGI IMG/M metagenome (GOLD analysis project Ga0315534, IMG submission 203094) | Salt marsh sediment microbial communities from the Plum Island Ecosystem LTER, Massachusetts, United States - Salt Marsh Sediment SW1602-40 ... | reverse complement strand
CCTCCAACCACACCCGTCCTGATAGAACTCCCCCAACCCGTATTCAAGACCGTGCCCGTCTGGAAGCTGAAATTGGCGATTGAGCTCTCGACCAGCACCCGCCAACCGCTGCCGCGTGGATAAGCATGTATCCGGGTCAAGTCCTCCCAGCGAATCCAGCGATCCCGCAGTGGATTCTTATATCGCATACCCTCAGGCGAGAGATCAATGCGGGTTCTCCGTTCCATCCATGTACCGAAGCTGATCAAGATCGCTGCCAGGAAGAGGAGCACAAATATAACGAGCAGAGCAGTAAGCCGGATTTGCATGCTCCAGCGTAGATAGATCAAAAGGGCAAGCAGCGCCATCGCAAGTGACCATGCCATGCGCTCACCTTGCCGGTCCAGCGCGATCGGTGTAAATGTCTCCGAGTTGGAGATATGCCTGCCGATGAGCAGCCATTCGGGCGGGTTCATTGAAGCAGGCTTCTCTGACATTACGCAGACACCGAAGAACGGTCATTTGCCGGCCGCATGGAAAACCTCCCGGAATGATTCCATAACATGCTCAAGAGCGCCATCATCGATATCGGCATGTAGAACGAGGCGAAAACGACCAGAGCGGGACGGTGACATGATCACATCCCGTTCTTCGAGCGAGGTGATGAGGGACTCACCGTCAAGTGGCGCCGCCTCTGTCAAGCGGAAGAAGAGCATGTTGGTTTGTGGATTAAGTGGCTCGAGCTCCACGCCAGGCAGCGTGGTCAGAACTCCCGCCAATGCTCGGGTCCGGGCGTGATCCTCGGCAATCCGTTCGACCATCGTCTCCAGTGCCACGATGCCCGCCGCAGCCAGAATGCCAGCCTGGCGCATGCCACCTCCGAGTAATTTGCGGATCCGGAGTGCGCTGGTGATAAAATCTTCATCGCCGCAAAGAACCGATCCGACCGGGGCACTCAAGCCTTTCGAAAGGCAAAAAGTGATCGAGTCGGCGGGTTGAGCGAGCGATGCGGCCGGGATCCCAAGGGCAACCGCAGCGTTGAATATGCGCGCACCGTCGATATGAAGTTGAATGTCGTTTGAATGAGCGAGATCAGCCACCTCACGCGTATATGGCTCTGTCAGCACGGTCCCGCCGCAGATATTGTGCGTATTCTCCAGACAGATCAGCTTGGTGATGGGGTAATGGATGTTGTCCGGGCGTATCGCCGCTTGTAGGTCATCGAGGGCGATCGAACCATCCTGCTGGTTCGGTACTGCCATAGTGTGGACCCCACCCAACACTGATACGCCTCCCGCTTCGTTGATATACGTGTGCGATCGATCTCCGACGATGACCTCAGCCCCCCGACCACAGTGAACGAGCACAGCGATTAAGTTACCCATCGTGCCGGATGGAACGAATAGACCAGCCTCCATTCCGACCATGCCGGCTGCCAGCGCCTCAAGACGATTAACAGTGGGATCCTCCTTATAGACATCATCGCCAACCTCAGCCTGAGCCATTGCTGAACGCATGGCATCGGTTGGCAGGGTCACGGTATCTGAGCGTAGATCGATGCGGTTTTCCACTTTATCTCCTTGATCTTTTCCAGCGGGAACGTTCCAGGTCTAGTCTTGCAATCCATCCCCCCTGAGTTGTGAGAGAACCTGCTCAAAATCATCTGGAAGAGGAGCCACAAAATGCTTATCCTGTGTGCCTCCCGGGAGCCTGATCTCCAGCCTGTGAGCATGGAGCATCTGGCGTGGAAATCGATCAAGCGACTTACGCCTGCCATATACCCTATCGCCGGCAACCGGGCAGCCAAGAAACGCAAGGTGGACACGAATCTGATGGGTGCGGCCAGTCAACGGTTCGACCTCAAGCAGCGCGTGCTCGTGAAAACGTTCGAGCACGAGATAGGACGAGATGGCGCTCCGGCCGCGACCTTCTGAAACAACGGCCATGCGTTTCCGATTCTTCACATCACGCCCAATCGCTGCCTCAACCCGCCCCCTCTGCGTAGGGGGAAATCCATCCGTCAGCGCAAGATAGGATTTGTGAACTTTCCGATCTTTGAACTGCTCCTGCAGCCAACGATGAGCTTGATCGTCCTTGGCGAAGAGGATCAACCCAGAGGTGTCCTTATCCAGACGATGGACCACGCCCGGACGCTGTGTGCCACCCACCCCGCGCAAATCAGTGGCATGACCTAGAACAGCATGTACCAGAGTTCCACTTGAGTGACCAACCGAGGGATGGACAACCACACCGGCCGGCTTATTGATAACGAGCACACCCGAGTCTTCATAGATGATGTCGAGTGGAACGAGTTCGGGGATCAGCTCCGTTGGTTCAGGTGCGGGAATAGTGACCTGCAGTGCTTCTCCCCCTTCAAGCTTGAAGCCTGTTTTGGTCACTATGCGCCCGTCTACACGAACCCGCCCCTCCCGGATAAGATGCTGGAGGCGGTTTCGTGACATTTCCACGACCAGGGTAACCAGTAGCTGGTCCAGCCGGCCCCCGGGTGAAGGAACAGAAAACCGCAAGTGTCGGTCGTTCACCCCATGTCCATGCCCGTATGTTCATGTTCCGCAGGCTCAAACGTGGGAGCTTCTTCGTCTGCGGCCCGCCGCGCATGACGTTCTTCGAGCCACATCACGGCAATCAGGATGGCTGTCCCGATCGATATGCTCGAATCGGCAATATTGAAGACGGCAAAACGACCGACAGAAATGAAATCTGTCACCGTGCCGTGGATCAGGCGGGAGATTAGATTTCCGAGAGCACCGGCCAGCTGCAGGCTCAAGGCCAGTCGCAGAGCCCGTTGTTCACGCGGGACGCTGGGATAGTAGTAAATGATTCCAATGGATACGATCACCGCCACGATCGTGAAGATCATACTTCCGGAGGGGAACAGCCCGAAGGCTGCCCCCGTATTGTTGCTGTGCAAGATGCGAGCAAACGGGGCGAGCCAAGGAAATGGAGACCAGTATTCGCCTACCGCCAGGTTCGAACGGACAAGATACTTTGTCCATTGATCAAAGGCAACGACCCCCGCAGCAATGCCGATCAGGCTGAGATAGTCCTTCAGTTTCGCCAAATGACCCTCCTGAGATTATCTATAGTATCGCACTCCTCTTCGATCAGGCTCCGGTTTGAAGACTCATATCACACCTGGGGTTTTTACCCTGCTCACCCCCATAAGGAGGTTCTCCCCATCGAATTCGTGCTCACTCAGTTCCTCGCCGCTCACCTCATCGCTTGAACGTAGCATAGTGGCAAGTGTTTCTCCCTTGATATATTTAGAAAATTGATCAATGGCCTGTGACAGCCTGGGTGAAGCGTTGAAGACGATCTCGATCTCATCATCGACGTTGAAGTCAGCCTGTTTGCGCAGATCCTGTGCCCGGCGCACGAATTCCCGGGCCAGGCCTTCCAATTCAAGTTCTTCGGTCAGGTTCGTGAGCAGTGCCGCCAGGTACCCACCCTCCGTCGCTGCTGAAAACCCTTCTTGCGCCTCAACTCGCACCTCGATTTCATCAGGGAGGAGTTCGAGCTTTTCACCTTCCATCTCGACGCTGAGCGATTCTCCGCGCAGGAGCGCTTCGGCAGCCGTCTCAGGATCGAACTGGGCGATCAGCGCCCGGAGCGCCGGGAAACGGGCACCGTACTTTTGCCCGAGTTGTTTTGGCAGCGCTTTCAACGAATAGCGAACGGCTTCGGTTGCTGTATCAAGCAGCCTGACCCGCTTCACGTTGAGTTCCTCAGCCAGGAGCTCCTGGTAGGCCTCGACGATCTTGCGTTCCGCATGCGTGCTTACAGCAAAGGCAGCCTCAGACAGCGGTTGACGCAACTTGCGGTTGGCTTGATTTCGGGCTGCATGACCCAGCGAAACGAGTTTCTGGATGAGGCCCATCTCTCTGAGCAGCTCAGTATTTACCTCTGTAGATGTTACTTGCGGCCAGTGAGTGTGATGAACACTCTCTTCAGCGTCTGGATCGACCTGACGGACTAGATTCTGATGCATGGTCTCCACGATGAAAGGCGTGAAAGGGGCCAGCAAGCGCGTCAGCGTTACCAGCATCTCATACAGGGTCGCGTATGCGGCATGCTTGTCTTGATCGGAGTCCTCATCCAGGCCGGCCTTTGCCCAGAATCGCCTGCGGCTTCTCCGCAGGTACCAATTGCTCAGGTCATCCAGGAAAGCTCCAAGCCGCTCTGTAGCTCGCTGTGGATCGTAGACCTCAAGATCCTGCGTAACCTCCTCGATCGTTTCCTGCAGGCGCGCCCTGATCCAGCGATCTAGAGGGCTGAGCGTGATCGGTTTACTCGCGTCTGGCGACCAACCATCAAGATTTGCATAGGTTATGAAGAAGGCGTACACGTTCCAGAGAGGAAGCAGGAATTGCCGCCGGGCTTCGTTCGCTCGCTGATAACCGAAGATCAGGTCTTTTTCCGGTTTATGATTGCAGAACAACCAGCGCATGACATCTACGCCCATCTCATCTGCAGCCTCGTTGAACTCGATCATGTTGCCCCAGGACTTGTGCATTGCGCGCCCGTCCTCGGCCAAGAGCGTGGCATAGGTGAAGACATTCTTGAAGGGTGCCCGTCGCACGAGGATCGTACTCATCGACAGCAGGCTGTAGAACCAATTCCGGAACTGCCCGGGGAAGGATTCGCTGATGAAATCAGCCGGGAACCAACGCTCCCAGTAAGCAGGATCGCTTTTATAGCGCAATGTGCTCATGGCGACGACCCCCGCATCAAGCCACGGATTCCCGACGTCAGGGATACGCTTTGTGACACTCCCACACTGACTGCAGGCGATTTTCACCGCGTCGATGAAAGGACGATGCGGTGAATGCCCATCGAAGATTTCCCAACCTTCGACGGCGCGTTCGCGCAGTTCTTCCCGGCTCCCGATGACGTCAAAATGGCCGCACTCACTGCACTCCCAGATCGGAAGCGCCAATCCGTAGTAGCGCTTCTTCGAGATCATCCAATCGTGCATGTTGCGCAGCCAATCCAGCTCACGCTCCATGCCAAAGGACGGGAACCAGATCGTGTCCTGACTGACGACCTCCATAATCTGGTAGCGCAGGTTCGCCGTTTTCTCCTCTTCACTGACCTCTTCCAACGGCTTGTCTAACTGCTCGCCCATCGAAATAAACCATTCATCGACCAGGTGGAAGACCAATTCCTCACCGCAACGCCAGCACACCGGGTAGCGGTGTTGATAATCCTTGATTCGGTATGCGAGCCCTTTCTTCTCTAGGTTCGAAAAAATGGGCTGTGCCACCTCGCGCACGCTCATCCCGCTCAACCAATCGAAGCCTGGCAGGAAGACCCCATCGCCATTGAGCGGCGCGATAACTGGAAGATTATATTGCTTGCTCAGCTGGAAGTCCTCGGCTCCGCAGCCCGGTGCGATATGAACGATCCCGGTGCCTTCATCCTCGCCAACCTCCTCCCACAGAAGGACGCGGTGGGCACCCGGTCCGCCCTTCTCGATCTGCATCGGCAGTTCATCGAACGGACCCGAATAGCGCCAGCCATCCATCTCACGCCCGCTTAGCTCAGACAGAACCTCGTATTCACCTTTCAGGACGCTGAGTGTGCCTTTACTCAGATAAAACGTTTCATCACCCTGTCGGACCCGCACATACGTTAAATCAGGTCCGACTGCGGCGGCGATGTTGCTGGTCAGGGTCCAGGGAGTCGTCGTCCAGACGAGCAAGCTCTCACCCTCACGCTCAAGCAGCGGAAAACGAAGCGTGATACTTGGATGGGTCAGCTCCTGGTATCCCTCCGTCACGATCTCATGTTGGCTGAGTCCAGTCCCGCAGCGAATGCACCAAGGCATGACATCCCTTCCCTTGAAGATCCAACCACGTTCGAAGCAGGATTTCAGCGCCGACCAGATTGTGTAATTGTTTTCATCCGAGAATGTAAAGTAGGATCCACCCAATTCCGGCATGCCCAGGTGCCCAACAAGCCATTCAACGCTGCCCGTGACTTCTCCCAACGGACCTTCTAACGTGAGCTCTTGGGAGGGATCCTCTGCCATTTTTTCTCGCAGCATCTCCAGCACTGTTGTATCGTTCCAGTCCATCCAATACCCAAGACGGATGCTCTGCTCGGTCTGAACCGCGGCGTACTTGAGCACTTGCTGCTTGCAAATGTTGACGAAGCGATCTAGTCCGTAGGCTTCGATATCGCGCTTGTTATTAAAACCCAGCTCACGCTCAACATTCACCTCTACCCATAGCCCCTGGCAATCAAACCCATTCTGGTAACGGGTTTGGAAGCCCTTCATCGCGGCAAAACGCTGGAATAGATCCTTATAGGTCCTTCCCCAACCATGGTGGACGCCCATCGGGTTATTTGCGGTGATGGGCCCATCAACAAAGGACCAGCGCGGACTGCTTGATCGGAGCTCGATCAGTTTCCGGAACGCCTGCGTATCCTCCCAGAACTTCAGGACCTCATGTTCCTGGTGGACAAAATCTACCTGTGTGGGGACTTCCTTAAACATAATTCACCTCAAGCCTCGAGCTCTACAACCAGACGTTTATTGATCGCACCCTTGCTCTTGTAATCGGTGATGCGAATCGGGCCTACCTCTCGCGTGTTGGCAACATGAGTCCCGCCATCCGCTTGTAGATCCAACCCTACGATCTCCACGACCCGCACTTGCTCGATGCCCGCAGGGAGCAGGTTGATCTTGGTCCGGATCAGATCGGGGATCTCGAATGCCTCTTCCCTGGGAAGAATTCTGGTCGATACATCTCTGGCAGCCTCGACTTCTATATTGATCCTCGATTCGATCTCAGCGACCAGTTCCTTCGTCATCGACTCGAATTCAAAGTCCATTCTGCCGCGCAATGGCTCCATGTTTCCGCCGGTGACACTTGCGCCATAATCTCGCCAGATGACACCGCACAGGATATGCATAGCGGTATGAACCCGCATAAGTTGGTAACGCCTTTCCCAATCTAGAATCCCTTCAACTTGCGCCCCGCTTTGGGGCGGTGATCCTTCAACCTGGTGCCAGATCTCTCCCTCTGCCCTGCGGACTCGCTCAACATGCCATATCTGTTCAGCGAAGCGCAGTTCTCCGCTATCCCACGGCTGCCCGCCGCCGCCCGGATAAAACGCGGTTCGGTCCAGAGCGACACCGTGCTCGGATACCTCGGTGATCATCGCCTGAAACTCACGCAGGTAAGAATCGTGATGGAAAAGTTCGGCTGTCATTTACTTGCCTCCTCTAGGGTCGTCGCGACCGGCCGAAGCCGGGTTCCAGAGAAAAGAAAACCCTCCCGCCCCGAATATGGGACGAGAGGCTGTATCTCCCGCGGTACCACCCAAATTCCTGCCACTGGCAGGCACTCAACCCGGTACGACCACTCGGTTTATACCAGCAGCCGGATAACGGTGGCTGACATCGGCTTCCTTATTCACACAATGGCAGTGCTTTCAGGTCACAGCTCCAGAGGGATTTTCGTCCTGCTTCCCCGCCCCGGCTCACACGCTCCCGGGTTCGCTGTCGGGTTTCGACAGGACTACTCGTCTCCATCATAGCTTTTGCTTGCTAAGTTGTATCCGCGGATTATGCCACAAGCCTATGGCCCGGTCAATGACCGAGAATTTGCACGCTTCTCCAACGTGGTTGGTGCCGGTACTGTACCGAGTCAAAGGGCTTTACGAGTGCCCGGGCCTGGTCGCGCAGCGCCCGCATCCGTTGATCCTTTGCTTTCCATTCACCCTGCATCTGTTTCAGGATCAGGCTTGAATCCCCCCGCACAAGCAGCTGGGTATCCCCCAGTTCAAGTCCAACCTGCTCAGCAAGTCCAAGAATGGCCTGCACCCCGGCGATCAAGGTCCGGTACTCCGCCTCGTTGTTGGTACCATCCTGGAATTTAAGGCGGGTAGGTTTATTCGATCCCCCCGGCATGCCCCGAATCACAAATGAACCATAGCTAGGGCCCGGGTTGCCATAACTTCCTCCGTCGAAGATCAACTCAACTGTATGGTTCTTGGGAGACATCCAGGGTCAATCGATAGCTCCAGCCGCTTTAGCTGGATACCAATACTTGAAGAGGGCGATCAAATTTTGCTTGTGCAGCTGTTCCGCCACGCCGCCCAGCAGGATGCGACTTTTTCCACAGGATTCAATATCAACACCATCCAGGTAGCCGAGCCAGTCTTTGCGCCTACCAGCCTGGCGAACCTCCTTGCGAATCGTGTTGAGGTATTTCAGGTTGCGTTTGACGGAGGCCTGCACCTCCCCGCGCAGGATCACTTCACCATGTCCCTGGACCAGGTTCTCAAGCTTCATGCGTGGGATGCGTTTCATGCTCTCCTGCATCACCTCATAATCGCCGTCGACGAGATAGGGCAATGGCATCATAATGTCGCCGGAGAAGAGAACCCGGTCTTCAACGATTAGAACGCCGATCCCGTCCGGACTATGGCCTGGGAGGTGGATCAATCTCAGCGTCCGCCGTCCCACACGCAATCCCAGACCTCCTTCGTGGAAAGTAACTTCTGGCAAGACGAGGCGTAGATCGCGTAATTCCCGGTTTTGACGTTTAAGCTCCTCCAGGCTCTCACGTCCCCAATTGTCAAGCAGTTTTCGACATAGGACATGACTGAGGATGACCGCGTTCGGGAACCAGCTGTTTCCCAGGGTGTGATCGGAGTGATAGTGCGTGTTGATCAGGTATCGCACGGGACGGCCGATCCGCCCCTCCAGGAAATCGCGAATTTCGAGCGTCTCCTCTGGGTACGCAAGCGTATCGATGAGGACGGACCACTCAGGCCCGATCACCGCACCTGCATTAACTTGGGCGTACAGCTCGCTCGTGAAAACGTAGACATCTTCCGCTACTCGTTCACGGATCATTCCGCCTCCCGGTTCGAATAGGCGAAAAAGAATAGCATATCGGTTGGAAACCTGTCAAGAATACTTTACATAACGCGTTGTTCAATGGGGGGACGACAGCTTCACGTGGTCTTCCACATGAATACGAACCAGGTCAAGGTAAAGTGCTGGTTGGGCTTGGTGTGGTGCTTGGCAACGGCGTGAAGCTCGGCGTTGCTGAGGGTATTCGATACCACCAGGGTGTGAACGTCGGACGCACGGTTCGAGTAGGCGTCAGGGTCGGCGTTTGAAAGGGCGTCGGTGTTATCAGTGCGCTGGCCGGATAGATCTGAAGCATAGCCTGCTCCCAGCTCAATCCGGCCCGGTAACCGAATTGATTGTAGTAGGCGCCCTGATAGTAGGTCCGCCAATTTGGGAGTGCTGGGCTGCGCTCGAATCCGTAATCCGACGCCAGGCGGGTGAAATCCACAAAATAACCATCAGGAATGCGGGGTTTCAACTCCCCTCCCTGGTCGTAGCTTTGAGGTTCGCCATTGAAGCGTGCATCGAGATCCCACGGATGGTCATGCAGTGGCTCGCCCTGGGAACCATCCTGGATCGCGGTCCGGATGAAAACTCGCCAGTAGGTGCGCCCCTGCATATCATCCCGGATGATCTCGACCCAGCCTGCCTGCTCAATCGCCGGATCGAACGCGAACGCCCTACCCGTGTAGAGCCAATCATCATAGGGCCTTCCCGGGGCAAGTGGGTTGTTAATGCCGACAAATGCATTCTCCAGTTTTTCCAGAAAATCCCACCCCGTCTCACGTAATACTCGCTCGCGCAGCGCCTGGAAGGCTTCATCGACAGCGTCGGACAATTTCGGATCGGGTGCAGTGACCCCTGCAAGTGGGATCAGCTTAATCCGGCCAAACGGATCCGCTGACACGCTTGGTACATAGATCGGTTCCACTGTAAGGAATTCTGTGGCGCGGGTGTAGGCTTCCCCGGGGAGCCCGTAATTGCTCCAATCGACGGCTTCAACTTGCTGTGTGATTGGAAATCCGACCGCCTGGTCAACGGTCGAGGAGAGAGCATACCCCACCATGCGATTCCCCTGAGTGCCTTCGAGAACCGCTGCGATAAGCTGCCCATCCGGAGACCAGGCGATCGCATGGCCTTGCCCAACGGGTTGCGGTTGGAGAGTAGCGCTGCCCAGATCGAACCAGTAGATCTGATCGAGACCATCACTCTGGACTGCATAGGCCAGTCGGTCACCACTTGCATTGAAGACCGGATCCCCCTCAATGATGTCCTCTGTCTGGGTAAGGTTGCGGAAGCGATTTTCGGCCAGGATCGGTTCACCGGTGAGCGGGTCGAGTAAATCCAGGGAAGCGAGGAAGATGTCCGCACCGCCCTCACGATCCGAGACAAACGCGATCCGCCGCCCACCTAGATCCCACGTTGGTGCCGTATCGCTCGCCGGGTGATTGGTGAGTTGGATCACACCCTGATCTGAGTCAATCGGTGCAATCCAGATGTCAAAATCCCCATCGTAGTAAGCCTCAAACGCAAGCCACTTCCCATCGGGCGACCAGGTCGGATGGCCTTCATAACCCTCGGTATCGGTCAGCTGGCGCGTTTCACCGCTTTGAAGATCAAGCGTGTAAAGATCCCAGAACCCGCGTCGTTTTGAAGTGAAAGCAAGCTGCGTCCCATCCGGATTGAGGGCGGGATCGCGATCATCCCATGCACCAGACGTCAATTGGATTGGAGCAGGATCACCGGCCGAGTAGGCCCAGATATGCGAACGACCGTTCAAGCGCGCCCCGAAGATAAGGGTTCCGGTTGCCGAGGCGTGTGTGGGTTGGGGCGGATATGTTACGCCAGGGAGCGTTTCCGTGGGAGGAGAGCTCGTCGTGGCGGAAGATGCCAACTGGGTTGAGAGCAAAGCCAGTTTGGGATCAAGCGCTGCGGGTTGAGCATCCGTGCCGAGTTCCAGACCTACCCAGGCGAGCGCAAGCACGACCACACTCAAGATGATCAACAGCAAGCGAAAGAACCAGATCCGACGTCTGGAAGATCCATTATCCTCTGATCGAATGCGTGATTCGTTGCCTGCCATCGAGCTCCATCCTGGATTCGGCGGGATTATACCCCCTATGCTATGTGCAAGCGGGATGCCATGGGTATAGCAATCTTTGCCCTGGGGAGCAAACGAGGTCAGGTTGAAACCTGACGGCAACCTAAAGCACCGGAGCCGGCAAGGTGCCGGCTCCGTGTGCTGTCCCCCTCAAATGGATCTATGAGCGGCACAGGTTAATCAGCCCAGCGGACAGCTGCGATTTGGAGTGGGATTTGGAAAGTGTCGGCAAAGCCGAGTTTCTTCCCACCCTGTTTGCGATATGCATCAAGCATCAATTCGGGCACGAGCAGATACCGGGCGAAGTACTCAGCAGATTCTCGTAAATGGGGCAGAAGGAGTTCGGGAAGACCCATGGCCCGGCCATGCTTGCTCGTGATCAGCGCACTTAGCATCTCGCGCGCCAGTGCAAAACGGCGCTCAGCAGTCGGCAGGTCAGAACGGACGAAGATACTCCCGCGCTGGCTGGGTGGTCGGGCAAAGGTAGCATCCCAAAGGTTGGAATACATTTCGACCAGACCAAAGTCAGCGTCATACAGCGGAGGCGGCTGCAAGAGCATGTCCTCCACCTGGACCGGTGGTTCGGCCCTGCCGAAGTATTCGACCAGCCCCCGCGCCAGGTTGCGCAGGAACCACTCGCGTTCTTCGCGGGAGAAGGGGATCATGCAACCTGCTCGCTATCTGATTGTGATTGATCGTCCAGCAGACCCTCGACCGGCGAAGGCAGTTCGATGCGGCGAACGGGAACTTCGGCCGCTTTCACGACGCGGTAGGCCAGCATCGCGAATTCTGCGAACGTGCCTGCCTCGAGACCAGCGAGGCGCTTGCGTAGCTCGGGGGAAAACTCGAGATCACCAATCATTTCATCGATCTGTCCGCTGGCGAATGATTTGACGATGTTCGGTTCTACGATCGATCGTGCTACCAGTTGGTTCAGTGCCTGCATGCTCATGTTGTACTCCTTCTGCTCCGTTATGTGTGAGTGTTCAAGTCCCGATCGAGACATTAATTAAAAACAGGAGGCCCAGAGCCTCGCTGCCTGGTATTTAAAACTTTTATCTTTGAGTGGTATGGTTAGTAGCTAGCGACGATTGCTAGACACCACCTGAGCCACCGGGACAGGCGGGGCAGCGAGCCATCATTTTGGCAACCTCCTCGTGAAATTTGTTTGTACTTCCCTCGGATGTACCTTACTTCATGCCTCTCAACGGATTCTAAACGAAAACAACATGGAATCCTCACTCATCCAGAAATAATTCGGATCAAACCTGTACAGAATAGCTAGCCTGAGATAGGCTACGATGAGGGGGCGATGTCAGCCAATCAAGCGGGTGTAGAGCTCGCGAACGGATTTGGGCGGATCGAGACCCAGTTCGGTTGAGAGCATGCGCGTGTAGGCCTGGTAGTGCTCGACGAGTTCACTACGTCGGCCCAAGCGGCCCAGCGCCTCCAGGTAGCGTAGGTTGGTGTCGTCTCGCAGCGGGTCGAGTTCGAGCGCCTGGCGCAGCGTGCGCAGCGCCCGGTCAGGTTGATCCCGTACCAGCGCCTCCTGGGCGTGCTCCCCCAGCAGGTCGAGGTAATGCAGCTCGAGCTCGCGCCGGCGTTCGACCACCCAATCTGAATCGAATTCGGGTAGGAAGGGCCCGGCATAGGAGTTGATCGCCTCCGTCAGCGCAAACATCCGCCGGGGATCACCCACGGGCAGCCCATTCGCGATCTGCACCGCGCGCTCGAAGCGCTGTACATCGTACTCCACCTTGGATTCCGTGCTCAATCCGTAGGCTGAACCCTCATGCTCGATCATTTCCTTCCCGAGCAACCGACGCAGGCTGTATATTGCAGTATGCAAGTTCGCCACTTGTCGTCCAGGCGGGTAGTGCGGCCAGAAGGCTTCCAGGAGCACATCCCGTTCGACCGGGTTGCGATCGACGAGGTAGAAAAGCACCTCCCTGGCAAGCGGCTTGATGTTGTTGCTGTCGGAAAGTGCGTTGAGCACTTCACCTTTACCAAGCGCCTGGAAGCGGATTGTGTCCGTCGCACGTTCACCCTCGTCAGCCAGCTGGTATTGCTGATTTAGTGCCCGCATTGTATCGACCCGCCTCAGCACAATTGATAGAATCGGGTTGCCCTGAAGCTGTTTCCGCATGAAGTCACGCAGCTCATCATCAAAGGCGAGCTCGCCGGCCAGGATCTGCTCCATCCCGGTTGCACCTGCATATGCCAATGCTTGTTCGAGGGCTTTACGCGCCTTTTCAAGATCGCCAGCTGTGAGCTGCGCCCTAGCCAGGAAAAGCAACGCAAGCGAACGCCGGATCGCATCTAACCCGCTTCCGGCGACGAGCTTGCTCAACGATTCGGCGGCATGTGCAGCCCGCAGCGGGATCTCGAGCGCGTTGAGCTGGATTTGGAGCTCAAACGATGTGGTCTCCATTTCCGAGACGGCTACTGCGCGCGCGAGCCAATCGTTGGCCAGCGCCAGACTGCCGCGCCGACGATGAAGCACGCTCGTCTGGAGGCAGCCGTAACAGATCAAGCCGACGTTGTCGATCTCGGTCGCGATACGCAACCCTTGTCCATACAGCTCGGCAGCTTGCAGGGCGAGATTGAGATCAGAAAATA
>Ga0315534_1002119_pt1 | contig 13590 bp, 10 predicted proteins | sample SalMarSW160240MG_FD_203094 | JGI IMG/M metagenome (GOLD analysis project Ga0315534, IMG submission 203094) | Salt marsh sediment microbial communities from the Plum Island Ecosystem LTER, Massachusetts, United States - Salt Marsh Sediment SW1602-40 ... | reverse complement strand
AAATTTGCCGGCAGTAAAATATGTATTTTTTTTGAGATATTACTTTTTATTTGCCAGAGTTGCTTACAAATGCAATATGCCTGCTGTCAGGTGACCATGACGGCACATTAATGGTTCCCTGTCCGCCATAGAGATATGCAATAACCTTAGGCTGGCCTCCTGTAACAGGCATAAGCCTGAGCATCACCCGTTTATATGAAGGGTGGTTGTTTTTCTCAATATCCGGGGGGAATGAAATGAATGCGATCCATTTGCCATCCGGCGAGATATGGGGAAACCAGTTTTTATATTTATCAAAAGTGAGCTGTTCCCTGCCTGATCCATCGGGTTTCATGCGCCAGATCTGCATATTACCCGTATGGCTTCCATTATAATAAATATACTCTCCATCAGGGGAATATTCACAACCGTCAACATGTTCACCGGCCCCTATATCTGTAAGAGCAACCTCCTGACCTCCTTCTATCGAGTTTCTGTAAATATTATAGATATTCTTCCCATCACGTTGGGCAACATAAACGACCTCTTTATTATTGGGAGCCCAGCCGTGCCAGTACGAGGGAGTATTTTCAGTTACAAGGGTGGGAGTACCTCCCTTCAGGGGAAGGACATACACAGCGGAGCCGCCTCCCGGCATTCCCTCCCGATGATTGCTGATAGCCAGCAACTTGCCGTTGAAAGATATTCCATGATCATTATTGTTCCTGTCGGCAAAACCGGTATTAAGCTTCTCAATCTCTCCTCCCGTTACCGGTATCGTGTATAATGATCCGTCCATGTTAAAAAGTAGTTTTTTCCCGTCAGGCATCCAGTTTGGTGCTTCAAACCTTCCTTCTTTCTCATATATGACCATTCTTTTCCCATTGAAAACATCCATAGTTTCTAACCGGCAGCCCAGATAACCCTCTCTTCCGGGATTATAATTATCTCCTGCAGGCTGATCAATACGCACATTCCAGGCAGTTGCTTCTTCAACAACATCGGGATTGTGTGAACAGACAAAGAGCCCTGCAAGAACCTCATCGGGCAGGTTGATCATCTCGTAGGAACCTATGGTCTCAAGTGGTTCTCCCGGATGAGCTGCTCTCATAAATATGATTTTTCCTGACCGTTCAATCTGGATAATTTCATAAGCTGATCCTTTTGCAAATACCTCATCTTCGGGATCTTTCATTTCAGCTCCTGCTAAATCCCTCCATTGCATTACGGTAAGACCATCACCATGGCGAACAGCTGAAATATGTGGAGAATCTTCCTCTGTTGAAGCTCTCAGCATCCAGCCAGTCTTCCTGTGTGGATCAGTACCTTCACCTTCGAATTTAAAATTAGCTGTAAGGATAAAATCCCCCTTGATCTTATGATATAGAAAGTGGAACTCATCTCTTTCGAACCAGATATTGTATCCCGCCCCCCTGAGCGTGTAAGACTGGTCAGTTGAGTTGTACTCTGAAGAACCCTTTTTCACAGGATTTCCTATATCAGCGCTGTTTTGAAACAGTCCTTTTCCGGGGTTTTGCGCATTAGATGTCATAAGTAAACCTCCTAATAGCATAATGAATAAATATCTCATACCTTTTTTCTTTTACTTGTTTGCCCTAAGATAATAAGTAATCAATTTAAATATAGCTAAAAACTGATAAAAATATCTGTTGTTTATTTTAACCTTACATAGAAGGATAATTATTTATATATTTGATAAGGGATCAAGACAAAATAAGGCTGATTTCTTCTTAAGAAACATTTTAAAGCAATGCTTTATGACTGAGATTTTAAACAGTATTTCCCGATGTATTGAATATGGCAAAATAGACAGGGCATGTCCCTATCCACCTGACATGAAGGGGCAGGATGGAGCGGATGAACTTACAAAGCTGGCTATTGAAAGTGGCGTAACACCAGATCAGATACTTGAAATTGCCCTCATCCCGGCAATGGCAATCGTGGGTGATAAATTCAGCAGAAAGGAGATATATGTTCCACAGATGCTGATGTCGGCAAAATCGATGAACAGCGCAATGAAACATATTAAACCTTTTTTCCAGTCGGGAGAAACAAAGAGAAAGGGCAAGTTAATCATTGGAACCGTGGCCGGGGATCTGCATGATATTGGCAAGAACCTTGTGGCAATGATGATTGAGGGAGGAGGATGGGAAGTTCTCGATCTGGGCGTGGATGTAGGTACTGATAAATTCCTGAAAGCATTGGAGGAAAACCCGGGAGCTGCTATAGGTCTCTCAGCATTACTCACCACCACAATGGTAAATATGAAAGAAATGGTTAAGATTATAAAGGATAAATATACCGATAATAAGATACTTATTGGTGGAGCACCTGTTACAATGGAATACTGTCAGGAAATTGGTGCCGACTTTTATTCTCCCGATCCACAGGGCGCTGTAAATTATCTGAATCAGCAGATACAATAGCGGAAAAACAAAATTAATGAGAACAATTCTATCCGGACGAACAAAAAAAGTAATTATTGATACCGCAGGTCCCGTAATTATAATAGGGGAATGCATAAATCCAACAAGAAGAAAGAAACTGATTTCCGATTTGCAGGAGGGTAATTTCAGCTACGTGCTGGAACTTGCTGAAAACCAGATAGAAGCAGGCGCTGATGTGCTCGATGTTAATGTGGGATTTCCTGGTGTGGATGATATAAAAATGCTCCCCGAAACAGTTAAAATAATCCAGGATAATTTCGATATACCACTATGTCTTGATTCACCAAATCCGGCAGCAATTGAAGCTGCACTAAAAATTACGGCAGGCAAGTGCCTGATTAATTCTGTGAACGGTGAAAAGACTTCAATGGAAGTCCTTCTACCGGTTGCAAAAGAATATGGAGCGGCAATAATAGGATTATGTATGGATGAGGAGGGAATCACAAACGATCCTGATAAAAGAGTGAATGTGGCTGAAAAAATTATTGAGAGAGCTGTTAACATTGGAATTAAGTCTGAGGATATAATAATTGACCCTCTCGCCATGGCTGTAAGTGCCGATCCGGAAGCATGCATTATAACCCTTGAAACAACACGGCTGGTACACCGTAAGCTTGGACATAATATTACGCAGGGCGTAAGCAATATCTCTTTTGGATTACCCGACAGGGAATCATTGAATACCGCATTCATAATACTCTCAATTTATGGCGGTTTAACCTGTCCCATAGCTAATCCTGAAAAAATTACGTCAGCTATTCGTGCAGCAGATCTCATATTGAACCGCGATGATTTTGCAATGCGTTTTATTGAGTACTTTCAACGCAGGCAAAAGCTAACATAAATTAATATCAGATATTCAGATGTCCGTTCTTAAACCAGCAAGAAGATGGCAACCTGCCTTTTATCCGTTTAAAAAGGAAAAATTGAGTCAGCGGCTACTGGAGAAAACGGAACTGTTGATAAAAGGACCTCTCTTTGGCTGCAGGATGTGTGGTAACTGTCTTTTGCAGGAGACAGCCTTTATTTGTCCAATGGAATGTCCTAAAGGTATGAGAAACGGTCCCTGCGGCGGGGTAACATTCGAGAAAAAATGTTACATTGATGAAACACGCAGATGTGTATGGACCTGCATTTATGAAAGAGCGCATAAAAAAGGGCGGGAAAAGACACTTCTTGAAATCCTGCCTCCCCTTGACTGGAACAAGGCCGGAACTCAGACGTGGGGAGATGTGGTACAACAGGTGAAAGAGATTGGTGCCGGCCTATTTATCAGCAGTCTCTTTTCAAGGGACAAGGAGAAAAAAAAGCGTATATGGGACTCAGTTTTTAAGAGCGTGCGTCAGCCGGAATGGTGGGGTGGGGATTCAGAATATCACCCTCCGGCTTATCACGAACCAGCCTCAGAGCTGGAAAGGAAACTCAGAAGTGGTGAATTTGTTGTTGCCACAGAAGTGACACCCCCTCTGAGTGCAAATTCAGGAAAGCTGATCAAAGAGATAGAGCTTGTAAAACCTTATGTAACAGCTATAAACTTCACGGATGCTTCATCGGCAAATCCAAAAATGTCGTCACTGGCATGCTGCAAGGTTGCTAATGACCTGAACACAGAAGCCGTGCTGCAAATAGCTGCACGCGATACAACAAGAACAGGACTTCAATCAACCGCAATAGGCTCAGGACAGTTTGGAGTCAGAAACATTCTTTGCATAACAGGTGACAGTGCAAAGGTGGGTCCCGGGCCGACCGGAGATATGAATATTGTTGATATCGATTCTGTCCAGATGTTATGGATACTGAGGAAAATGAGAGATGAGGGGCACTATCTCGATGGAAGGAAGATTAAATATCCCCCCAGGTTTTTCCTTGGTGCTGCAGCATCACCTCTTGCACCTGAACCGGCAATGCTGGCTATAAGAGACCATAAAAAAATCAATGCCGGCGCTCAATTCTTTCAGACAAATATTATTTTTAATCCTGATGGAATTGACCCATGGCTGGAGGAACTGGATAAAAGGGACCTGTTAAAAAAGGTATATATACTTGCAGGTGTTGCCCCGCTGAAAAGTTATAAAGTTGCCAGGTACCTGCATGATAAGGTTCCGGGAGTATTCCTGCCGGAAAGAATACTGGAACGGATGGAAAAAGCAGGCAACGGGGAAGCAGAAGAGGGTGTGCAAATAATACTTGAGATAGTTGAATCTTTGAAAGGGAAGAAAGGAATTAACGGCATCCACCTGATGACATTGGGCTGGGAAGAAATAGTGGAAAGGATTGTAAGGGAATCAGGAATTTACCCCCCAACCTCCCGCTAACGCGGGACTAAAAATATGTCATCCAATGATTTACACTTTAGTGGTAAGCAGAAGATGAAAAAAGAACAGGAATGACCAACAAGACTTTTAATTTTGACTTAAAGGACCTGAAGCTTAATGTGACTCAGATTGAAAGTGTCATGGGATATAAGAAAGGTGAATCCTATGAGACTATTTCAGAACTTGTTGCCGAAGTGCTTTTGGAAGCTGAAACTATATGCGAAATAAAAGCTGAATACAGGATTTTTAATCAAATTACTTTTATTGATGTTGAAAAAACTGTAACACTTAAAGATCAGATTTTCGATATAAATAAGGTTATTTACGGACAGATAAAAAAATCTGATTCAGCTGCCTTGTTTCTTTGTACCGCAGGAGAAGAGATTGGAATCAGAAGCAAAAAAGAGATGAAAGAGGGCGATCTTCTGAAGGGATATGTATATGATGTAGTTGGCAGTGAAATGGTTGAAGCAGCAACAGAACTAATGCATAACGACCTTGAAAAGAATATGAATAATTCAGGGAAAGGTGTTACAAACCGCTTCAGCCCGGGATACTGTGGCTGGCTTGTAGTTGAACAACATAAGCTGTTCCGGCTGATGCCTGATAATTTCTGTGGAATAAGGTTAACACCTTCTGCACTGATGAACCCGATCAAATCAGTCAGCGGGCTAATAGGCATTGGCGGAAATGTTAAAAGAGCACCTTATACCTGTATTCTATGCGACATGAAGGATTGTATTTACAGGAGGAGAAAGGAAAAAAACTAATCATAAAATAAGTACTATGAAAACAACTACCGGGAAAGTATTAAAAAGAGTATTATTTGTCTTTGTGCAAATATTCTGTTTCGGACTTATCTTATCAGGCCAGCAGACCTGGGAATTCCCTTATCAGAATCCGGATTTGTCGGTTGAAGAACGTGTGGATGACCTTGTTAGCCGGATGACTGCGGATGAGAAGATCAGCCAGATGATGAATGCAGCACCTGCCATAGAACGGCTGGGAATCCCTGCTTATAATTGGTGGAATGAGTGTCTTCATGGAGTGGGACGTGCCGGAGTTGCAACTGTATTTCCCCAGGCAATAGGCCTGGCCGCTACCTGGGATGAAGATCTGATCTTTAAAGTAGCCACTACCATCTCAGATGAAGCAAGGGCCAAACACCATGAATTTGTAAGGAATGATTCACGGAAAATTTACCAGGGGCTTACATTCTGGACACCAAACATAAACCTGTTCAGGGATCCCCGTTGGGGAAGAGGCCAGGAAACATATGGTGAAGATCCCTTCCTGACAGGGAAAATTGCCGTGCAATTTGTAAAAGGATTACAGGGTGATGATCCGAAATATTTTAAGACCATTGCCACATTAAAACATTACGCTGTACATAGTGGTCCCGAACCTGACAGACATTCATTTGATGCCATAACTGATGAAAGAGATTTAAGAGAGACGTATCTCCCGCAATTTGAGATGGGAATTAAGGAAGGGAAGGCATATTCCGTAATGTGCGCCTATAACAGGTACAAAGGTGAGGCCTGCTGCGGTAGCGAGGCACTCCTTAATGGAATCCTTCGTGATGAATGGGGCTTTGACGGATATATTGTATCTGACTGTGGAGCTATATCTGACATCTACAGGGGTCATAAAGTTGTTGAGACTGCAGCTGAGGCTGCAGCACTGGCTGTACGTTCAGGAACAGATCTTGAATGTGCCTCGGTATATAAAAATCTTAAAGAGGCACTGGAAAAAGATCTGATAACTGAAGATGAAATTGATGTTGCCATTAAAAGACTTTTTACAGCCAGGTTCAGACTCGGTATGTTCGATCCCCCGGATATGGTTAAATATGCAAGCATACCATACAGTGTGAATGACAGCGAACAGAACAGTGCCCTGGCACAGGAGACAGCACTGAAGTCAATAGTGCTTTTAAGAAATCAGGATAATCTGCTTCCATTGAAGAAAGATATCGGAACAATTGCAGTAATAGGTCCCAATTCCGACCAGTCTTTTGTCTTACTGGGGAACTATAACGGCACTCCGTCTGATCCGGTTACTCCATTAAGAGGAATAAAAGAAGAACTGGAAGGTATATCAGAGGTTCTGTATGCTCAGGGTTGTAACTGGGTAGAGGGCATGCCGGACCAGAAACCCGGGGAGGAACTCAAAAAAGAAGCTCTCGAAACAGCCGGGAAGGCCGATGTTATAATCATGTGCATGGGGATCACTCCCCGCCTTGAAGGTGAAGAAATGAGAGTTGAGGTGGATGGATTCAAAGGCGGTGACCGCACCAGGATAGATCTCCCGGATGTGCAACAGCAACTCATTAAGGAGATCCATGCCCTGGGCAAACCGGTGGTGCTGGTTTTGCTTAACGGCAGTGCATTGGCAGTCAACTGGGAAAATAACAATATACCGGCAATTATCGAGACATGGTATGGAGGACAGGCTGCAGGCCGTGCCCTTGCCGATGTAATTTTCGGTGATTATAATCCTGCCGGTCGTCTACCTGTAACATTCTATAAATCAGTCAATGACATTCCTGATTTCATGGATTATAATATGGAAAACAGGACCTATCGCTATTTCACGGGAGAGCCTCTTTATCCTTTCGGATTTGGATTGAGCTATACGACATTTAAATACAGCAAACTGAAAACAGTAAAAACAATAAATACAGGAGATGAGGTAGTAGTAACTGTAAGTGTTAAAAACAAGGGTAAAAGAGCAGGGGATGAGGTTGTTCAACTTTATCTGTCCAATCTTGGTGCATCGGTACCTGTACCCCTACGTGCCCTCAAAGGATTTAAACGCATTCATTTGCAGCCCGGTGAAGCCAAAACAGTGACTTTCTCTGTTTCTCCCGAGGCATTTTCAGTTATCGATGAGCAGAATAAAAGAGTAATAAAACCCGGATTATTTGAATTGACTGTTGGAGGATGCCAGCCAAAAGAAGATACAGGAATGAAAGAGCCAGGGATTCTTAAAAAGACTATTACATTACTTTGAGCATTAACGGACACAATACGGCCTCTTTCCAGTCCCTCCTGCCAGTAATTACCTCCGTTAACCTGGTCGCATCCGAAGAAAAGAGATGAATGATGCGGGTATACTGCATTACGCATAGAAGTCACCGATCCTCCGGAGACCGGTCCATTCACAGGGTAGAAGAAAGGATACTTCTCATCTTCTGAAAAGATATAACTGGTAAAGAATTTACCATCAATTGTTACATTGATTTTTGACCCTGTCTTAATAGCGTTTATTTGAGCTTCTGCAACAGGCAATGAAATCACCACTCCTGTGAATATGAGCAGGGCATGTCTCAGTATCTTCTTCATAATTAGAAGTTTAGATCTTTACAAAATTTGTGCCGTAGGGAGCTCTCTGAGGCCTTGAAAGCATGCTGTTAGCCTCATCATCGTTTACAAATCTTTCTGTATCAGGATCCCAGTTTAGTTTTCTCTCAAGTTTCATGGCAATATGAGTGATAAGGCATACTGTGCAGGCACGGTGTCCGATCTCGACCGAAGAGATAGGTTCTTTACGTGACTTGATACAATCGAGCCAGTTACCGTGCTGTTCCCTGCTTTCGTACAGATGAATCTCATCCGGCCTTATCACCGATGTGAGTATTGCAGGATCACTTGCTTCCAGAGCCCGGGTTTCACCTGCGGGTATAGGATCGCTGGGAGAGGCCCGGTAAGCTCCACGGGTAACGAAGATCCATCCTTCTGTTCCTTCATACCTGATGCCATTTGGATAACCACCGCTGGTTAGCATCGTTATGCCATTTTTATATTCAGCTTTAGCCATAAAATCACCATGGACATCCCAGAGCCCTGATTTCGGGAACTGAGCTACTGCTTCGACTGATACAGGTCCGGTAAGCTCTGTATCCATGCCCCAGGCAGCAGAGTCGAAATGATGCTGTCCCCAGCCTGTAATCATGCCAGCTCCGAACTGTTCGCATCTGAGCCATCCCGGACGGTCAGTAATACTGTTTTGTGGATGTACCCTTATTTCAGTGTAGTATACTTCAGGGGTAGAGCCAAGCCAGGCATCATAATTGAGATGTTTTGGAACGGGCATTTCTTCAGCTTCGGGACCTGAAGGATCTCCCGGAAGACCTATCTTAACCGTTTCAAGCTTACCTATCCTTCCATTCCTTACCAGCTCGGCGGCAACACGAAACTGGGTTGATGAACGCTGTTGTGTTCCAACCTGCAGTATAACCTTCCTTTGCCTGACTATGTCGCTGAGGAGCCTGCCTTCAGCAATAGTCAGTGATGTGGGTTTTTGCAGGTAAATATCCTTCCCTGCCAGGGCAGCCTCAAGTGCAGGCTGAGCATGCCAGTGATCAGGTGTTGAAATTATAACTGCATCTATACTTTTATCAGCAAGAATCTCGTGATAATCGCTGTATGTTTTTACATCTATATACCCGGCCTTACCGGTTTTCTTTTCGTAATAGTCTTCAATATACTTTTTACCCTGTGCAAGTCTTTTGGAATCAAAATCGGCAACTGCAACAATTCTTGCATCATCGTATTTCAATGTCTCCTGGAGGTCGTGCGATATTGCAATTCTTCCAAATCCTATCTGCCCGATATTGATCTTATCTCCCGGCGGATTTTTTCCCATTACTCTGAACGGGACAATTACAGGTAAAACCACTGTTCCTGCTGCAACAGTTATACTTCTTGAAACAAATTTTCTTCTTTTCATCTGTCAATAACTTGTTTTAATATTTTGTGATTTTAATCTCAGGCGGAGAGGAAAAATATTGCCATGCGTTTTCAGCCTTTTCCTTGTCAAGGCGGTCATTATAAACCAGGAACCTGTACCGGAGCACATAATTCTTCCCTGGTTTCAGCACCCAGTCCATATCCTTTGTAGGGCAGAAATTAGCGAACATGTCGCCCCGGTTATATTGATCTTCCGGCCATATCCGCAATGGTTCAGGGAAATTATAATTTGTCGGGTACGACATCATCACAACCCCTGCATAATCGTTGTCAATTTCTCCCTGAACTATACACCAGCGTGCTTTACTACCATCGGCATCCTTTCTTGTTTTACCTTCGGAAGTGAGTACCATGCTGTTTTTATTATCCCACTCTCCTGTTGTCCTCCATCCCAGTCCGGCATAACGGTATTCAAGCAGCTCAACAGGGTTTTCACCGGTGCAATTAAGCTGCATGTGGAAGTCCACAATGAAGAAATCACGGTTTCCGCGGGGAGGATAAACGCGAACACTCTGAAGCTCATTCATGGGGATTTTTTCTCCTCCTCCTTTCTTGAAAATTACATGTTCGTGAAGGGCCTTAAATTCAGAAAAGACCGGCCCGTTTTCAAGTGATACAAAATTAGCAAAGCGGACTGTTCCCTGTTTGGCGTTCAGGTTCCAGAAGTCGATAATATCTCCTTCGTACCTGACATGAGTCCAGGGGTTCCAGATGCCATAGTGATGATAATGATCCGGTGGCTGGATACGTGTAAGTTCCTGTCCATGAGGCGACCACAGCGGATGTATGAATCCGCTTCTCTTATAGGCGCTATCCACACCTTCAGGCGGGTAAACAGTTTTAAAATAGTATTGCATGAAGTTGTGGACTCCTTTATGAATGATTAACGTGCCATTTTTTGCTGTAGCTTCTACCCATTCCTGCTGCGTGGCTTTACCCCTGGTAAGCTCAAACAAATACTTCTCTGAAGATCCGGCACGGGTGGTTATTACCCAGTGAAGCTTGCGGGGATCACCCTGTTCCACCTGGAAGGGTATTTCAGCTCTTGTATCACCGTTAATTTCATAAAAGCTCAGAATCGTATCAGGTAAATGCGTGATATTATCAAGATCAACACTTACAGGAATATCCAATCCTGAAGTCCTGCCTGATAATTGTACTTCAAATAAAGCAAGTTTCTGGCTGTGGCAGGTTGTGAATAAAAAAGAAATGACAATAATCAATTTAATTCTACTTACCATTTTTTCTATATTTTAAACAAATGAATTTACAGAATAAATTCTAATTTTAAGCACTGCTATCTTATACTTTAATAAGAATTAATAATATTTCTGATGTTATTACTTGGAATTGATTTAGGAAGCTCGTCGGTGAAAGTTTCGGTAATTGACGGTGAATCAGGTGAATGCCTTGCTTCAGCATTTTATCCCAAAGATGAGATGAAGATTATTGCCAGAAAACCGGGCTGGGCCGAACAGGATCCGGAAACCTGGTGGGCAAACCTTAAAACTTCAATATCAGATTGTAATAATCAGCTTGGAGCTAAGAAAAAAGAGATTGGTGCAATAGGTATTTCATACCAGATGCACGGACTAATCACTCTGGATAAACAACTGAAAGTACTGCGTCCTTCAATCATCTGGTGCGACGGCAGGGCTGTTGAATACGGAGAAAAAGCATTCAATGGACTTGGTGAGGATTTTTGTCTTTCACAGCTTTTAAATTCTCCAGGGAACTTTACTGCCACAAAACTTGCATGGGTAAAGGAAAACGAACCTGAAATTTACTCAAAGATCCATAAAGTGATGCTTCCCGGCGATTATATTGCCCTGCGGCTTACGGGGGAACTTATGACCACATACTCGGGGCTTTCAGAAGGTATTTTCTGGGATTTTATGAAAAACAGCGTTTCAAAGGAACTAATGGATTTCTTTGGCTTTGATGAAGAGATTCTTGCTGATGCCGTTCCCTCATTTTCATTGCAGGGAAAGCTCTTAAAATCTGTTGCAGAAGAGCTTGATATGCCCGAAGCTGTCACTGTTTCATACAGGGCAGGTGATCAGCCTAACAATGCATTATCGCTTAATGTTATGGAACCAGGTGAAGTGGCAGCAACGGCAGGAACCTCAGGAGTAATTTATGGTGTCACTGACCAGAAGAAACATGAACCTCTTTCCAGGGTGAACAGTTTTCTTCATGTTAGTCATTCGGCATCACAGCCCCGGCTTGGTGTGTTATTGTGTATAAACGGAACAGGCATACTGAATTCATGGTTAAGAAGAAATACGGGGAGCAATATAAGCTATGAAGAGATGAATAAAATGGCTGAAAAGGTATCCCCGGGTTCTGACGGACTCAGTATCCTGCCTTTTGGCAACGGTGCCGAGAGGATGCTTGGGAACAGGGATGTGGGTGCACGGATAATGGGATTAAACTTTATTACCCATACAAATGCCCATTTGTTCAGAGCAGCCCAGGAGGGTATAGTTTTTTCAATAAGATACGGGCTTGATATTATGAAGGAGACAGGTATCATCCCCTCAGTGATCAGGGCAGGAGCAGCCAATATGTTCCAGAGCAGTGTCTTCAGGGAAACATTGTCATGTATTACTGAAACAGAGATACACCTTTATAACACTGATGGTTCACTTGGTGCTGCAAGGGGTGCAGGGATTGGCTGCGGCTATTATAAGTCAGTAAAAGAGGCATTTGCAGGTCTCAAGGAGGTTGGTATAACAATACCTGATAAATCAAAAACAGAAGCTTATAAAGAGGCTTATTCAACATGGCTGAGTTACCTTAAAACAATTTGAATTTATGTATTTCCTTCGTGCCCCTTTGTGTTATCTTTTGTGTCCTTCGTGTTTAAATTCTTTCTTAACCACAAAGTTATATTTACCAGAATTTATTTAGTCAAACCATAAAAACCATTGATATGATCTACAAAGGCAAAAAAGAGTATTATCCCGGAATAGGGAAAATAAAGTATGAGGGTAAAACCTCAAAGAACCCCCTGGCATTCAGATGGTACAATCCCGACCAGGTTGTTTCAGGCAGGAAGATGAAAGATCATCTTCGTTTTGCCATTGCTTACTGGCACTCATTCTGCGGTGATGGCAGTGATCCGTTTGGCGATGCAACACATATGTATCCGTGGCAGGATGTGAAAAATAATGATGACAAGATAAAAATGAAACTCGATGCCGCCTTTGAATTCTTTACAAAGACAGGGGCAGGATACTACTGTTTTCATGATGTGGATGTTGTCGGCAACGGATCAGTTCTGGAGATTGAAAAGCGTCTTGACAAGACTGTTCCCCTGATGAAAAAACTACAGAAGCAGACCGGGGTGACACTGCTCTGGGGTACAGCTAATCTATTCTCACATCCGCGTTATATGAACGGAGCGGCAACAAACCCCGATTTTGCAGTTATTGCATGCGCTGGAGCTCAGCTGAAAAATGCTATTCATGCCACCATAGAGCTTGGAGGAGAGAATTATGTTTTCTGGGGAGGAAGAGAAGGTTATATGAGTCTTCATAACACTGATATGAAGAGAGAACTTGAACATATGGGCATGATGCTCTCAATGGCACGTGATTATGGCCGAAAGAACGGTTTTAAAGGAACATTCCTGATTGAACCAAAACCTATGGAGCCTTCGAAACACCAGTATGACTACGATGTGGCAACAATAATAGGATTCCTTCGCCGGCATAAGCTTGATAAGGATTTTAAACTGAATATCGAGGTAAACCATGCTACACTTGCCGGCCATACCTTCCAGCATGAACTTCAGGTAGCTGCTGATGCAGGACTGCTGGGAAGTATTGATGCCAACAAAGGTGATTACCAGAACGGCTGGGATACTGATGAATTCCCGACAAATATTTACGAGATTACTGAAGCCATGATGGTTATTCTAAGGGCAGGCGGATTCAAAACAGGAGGAATAAATTTTGATGCTCATATCAGGAGAAATTCAACTGATATCGATGATATTTTCATAGCCCATATCAGCGGTATGGATACTTTCGCCAGAGCATTGCTGATTGCTGATAAGGTACTGAAAGA
>Ga0315534_1002118_pt1 | contig 13593 bp, 12 predicted proteins | sample SalMarSW160240MG_FD_203094 | JGI IMG/M metagenome (GOLD analysis project Ga0315534, IMG submission 203094) | Salt marsh sediment microbial communities from the Plum Island Ecosystem LTER, Massachusetts, United States - Salt Marsh Sediment SW1602-40 ... | reverse complement strand
TGTGGCGGAAACGTGTCGCCGAGTGCGACATGCGGACTTTTCGCTCGTTACGGGCGTGCTTCCGGATCGGTCGGCGCCGGGCGATGACGAGGCGTCGCTCATCGTGGTGGCAGGCCCGTCCGGCGAACGCCTGGAGAAAATCTCATCCACGGGCGATCCCGCGATTCAGCGGGTCCGAGCCACCAAACAGGCCCTGGATTCGCTCCGGAAGGAATTGCTCCAGGCGCGTTGACGGCGGACGGCCTTGGCAACGGGAAGGACTCTCATGCGTCGCGACGCAACACCGGCAACGACACCGGCGGAGGCGTCCCACGCGCGCGTGCTCGTCGCCATTGCCACGTACAACGAAATAGAGAATGTGCCTCGGCTCGTCGCCGACTTGCGTCGCACGCAACCCGAAGCCGACGTGCTGATCGTCGATGACAATTCGCCAGACGGGACGGGGCGATGGTGCGATGTACAAACGGGCATCGATCCGCGAGTACGATGCCTGCATCGTCCCCGGAAAGACGGCCTGGGACGGGCGGTGATCGCCGGACTGCAATATGCGCTGGAGCACGGCTACGAGATGGTGGTCAACATGGACGCCGATTTCAGCCATTCTCCGCACGCGGTTCATCAAATGATCGCCAAAATGCAGTCCGCCGATCGGCTGGACGTCGTTATCGGTTCACGATACATCCGAGGCGGGGCTATCCGCGGATGGCCATGGGGGCGGCACGTGATGAGCCGCGCGGTGAATCTGTTGGCCCGTGTCGCGCTGGGAATCGGTGTCAAAGACTGCAGCGGCTCGTTTCGTTGTTACCGCGTGGCGTGTCTCCGTCAACTCGACTTCGCAAAGTTTCGATCGCGCGGGTACGCGTTCTTCGAAGAAATCCTGTGGCGGCTGCGCAAGCATGGGGCGCGGTTCGCCGAAATTCCGATCACCTTCGAAGAGCGGCGTCTGGGGCGGTCGAAGATCGATGTAAACGAAGCTCTGGGAGCGATGGCAACCTTGTTCCGACTCACACTTGAACGCTTGACGCGACGCTGAACGGAACTGCCCGGGTTCCCGTTTGAGGGTTTCTCTCATTGACCGAATTCAGGGGATCAGTCCGCAAGCCCGATATCGTCGGTGTAGGCCGACTGCAGCAGCTCGTTCTCTTTGGTTTCGTGGCGCATGAGCTGCTTGCTGAATTCGTGAAACTGGGCCTCGATACGCTCCCACCAATCGGCGGAACCATCGCCTTCACTGGCGCAATGGGAAAGATCCCGGATCACTTCGCGCAGCCGGACGTGTTCGGTGCGGAGTTGGTCCGTATCATGCGATAGGCGCGGCGCATGTTCCACAACCTGATCGAAGAATCCGTCGATCTCTTCCTGGGTGAAGTGCGTTTCGACTTCTTCGCACAGTTTGCCGATCTGATCCGCCACGTTGACGACGGTCGCCAGACGCTTGGCCAGTGTCTGCCGCACGTTGCCGAGTAGCTGGCGCAGCTCCTCATGTTCGCGCCGGATTTGTTCCAGTGAGTCGCTACGGGAAGGCTTGGACGTCATCGTTCATGCCCTTTTCTGAAAAAGAATATCGGCCCCGAAACACCACGTTGCCGCGTGCTGCCGGCCCGCGACGCCGCAGGTATCCGGCTTGACACTCATGCGGCGGTCCGCCGCTACGCCCGGGCGGGGCGATCGGGGTGCCTCTCACGGCTCCGGTCCATGGTGACCCAGATTGGACTTCATTTCATCGATCGCGTTGACCAGCGCGGCCACCACATCCATCGTACTGATGACGCCGACGGGGTGATTATCGTCAAGCACCGGCAGCCGGTGAACATGATGGGAACACATCGCACGGGCTGCGGCGAGCAGTGAATTGCCCGACGACACGGACTGGACTCCCCGCGTCATCCGTTGGCCTACGGTCTGCTCGTTGCGGGCATCATCGGCGGCAAAGTCCACGACGCTGAGGATACCGACGCAGCGGCCCTGCTCGTCGACCACCGGGGCCGCCGAAACATCCCGTTGCGTAAACAGTTCCAGGGCTTCGGCAATCGTGTCCGTTTGGCGCGTAACTACCACCTCCTTCGTCATCACGTCCGAAACCCGTAGAGTCAGCAGTCTGTCGATCGCGAATTCCATCTTGTGATTCTGCCTGGTCACCGTGAAAAATCGTTGCTCTGCCGGAAGCGGGCATGGTCGATGATAATCGATGCCCAGACGGGAGCAGAAGCGCGAACGGACGTCGCGGGCCGTGGGACCGCCACTGTACCGGCTGCGGCGCCCCACCGCACATCCAGCACAGGCGCGACACACCCTGTCCGCCCCGGCCACCGCACCGCAACACGCCACGGTACCCACGCCACGGTACCCTCACCCGCTCTGTGCAATTGCGGTGCCACGGGTGATGATCCGCAAAAGCAGGGGGCTGTATCCCGCGGCGCTTGTCGCAAGTGTGCGTATCCGCACATAATGGGGGCGGATCTGTGCCATGCCGCCCATCGAAGCGGGCGGCGGATGCGGCCACTTGCCGCTGACAGAGCGGCATTCCGGCCCGTCCGGGGGTCGAGCGCGGTGCATGGATCGTCTAGCGACGGGTCGCAACGGGCTTTTGGCATAGGCTTTGCGTGAGATGGCATCCCAAGTGCGGAAAGCGAAATGGCACCGAGCACGCGCTATGGAAGACACCCGCATCGACCTGTTGATCGTCGATGATGATGACGAGCTCCGTGAAACAATGTCGCGCCGTTTTCAACGGTCGGGGTTCGGCGTTCAGGATGTCGGAAGGAGCGAAGAGGCGCTGGCCCTCGCCCAGCGGCGCGACTTCGACGTGGCCATCTTCGACATGGCGATGCCCGGCATGTCCGGTCTGGAATTGCTCGAAGAATTCAAGCGAAGTCACGCTGAATGTGAAGTCATTCTGTTGACGGGCCGCGGGACGATCGAAACGGCCGTGACGGCCATGAAAATGGGGGCGTACGACTTCTTGACAAAACCCTTTCCCCTCAAAGAGCTTGAGCCTCTCATCCAGAAAGCGTACGAACGGCGATTACTGAAAAAGGAGAACCGGCAACTAAAAGCGCTGCTCAATCGCTCCCTGCCGCAGTCGGACATGATCGGCCAATCGGACGCGATGCTGGAAGTATTTCGGCTGATCGAGCGTGCGGGTCCGAGCGACAAAGCGATTCTGATTCAGGGCGAGAGTGGTACGGGAAAGGAACTCGTCGCGCGAGCTCTGCATCAATCAAGTGAGCGATCGGACAAGCCCATGGTCGTCATCAACTGTGCGGCCCTCCCGGAGCCGTTGCTGGAAAGTGAACTGTTTGGCCACGAGAAGGGCGCTTTTACAGGTGCTGTCAGCGCGAAACCCGGATTATTCGAAGTGGCCGACGGCGGGACATTGTTCATTGACGAAATTGGCGAGATGCCCACGTCGTTGCAAGCCAAGCTGCTGCGCGTCCTGGAAGACGGCTCGCTGCGACGCGTGGGGTCAATCAAGGAACGCCGCGTCGCGGTGAGGCTGCTGGCGGCCACGAACCGGGATCTGTCCCTGGAGGTTGAGGCGGGCAAGTTTCGAGAAGATCTGTTTTACCGAATCAATGTGCTGTCCATCGATTTACCCCCCTTGAGGAAACGCCGGGCGGACATCGCCATGTTGATCGCCCATTTCCTCGGTACGGAGTGGGACATCGAAAGCCAGGCCGTGGAACTTCTCGAGCGATATGACTGGCCGGGTAATATTCGCCAGCTCATGAATGTGATCGAGCGGGGCAAGATCATGGCCGAAGGTGGAACGGTGCGGTGCGACGATCTGCCTCGTGAAATACGACGTTTTGCCCTGGAACAAAACCTCAGCGGCATGGAGACCGATGATTTGTCGACCATCGAACGGGTGAAAATCATCGAGGTCTTGAAGCGCGAGCATGGCAACAAGACACGGGCGGCAAAAGCGCTGGGTATCGAGCGTCGCAAGCTCTATCGGCTGATGGACAAGTATGCAATCACGCCCGTGGACTACGATCCGCAGGCGCAAACAGTCTAGGTACATTTTTTGGTGTCCCGGCCACAACAGAAGGGGGTACGCGACACGCTTTCACGAGGGCTGCCAGGGTACGCGGCCGGGCGGCGATGGCGCACAACAACCCGGCCAGGTGCCCGTGGCCGTTTGGATCGGACGCGACGCGCGGCAGAAGGCTCGTGGGGATCGCGTCGGATCCGCGCGCCGCGCGCGCGGATGAACACACCTTGACGGGCACGCGGGCGTGGCACACGATAGTCGCCAACGTGCCGCTCGGTTCCCATGGTTTCGGAACCGAAGGCCCGGTCCGTATGGCCTGCGGTCCGGCCCCGATTTGGCGGCCAGCACAACCGACCATCCGGTACGCCATTCTTGGGGACGAGGCATGCAGAGATCCGCTGCGCGGCCGCTGATCATACGGGTACCGGCCGAGTGCCGGCAGGCGCGGCCGTGTTGGAAAGGAGACGGCACAGCGAGGATGACTTTGGCCCTGTTTTCTCGATGCGTGCGCGGGGATTCGATTGTAACTTGGGCGGGTTTGTGCCTGCTGTTGATGGGATGTGTGCGGCAGCCGGTGCCGCCTTACCAAGCCAGTGACGCGGCCGAGGTTGTTTCCGAATTTCACCGGCAGCAGATTGAGGACGCCCTCAAGCGATTATTCGGATCGCCGCAATTTCCGAGGATGGCATTCGTATCGGATGAGGCCGGTGAGCAGGACGATGACGGCGCGGCCGGCGACGAGCAACAACCAGCCGTGGTGCTCGTGGATACCGTGGATCCGGAATGGTTGAAGCAGGGCGCGGTGATCTATCGTCGCCGGTGCGCCGGGTGCCATGGCGTCACGGGCGACGGAAACGGCCCGGCCGCCGCCTATTTGCAACCCAAGCCACGCGACTATCGCCGGGGTATCTTCAAGTTCACGTCCACGCCCTACGGTGCCAAACCAGCGCGCCACGATCTGGTACGTGTCCTCCGCAGGGGAGCCAAGGGCACGTCGATGCCCGCCTTTCCCTGGTTGCCTGATGACGAATTGGAAGCGGTCATCGACTATGTGATTTTGCTCAGCCAGCGCGGCGAGCTGGAGCAGTACGCACTGCAGTTGGCCCGATACGATTACGACGAGGACGAAGAGATCGATTTCATGGAGTTCGTCGACGGCCTGGCGAATATCCGTGAGGCGTGGCAAGAGGCGGACGATCTCGTTGTTTCGCCTTTGACTCCCGAGCCCTCGTACACGCAAGAATCGATTCTGGCTGGCCGGAGAGTGTTTCTGGACGAGAAAAACGGATGTTACAAGTGCCACGGGCGTGATGCCGAAGGACAAACGCATTGGTTGAGCCATGAGTTTTTGTCGACGCAGGAGTCGTTGCCCGAGGACCAGCGCCAGCAGATCAATTACGACGACTGGGGCTACCCCGCCCCGGCCGCGGACCTGACCGCCCGGTTTCTGCACGGCGGGCGGCGTCCGATCGACATTTACCGTCGCATCTATACGGGAATCAACGGCACCCCCATGCCGGCGTTCTCGCAAACGTTCAGCGACGATCCCGACAAAATCTGGCACCTGGTCCACTATGTCATGAGCATCGTGGAGGGCAAGGGCGTGAGGCCGGAGGAGAAAACCGGGCAAACGGCGCGGAACGGCAGGGCACGACGCGAAAATCTGATGGCCGTACGTGACGCTTCGTAGAGGCCTGTACGGACACGCACCCGATGAGGGACGTGACACCGATGGATTTGCAAACCCACCAGCAGAAGCTCGACGAATTGAAACGCCTGCAGAAACGTGTCCTCGAGCTGGAAAGCGAATTGCAGGCCTCGCCGCCGGGCCACTGGCAGGCGAAGGGGCATTACACGGCATATTACGCGACAACCGGGTTTATGCTCGGCATGTTCGGTGCATCCACCAGCCTGCTCTTTAATGTCGTCGGTGCGCTGTTGGTCGGCTTCCATCCGTTGAAGCTGATCCAGGTCTATCTCACGTTTCCGCTTGGCGAGCGGGCGTTGACGCCCGAATTCGACACGGGCATTGTGCTGGCCATCGGGTGTTGCCTGTATATTGCCACCGGCATGCTGTTCGGCGTGCCGTTTCAAGTGATCATGTCTCGCTTGGCCCCCGAAGCGTCGCCGCTGCGTCGTCTGGCCGTGGCCAGTCTGCTCGGTATTGCTTTGTGGCTGGTAAACTTTTACGCGATTCTGTACTGGCTTCAGCCGCTGCTGTTCGGTGGCCGCTGGATTGTGGAGCAAATCCCGTGGTGGGTCGCCGCTTTGACCCATCTGGTTTTCGCGTGGACGATGGCACTCGTGTACCCCTTGGGTGCGTATGTTCCCTATCGGCGACAGACGGAGATGATATGAGCACAGGACCCGGCGCGTCCGACGTGCCCCGGCACGAGGAACTTGTCGACGAGCGGCTGGTCAGGTGGTATTTCTTTGCGGCGTTGTTTTACTTGGGCCTTGCCATGCTGGCCGGACTGCACGTCGCATCGCAACTGGTGCATTGGAACGCGCTGCGCGGCATCGAATTGTTTTCGCCGGGCCGTTGGCGGATGGTCCATACAAATGGAGTCGCCTACGGTTTTCTGGCCAACGCCTTTCTGGGCGTGCTCCACTGGTCGATCCCGCGCCTGACTCTCCATCCGGCGGCCAGTCGCGGCCTGTCGTATTTCATTTTCTTTGCCTGGCAGGCGGTGGTGCTGGCGACGGCGGGGGGCATCGTCGCGGGTCCGACATTTCAAGCATCGCCGTGGGTGGCTGATTTGGCCGGCCAGTTCAATATCGCCTTCTCGCTCGGCGCACAGGGAATCGAATGGGGCGAAACACCGTTCTGGGTGGACCCCTTGGCGCTGGCGGGCCTGGCTCTGGTGGCCATCAATTTTCTCGTCCCCATCGCCAAAGCGCGGGGGCCGCTGTATGTGACGCTGTGGTATTTCCTGGCTGCCTTTGTATGGACGTTCTTGACCTACGCGATGGGCAACTTCCTGCCCGAGTATGCCTTGGCCGGAACCAGCGCGGGCGCGGTCGGCGGCTTATTCATCCACGACCTGGTAGGGCTATTCGTAACGCCGCTCGGCTGGGGGATGATGTATTACATTGTGCCGATCATCCTGCAGAGACCGATCTGGAGTCATGGGCTATCGCTCGTGGGGTTCTGGGGTCTGGCCTTTTTCTATCCGCTCCAGGGGATCCATCATTTTCTGTACACGCCGATTCCCATGTTTCTTCAATATGGCGCCGTGATTTCCACGATCGCCGTCGAATTTGTTGTTGCAACCGTGGTGATTAACTTCATTGGGACGATATGGGGAGACGGCCGCAAGGTCGTCACGAACATCCCCATTCGATGGTTTTACACGGGGATGATCTTCTACTTCATCACGTGCCTGCAGTGTGCCTTGCAGGTGACGCTGACCTTCCAAAAGCTGATCCATTTCACGGATTGGGTCGTGGGACACGCACACTTGGTGATGTTTGGCGTCTTCAGCATGTGGATCTTCGGTTTTATGACCTATCTGTTCCCTCGACTGATAGGACGCAACTGGTACAGCCGTACGCTTTGCGAGTGGCATTTCTGGCTGTCGGCTGGTAGTGTTTTCGTGATGTTTCTGGACCTTGGGCTCGTGGGTGTCTTCCAAGGCTTCTTTTGGGCCGGCCTCCAGCCGTGGGACGTATCGCTGATCGGTTCGCAACCGTTCTGGGTGACGCGTCTGGTGGCCGGCCTGGGTATGCTCGCCGGATTTTTGTGCTTCCTGTACAACATCTGGATGACCTATCGCGGGACGGAGCGTCCGTCCGAGGCGGCCCTGTCTGCTTCGGCATGACCCGGCGCCGGAGCGAGACGTACAACCGGTAACCTACCGTGGAAAACAATTCCCATGTTCGAAAGCAAATCAGGAATACTGTTTATTGCCGGAGTCGGTTTCTTCGCGTTTGCCTTTCTGTCCAACGTCGTTGTGCCCGTGCTCATGTTTCAGGATCTGCCCGAGGAAACCATTAAACAGACGATCAATTCCCGGATCATGTACCAGTTTTCGGAGCTGAGCCGCCGGTATCCCGAACCGTTTCGCGACGCATTCGGGGAGCCGACCGTGGACGGGTGCGCTGACGCTTTGCAGCTGGGTCGGCAGGTGTACATCGGGGAAGGCTGCTGGCACTGCCACAGCCAATTTGTCCGACCGGTCTCCAACGAATCTCGTCGTTGGGGCAAGGTGGCCGAGACATGGGAATACCAGAATGCGCTGCAGCGCCCCGTCATGTTCGGCACCCGACGCGTGGGACCCGACCTGAGCAGGCAGGGAGGCCGGCACGGCAATGACTGGCACGCCGTGCATTTCTACAATCCACAGACCCTGCTTCCCGACTCGCCGATGCCCGAGTATCCGTGGTTGTTCCACGGTGCACCGGACAAGCCCAACAAGCGCGGTCTGGCCCTGATCACCTACGTGCAATGGCTGGGCTCGTGGTTGGACAGCTATCCTTACTACGAAGAACTCAAGTCAATCCAGTCCGAGGGCTATTGATGATGTCGTCGCTCCAGGGCCCGCGGCTCGCCCGAGCCGTAACGCTGTTCTTCGCCGTCGTGATCCTTGTTCCGTGCCTGGTTGGCTTCGGAACCAAGTTCGTCGAATTTGTCAACACGTTTCGCGCGGAGTCCGACGGCGCGTTCGCGATCACTCCGCTGGTCAATTACCTGCTGGCCAGTCTCGGCTTCCTGTGTTTGTTGCTGTGGGCCGTCCGCAATGGCATGTTCCACGACATCGAAGAGCCGAAATTCAAGATGCTCGACAATGAAAGACTCCTGAATCGTACCGCGAAAAAAGGAAAGTGATGGGATATGGCGGAGGTCGAAAAACCACAGGTGCAGGCTGATGACCGATATCACCACTACACGGGCAACCGCATTCCCTGGTACGTACGGTTGATGTGGCTTTGCTTTTGGGTGTTCGCGATTTATTACACGATCCAGTTCCTGTTCCCGGCCATTCAGAACGAATTGTTTCAACTGTAATGGTTGCACACCAATTGCGGCAGCAACCGTGCGCCTACTGCGGATTACCCGTCCCCGGGCGATTCACGCCGGACGAAGGCTTCGGGGCCCCGGAGCCCGCGTATTGTTGCTTCGGGTGCCGATTCGCGGCTTCCGTGGCGGCCTCCGACGCTCCGCGCGACGCCCGCTGGACGTTGACTCGACTGGGCCTGGCCATCTTCTTCACGATGAACGTGATGGTCTTCACGATGGTCCTCTGGAGTTGGGAGGTCTACGACGTTGCCGCGGCGGGACCACCGCGTACGGTGGACGCGCTGCGGGAGTTGCTGCGCTATGCAACGCTGGTGTTTTCGGCCCCGGTTGTGTTGCTGCTGGGTGGATCGCTCGCACGCGACGCCATCGGCGAACTGCGCCGGGGGCGCCTCACGACCGACGTCTTGCTCTTGATGGGCGTGGTCGCCGCGTATGTCTATTCCGTGGCGTCGCTCGTCCGGAGCGATCGGCACGTGTATTTTGAAGTCAGCTGCATGGTGCTCGTGGCCGTCACGCTGGGGCGGTGGCTGGAAGCCGCGGGTAAGCTTCGCACGACCGATGCGCTTCGCTCGCTGGAAAAGCTGATGCCGCGTCGAGTTCGCAGAATCGTGGAGGGGGTGGAACAGGAGGTGGACCTGGAGGCAGTCGAGCAAGGCAACCTTCTGCGCGTACTTCCCGGCGAACGGATCGGCGCTGACGGCGTCATCGAGCGAAACGAGGCGACGATCGATGAACAACTTATCACGGGTGAAAGCCGCCTCGCCGTTAAACGGAAGGGTCAGACGGTCTATGGCGGTACGCTGAATGTGGACGGCGACCTTGGCGTCCGGGTTTCCGCATCCGGCCGCAACGGTACGTTGTCGCGAATGATTCAGGCCGTGCGGGACGCCGCCAGCGTTCGCCCGCCGGAACAGCGATTGGCGGACCGAGTCGCGGGCTGGTTCGTGCCCGCGATCTCGCTGGCCGCCGTGGCCACGTTCGCCGCTCATGCCACGTCGTCCGGCCTGCAACCAGCCATTATGGCTTCGCTGGCCGTCCTGCTGATCGCGTGTCCGTGTGCACTGGGTGTTGCCACACCCATGGCCATCTGGTCCGCATTGGGTCGTGCGTCCCGTGGCCGGGTGATTTTCCGTGACGGCAGCGCCGTGACGCGACTGGCCAGGCTCCGCAATCTGTGCGTGGACAAGACCGGGACGTTGACCACGGGGCGGCCCCGACTCGTGGCATGGCATTCGGACAGCGCGACAGCGGATGACGAAATGCTCGGAGTGGCGGTGGCCCTGGCCGAGGGCTCAACGCACGCGCTGTGCCAGTCCGTGCGGGAATCGGTGCGGATGGACGACTCCCTGTTGTGCGTCGCGAATCGGAGGCTTTTTCCGGGTCGGGGGATCGGGGGCGAGATCGAGTCGGTGGGGCATGCCTGGTTGGGAAGCCAGCGTCTGATGCGCCAATTCCAGCTCGCTTTCACTCCGGCGCTTCATGACGCCCACCGGCACGCCGTTGAACACGACCAGTGCTGCCTGTGTGTGGGATGGGCCGGCAGCGTGCGCGGTCTGTTCACCTTTGAAGAGGCCTTCCGAACCGAGGCAGGACAGGCCGTCGACGCGCTGGCAAGACTCGGCCTGACCGTGACGGTGCTCTCAGGCGATCACGCCGTGCGGACCGAGTCGGTTGCCCGCTCGTTGGGCGTGACCGCTCGGGCCAACCTTCTACCGGAGGACAAGCGACGTGTGGTCCAACAGATGAGCCGGCAGGACGGTCCCGTCGGCATGGTCGGCGACGGCGTCAACGACGCCCCTGCGCTGGCCGCCGCCGACCTGGGAATTGCCATGGGTTGCGGCGCGGACCTTTCGCGTGACGCTGCTGACGTCTGCCTGATGGGGGACGATCTCGAGCGGTTGCCGTGGGCTATTGTGCTGGCGCGGCGCACACGCTGCACTATCTGGCAGAATCTGGGCTGGGCGTTCGCGTACAATCTGGTTGGCATTCCACTGGCGGCCGCTGGTATTCTGAACCCGATCCTCGCGGCACTTGCCATGGTAAGCAGCAGTCTGTTTGTGATTTCCAACTCGCTCAGATTGGCCAGACTTCCGGAACCACCTCGGCGGCCCCGTAACGGAATCGACGTTCGTGCCGACAATCGAGCGGCGGAAGACCCCGGCGGGTTCGACCGGCCGTCAACCCGCGAACCGTTGGCCTCCACAACGTGACGACCATGGAAACGGCGATCGAGTTACCGCTTGTTCTACTGGCCGGAGTGCTGGGATCGGCCCATTGCATCGGCATGTGCGGGCCGTTTGCGCTGGCGATCGGCGGCCACACGCGTCGTGTGAAAGGCCATCTGGCGATTCAGCTCATCTACAGCTCGGGACGAATCTGCACATACGCCGCAATCGGGGCGACCGCCGGCTACGGCGGCGTGCGGGTGGCGTCGTTCGCGCCGAGCGTTGTCAATGTTCCGGCAGTACTGGCTTTGGCGGCAGGCGTTTTCTTGCTGTACCAGGGATTGGCCATCACGGGCGTGCTGGCCCGGCTGAATCCACTCATTCGGAAGCCTCGCGACGAAGCAAATCACCTTCCCTCGCGTCCTGCCTCGGGCACGGGCCTTTGTCTTGGAGGCACGTTTGTCGCTTCGTTTCTGCGTGAACCGGGTGGGCTGAACGCTTTTCTCGCGGGCCTGTTCACGGGCATGCTGCCGTGTGGTCTCGTCTACGCATTTGCCGCGCTGGCGGCCAGCTCGTTAAGCGTTTTGCGAGGAGCCGCCGTCATGGCCGCTTTCGGGCTCGGCACGGTCCCGGTGATGGTGGCGACCGGAATCGGGGGTTCCCTGCTCGGAATGACGTCGCGCCGGTATATCTACCAGATCGCGGCGTGGTGCGTCGTGTTGGCCGGAATTATTTCGATGGCGCGGGGAATGAGTTACCTGTCGATACCCGGCTGGGAGTCCGGCGCGTCGTGTCCCGTCTGTTCTTCGCCGGCGGGCTGAACGCATTGCGTAAATCGTTCCGTGCCTCAGGGATCCCGACGCATCGGCGACAGCGCGGCCACGGCGGCCTGACCGACGCATAGGCCGCCATCGTTTACCGGAACCGCCTCGTTGGTCAATACGTCAAGACCAGGTGATCGTTGGAGTTCTTCATCCAGCAGTTCAAACAGCAGCCGGTTCTGAAAGACGCCTCCCGACAGCACGATCGTGCCGACCGCGTGCCGCGTGGCCAACTCTCGTACCTTGTGGGCGACGGCATCGGCCACGGCTGCGTGAAACGCATAAGCAATCTCCTGCGGCGCGCGGCCCGCGAGACGGTCGGAAATCACAGCTTCCAGTAATTGCCGGAAGTCCAGGTCGCGGAAAGGGTAGGGGGCGTGCCGGCCCGCTTGGCGCGCGAGTTGTTCGAGCCACATTGCCGCCTGGGCTTCAAACGTGTTTTCGCGAAGGAATCCCAGCAACGCCGCCACCGTGTCGAACAATCGGCCAGCCGATGAGCTGCGAAAACAACGGAAGCCGCGATCCACCATGGCCGCTGCGTGGCGGTATCTGGGGGGGAACCGGAACGGCGAGGCGGTCATGTCAGGCAGGCTCCGCATTTGAGCGAGCAAGCCGGCGGCCGCCTGCACCGGGTACCTTGCCGATGCATCGCCTCCTGGAAGCAGGAACGGACGGAGCGACGCACACCTCGTCCAACCCCTGCGCAGGCTTCCCACGAAGAACTCACAACCCCATATAGCGCCGTCCGTCCCGTACCCGTTACCGTCCAGCACTACTCCGACAACGCGTGCATCAAGCAATTCGTGTTCTGCCAATACGCTGGCCACGTGCGCATGATGATGCTGTACCGCCACAAGACGCGCCGCCCCGAAATCTTGGGCGAATCTCGTCGAGTGGAACTGCGGATGGAGATCATGAGCCAAGGTCACCGCCCCGGGATCGACAGCGTACATGTCGAGCAGATCGCGAACCGTATCTTGAAATGAGATTTGCGCGGCGAAATCTTCCAGATCTCCGAGATGCTGGCTGGCGATCACCTCCCCTCGCACGACGAGCGCGACGGTATTCTTCAAGTCAGATCCCAAGGCCAGGATCGGGTCGTGGACCGGAAGTTTGGCGACAGCCGCGGGAGCGTAACCGCGGCTGCGACGAATAAGGAACACCCGTTTGGACTGCACGGTCACGACCGAGTCATCGACGCTCCGTCTGATCGGGCGGTCGCCCACGAGAAACGCATCGGCAATGCCGTTTAACCGATCCCGCGCATCGTCGTCCTCAAACGCAATCGGTTCGCTCGATCGGTTCGCGCTGGTCAAAACCAAAGGACTTGGCGCCCGATGCTGAAACAAGAGGTAATGGAGGGGAGCGTACGGAAGCATCATTCCCAGATCCGCGCTCTCCGGAGCAATCCCGGCCAAGGCAATTTTTCCAGGCGCGATCACAATCGGCCGCGCGACGTCCGTTAGCAGCGCCTCGTGCATCGGACTGAGCCTGGCATATTGCCGGGCCTGTTCCAGGTCGCGGACCATGACCGCAAAGGCCTTTTCCTTGCGAAATTTTCTGTCCCGCAGCGCGTCAACCGCTAGCGCGTTG
>Ga0315534_1002117_pt1 | contig 13597 bp, 7 predicted proteins | sample SalMarSW160240MG_FD_203094 | JGI IMG/M metagenome (GOLD analysis project Ga0315534, IMG submission 203094) | Salt marsh sediment microbial communities from the Plum Island Ecosystem LTER, Massachusetts, United States - Salt Marsh Sediment SW1602-40 ... | reverse complement strand
GCAGTAGCTGAAACTCGAGAAGACTACATGCAAGAGTGGGCACTCGTTACGGAAAATACGAGCGCGCAACATTCGGATTTGGTAGTGGAAATCCAACGAGCGGTCACGATATACCACCAATATCTGGAGAAGGCACAATCGACCTATGATGCCAACCCTAATGATATTCCCGATGCATTACTTGAACTCGATGAAGCCGATATTTTCTTCATTCAAATTGTAAGACCTGCCATGGATGATTTACTCTCCACTGCTGAAGCCGAGAAGTCACAACTCGCCGATATTATAGAAAATCAGATCACCGGTATCATGAGAATCGCACTTATCGTCGTCATCATTGGAATCATAATTGCTGTATTTAGCGCCCAGACGATCCGGCGTGGTTTGACGAATGCAGCTTTGTATCTCAGCTCAGCAGCCGAGAGCATCAGTCGAGGCGATTTGGACACCCCCATTATCGCTGAGACTGGTGACGAAATGGAAGATCTTGCCCGATCGATTGAGCGAATGAGGGTCAGTCTAAAAGCTGCGATCGAACGATTGCGGAGTAGAACATAGCCATGGAATACAAGCAGGTTTCCTGGGAATTCAACCACACCCATAACAAACCTGACGATGGGACGACCGTTGGACAGATGCAAGATCTGTCGTTCCATCGGAAATTCGGCGGGACTTCCAACGACATTTATGGTAGTCCGTACTTGAAAGTCAACGCCAGCCAATTTCGGGAGGTACCCAATGTCAGATAAAGTGGTAATACCCCCAGCTCTGATGACGAAGATCATCAAGATCTTGTCGCAATTGCTGGAAAAAACCCAGGCATGCTGCGTCTTGCTTGCGGATATCAGCGGACAATTGATCTGCCAACAAGGGTTTACCAAGACCTTCGATCCGGTGATCCTTTCCGCTTTGACCGCCAGCAACATGGCTGCAACGGCAGAGATTGCCCGCCAGATCGGTGAGGAAAATCCCTTCAAACTGATGTTCCACGAAGGGGACGATCAAAATATCTACCTTTCGAATGTTGCCGGCAGTTTTCTGCTCGTCGTCCTTTTCAGCACGAAGGTCCAAATCGGTCTTGTACGCCTTTTCACCGGCCAAGCTGTGAAGAACCTCATTCCGTTGGCCTCGGAATTTGAGAACGTGCAAAAGGAGCAAGGGCGAGTTGTCGATGAAGAATTTAGTCAAGCATTGACCACAGAGATTGAGAGTCTTTTCGGTGAAAACTAGAAATCGATTCGCTGTGGTTACAGGAAGGTACCGATGAATTATCAACAAGCTGATTTGGCCACATACCAACCCGTAACGCTTGACGAGTTGCTGCTCACCTTGCATAAGCAAGGTCAGTTCGAGACTGCCGTCCTCGCCAGCGGAGAAGGGTTACCTATCGCAACTGTACCTACGAACCTCGAGACAGATAAAGCGGCCGCAATGATTGCGATGCTGAAACGAGTGAGCAAAGAAGCGCGCGATCAATTCCCACTGGCTGAAATTGATGAGTTTTCCATTCTGGATTCCAATCGGATGCGGTTGGTTTGCCGCTATATCAAAGCCGGCGGGGAGGAACTGATTCTTGCTGTTATTGCGCCGCCTGACCATAGTTACCGTCGTATGACGAATCAAGCCATTAAGCAAATCGTTGAATTCCTTTCTTGATTTCGAAGGTTGATCGATCCGTGATTTGTGAATTGTATCCAGGTGATGAGCGTAAGAGGCGGAAGTATTTCAGAAGTTGGTATCCATTCTTTTTCAGCAGTCGACCGATCGTGTGAGCGTAAAGAGTTCGAAGAATTCTTCCACGATCAATTCGATCAATATTTCGCGCGTAGCGAGACGCGACATCAAGCTCTGCATTACGTCCAATCACTGCTCACAAGTTCAGACCCGAAGTCCAACGGGAAGAACTCCCCTGCCCATAATAAAATCTCAAAATCCGCCCAGAGATTATTTTTCGGTGCGCAATGGGACGACGAAGCCGTGCATCACCAGCTACAGAACTTCATTGTTTCGGAATTGGGGCATGAGAAGGGCGTCTGCCTGATCGGCGTGACGTATTTTCCGAAAAAAGGGGGAAAGACAGTCGGAGTACAGCCGCAATTCAACCGTAAACTCAAGAGAGAACAAAACTGTCAGGTTTGCCTGCTCCTGGGGTATTCCTCCCCGAAAGGTCACACACTTCTCGACCGCCGCCTATACCTGCCTGCGGAATGGACGCAAGACGACAAACGCAGGGTAGAAGCAAAAATACCCGAAGACATCGAATATCGAAGCAAATCCGATCTTGCCTTGGATATGCTTCACTCGGTCCATGCCATTGGAATGCCCATTCGCTGGGTGATTGGCGGCGAACCTTTCTGCAGCGACACGAACCTACGCAACGTCATCGAAGCAGCAGGCATGAACTACATTCTCTCGGGCCGTAACGCGGATTCGATCTTCCAAAACCTCAATCATAAGCAGACTTCGTCTGATCCAGATGAATCAGAAATCGACGCCAGTGATTCTTCCATCTTCAAAATCGTAGCAAATTGGCACGAGAAGAAATGGAAGCGGGTGATTGACAATTCCAACGGGGACGAGATCTGTGTCTTCGATTGGGCTTCGGATCGCGTACTCGAACGCCATAATGAAACCAATACCCAAGAAGTTTGGCTCCTGGCACGTCGATCGGTGAGCCAACGTTGCGAAACTGAATACTACATCTCCAACGCTGCTCAGGATACGACCCTCGCCAACCTCGCCGAGAGAACCAGCGATCTGGGAATCTTGGATCAGATGGTATCCGAAGCCTGCTCCAATTTCAAGATGGACGAATATGGAGTCCGTCATTGGAACAGCTGGCATCGCCATATTACCTTGTCGATGATCGCGCATGCCTGGTGGGTTTACAAAGGGAAGAGGATTGTCTGATGAGTCTACCCAAGCTTTCGATGGAAGAACGTGATCGCACACTGCAAAATGAGCAGGCGATCACGGAAGGCCCCCAAGGACAGGGCGAAACCATTCTGTTTGTCGAGGATAACGACTTAATGCGGGAAATCGGCTCGCAAATATTGGAAGATATGGGATACCAAGTCCTTCGTGCTTCGAACGGAGAAGAAGCGCTGAAAATTTTTAAGGAAACCGAGCATATCGATCTCATTTTCACAGACGTCGTGATGCCGGAGATCGGCGGCGCGGCGTTGCTGCGCGAGTTACGTAAAGCGGGATCAGATATAAAAGCCGTCGCGGTTACGGGACACGTGCTTGCCGAGGACGTGGATCAATTACGGGAAGCCGGCGTCATCTCCATTATTCACAAACCGTACGACGTCGATATTTTAGCGGATGCAGTTCGGAAAGCCTTGGATAATGCCTAATTGCCTGCCACTGGATAGGGATGGATGGTGGTGACAGAAAACAATAAACAAGATCGCTCACCAAAAAACGGTGATGAAGCGCAATCGCCATCCGTGCGCCCTACCATCGCATTCCTCACGGCCGCAATGGAAGATCATTTCAGCTTGGCCATGTGGACGGCGATCGTTGAAGCCGCCCACGAGCGAAACGCCGATGTGATTAGCATCGCAGGCGGTAACTTAAATAATTCAGTCGAAGGATTCAACTTATCGAGTTCGCTGTATCGGGCTGCGAATGAAGATGTCATCGACGCGATCGTTATTTATGGATCTAGATTAGGGACCTACGTTTCGCAAAAAACATTTCGTGAGTTCTGCCATCAATTCCCATCCAAGCCGGTCGTCATCATCGGCCAACAAATCGAGGGAATACCAGCCGTACTTTCCGATAATTACAACGGGATGCACGACTTGGTGCGGCATCTCATCGACGAGCACGGCTGTCGGCGCCTGGCATTCATCCGTGGCCCCGATGACCAGACCGAAGCAGATACACGATTTCAAGCCTATAAAGACGCACTCGCGGAATCCAGCATCCCATTGGACCCAGCCTTGATCTCGCAACCAGGTATTTGGGAGCCTTTGTCTGGCGAGGATGCCGTACGACTATTCATCGACGAGCGCAAAGTGAATTTCGACGCCATCGTCAGCGCAAATGACACCATGGCGCTCGCGGCGATGTGGGCTTTGAGAAATCACGGTCTACGCATCCCAGGCGATGTGGCCGTCGTTGGATTTGACAGCCAGGTGATCGCCAAAGCGGCCACCCCACCCTTATCAACCGTTCGCCAACAGATAAAAGAACAGTGCCGGCATGCAGTTGATATTGTGTTGGCAAAATTGCGGGGCGACGACGTTCCAGATCTCGTTGAAATCCCTACAAACGTCTGCATCCGTCAATCGTGTGGTTGTACTTCGTCTGCTGTTGGACGGGCAATCACAAAAACGGTATTTGATAACAGCGATACGGAGATATCGGATCCGAAACGAGAAGACGTCATTGAGAAGATCGCGCGCCTCGTTGATACGACAGTCGAAGGGTCGAATATAACCTGGAGCAAGCGTTTATATGACACGTTTATTGCAGATATCGAAAAGAAGAATTCTGGCAGATTCCTTCGAGAACTAGCGTACGGTATCGAAGAGACGAATTCCATTGAATTTGAAATCAATGAATGGCAAAGAGTCGTTTCTTCGCTACGTCTCTTTGCACGCACACAGTATACCGATGAAGCAAAAACGGAACGAATTGAGGAACTGAGCAATCAGGCTCGGGTGTTGATCGGGGAAAAAGTACAGCAGATTGAAACACGTCAATCACTTATTTACGATCAACAATACGCAAACACACGTGATACAGCCAGGGAATTGTCGACGGCACACCAACTCGATGATTTGCTCGACATCCTGCATCGCAGTCTGCCCCGTTTCGGCATTCGCAGTTGTTACTTATCTCTCTACGAACGTGCATCCACGACGCAGGATTCTGATATGCAAGCTGATCCAGGTCCATTGAGAAAGATACTCGCCTTCGACGACCGCGGCCGACTGCCGCTCGATTCCGATCCAGCGGATCTCTCAACGAGCATTCTTCCCCTTCAGGAAATTACTTCTCGAAAGTACAAATCGTCTTTCGTGGTAAAAGCGCTCGACCGCGGGGATGAACCCCTCGGAGTCGTCCTCTTTGAAGTATATCCCCCCGATGGAAGAGCCTGTGACATGCTGCAAGAACAAATCAGCAGCTCACTGACCTACGCATTGCTGCTCCAGGAACGGCAGCAGGAACAGGAAGTACTCCAGCAAGCCTTCACGGAAGTCGAGAATCAGGCCAGGGAAAAGGCGATCGAACTGGAATTTGAAATCGTCGACCGCAAACAGGCACAGCAAGCACTGCTGCGGGAGCAGCACCTGCTGCATCTGCTGATGGATTACTCCCTGGATGCGATTTATTTCAAGGATAAAGAAAGTCGTTTTATTAAAGTCAGTTCAGAATTTGCCAAATTGCACGGCAAAGAATCCCCAGATGATCTTTTGGGTTTGACCGACTTCGATCTGTTTACCGAGGAACACGCACGAGAGGCTTTCGAAGACGAGTTACGAGTTCTCAATACGGGTGAACCGATTATCGGCAAGGAAGAAAAAGAGACCTGGCCGGACGGCCATGAGACCTGGGTTTCGACAACCAAGTTGGCAATACGAGATGAAGAGGGGAACATCACGGGCACGTTTGGCATTTCCAGAGACATTACCGAATCGAAAAAAGTGGAGCAAGAACTGCGGCGCCACGCAAGCCATTTAGAGGCGATCAATACCATCATCAGTTCGACATCGAAGGCAGTCGACTTTCAAGAGCTACTGGAAATCTCCCTGGATTTATCCCTCAAAGCGATTGAAATGAAGGTGGGATGTGTATGGCTTGCGCCGCATATTGTGTCCCGAGAAATGCCGCCGCCGGAAAATGAATTTCCTCATTACGATTACGATCCTGCGAGTGGTGAGCTGCCGGAAATTCCCGTTGTCGATGATTGGCAAAACGTACCGGAAGAAGACCCTCGTCTTCGCTTCTATGAGACTTTTCTCGAACCACATGGCGTTCGGGCTTCGATCCTTGTTCCGATAAAAGCCGAGGAAGGTCACCGTATTGGAGGTTTGTGTATCGCTTCTTCCGATCCCTTTAAATGGACTTCAGAAGAGACTACCCTCTTGGAAGCCGTCGGCTATCAAATTGGTGTCGCGGCAGAGCGGCTGCGTCTGATTGAACAAATTCGCGAACAAATGCAGCAGGTGCAGCAAATCACGGATACCGTGCCGGACGGTGTACTGCTGCTCGATGCAAGCCACCACGTCATCCTTGCCAACCCGGCAGGAACCCGAGATTTACATTCGCTGGCGAAAGTTTCCGTTGGAGACGTTATTTCAAACCTCGGTGGTTGTGCTATAAGCGATATCCTTCAAAACGAGACCGAAGTCCCCTGGCAAGAAGTCAATGCAGACAATCGTATCTTCGAGATCGTGGCACGACCCATTGAGACCTACGGGTCTAGTGAGAATTGGGTCGTCGTGATCCGTGATGTCACCCAGGAACGTGAAACGCAGCGCCAGGTCCAGCAACAGGAACGGCTTGCGGCGGTTGGCCAACTCGCCGGCGGTATCGCCCACGACTTCAACAATCTGCTCACAACCATCATGCTCTACGCCCAAATGCCCTTGCGCAAACAACAACTGCCAGATGATTTGAAAAAGCCCCTCGAGACCATCCTAAGCGAATCGCGCAAGGCGGCGGATTTGGTGCAGCAGATCCTTGATTTCAGCCGACACGCCCCGATCGAGAGACATCCCATCGATCTGGGACCATTTATAAAAGAAGCCGTGCGAGTACTGCAGCGAACGATCCCCGAGAACATCTCGTTGTACATTGAGATCGACTCGGATGAGTACCTCGTAGAAGCCGATCCGACCCGCATCCAGCAGGTGCTGATGAACCTGGTTGTTAATGCGCGGGACGCCATGCCGGAAGGTGGCGTGCTGCGAGTGGGGATATCAAGTGTGATCGTTAATGAAGACGATGACGATGATGACATTCCAACGCCCGGAATGACACCGGGCAAGTGGTTCTACCTGTCCGTCAAGGATACAGGAACCGGTATCCCGGAAGATATCCTGCCGCACATTTTCGAGCCGTTCTTCACCACGAAATCCGCCGGAAAGGGGACGGGATTGGGGTTATCTCAAGTCTGGGGTATCGTCAAACAACACGAGGGATTCATCAAGGTTGAATCGACGATCGGTGAAGGCACTGAATTTCTCATCTATCTACCGATTCACAAAGCTGATGAAGTATTCGAAATGCGTCCCACCGACAACACAAGCGTCCCCAGGGGAGTAGGCGAACGCATTTTGCTCGTCGAAGACAGTCAACACGTTCGAGAAGTAAGTGAAGAATTGCTCAGCGATCTGGGGTATCAGGTTGTAACGGCGAAAAATGGCCGGGAAGCCCTGGAAATGTTTCGGCAAGACGGAGACTTTGATCTTGTCTTTACGGACGTCATTATGCCCGAAGTTGGCGGAGTCGCCCTTTTACGCTCGCTTCGCGACATGGGGTCCGATGTGAAAACAATCGCAGCCACGGGTCATATGCTTGCCGAAGATCTTCAGGAACTACGCAAAGACGGCGTTTCGGGCATTATCTTCAAGCCTTTAGAAGTGCAAGAGGTAGCCGAGGAATTACGCAGGGTCTTGGACGGAAAGGGAAAATAGCAAAAAGAAAGACTACATCCGCATCCATTACGATTGCATCACCGAAAGGATTGCCCGAAGAATACCAAACGGTATAGCCTGCCTAGAAAGCGTATCGATGCCTGTACCAAATGGAAATCTCAAGAATACGCACAATTCCCAAGAGGGAGTCGAGCGCCCAACAATTGCGTTTCTGGTCGATCGAATTCTCGGGACTAGCGGATACCAATCCGAAGTATGGCGCGGTATCGTTGAAGCTGCACGCAATCACGACGCGAATGTGATCTGTTACACCGGCGGCTGTCTAAAAGCCACGATGAAGTTCGACGAATTTGAGTACCAGCGTAACGTGATCTACGATCTTATCCCCGAGAAACATGTTGACGGTCTGATCATCGGGGCAGGCGTGATCGGTCAACATGTTAGCTTAGAAGAATTATCCACATTCTGCCAGCGATATCTTCCCATACCGACTGTCAGTATTGGGTTAGAGGTTGCAGGTATTCCCAGTTTGATGGCCGACAACACCACGGGCATGCACGAAGCGATCGCGCACCTCATCGAGAAACATGATCGACGCAATTTTGCCTTCATTCGTGGTCCTGACGGAAGCGTCGAAGCCCAGCATCGGTACCAGGCCTTTCTAGATACACTTGCGGAGTACGATATTCCCGTGAATCCCGACTTAATCACGCAAGGTGATTTTTATCGAGATTCGGGAACGGAAGCGGCTCGCACGCTGCTGGATGAACGCAAGTCAAAATTTGATGCCCTCATTGGCGCTAACGATAACATGGTACTTGCTGCCATGGAAGTCCTTCAATTACACGGCCTTGATATTCCTGGCGACATCTCGGTAATCGGTTTCGACGACATTGTTGATGCCAACATTTCCAATCCACCACTGACCACGGTGAGACAGCCGATGTACGAGAACGGTAAACGCGCTGTGGAATTCCTCATCACAATCTGCGAGGGTGGGCAAGTACCGGATTGTGAGGTGATGCCAACATCGTTGGTTAGGCGCCTGAGTTGTGGTTGTGGGCCAGAGTCAAAATTCGAGAGCCTCCTACTCGAAGATGTGTCGTCTCTGGGATCCGACGATCTCATCACACAACGAGATCGCATTATCGAAAAAGTCGTTGAATCATATAACCCTTCATCTTCACAAGAATCCCTGATTATCAGGCAGACATCGGAATTGGTCGACGCCTTTCTCAACGCCTCAACCCATAAAAGTGATTCCAACGAATTCATGATGGTTTTGGAAAAGGTATTGCGCCACAGCCTAATCCAAGGAGCCGATGTATTTCAGTGGCAGTATGCAATGTCGACTCTCAATCAACTCACAATTTCGCTCACCAGGGATCTCAAATCCTCCCAACAGTTCGCGGAACTCTGGCGACGTGCAAGCTTACTTCTGGGGAGAATGGGGTACTTATCCATATCCTATCCCAAGCTGCAAGAAGAACACCTTGCCGAGCCGTTACGTTATACGAACCAGGCATTGCTAACCACATATAATATGACGAGTTTGATGAATACGATCCGGGATCGGTTTCCCGGCATTGGAATTCATCGTTGTGTTATTTCGCTCTTTGATGATCCCGAACATAACACGGAAAACGCCAGACTCATGCTGGCCTACAACATGGAAGGACGAATAGAAACAGCCGGTGAGATCACACTTCCTTACCTAGCTACCGAACTCATTCCAAAAGGTTTTTTGGACACTGACAGTAGATATCAACTCGTTGTCAATTCACTTTACTTCCGCGACAAACTCTTTGGGTATGTAGTACTTGGCATGGATAACCTCGACACAGAAATGTGCGAGACTTTGGCCACGCAAATCAGCGCTGCTATTCAAGGCGTAAACGCATTTCAAGAACTAAAAGAAGCGGATGAAGAGATCCGACGTCGGTCGGCTCAAGTTGAAGCACTGAACACGATCATTTCAGCTGCGGCAACAGAAGAAGATATCAAGCAATTACTGGAAACTGCGTTAAACCATACACTTCGTGCCATCGACTTGGAGATCGGAAGCATATGGATCCCGCCCGACATTGTCACGCGCGGCATGCCAGAAAGCGTTGTCGACAGCGTCACTCGTGACATGTTGACCCATGAAGAGCTGCAGATCACAAATCCGATTGTAATCGATGACTGGACTCAAGAAACCGAAAACGAATTACTGGCACCGATTTCCTCGATATTGACCCACCAAGGAATCAGCGCCTCCCTTGTCGCTCCCATCATGGCGGAGGACGGGATCTTCATCGGCGGGCTGATACTGTCGGCCATCCAACCACGCTCATGGTCGAAAGAGGAAATCGATCTTGTAACTGCCGTTGGCCAACAATTGGGAACTGCCACAGAACGCATGCGCCTGCTGGAACAAATCCGGGAACAGATGCGTCAGGTGCAGCAAATCATCGACACCGTACCCGAAGGCGTCGTTTTGCTCGACAATGAAGGGTTAATATTACTCGCCAATCCGGCAGCCGTGAATGACCTCAATCTTCTCGCCGATGCGAATATCGGGGATACGCTGACTCAACTCGGAAATCGCCCGCTGACAGATGTATTACATCGTGATCCAAAGAATCCCTGGTGTAGGATTTCATACAAAAGCCGATTCTTTGAAGTCATTGCCAAAGCGTTGGAAAAAGGAAAAGAATCCGAAGGATGGGTTCTCGTGGTACGTGATGTGACCTTAAAGCATGAGACTCAAAAACGCGTCGAGCAGCAAGAACGACTGGCAGCCGTGGGACAGATGGCTGGCGGTATCGCCCATGACTTCAACAACATGTTGACCACAATCATACTGTATGCACAAAGGCCGCTGCGCAAACACGAACTCAACGATGATCTTAAAAAATCACTCAATACAATCATCAAGGAATCGAAACAAGCTGCCAACCTGGTGCAGCAGATCCTGGACTTCAGTCGTCGATCTCCGATGGAAACAAGCCCTGTAGACCTCGGACCATTCATAAAGGAAACAATGCGTGTCCTGCAACGCACGATCCCGGAAAATATATCTCTCAATATAGAAATCGGTCCGCAAGAGTACATCGTCGAATCCGATCCCACGCGCATTCAACAAGTTCTGATGAACCTGGTGGTCAATGCACGCGACGCAATGCCCGAAGGAGGCACACTGCGGACCAAACTATCGAGTGTTCATGTGGCAGAAGACGATGATCCGCCTGTCATCGGTATGGATCCAGGGGAATGGTTCTGCCTATCGGTATCCGACACAGGCACCGGGATTCCCGCAGAAGTGCTGCCGAATATATTCGAACCCTTCTTCACTACCAAGGAAACTGGTAAAGGAACCGGTTTGGGGTTGGCGCAGGTATATGGCATCGTAACGCAGCACAAGGGACAAATCAGCGTCGAAACTGAGGTTGGAAAAGGATCGACATTTCATGTATATCTGCCAATGTGCGAGGTGGAAAGGGAACCCTTAACGCAAGATGCTATCTTCGCAACCATCCCCCAAGGGAAAGGAGAGACTATTCTCTTGGTTGAAGACAATGAGAAGATGCGTGAAGTCGGCCAACAGATATTGGAAGACCTTGGATACAAAGTTCTTGCTGCTTCGAATGGGAAAGAGGCGCTGGAAATCTATAAAGCCAATGGTGATATCGATCTTCTGTTTACCGATGTCGTGATGCCGGAAATCGGTGGAGCGGCTTTGTTGCGTGAACTACGACAGATGGGATCCGAAGTGAAAGCAGTGGCTGTTACAGGTCACATTCTTGCCGAGGATTTGGATCAGCTGAGAGAAGCTGGGGTCGCTTCTGTGATTCACAAACCATACGATGTGGACATCTTGGCCGACGTGATTCGCGAAGCGTTAGATAATGAATGAGGAAGATTCGTCAATAGATAGCCCCTTGCCAAGGGAAATTGATCGATCGCCAACAACTGACGAAACCACCTCCCTTGGGGAGCATGTCGATGTCAGCTGCTCAGATGCAGAAATCTAGGAAAAAACAGAGGAAAACCATTCGCAAGCGGCCAACGATAGGTTTCCTGACCTCCGGCGTAGCTGAACCGCTTCGTTTGGTAATGTGGACTGCTGTCGCTGAAGCCGCCCAGGAACAAAATGCAAACCTCATTTGCATCGCCGGGGGCGAATTGAATGATTCAAGTGAGCATCAAATCCTTGCTAACGATATCTTCAAAATAGGAAATGACGAAGTATTCGACGCCTTGGTTATGTGGGGCGCTTCGATCAGCAATTATGTAGCCCAGGAGACATACATCGAGTTTTGTAAACAGTTTGAATCTAAGCCCATCATAAATATTGGACATGAGGTGGCAGGAATTCCTACTGTGACAACCGACGACTATGTCGGTATGCGGAACATGATCCTTCATCTTGTCGAAGATCACGGGTTCCGACGCATCGCATTCATTCGAGGCCCTGAAGCGCAAATCGGCGCGGAAGAACGCTTCAAGGCTTATAAAGACGTCCTACAAGAAGCGGGGATTGCCATCAATCCCAATCTAATCTCTCCGCCAGGCGCATGGGACGGATATACAGGCGGGAATGCAATTCGAGTATTCGTCGATGAACGCAATGAACAATTCGAAGCCATTGTTGGCGCAAACGACAGTATGGCGCTCGATGCAATTTGGACTTTGAAGGAGTACGGACGAGCGGTCCCGGAGGATGTTGCCGTCGTTGGTTTTGACGATCAAACCACAGCCAAAGCCGCCTTACCGCCCCTCACAACGGTGCATCAACCATTTCGAGAACAGTGCCGCAAGGCGGTAAGCATGGCGCTTGAGATACTGCGAGGCGCGGAGGTTCCCGAGCGCGTGATTATACCCACCACGCTCTTCATTCGTGAATCTTGTGGGTGTTCATCACCCGCAGTTGAACGCGCAGCCACGATCCATCGCCTCGAGACAGTGGAATCCAGTCTATCGAGCGCACAACGAAATGCCACTTTAATGGAGCTCGTCCGAATTGCAAACGTTGCCATCGAAGGTTCGGGCGAAGAAGCGGTAGAGGCATTATTCGATAACTTTACCGCTGAGTTCAAGGATGGCTCAGAAGGAAAATTCCTGCAAACCCTCAACCGGCTCATTGATGACACGGTCGCAGAGGATGGCGAAATAGGTGTTTGGCAAAACGCAATCTCCTCGCTGCGCCGCTATGCACGTAATCTATACTCTGATGGAACAACTTTAGGCCGAGTTGAAGATCTCAGCGGACAGGCCCGCGTGCTCATCAGCGAGAAATTACAACAAGCCGAGCTGTATCAAAAAATGATCAGCGAACGTCAGTACGTGGAATTCCGTGAGATTACCAAAGCGCTGTACTCTGCTTTCGACCTCGAGGAATTGGCAAATGCCTTGTATCACGGACTGCCCCGATTGGGTGTCAGAAGCTGTTACATTTCCCTATACGAGCGAATCTCCGATCCCGCGGAAAGTGAACCGTATATAAATTTGAATCTATCGCAACCGATCTTGGCCTTCGATGGAAAAGGTCGCATAACACCGAAGGAACGAGAGACGTTCTCCTCGGCCGATCTACTCACCCAGACGAAACTTGGTTCACGAAAAAGCCGTTATTCATTTGTTATCGAAGCACTGTACCGCGGAGGGAAGCAACTAGGGACGGCCTTGTTCGAAGTCAGTCCACCGGAAGGTCGAGTGTGCGACATTCTACAGGAACAAATTAGCAGTGCCATCGAGGCCGCTCTGCTGCTTCAGGAACGAGAAAAAGAACAAGAAGCACTCAGGAATGCATACGCTGCGATCGAGAAACAGGTTGCAGAGAGGACAGCAGAGCTGCAGCAAGAGATCGCCGAAAGAATGCAAACCCAGGAAGCGCTATCACGGGAACAACATCTCCTGCGCTCTCTCATGGATTACTCCCCGGACTATATATATTTCAAAGATCTCGATAGCCGCTTCATCCAGATCAACGTAGCACT
>Ga0315534_1002114_pt1 | contig 13611 bp, 12 predicted proteins | sample SalMarSW160240MG_FD_203094 | JGI IMG/M metagenome (GOLD analysis project Ga0315534, IMG submission 203094) | Salt marsh sediment microbial communities from the Plum Island Ecosystem LTER, Massachusetts, United States - Salt Marsh Sediment SW1602-40 ... | reverse complement strand
CGGAGAAAGAAACTGGACGATCATGCCCGGGCCATGCGAAATCACATGAAATCCCTTGCCCAAAAAGCCTATTGGTCCCAGTTTAACCGGTCACCTGAATTCGTGGTGATGGTTGTGCCTTACGATTCCGGTTTAACCGCTGCTTTCGAAAGGGATGGTAAATTGCTGGAAGATGCTTTGGAGAACAAAGTTCTGATTGTTTCGCCGGTTTCTTTGCTGGCCCTGCTAAAGGTCATCGCCTACGGCTGGCTGCAGCTCCAACTGGCGGAAAATGCCCAGAAGATAGCTGAACAGGGTAAAGAATTATACTCCCGCTTTTTGACTTTTGCCGGGCATCTGAGCGATGTGGGAAAAAGATTGTCCTCCACTGTCGAATCCTACAATAAGACCGTGGGGTCAATGGAAAGCCGGGTATTACCATCCATCCAGCGACTGAAGGAAATGGGCACCGGCTCGGGCGAGGTTTCCGATCTCTCCCAGGTTGATTCACAACCCAGAACCGTATCCTCACTACCGGACAAGAATGAAGATCAAAAATAAATTCTCTTCCGAATAATTGACAGGAATCAGGCGATTGTCCAAAGTTATTATTGGCATTCATGGATTGGGTAATAAACCTCCGGAAACGGTATTGAAAAAATGGTGGCAACTGTCTCTCCGGGAAGGTTTGAAGTCCATCGGACATCCGGGAGTGTTCTTTAATCTCGAACTGGTTTACTGGGCAGATGTGTTTCATCCCTCTCCCCTGGATCCTCAGGAGAGCGATAAAAAAAGTGGCAAATATATTGAATTTCCTTATGTATCTGCCACTGAATTTGTCAGCAAGCCACCCAATCCATTACGCCGGAAATTTCTTGATTTTCTGGAAAAGAAGCTGGATAAGATTTTTCTGAATGAGGATATGTCGGTCAAATTTACCAGTATCTCCGATTTACTTATCCGGCATTACTTCAAGGATTTGGATCTGTATTATCAAACGCCAGTCACCGGACAAGCAGGAGATGAGGTGGCGTCGAAAGATATTATCAGAGAGCGATTGTACCGGGTTCTTCGGAAACACCGGCGAGATGAGATTTTACTGCTTGCCCATTCCATGGGATCAATAATCGCTTATGAGGTGCTTCTGCAGCATGAAAAGGAGCTCGCAGTCGATACCCTGGTAACCTGTGGTTCTCCCCTGGGACAACCGCTGGTGATGGGGAAAATTGCAGCGGAATGTCCTAAACAAGAGATAAGACCACTGAGACTGACCACTCCGGAAAATGTAAACCGGCACTGGTTTAATTTGTCCGATCTGGAAGATAAGGTGGCCATGAATTATAACTTGGCCGATGACTTTGCCCCCAACTCAAAAAAATTATCCGCTACCGATCTGGTTGTATACAACAATTATGTTTATCAGGGGCGGAGGAATCCCCACAAGTCCTACGGCTATTTACGAACCTCGGAGATGGCGAAAATCATTTATGAATTCCTCTCCCGGGATCGGAGCAAGTTTGGGTTCTGGCTGTCCAACCGGATCAGCGAATTTACCAAACGCTGGTTTAAGATTGATTAATTCTGGACTATTTGAATTCTGTTGATGAAATATTTTGCTCAGGCATCATTTTCTGAAAAGGGGAATACTCACACCAAATATCTGGTTTGGTTAATCGTTATTCTGGTATTCATCATTATTGTTTTTATGAATCAATTAATTGTACGACAGTTTGTTTATCCCAGCCCTCCGGTTGGAGTTCAATCGCCAGCACCGGATCCGCTGCAGGAAATTACATTTCAATTATCCGACGGCACAAAAATAATCGGCTGGCTGGACTTTTGGGCCAGCGATAAACCTATCGTTCTTTTTTTTCATGGAAATGGTGAGAATCTACAGACTGTCTATTATGCCGGAACATTTGAACAATTCCGGAGAACCGGGGTGAATCTGCTGGCGATAGACTATCCCGGATACGGAAGGAGCGGCGGAAAACCTTCGGAATCGTCAGTGCTGGAATCCGGTGCGGTGGCGTTACAATGGATAAAAAAGGAATATCCTGGTATGCTCGTTATCGTTGGTGGCTGGTCGCTGGGAGCGGCGGTGGCCATTCAAACTGTTTCATCCCATCCTTCGGAGGTGGATGGCTTAATTGCCTTAAGCGCCTGGACCTCACTGCCGGATGTCGCCCATAGCCATTTTCCCGGTTGGCTGGTGGGACTTGTGCTTAAGGAGAGTTACAATTCCCTCGATGCTGTGAAAAATATTAAATGTCCGGTGCTCCTGATACATGGTAATCAGGATCAGATTATCCCTGTTGTACAGGGCCGGCAACTGGCAGACAGTTTCCCAGTCCCGCCCAAATTTATTGAAATTCCTGCCGCCGACCACAATTCCTTGATGGCTTATCCGGAGGTATGGCAGTCAATAAAAACGTTTATCAATTGGCTATCCGATACAGTTCCTTCAGGGAAGAGACACTTTTAATTGAAGATTTATTTTTTAAGTGTCTTGGTACTGGAAATATCATAGAAATAACTAATTTATCTGGCATTAATAAAGACGGTCATTTTCCCGCATCGGCGGGAAGAAATCTTTAAAAGCTAAATAGATTTCTCCCCATCTGGCCGCCGGACAGGCACTTCACCCGCTAATGCGGGATCCGGTCGCCTGCCTGCTGCAGGCAGGAAATGACTTTAGGACCAATTTTATCTGTTAAAACCCGGGAAAATTTTTCCCCCGGGAAATGTGTTGGAAATGGAAGGGGTTTCTGTTTAAATTCTCCGACCAATTTGGTTTTTTTAGACAACTCATTCATCAATATTTTCATTAATCTAAAATTGGAGGACAATCATGCAGCGTTCCTGGTTTTATCTATCGAAGTTTTTGCTGGCAATCTTGCTGGTTTTCAATATAAATATGTTATATGCTCAACTGGAATTGCCCAGGGTGAGTCCGAAAGCAAGTGTATCTCAAACTATTGGAATTACCAATGTGGAGATACACTATTGTCGCCCGGGGGTAAAGGGCCGCACCATCTGGGGAGCATTAGTTCCTTATAACGAACTGTGGCGAACCGGGGCCAATGAGGCCACCACTATCTCGTTTAGCACAGATGTCATGGTAAATGGAAATAAGCTGGAAAAGGGTAAGTACAGTTTATTTACCATTCCCACGGAGAATGAATGGTCAGTCGTTTTTAATAAAAACGCTGAACTTTCTGGTACCAATGGGTATCAGGAATCGAAGGATGCCCTGCGGATTAAGGTCAATCCGATGCAGGCGGGATTTCAGGAGCGGATGATGTTCTCTTTCCATGACCTCACCGATAATTCTGCCCAGGTGGTTTTGCACTGGGAAAAATTAAGAGTGCCCTTCACTGTCTCGGCTGAGGTAAATGATCTGGTGATGGCTGAGGCGCAGAAAGCGATCAACTGGCAGACACCTTATCGGGCCGCGGGTTATGCGTTGGATAATGGACTCGATATGAGTCAGGGGGAGAAATGGCTGGAAATATCACTGGCGATTAAGAAAAATTACTGGAACAAATCACTCCAGGCCAGATTTCTGGCAAAATCCGGTCATAAGAAAGATGCCATCAAGGTAATGGAAGAGGCTCTGGAAATGGGCAAGAAGATGGAGAACCAGCCGTTTAATTATAAAGCAATGCAGGATTTACTGGCCGAGTGGAAAAAATAATTTTTGGGGCGGGTTTTCCCCGTCCCTATTTATACAGATGATCTAAAAAATAATTCATCTGTTTGTACCACCAGGGCCAATCGTGATTAACATCATATCCCCAGTAATCAAACCAGGCGGGAATATCTTTCTCCTTAAACTGTGCTTCCAGTTCTCTGGTATCGTGCACCGCTTCATTCTCCCATTTTCCCTGACCCGTACAGACAATTATGGTGCTTTTACGATACCATTCCAGGTAGGTGGGATCGACCTGATTTTTCAGATAACTGATAGGCGAGTTATGATAAACATATTGCAGCTCGGCAGATGGTAGATGGAATTCCGGTTGATCCAGACGGTACAGACCGCTGAGTCCGATTACACCGGCGAGGAGATCGGGATGTTTCAGGAACAGATTTACTGAATGGTATGCGCCCATGCTGCAGCCGGTGGCCATGATCCGATCCTCCGGCAACCGGCAATGTTGCCGGACAAAGGGGATCACTTCCTTGATGATATATCTGTCATAAGCCCCATATCTAGCATTCCGATCTCCCGGTAATATGGATAAATTATACCAGGTTTCCGAATCGATGCTGTCCACACTGAATAATTTGATTTTTCCTGTTTCAATAAAATTTGAAATAGCGCCGACCATACCCATATTTTCATAATCGAAAAATCTGCCGCGTGAGGTTGGAAACACGATATAAGGCTGCCCCGCATGTCCATAGACTTTCAGTTCCATATCCTTCTGCAGATTGGGACTCTGCCATTTGTGATATTCAATGTTCATGCATAAAACTCCCATTTAATATGTTGCCTGGATAAAGTTGGCAATTGCAAAGATATCATCCAGATATTCCGATCTGAACAGATAACCATAATTACCCAGCGCACTGCTGAATACACCGGCAATATGTTCGTGATGGACTATTTTATTTCCAAACTTCTCCAGAATGTCCTGATGAGAATGTAAATAGTTTGGGCCGGTTTTCCTTCCCGCATAGCAGACATGGTATTTTCTGGTATATGGCAGGGTAGAATTGCGGTGGACAATAAGATCGGCCCACGCCTGGTAAATATCAATATCACAGGCGAAATTGAACATATCGGTTGTGAATCCACCCGGTGGGCGCATATTAACCTCCAAAGCCACAAACTCTCCGGATTTGGTTTTAAAGAATTCCAGATGGAAGAATCTGTCCCGCACATTAAATGTCTTGACGCATTTTTTCCCGACCTGCTCCAGTTTTTTGGGGATTTTTCGCAAAGAATAGTAATAGACATTGCGATTCTCATTTACAATTTCCATGATCCCCTGACTATAGATATGAGAGGTATAAAATACGATCTTTCCCTTGCTATCGGTGAGGCCATCGAAAGAATAAATTGTTCCATCGACAAACTCCTCCATCAAATAATCCACATTCGGTTTATTTTTAAAAAAGGTTTTTAAGTCATCGTCAGTTGAAATTTTATAGGTACTTAAGGCACCAACCCCGCTATCCGGCTTGGCCACAACCGGATAACCAACCTCCTTGATAAATTTTTTCGCCTCTGTCTGTGTTTTTACAATTCGACCGCGGGCTACCTTTACCCCGGCTTGAATAAACAGCCCTTTCATTTTCGACTTTTTTCGGATCTGGCTGATGGTGTCGGTTTTAATTCCCGGAATATTAAAATCGTCCCGCAACCTGGCCTCGGTTTCCAGCCAGTATTCATTGTGTGAATCCAGATGTTGGATCCTGCCATATTTGAAGGTAAAATATCCCAGTGCTTTCAATAATTCATCGTAGTTGTGCATATCCGGGACCCGATAGTACTCGGTCATTACCCCTCTCAACTCCGGCTTGAGATTGTCATAGGATTCGTCACCCAGTCCCAGCACATTTGCCCCCGTTGCTCTCAAGGCCTTACAGAATTGATAATAGTGAGCTGGAAAATGAGGTGACAGATACACCACATTCATGAACAATTCCTCTTAGTTAAAAGATTTATCCTGAAATGAAAATTTAAATGTTTTTTACTTTCAGTCTTGGAAATTGATTAAGTACCAAGGCAATCAGAATAACTGCCAGACAACCGATCACATTATACCAGAGAAAGGTGATACCAGTAAAAAAGAAACAGAACAGGACAATCAATTCGGCAATAATAGCCGCATAAAATGTCGCTGTTCCCCGGATGAACTTCATATAGAATCCCACCAGAAAGATTCCCAAAATTGTCCCATAAAAAAGAGAACCAACTATATTAACAGCCTCGATCAGGGAACCCAACCGGCTGGCCGTTTCTGCCAGCAGAATGGCGTAAATTCCCCAGAAAAGGGTGGCTATCCTTGAAACGAGTAAATAATGGCGATCATCTTTGTTTGTTTTTATCAATCTCTTGTAAATATCGACTACCGTGGTCGAAGCAAGGGCATTAAGTTCGGACGCAGTGGAGGACATAGATGCGGCGAATATCACTGCCAGTACTAACCCGATAACCCCAACCGGTAAATATTTAACCACAAATGAGAGGAAGATATAATTGGTATCGCTGGTATCCATGCCGGGGTCATTTTTCTTCATGAGCTGGATACCCTGGTTCCGGATGGCATCAGCTTCCGACTTAATATTTTGCAGCTGCTGATTGGCCTGTTCGATCCTGCCATCCTCACCGGACCGAAAAGCAGTAATCAGGTTACGGACCTCGGCCCGTTTTTGCTGGGAAATCTCCTCATATTTTTGTTCCACATTCTGATATTCCGCAGCAAGCGGACTGGACTGTATTTTTTGAACTTCAACCGAATTAAAAAAGAGGGGCGGAGTTTGAAATTGATAGAAAACGAAAAGAATTGCCCCTAAAAATAGAATGGAAAATTGCATAGGAATTTTTACCATTCCATTAATTAATAGAGCCAGGCGACTCTGACCGATTGACCGGGCTGTCAGGTATCTCTGCACCTGCGATTGATCCGTACCAAAATAGGAAAGCTGTAAAAATAATCCTCCCAATATCCCGGACCAGATGGTATAACGATTACCCAAATCGAATTTCAAATCGATGATATTGATTTTCCCCATTTTCCCGGCCACCTGAACAGCTTCGAGCAGTGAAACATCCTTGGGTAACAGATACAGAATCACAAAAAATGCAGTCAGCATGCCCAGGGTGATAATAAACATTTGCTGGAAATGCGTCCAGCTCACTGCCTTAGTGCCGCCGGATGTAGTATAGATGATAACTAAAGTGCCAATGATGAAATTCGTAAAGAACAGATTCCAGCCGAGCAGGATGGAAAGTATAAGCGAAGGTGCAAATATGGTTAATCCTGCTGCAAGTCCTCTCTGGGTAAGGAAAAGAAGGGCCGCCAATGATCTGGTTTTTACATCGAACCGATTTTCCAGATATTCATAGGCGGTGTATACTTTTAGCTTGTGGTACAGTGGAACGGCAGTAATCGACAGGATGATCATGGCAATGGGAAGACCAAGATAAAACTGGACAAAACGCATTCCATCCACATAGGCCTGTCCGGGAGCAGAAAGAAAGGTAATGGCACTTGCCTGGGTAGCCATAATCGAGAGTAACACCGGCAACCAGCGCATTTTCCGGTCTGCCAGTAAATACCCTTCGATATTTTTACTTCCCCGTCCTTTATATACTCCGTAGGAGACAATAAAAACAAGAGATGTTATTAAAATAATCCAGTCTAATGTCTGCATATCCTGAAACAGTGTTAAAAATTACGATTCCGAAGAAATATCGATGAGCTTGTGGTTATCGTATCCAGATACCAAAAATTTTGCGCAGCAGTACCATTTCGCCCAGATGATAGGCGTTGTGATCGGCCACCAGCAGTGCTTCCCGAAGAATATTTTGTCCCGATCCGTGTGGAATATTTGAGTACAAATTAACGGAGGGATTCTTGACCAGGGCTTGCATATTCTTCAAATCCCGCAGAAATAGATTTACGCTATTGTCCCAGGAATCTTTATCGGGTGGCTCCTCCTGTTTCGGCCAATAATCATCCGGCCAACTGGGAGAGACATACTTTGGGTTTCGGCAGAATTCCAGAATGTCCCATTGGGCAAGTCGCATATGTTCCAGTAACTGCCATGCGGTATAGGGTAAGCCGGGAAACTCCTTTCCCTGGTAATCTTCCGGAAAATTTGCAATCGCATCCTCGAATGATACATGCGCTCCCTTACCCTGCAGGACGTAGAGCAGCCTTTCTCTTAAAATCTTTTCTTTGTCCATAATATTACGCTTTCGAATTAGGTGATTGTTGGTTCATAAATTTTATTTGATGGAATTTTTATCAGTCCAAAATTATTCAAAGATTTTAGTCAAGGCATAAGCGAACAGGATGAAGAACAGTAAGTTTGAGATCACCAGAATATACCACGCTTTCCAGGTTTTGAACAGGGGAGGTTTTTCCATGCTATCTGGTTTAGTTTGGTTACTTTGAGGCATGGTTCTCCCCGGCTGAAATTAAATTGACGAAAAGTCTGAAAGCTCCCGGAACGCCCGCAGGCAACTGTCTGAAAAAAGAATAGCCGGTATAAATAAAAGTACCGTTTCCATATTTGGTGATTAACAGTCCACCAGTTTTTGGTTTTTCTCCCGGATCATTGCAGGCCAGTGGGGTTTCATATTTAGGATCCCATTTATCCGCGAAGTAAAGTCCCCGCTCCTGCACCCAACCGCTAAAATCAGTTTCTGTGATCTTCTCCGGATAATTAAGAACCGGATGATCGGGTAACAGAAGAGTAACCGGAGCATCTTCCACGGTGACCCGGTCATGCGAAATATCGAAATTATAGGGACCCAAATTGTCCATCACCAGATTGCGGGTAACGTTGTATTGCATCAGCAATGTTCCACCCTGATAAACGTAGTTTAACAAGGTGCTTTGTTTATACTTTAACCAATTATCGGTGTTATAAGCTCGGATTCCGGTGATGACCGCATCAAAGTGGGATAAATTTTCCGCATTAATATCAGACTCATTGAGCAAGCTTACCTGATAACCAGCCTGGGTAAGTAACGGAGGAATATCATCACCCGGTCCCATAATGTAGCCGATTTGTTTATCTGCGGTTGCCAGATCTACCCGAACCAGTTTGGCTTGGGCTTCCTGCAAAACCGCCTGCACAGGGATGTGTGGGTGATTGATTTCCTCCATATCAAAGTCATATGATATGCCGCCGATTGATAAATTGGCGGAAATTGTGCTCTCGTTCATGTTCTCTGGTGGTGTCACAGTAAACCGGATATTTGTCTGATTCCCTTTTTCTTTAAGCTGAAAGCGCTGTTGGGCAGGTGTCACCCTCCAGTTTTCCGGAAGATTCAGACTTACCGTTCCGCTTAGTGGACCAGTCAGATTCTTAACCTGGACTTTTATCTCTTTACTGCTATGGTCCGGAAAAACGTATACCACTTCATCAAAATGTACTGTTGCCGGCGGGGTGATCAATACCTGTCGATATTGTTCGCCTTCTACCGGATCGGTCCATTCGTACATCACCGGTACTTCATATTCCAATATCTGATCCTGGCTTTGTATATAAAACTTTGCGGTCAATGCCGGTGGATTCTCGGCCAGACCAATCATTTCCGGACGAGTACTTTTTAAATCATCGTAATATTTATTGCCCCTTAACCAGTAGGGAATTGAAAAGTTCTCCTTTTCCGGGATTTTCAAACTGGTTGAAATAGAAAAAATTCTGTTATCAGGGAGCTGGGCCGATATCGTGGTATCGCTGCCATTAACACTGAACGCGACTTTGTCAAGTTTTAGAGGAAAGTCCGATCTGTTAAGGGCACTTATTTTCAGGGAAAGAGTTCCTCCCGGAGTAACAAAATATTCTGTGGCACTGGCTTCCAGCCATAAGCCGGCGCAGGATTGGATAATATTCAGAAGTTCCGCCTTCTTCTTCCTGATCGAGTAATTTGGGGCACTTTTCTCATACTCTCCATATAACTTTAGCAAGGCCGGCAAACTCCCGGCCGGATTTTCGGGATGGTAATTATCAAGAATTCTCTGTATCTCAAGGTTAAATTCAGCGCCATCTATCATGCGGCTCCAGCCAAGATCAACTCCCTCAAAAATATCTTTGCTTGCAGGATCCCCGGCCAGAAGCTGAAAATATTCCCGGTACTCGCCCCGGCGACTGGCGGCACCAAAACCCTGGCTTTTATGCATACTCCGGCTTTGGGCGGCTATCTCGCCATAGGATTTTCCCAAAAGCGGGTTATAACTGCCAAGGTCCACAAAGGGAATTGAGGTAGTATCGATGTTCATCTGCTTAAGGGCAGGACGCCAGGTATTCCATAATACCCTTTTGGGTTGCCAGGTATCCACATATTTTAACTGATCGGGAAATTGTTGGGGATCTCCCGCGGCTTTAAAGGCTTCCAGTGCGAGAATTGCCGAAGCCCGGTGATGACCGTGTCCGCCGACATCCGGGGTAAACCGGGTAAGAATGATATCGGGTCGGAAATTCCGGATAATCCAGACCATATCCCAGAGAACCTTATCTTTTCCCCATATTTCAATTGATTCTTCGGGTGATTTGGAATAGCCAAAATCGACGGCACGGGTAAAGAATTGTTCGGCCCCATCAATTCTCCGGGCGGCCAGGAGTTCCTGTGTCCTCAACACTCCCAGCATCTCACCCTGTTCGGGGCCAATCAGGTTTTGTCCTCCGGAACCCCGGGTAAGCGCCAGATAGCCGGTCCGGACAAGCTTTCCTTTGGAGAGATATGCCAGCAGAGCGGTGTTTTCATCATCAGGATGGGCGGCAATGTAAAGGACGCTCCCAAGTACCTGCAATTTTTTTATGGCTAATTCTATTTCCGCCGCATCCATATTTCGGGCAGGAGCGGCTGACAATTGAGAGAAAAAGACCGGAAGAATCAGTAAAAATATATAATGACGAAAAAACTTGTTCATATCGATAAACCCATAATATTGTGAATTAAAAATTCCGAAACCTGAATGTTTAGGTATAAAAAATGGGGAATGAAACACTTAACTGAAATCTATCTGAATGCATCAAGTTTCGATAAAATAATATTGGGACATAATAAAACAAAATATTTGGACAGAGTCAATTGAGAATTAGCCGGTGATCTATTTTTATTTGCTTGCTGTGGTGAAATATTCACACCTGTGATGTGAGCTCACACTTTTTTCGGCTATTCAGAGATTCTTTATCAATATATAATATCTTAATAATTAATGGCTTGAGTCGATATTATATCTATCTGGCATGGTTTCTGTAAAATCTGGATCGGATGTGAAGCGCTGTACAGTGAAACGGATTTCCAAAACTTTTTAAGGAGGAAAGAATCATGAGTTTTGTTGAGCAGAAAAAGAGGAAACAAACCAAATCCAGAAGGAGGATAACCATGCTACGAAGCAATACTGTATTGATCGTCTTAATGGTGCTACTAACAAGTCTTCTATTCATGCCCGGTTGTGAAAAGAGTACAACCGATCCGGGTGCCGCTGATTTCGAAATCAGCCAGTCGGCAGAAGAAGGATTAGCCAGCACCTGGCAGACCGTTCATTCCCTGAGTTCGGTGGAACAGGTAAACAGCATTGTTACCGGCGAGGATAATTTAAATGAGAGCGAATACGGTGGCATCTATTCAACACCGCAGCTCAGAACGGAATTTCATAAACTGAATACCGGTCTGCAGGAAGCATTAAGTGCCAATGTAACCGAGAGTCTGCAAACCGGTGACTCTCTCATCTGGTTTATTGACTGGACCGATCCGTTTTTAAATATGTCGGTGAGAAAAGCACTCTATTATAACACCGAAACCGGAATTGCCCGATACTATGAGGCCATCTATCAGTTTCCGAATCAGTTAAAGCTTTCCTACGATTCTACTCAAATTCGGGTGGATCTGAATTATACCCTGAATGATACGACCGATGATCGGTTCCTCAATCTTTATAAGTTAACTGAATTTAAAGACGGGTTTTATGTGAGTGAAATTGAGGCGAATGCCGAAGCCACTGACTGGGACCAGACAAACCAGGTTACCGGTGCGATACTGAACAATCATGTCTGGTATGGTGAGCAAACCAGGTTAAGTGAACTTACCCAGGAACTGGAATTGAATCCGGATGAATCCGGTCATATCAATGAGCGCCTGGATTACCGGGATGGTACCTATCTGCGAAAGACGGTAAATTTTAATAACGATTATACTGGCGACTTTACCGAGCGCTGGAGGGATGGAACGGAAGTCAGCGGCACTTTTGACCGGATAGAGGATGACAACCACGCCAGCTTTACCAGGTTGGTTGACTTTCCAAACGGTTATATTCTTAACAAAATTGAACAGTTTGCCGATGTGACCCTCAATCCGGAAGATTCTTCCAGCCATATGTTATTGAATGAAAAAATATTTTTTACCAATGGACTTCTGGATACCAGCGAATTGGAAATTGATGAATATTTTGATGATGGTCTGAAGAAGACTCACTTAATTGGTGCAAACAGTAATGGCTCCCAGGCGGATTTACTGGTGACCCATTATCCTGAGTACCAGGAAGTGGATGGTCATTATATCGGTCCCAAAGGATATTTCAGTCTGATAAATGCTATTCTGTACAGCGATGGAAGTGGTGAGATCTGGTTAAAGGTCTACCAGAACCAGCAGGCCTATCTCAATGGTGAACCACCCCTGGTGGTAATCTACCTGCATTTCAATCCCGATGGCAGCGGTGATGGTACTATTACTGAGAATGACATAACCTATAACGTCACGGTAAGTCAGAGTGGTGAGATGAAGATAACCAACAGTGAAGGGAAGTCAAAAATTGTGAGTGGCTATTAATTTAGGATGGAGAGATTTAAGGGGGGCTTGATGCCCCTCTTTTTTCCGATGCATCTGTTCTTGAAAAGAAAATATAAATCTCATAACTTAAAAGTAACGACATGTTAAATTATCAGAAAATTTGGTTCCTGCTCCAACAGCAACATACGATCATGAGAAAAATTCATTTTTCCGGATTGTTTATCAGCATTTTCTGTCTCTCGCTTTTTCTGATGTCGTCACAGGGCTTGGGACAGGATGAAAATTCCTCAGCCTCACTGGTAGTTTCTTCGATAAATATTACCGGGAATACCAAAACCCAGAAGAACGTTATTCTCTCCCTGCTGGATTTTAAAGTGGGCGATTCCATTGATAAGGAAAGATTGGGGAAAAATGTCGGCAGGCTAGAAGGATCCAATTTTTTTAAGAGTGTAAATGTCTATACCCAGCCCGGCGAGGAAAAGGGTTTTATCAACGTTTATATTGAAATTCGGGAGCGGCGCTGGCCCACCTTCCAGTTCAAAAGCGGATTTAATGAATTGGATGGATGGTATATCAGTCCTCTGGGTATTCGCTTCGATAACTTTTTTGGCCATGGCAATTACTTTGGGGCGGAATTCCTGATCGGTGACAGGGTCACGGGACTGGATATTTCCTATTTGCGTCCCAGCATAATGGGTTCGGATTTAAATCTGGGCATCAACCTGTTTTCCCGGGATCGCCAGTTTGTCCATTACCTGGAGGATGTAAAATACCTGCAACATGTAAAGAGCGGTGGGTTGAGCATAGGACTGAATGCAAATCACGGGTTGCTCAAGTATTTATGGTTTGAGCTGGTGCGGGAATCATTCACTGCAGATGATTACATGAAAAAACCGGATAATGATACCACCTTTACCTTACCGCCGGTCTTACAACCTTTTTCCGGTCAGAGGGAAGAGGTTGGTCGGATCATCGTCAGTCTGAATGTGGATACCCGCGACCAGGTGTTTTATCCGGTGGGTGGCTGGTGGGGAAGCCTGGCCCTGGATCAGGTCAGTACCCAACTCGGAGCCTTCGAGGATTATAAAAGAGTTATTCTGGATATTCGTCGCTATCAGGCGTTTGTCAACGATTGGGTTATTGCTGTC
>Ga0315534_1002113_pt1 | contig 13615 bp, 11 predicted proteins | sample SalMarSW160240MG_FD_203094 | JGI IMG/M metagenome (GOLD analysis project Ga0315534, IMG submission 203094) | Salt marsh sediment microbial communities from the Plum Island Ecosystem LTER, Massachusetts, United States - Salt Marsh Sediment SW1602-40 ... | reverse complement strand
ATCTACACTTGTAAGAATGCAGAACAGAGAATTGGCATTTAGGTGTATCGCATACAATACTCACAGAATGCTGAAGTTGGTTGTTGTTATGGTGATGGTTTCTACACAGCCGTACTTACATTAAAGATAAATGGGATGAGAACACACAGTCTATCTAATTGTATATTGAATTTACTGCTTAATTAAAACAAATATTTTAATTTGGATTAAGCAAAATGTAAATCTTATAATGACAAGTAGTTCATACTCATTATAAAAGACATTTCCAAACTTAATAACTTTAGAAAATCATATGCAGATAAACCATACAATAATGGGCCTAGTTTCAATTTATTCGAAAAATTGTATATTGAACTTGTTATATCTATTAGAAAGAATGGTGGTAATAGAACCAAGAAATGCAGAGCAGCAATGAATGGGGATCTCTGATGCATAGTATAAGATATAACAGATAATAAGAAACTGGAAGATGTTGGACAGAGATTGATTACTGAATAGACATTCTTTTCATGTTTAAAACTTTTGCTGGGAGAACATTTATTATCAAAGAGGTTCATTAGCAAAGAACTAGAAACTGAGCTAAAGATAAGATTGAATAACATGTTATTATATATGTAGATTAATCATTTGTTTGAGTAAAAAATGCTATTATTAATTTATATCACTGACTAGATTCTAGTAGATTGAGAAGTAATAACATTCTCATGATTCCTAACAATAAAGTTTTCAGTACCAATGAATCTTTATTTAGATCGGTATTCGCTTAGTTTTTGCTGATATCTATCCTTAAAATGAATATATTACTAGTTTAAATTATATTTCTTTCATTTCATCTGTCTTTTTTTCTAACAATTATCTATTATGCGGCAACTAGGTGGTACTCCAGATACAATTAGAAAAGCAACCTAAGATAGGTAGTCAATTAATTCACATGGTTATATATTTTGTAAGATAAATAATAGATGGGAAGTACAGAACCAATGTAATATTATGTACCAGCAATTAAATTGGGATTCACAATCTACATACACTTTTTTTTGAAATGTAGTAGTATCTCCACTCAATAATAATTCAGTCAAAAATCCTTTCATGCTGAAGATGGTAAGGTATAACCCCTAGTTTTTATAAGCGATATTGATATTCAATAAAAATTTTAATAAAAACTAAAAAGAAATAGATTATTCGATTATTTTCAAAGAATTTAATAATTATAAGATTTATTGGGTTTATTATTTGCCTGAACATGATATTTGTCAGAAAAATCTGAATGAGTTTGGTAGAGATCTAAACTTTGGATTTCAAAGAGAGAAAAAATTTATTAATCCAAAGTATTTTTATGATAAGAAAGGTTCAGAACTTTTTGAACAGATTTGTCTTCAACCTGAATATTACGTAACAAGGACTGAATATAGGATTATTTTAAAAAATATCAGCGAGCTTATGAGCTATTTTGTTAACAAAAATGTGTCCATTATTGAACTGGGTAGCGGGAGTTCAAAAAAAACAAAAATTATTCTAAAGTATTTCCTTGATAAGCAAGATAATAAATTGCAATATTTTCCGATTGATGTATCTCAAGAGATGTTATTTAATAGTACAAAAAAACTATATAATGATTTACCACAAATAACCATTTATCCTATAGCATCAGATTATTTTGACGGAATAAGAAGGACTAAGGAATACATTAATTTAAATAATTATAAACAAGATAGTAAATTAATTTTATTTTTCGGTTCAAGCCTGGGAAACTTAGAACCCAATGATGCCATATTTTTTTTAAAAACTATTCGAACAGGATTAAATCAGAACGATTTTTTATTAATAGGATTTGATCTAGTAAAGAAAAAAGAAATTTTGGAATCAGCTTATAATGACAGCGAAGGAATAACATCTAGATTCAATTTGAATGTGCTTAATAGAATCAATAGAGATTTAGGAGGAGAATTCAATTTAGATTTATTTAAACATCTTGCTTTCTTTAATGAAGACAAGAAAAGAATCGAAATGCATTTAGTATCTCTAGTTAAACAAAGTATCCATATAAGAAAAATCAATCAAACATTTAATTTTCAAAAAGATGAAACTATTCACACAGAAAATTCATACAAATATAAACTGGAAGATATCGACGATTTAGCTAAGAATAGTAACTTTTCAATCCAAAAACATTTTGTCGATGACAATAATTGGTTTAGTTTATCTTTATTATCTCCAAGTTAGAAACACTATTATTTTACACATCGAAATCCAGCAAACAATATTCTTTCATGAGGTTTAAAATAATTCCTATAACTATTTCTAATTTGATTTTTTGGCGTTGCAAAAGATCCACCTCTTAAAACCTTCTGATTAATAGCCCATTTATCAGTATATTCTGAAAATTTTGACTTAAAACCTGGATACAGCGAATATTCAGAACATGTCCATTCCCATACATCACCGATCATTTGATAACATCCGTAAAAACTCCTTCCATTTTCATAAGAACCACATCTTGATGGTTTCCAAAGAAAGGAGTCAAGTAGATTTGCATTTTCTGATGTTGGAGAATAATCTCCCCAAGGATAAACTGATTTTCTGTTCGAGTCTTCATTCCAACTAGCAGCTTTCTCCCACTCTGCTTCTGTTGGCAATCTTTTCCGTGCCCATTTTGCGTATGCATCTGCTTCATAGTAGCTTACGTTGATGACAGGCTCTTCAAGTTGTATAGGATTTAATCTAAAAAAATCTTTTTTTACCCAGATTCCGTCTCTTTTAGACCAATATAGAGGTGCTTCCCATTTAAACTCTTGGACTAAATCCCAGCCGTCTGACAACCAAAATTTATAATTTTTATAACCTCCATCATCAATAAATTTCATGAAATCTCCATTTGAAACTAGAGTAGCATCTATTTTATAGGGATATAAATATACCTTGTGTTCTGGTAATTCATTATCATATGAAAATCCATCTCCAGAAAATCCTAGATTATAAATCCCACCAGGAATCGATATCATTTCTTCGATATTTCCTTTTGAGACAAACTCACTAGATCCATGTATTTTAAAAGGTTTATAGTTATCATAGGGATCTGGAAATCTTTCAAAATAATTTTGAAAATCATAAACCATTAATTCTTGATGTTGCATTTCATGTTGATTGCCCAATTGGATGTCATAAATTATCTCTGATAACATTGGATTTAGGTCGTCTATTTCTTCCAAAAATGTAAGTATATTCTTATCAACGGTTTCTCTATATAGAAGACTTTCTGAGATGGTAGGTCGTGGAAATTTTCCGCGTTCATTTTTTGGTAAAATTTTTTCAAATTTCTGGTAATATGAATTTAGATAGTTAAGATTTATTTTATCAATAGATATGTCTTTCCCATATTTTCTTAGTATTTGATGAAAGAACCAGGTAACATGTGAAATATGCCAATTCGGAGGACTTCCAAACGGATCAGATTGAATGACGGCATCTTCTGCATTTAAAGATTTAAATAGATTTTCAGTTAATTTTCTGACTTCGATAAATTCAGAAAGAAGTATTGATATGTTTTTATTTACTACCTTCGTCATAATAATGAATATACCTAAAAAATAATTAAGTTTTGCTTTTTGATTCCATCTAAAAAAAATTTAGTTGTAATTAATTAATTTTCACAATGAATATAACATCAATCAAATGATTAATATAAAGTGGATATTAAAGAATGAGTCATTTTTTTAAGATAAATAATGAAAGAAACATCTTGAGAAAATTAGCTGAAAACTCTTTTAGATCGATAGATGAAGGTTTGTACGATTTGAATTTTGATAGATCTCATGACACATTGGATTTAACAAAAGATATATATGCTATGAATAGAATAAGAAAAATTCCCATTATAACAGAGGTGAAATTGGCATCACCTTCAAAAGGACAGATAGTCAGTAATGAGAAAATGGATTTAATAGACACAACTAAACAAATGGTAAAAGGTGGTGCGATAGGAATTTCAGTATTAACACAAAAATATCTTTTCAATGGATCTATAGATAATTTTGTAACCATTAGAAAGAATGTATCCATCCCAATGTTGATGAAAGATATTATTGTTAGCGAAAATCAGATAGATTGTGCCAAAAAAATAGGCGCTGATTATATATTGTTAATAAAGACTATTTTTGATAAAGATTTAGCCGAAGGAAGTATAGAAAAATTTTCAGAGTACTCACACAATAAGGGATTGAACATTTTATATGAAGTCCATTCAGAAGATGAGTTTAAAGAAATATTGGATTTTAAGAGTGAAAAGAAAGATCTAGTAGGAATAAATAATCGTAATCTGGATACCCTAAAAATTGATTTAAAAATTACAGAGAAGTTACTGGCCAAAAATGATAAGGGTAGAAAATTGATAGTAAGTGAAAGTGGTATAGAAAAAATAGAACAAATTAGGAATCTAAGAAATGCAGGAGCAGATGCATTTTTAATAGGTACTAGTATAATGAAAAACAATAAAAATATTGAATTCAAAGTAAAAGAACTAGTTAATAGTCTAAATTGAGTTTTTTCTATCCGCTCGATTCATGCTCATTTCAATATATTAATTCATATTTTCCTGTAAATTTATTAAAAGTGTAACTAAATGATATATAATTTTCCTGAAAAAGGCAAATTTGGAAAATTTGGAGGAAGATTTATTCCAGAAACTTTAATTCCTGCTATAGAAGAGTTGGAAAAGTCATATACAATATATAGTAAAGATCCTGATTTTAAACAGGAATTATCGGGTTATTTGAGAGATTATGCAGGTAGACCTACGCCATTATACTTTGCGAATAATTTAACTAAATATGTAGGAGGAGCAAAGATTTACCTCAAAAGAGAGGACCTGTTACATGGTGGCGCTCATAAGACAAATAACACTATTGGACAATGTTTACTGGCAAAAAGGATGGGCAAAAAGAGAATAATAGCAGAAACAGGTGCTGGACAACACGGGGTAGGTACCGCCTTAGCATCATCCGTTTTTGGACTAAATTGTGAGATCTATATGGGATCAAAAGATGTGGAAAGACAGAAACTTAATGTTTTTAGAATGAGATTGTTAGGAGCAAAAGTCCATACAGTAACATCAGGTTCACAAACATTGAAAGATGCAATTAATGAAGCATTACGAGATTGGATTGCTAACGTAAAAAAGACATATTATGTAATTGGCTCAGTGGTAGGACCCCATCCCTATCCAATGATTGTTAGAGATTTTCAAAGTGTAATAGGACGAGAAATAAAACAACAGAGCATTGAAAAATTTAATGGATTACCTACAGCAATAGTCGCATGTGTAGGTGGAGGTAGTAATGCTATTGGTTCATTCTATCCTTTTATTGAAGATAATGAGGTATCATTGTATGGTATAGAGGCTGGAGGTTCAGGAATCAGATCTGGAAAACATTCTGCAACTTTAGTAACAGGATCAATAGGTATACTTCATGGTATGCTAACTTATCTAATGCAAGACAAAGTAGGACAAATAATGGAGACACATAGTATATCTGCTGGATTAGACTATCCAGGCGTGGGGCCTGAACACTCTTTTTTGAAGGAGAAAAAGAGAGTAATTTACAAACCATGTAATGATGAAGAAGCAATAAAAGCATTCAGGATCCTTTCTAAATACGAAGGAATAATTCCTGCATTAGAATCTGCTCATGCTGTTAGTTATGGGATGAAATTAGCAAAAAAAATGAACCCGAAAGATAATATCGTCATTACTTTATCTGGTAGAGGAGATAAGGACGTAGAAATAGTTCAAAGATATATTGTAAAATAAGTGTTGTTCATATGAAACCTAACAATTTAAATAGAATTGAGAAAAAATTCAGAGAATTAAAAAATAAAAGAGAAAAAGCTCTAATATGTTATGTTGTAGCAGGTTATCCAGACATAAAAACATCAGAAAAGATTATTGATACATTAATTGAGTCTGGTGCAGACATGATAGAAATAGGAATTCCTTTTTCGGATCCCATTGCAGACGGAAAAACCATACAAGAAGCATTACATAGCTCTTTAACCCTTGGTACCACACCTCAACAATGTTTAGAATTATCCGAAAGAATTAGAGTAAAACATCCTGAAATACCATTGCTTATAATGACATATTCTAATATTTTATTCAGGAGAGGATATGACAATTTCTCAAGAGATGCAAAGAAAAAAGGGATTGATGGTTTTATATTACCCGATGTTTCGATTGAAGAATCATTAGAATACGTCAATGCAGCCAAGAAAAATGAAATGTCTACTATCTTCTTGGTCTCTCCCAACACTAGCGAGTTAAGGCTTAAAATGATTATTGAACATTGTAGTGGTTTTCTATATGCCGTTTCTGTCTTCGGTATCACTGGAGAAAGGCAGAAATTTCACAAATATACATTTGCCTTTATAAGAAAAGTAAGAAAGTTAACAAAAGATAAAATTCCTATCGCTGCGGGTTTTGGAATAAGTCAACCAGACCATGTGAAGAACATGATCGACGCAGGAGCAGATGCAGTTATTGTAGGAAGTGCTATAATAAGAAAAATCCAAGAAACTAAAACTAAAAAAACTTCATTGGCATTGTTGAGCAATTACATATTAGATTTGAAACTTGCTTGTCGGGAAAATAAGAAGAGATCATAAACCAAAAAGTATTAGACTAGTACTAATCCTGAGGTATCAGTGGCAAATGCAAAATTGTTTATTGTTATCTGAAAAGCCTGTTCTCCTCTCTTGACTATTAATTCTAAATCATCTAGTTTTTCTGAAACTGACGACCCTTGGTATTTTTTTATTACTACATGAATTGATTCATGAGATACTAAAGTTCCCATATAAGGTTCTATTTGACTAAAATCATCCAATCCATGCATGCAACTACTTTTTGATTTAATAATGATCATATTATCGAAATTATCATATGTAAAATAGGCAGGCGAATCATCAATAGAGCAAGCAAATACAAAATCACATATTGACATTATCTGATAATGCAATGATTATTATTATTTTATAAATTATTTTACTCCGATATTGAGATGCACCTGATCAAAAATAAGAATTATTATTTACAGTAGAAAGTACTCTGCTTCAGGATGGTGAACAACGATTGCAGCTGTAGAATGGTCAGGAACTATTTGCCCTGATTCTGTAAGAGTCATTCCAGACTGGACTGGATCCAATATCTTCCAAACTAATTTATGTTGAGAAATATCCGGACAGCTTGGATATCCCCAGCTATATCTAAGACCTCTGTTATTCTTAAGTTTTAGATCCTTACGAATCAAGCTATTTACCCATTCTGCCAGAGCTTCTGCTGTTTCAACTGCTAGTCCGTGCAAGAAATATGCATCAGTATAAAGGTTTTCTGCATTCCATTTTTCTAGAATATCGGAAGTCTTGCTCCCAACCGTTACGGCCTGAAATGCTACAATATCATCTTTACCAAAATAATCAGTTAAGCATAAGAATTTATTCTTCGTAGAACGTGGAAAATCAAAAATCACTTCCTCGCCAGCAGCAGACTCTACAACAAGTTTGTTATCTCTGTTATGGCATTTGAAATATCCATAAACTACTCTTGGGGAAAATAGATTTTCATGAATCACCCTTCTTTTCCATTCTTCAAATAATTTTTCTGATTCATTAGTTAATGCTTTTCCACCTTTTCCACGAAAACTCCAGGAAAGAACAAAAAGCGATTTCTTGTTTATGAATTCCCATATTTGATTTAGATCAATATCATCTTCGTAAAGTCTAACTGTTTTATTAATATGAGGAGGTCTAGGAGGTTCTACTGGTTTTATACCACTATGTTGTAATACTTGAGTTTTTGCAATATATGCTTTTGATTCGGTCCAATATTCTAATTTTTGTCTCCAATTTTTTATAAAATCATCTCTAGATTCAGACATAAGATTATTCATAACATTTAATCCATCAAAAGCGGTCTTACAATAAAATACTCCTGGTTCATAAATTTTAGTACTTTTTGCTATTCTGTTAATATAATTACTGTTTATTGCAGCTCCACCACACATTACAGGGATTTGTAAATTATGATCTAGAGCATAATCTACAAATATTTGCATTTGTTTAGAAGTAGAAACCAATAATGCAGAAAGTCCAACTGCATCTGCATTCACTTCCTGTATTTTATTTACGATTGTTTGTAATGGAACTTGTTTTCCAAGATCATATACTGAATATCCATTGTTAGTCAAGATAGTTTTCACAAGATTCTTTCCGATATCATGAACGTCACCATATACAGTGCATAATACTATTTTTCCTTTTGATACATCTTTTTGTTTTATAAGATATTTCTCTAGCTCTGCAACTGCCGACTTCATGCATTCAGCAGATTTAAGAACGAATGGTAAAATTATTTCTCCAGCTCCAAATTTATCCCCCACTTCTTTCATAGCAGGAAGAAGAGTAAGGTTGAGCGTCTTAACTGCAGCATCATGAATATTTTGCTTTGAGACCATTTCAAATACATTTTCATGAGTAATATTGATTGTATTTACCTTGATATCACTAATTATGTTGTCTTTTATAGATCCAATAACGTCTAACTCAATACCTTCTTTCAGTCTGTTAACTATTCTATAATAACATTTTTTATTGAACGTCCATTGAGGATCAACATCCAATTTTGTAATGTTTATATCTGCATTGTTTGTTTCTGTTTTATCTTCAAAATACGATATTAATTCAGATAATGAGTCGCTGGTGAGATTAAAGATAAGGTTTTCTGCAAGTTTCCTCTCCTTAAGGGAAATATCAGAATATGCGATAATATCCTTGGGATTTATTATAACAGAATCTAATCCAGATTTTAGTGCATGATATAAAAATACGGAATTTATTATTTTCCTTGCATAAATCGGTAGCCCGAAGCTAACATTGCTTAATCCTAATGTAGTATAACAACCTGGAAGATTTTTTTTTACTAACTTAATACCTTCCAAGGTATTTTTTGCAGAATCAAGAAATTCTTCTTGTCCAGTAGCCAAAGTAAAAGTTAATACATCAAAAATAAATTGCCAAGGTTTTAATCCATAAGTTTTTCCGGTTTCAAATAAAAGTTTGGCAGTTTCCAGTTTCTCATCTGGAGTTTTTGCCATTCCATTGGGCCCAATACACATGGCAATAGCTGGAACTCCATACCTAACCATTATCGGTGCTATTTGGTGAAACTTTTTCCCATCTCCTTCTAGGTTTATTGAATTTATTATTGGTTTTCCTGGAATTTGTTTAATCGCTGTTTCTATCACAGAAGGATCGGTAGAATCAATAACTAATGGAGCTTCTATTTCTAAGCTTAACCTTTTAACCAGTTTACGCATAAATTCTTTTTCGTCTGAACGTTCAGTTGTCGCTACACAGATATCTAGACAATGAGCTCCATCTTCACTTTGTTTTCTAGCTAAATTGATTAGACCTTCAAAATCGTCGTTTAAGACCATTTCTTTAGCTTTTCTAGAGCCTTGACTATTAACACGTTCTCCTATAATTAGAGGAGGAGGATCTTGTTGTAGATCCACTGCTTTTAATGCAGAGCTTATTCGTGATATTTTTCCCAAATTTTTTCATCCCTTAATATTGTTCTACTATTACCAAGTAAAATATAATAGATTAAAATGATTTTTGTTAGTATTAATCTCATATGATAAATTCATTTAAAGGTTTGGGTTTGATTATAGATTTATTTTTTTTGATATTGATCTAGCATTTTACGCAATTTAGCAATATGGTCAGGTGTTGTACCGCAACAACCACCTATAATTTTGATTTTATCGAATTTAACTATAAAATTTTCAAGTTTAATAGCTAACTCATCAGGTGTCATCTTGTATATTGCTTTGCCTGCATCATTATACGGCATACCTGCATTGGGAATTACCAATATTGGCAAATCATCCTGTTCATTTAACCAGCTTACACTAGGAGTCATTTCATCAGGACCTGTTGAACAATTTAAACCGAATACATCTATCCCCATATCACTGACAGTTGTAAAAGCGGATTGGACATTTGTTCCTAGCAACATCTTTCCATACTGATCTAAAGTAACATTGGCAATAATAGGAACTTTTTTTCCTAGTGTTAACATTGTTCTCTTACATGCTTCTGTTACCAACTTTACTTCTAAAATATCTTGACTTGTTTCTATTAAAAGAGCATCTACCCCACCAACAATCAAACCTTCTACTTGCAATTGGAAAGATCCTATAATTTCCTCTAGTGGTTTCTGTCCTAGATCTGGATCATTTGAGCTTGGTAAAAATCCAGAAGGACCAATTGAGCCAATCACATATCTAGGTCTATCAGTAAATTCATTACATACATCTCTTGCTATGCTAGTTGCTTGTTTATTTAAGGCAACTGTCTGTTTTCCAAAACCATATTCATCTAATTTTAATTTACTACTACCAAATGTGTTAGTTTCTATACAATCAGCACCTGCGTTTAAATAATTTCTATGAATCTGTTTGATGCATTCAGGTTTGCTTAAAACTAAACCATCATTGAAACCGTCATGATTTTTTGGAAAATCTTGAGGATGTAGATTCAATTTTTGTATTTCTGTACCCATTGCTCCATCAAAAAGGATTATTCTATTATGAATTGCCTCAAGAAAAGATTCTGACATATGTAACATAATCAGTTTATTTATAGCTAAATTTATTATATTCTGTTAATAAAATGATTGAATTTTCTACTAATATTGATTATTTCTTTCTTTTTAATTTATGAAATATAAAATAATAATTACTCTCTAATTGACTTTTTCTTTGTATTTTTAAAAAGTAATAAATAATTTAATAAAAATTGATCTGATACTTTTGATATTCTCTAAAACTAGAAAAATAATGACTTGAATTCAAAAAAAGATAATAATATAGATTACAGTAGAATTAAGAAAATAATAAAATTTATAAATTCTAGGAATCAATCAATTTTATAATTAATTTCGATATATTATTATCCTGTTTGTGATAGAAATTTACCAATAATGAAATTGGTCATAACTTATCCAATTCCCTAATTCATCATAAATCGATTATTTGATATCTAGATGATAAGTCTAAATATCTAGCTAAAATTCAATTATCTATAGTAGGTAGGAGGAGTCGCGAAGCCAGGTCAAACGCGCAGGACTCAAGATCATTGGAATAAATGAGTCATCCCGTCCTTTAGGGGTTCGTGGGTTCAAATCCCACCTCCTCCATAGATTCTTTGGTTCGATGGAAGATTAATAAAAAAAATCTGAAGGAAATAGTGTTGATATTATACGTTTAAATCGCCAAATAGAATACGTAGATTTGCCTTTATTGCAGGATTTATGAAGGATGATGAATGTAACGAATTATTATTTTTAGCGAGTATATCGGAAAGGTAAGTTTGCAATATGATCGGTATTAAAATAATAGTTTTAACATCTATAATTTTATTGATTGCATATAAGTCAAGTGCCTCATATGGTCTCATATCTTTTTAACTCCTAGGTATAAATTCTTGAATAGGTAAAGCTTAAGATATCCAGAATAATAGGATTGAAACGTTTCCTCTAAAGGAAATCTATCGACCATCACAAAATTGTGGCTTTGAATCTGACTAATATAGGATTGAAACAGTCTGTATATGCAATTACAAAGTATAAAAAATCATAGATGGCCTTTGAATCTGACTAATATAGGATTGAAACTCAATTGACCCACATCTAAAACAAACTCTATTTTCTCTTTGAATCTGAGTAATATAGGATTGAAACCTATGAAAATTCTAAAAGATATAAAACTGAAAAGATTTTGAATCTGATTAGTATAAGATGAAATATCTCCTACTTTCCATATCTAATTGATATAGCATACTTTGAATCGAATTATTAAAAGTCAGGTGTCATCACCAATGACATAATACCACCTCCTAAACCTCATGGCTAGATATTCAAAAATTTATTGATTTTAATTAAATGATCTGACATCTAACGAGACATTTGACTTAATAATTTGGAAGAACTTGTTTATAGTACCTATAATAGCGTATAAAAAATTAAAGAGCATTTTTTATTTTTTCAAAGAAATCAAGTACAAGTTATTGCAATGTAAACTTACTAGATATTAATCTCTTTTGAAAAAATTCGTCATTGAGCTGTAAGGGACTATGTAGCAGGTTTAAAAATAAGAGAGGTGGAAAATATTCTCTATATGATCAAAACTTCAAAAGATGTTCGCAATGTACTATCTATATAAAATGCGAAGGAAATAGATGTCCCTGTTGTAGATATCCATTACGTCATAAGAGGCGATCTACTGCAAAGAAAATATTGAAAATAAAAGACATTAGTAATAGTATTTATGCCTTAAATCATTCCTAGATTCATTCGTGAAATATCCGTAAAATTTAAAATAGATCTGTGATCTTATTTCAGAAATTCTTGATTTCCAGATCTACAGTTATAGATGAGCAATACAATAATAATCTACTAAAGGATTTTGAGATTCAACTTCTCTGGTGCACTTAATGAGTAATTTTAATACCATACTAAATTACTTGACGTTGATAAGATTTCCAAATATTTTCACAACAATACCTAATATAATATTAGGATATTTTTTATTTACTGATATACAAGATACTGATTATCTTGATTTATCAATATTGTTAATTGTTTCTATTTTATTGTACATTGGAGGAGTAGTATTAAATGATTATTTTGACATTACAAAAGACAAAAAAGAAAGGCCTTCAAGACCACTCCCTTCCAATATAATACCCAAAAGAAACGCTCTGTATATATCCATTTCTTGCTTTTTATCTTCTTTATTCTTATCACTTTATACTAGTCTGACAGGACTATTAATAACTATCACAATGTTAATTTTGATTTTTATATACAATTCATATTCAAAGGAACGGATTTCAGGTCCTCCTAATATGGGTGCGATAAGAACTCTAAATATTTTATTAGGATCTAGTACGTCATTTTCATTTTCATTGTTTAATCTTCAATTAATCGATTCAAAGATACTCATCATCATTATTTTGGAGTTCTCGTATGTTTGTCTAATAACCTGGCTTAGCAGAAATGAAACAGAAGACAAGTCATTTAGTAAAAAATTTCTTTTGACATTTTCAACAATATATTTAATGATATTTTTCATGATTTTTTTCATTTTCATTGGCATTTTCAATGTCAATTCGGTATTAAATCTAACTATTTTTGCAACAATAATAATTTATTCGCATTATTTGTCAATTAAAAAAAATTTTTCGATACAAAAATTGATTTCAATTCTAATAGTTCTTATGGTGGCGTTTGACTCTATCTTTATCTCTGGTAGTATTGGAATTTTATATGGTTTAATGATACTTCCCCTTATACCTTTGATCTTCTTTCTATCAAAAAAAATGTATATGACATAGTTTTCGAAGACCACTGATAGGACACAATTTTCTGAAAAATATTAAATTCAAACAGGTTCTGTTAATTTAAGATAATATTCACCTCCTTATCTAACTCAAAATAATTGCTCTTATTTGATATAGTATCATTATACATGGATACAAAGAATTGTATCCAGTTATGTAC
>Ga0315534_1002111_pt1 | contig 13617 bp, 9 predicted proteins | sample SalMarSW160240MG_FD_203094 | JGI IMG/M metagenome (GOLD analysis project Ga0315534, IMG submission 203094) | Salt marsh sediment microbial communities from the Plum Island Ecosystem LTER, Massachusetts, United States - Salt Marsh Sediment SW1602-40 ... | reverse complement strand
GAGCGATCGCGGCGAGGCTCGGCGCGGCGCGGAACGAGGACCGGATATTGCGAACGCACCGCCGTATCGAGACGAGGCCCATCGTGGGGGCGTGCGGGACCGTTACCGTGTGGCTGGCGAGTCTCGATGTGGGGGCAGCAGGAGATCGCCGACGTTGGTGCACAAGACCCCTCATCATGCAGTGCGGCCACGGTTCGGCCAGCCGCAGAAGGGCGTTTGCCGTCCGGCGTTGTTTCCCCGTAAGTCGCTGCAGGGCGGACCCGTGCGCGGAACGGGGCTCCTTGGGATCAAGACGGCTCCGTGCGACCAGAATGGCAGTGGCCACCAGGGGCGTTTGACACCTGGCCGCGGGCAATTGGGCTGACCATGAGCGTCACTTACTTCAAACGCTATCGCATGGAACTCGATCTCACGGACCGCCGCTTCGGTCCCTCTCCGTTGCCGGACGGTTACAGCGCGCATCCGTGGAACCCCGATTTGTTGGAACCACATGCGGAGGCCAAGTACAGAAGTTTTCGTTCGGAGATTGATGCGGAAGTCTTTCCCTGCCTGGGTGACTTGCCCGGTTGCTTGAACTTGATGGACGAAATCACGCGCAAGCAGGGGTTTCTTCCGGCGGCGACGTGGTTGCTTGAATATCGCCGCCCCACAGGCCGTTGGGAGTATTGTGGGACCGTACAGGGGATTTGTTCCGAGGGCGGCTTCGGCGGCGTGCAGAATCTCGGCGTCACACCCGCCCATCGCGGCCAGGGTTTGGGGCGAAGTCTGATCAGCCGGGCCCTGCGCGGCTTTCAGATTGCCGGCGTCCGCATGGCATACCTTGAAGTTACCGCACGCAACAGAGCGGCGATTCAGTTGTACACGCGTATGGGCTTTTACAAGGTGCGGACCATGTACAAAGCCGTGGAGGTGGCTTGCGCCAAGTGACACAGACCATCCACACACATTCCCTTGGCAATGGCTTGGTCCTGGTCGCTGAGCCGATACCCTCTCTTGAATCTGCCGCGTTCAGCTTTCTCATACCCGCTGGATGCTGCAGCGATCCCCCGGATCGGCACGGGCTGACGGCGTTCACATGCGAGATGGCGCTCCGGGGCGCGGGGCCTCGCGACAACCGGGCTTTCGTCGAAGCGCTGGAAAACCTGGGCGTGGAACGCCACGAGTCGGTGAGCGTGGAGCACACCGTGCTGGCCGGTGCGTCGCTTGCGAGCCATCTGCCCGACGCGCTGACGCTGTACTCCGACTTGCTTCGAGCGCCTCATCTGCCGCCCGTGGAACTCGAAGCGGGTCGAATGGTCGTGCTTCAGGAACTCCGCGCAATTGAGGACGAACCCTCGCAGAAGGTCATGATGGAACTGCGTCGCCGGCAGTTCCCGGACCCCTGGGGGCGATCCAGCCAGGGCGAACGCGACGCGCTGGAAGCCATCACGATTGATGAAATCCGCGAGCAATATCGGAAACTTTACCGTCCGAACGGCACCATCTTGGGCGTGGCGGGGCGCTTTGACTGGCCACAACTGAAGGATCACGTGGAGCGGGTGCTGGGAGACTGGAAAACGGTTGCTTTTCAACGCCCACAAGAGTCCAAAGCGCCGCAAAAGCATGCGCACGTTGCTTTTGAATCGAACCAGACGCAAATCGGCATCGCCTACGAGAGCATACCCTACCGGCATCCCGACTATTTCCGGGCCTGGGGATCGGTAGGTGTGCTGAGCGGCGGAATGAGTTCACGGCTGTTCACCGAGGTTCGCGAACGGCGAGGACTGTGTTACTCGGTGTACGCGTCACTCCAGACACAGCGTGAACGGGCGGGCGTCTTCTGCTACGCGGGCACGTCCGAGCGGCGCGCCCAGGAAACCCTGGACGTGACGATTGCCGAACTATCCCGGCTGGCGGAAGGGATCGAGGCCGCCGAGTTGGATCGGCTCAAGGCGCGCATCAAGAGTGGCCTGATCATGCAACAGGAATCGAGTTCGGCGCGCAGCAGCGCGGTCGCACGCGACTGGTACCACTTGGGCCATGTCCGTACGCTCGACGAACTGGGACGCCTGGTGGACGAATTGTCTTGCGACAGTATCAATTCGTTCCTGTCCGAGCATCCACCGCGCGATTTCGCCGTCGTCACACTCGGTTCTTCTCCGCTCCAGGTTCCCGCATGACCGTGTAAGGCGTAGGCCCTGGCGCACAACGGAGCCAACACCGTGGAACGATTGCAGCACGAACTGGACAACGGACTTACGATACTCGTCGAGCAGAATGCCGAAGCCCATTCCCAGGCATTAGGCTTTTTCGTGCAAACTGGCTCGCGCGACGAATCCGAGGTGGAATCCGGCGTCAGCCATTTTCTGGAACATATGGCTTTCAAGGGAACCCCCACGCGAACCGCGGACGATGTTAACCGCGAGTTCGACGAAATGGGCGCGCACTACAATGCGTTCACGTCCGAGGAACTCACGGTCTACTACGCGGCGGTGCTTCCCGAGTGCCAGCAGGCGTGCTTGAGCCTGCTGGCCGATATCATGCGACCTAGTTTGCGGCAGGATGATTTCGACACCGAGAAACAGGTCATTCTGGAAGAAATCCAGATGTACGAAGACCAGCCGCCTTTTAGTGCCGACGACAAGTGCAAGGCATTGCACTTCGGGTCACATGCGCTGGCCGGCAGCGTGCTGGGCACCGCGGACAGCATCACCCGGCTGACATCAAAGCAGATGAACGCCTACTTTCAGCGACGCTACAACCCGAACAACATGGTGCTGGCGGGATCGGGACGTGTCGACTTCGAGAACCTCGTGCGCCAGACGGAACAAATCTGCGGATCTTGGCCATCCGTGCCCTCCGAACGAACCATCACGCGGCCCACGCCGTCTGGCGGATACCAGACCATCAAGCGGCCAACGGCAACGCAGCAGTACCTGCTTCAGATGATGGCCGCGCCCGCGGGCGAGGACGATGATCGTATTGCCGCCAAATTGCTGGCGGCCATCGTGGGAGACGACACCGGCAGCCGCGTGTACTGGGAACTGGTCGATAGCGGGTTGGCTGAGAGTGCATGTCTGGCGCACCACGAATTTCAGGGCGCGGGCGTTTACGTCAGTTACTTGTGCTGCGCCCCCGACCAGGCATCCGAGAACCTCAAACGGCTCGAAGAGATCTACCGGATCGTGGAGCAAAGCGGAGTGCAGCAGGCCGAGCTGGACCAGGCCAAGACGAAGATCAAGTCGCGCATCGTATTGGGGAGCGAACGTCCCCGCAATCGGCTGTTCAGTGTGGGTGGCAACTGGGCCAGCCGCCGCGAATACCGAACGGTGCAGGACGATCTGCGGGACGTCGATGCGATTTCCGTTACCGAGGTCCACGCCGTACTCAAGAAGTACCCGTTGTCCGGCGCAACGACGCTGTCGATCGGCTCGCTGGACGAAACACAAGGCCCCGGCCGGCCGCCGGCTGCGCCGGCACATCGTGCATCGGATCTCTAGAAAGCGAATGGCGCGGCGGCCAGCTCCCGGCTCTGCAGAAGGATCGGCTACGCGAGCGAGCGATTTGCGAGGCTAATAATCGTACCACATCCCGAGTCCGACGCGGCTTTCGGTCGCATCGAAAAACGAAAACTGCTCGCTCTTGCCGTAGGAATATTCCATCCCCATGCGAAACAGCCCGCTGTCCGATCTGCTCCGCCACGCCCAACCGGCTTGAACGACGACGTTGCCCCCAAAGCCCACTTCTTCGCGCAGGTGGCCGCCGATGGCGGCGAACGGCTGCCCGTGAAGTCCGGTCGAACACGGAGGGCTGAATTCGGCACCGAACTGAAGTTCCAAGGAGTCGCTGACCTCGTGTTCAAACGCCCAGCCAAACTCGCCGTACAATCTCAGCGCTTCCGTCACGTTGAACGACTGGCCCACGACAAACACGTCGCGGCTGTAATTCAGCCGGGGAAAGCCGGGGGTTTTCAGCAGGAATTCATCGCCCAAGTGGGAACTCAAATGGTAGTAGGCTAATTTGACCTGGTACCATTCGGTCCCGTACGTGACGGGAATCCCAAAGCGAAAATCTGCCGAGATAAGGTCGTTGTTTTCTTCCAGATCCAGCCGGGGAAAGCCCGCGCCTTCAATGTCTATTTGAAATCCTTCGGGACGCTGCGATCCGACCGTACCGTAGCGGAACAGCCCCACGCGTCCGCCCAGCGTGATATCCCAAATCCATCCGGCATTTTTCTCGTACGCCCACACACCGCGAAAGCGCGGCTCCTTCTGCCCGGCCAGGTAGGACCGATAAATCAACCCCGTCGGCAACAGTTGCGGGCGCCATGCGTCACTATACGCTGGCTCGAAACCGGCCAGGCCCTCGTAGCCGAATTCCCATTGCCCGGAACAGCGCGAACCGAATCCGGTCACTAGCAGGCCAGCCAGTGTCAGCAGCACACTTGAGCGGACGACGCCTACCGATACGAGGGCAAACAATAGCTTGGGCATGTTTGCAGAGGCGGGATGGGTGGAAGGGAGGCGGAGAAGAGGGTTTTTGACGATTCTTCATCACCGCGCTGCTATGGGACCCGGGCGGCCAACGGAAGCCCAACGAATGGTCCGTGGGACGCCGGATTTGTTGTCCACGCAGCCATCAATAGTATCGGTCCATCCGCTAATTCTTCCACAGAACGAATCAACGACAAATCGGGCCAAGTTGTCGGCAGCATCACAACCTGGGCAAACCTAACGGATTTTGCCGACGAGTCACCCGGCGCGCCGACGCTTGCTCCGCAAACCCACAAATCGATAAAATGTCCTTAGAATACGCAGCCGATTCGTCGAGCGGCAGCAAGGACGGGGTGCTGGGAGCAGGCCGGATGAACGAAACATGGTGGCTGGTAGTTGTGCCGTCAGTTTTGGCGGCGACGTTAGTACCGTGGCTCTCCATACGTCTGCGGCGGTCCCTCAAGGAAGCCCAATTCGCCAAGGCGATGAAGGATTTCCATGCGCAGCGTGAGTACCTGGAAGCCAAATTCCTTGAAATCGCTTCTTCGAGCGGAATGCCTCGTGGCCTGGCCTGGACACAGTGCCGCTTCGCTGACGGCGTCGCCTATGCGCGCGACAAGCAAACGGGCGGCCTCTCCGCGCTGGTGGCCGTGACAATCGGTTTCGAGGCAATCGAAGGGGGGGGCATGGAAGATGTGGAAGCGGTAAAGAACCTGCGTGCGGCCACGGCTGTATTCTCCTTCGCCGGGGGGCGGTGGACGACTCAGGGTCGCGCCATCTTCAACCTCAATCCGGCCGAAGCCATCGACTATTTCGCCGACGATCTGGAAATGGTGGCGCAGGAAGTGGAACCGTAGTCAGGCGGATGGGCCCTCGCGGAGCAGCTTTCGAAGCACCGTCTGCAGGATACCGCCGTTGCGGTAGTATTCCAGTTCGACGGGCGTGTCGATGCGAACCTTGACGTCGAATTCGATCGCACTGCCATCCTGCTTTTCGGCTCGGACCTTGAGCATGGAATCGGGCTGTAACTGGTCATCCAAGTCGGGAACGTCGTATATTTCCTCGCCGTCGAGTCCCAGACTCTGCCAGGTCGTGTTGCCGGTGAATTCCAGCGGAAGCACTCCCATGCCGATCAGGTTGCTGCGGTGGATCCGCTCGTAACTCGATGCGATAACCGCTCGCACGCCCAGCAGCAAGGTCCCCTTCGCAGCCCAATCCCGGCTGCTGCCGGTTCCGTATTCCTCGCCTGCCAACACGATCAGCGGTGTTTCTTCCTGCCGATACCGTAATGACGCGTCGTAGATCGACATCTGCTGGTTACTGGGAAGATGGCGAGTCACACCGCCTTCGGTACCCGGAACCAGTTGGTTGAGGATGCGGATGTTGGCGAAGGTCCCGCGTGTCATCACCTGATCATTGCCCCGACGTGACCCGTAGCTGTTGAATTCCACGGGAGGAACGCCGCGCTGCTGCAAGTACTGTCCAGCCGGACTGTCGGATGCAATCGAACCTGCGGGCGAAATGTGGTCGGTGGTCACGGAATCGCCAAGGGCCACGAGCACGCGCGCTCTGCGCAGCGGTTGTATGGGGTCCGGCTCCGGTCGAACATCTTCGAGGAAGGGAGGTTGCTGGATATACGTGCTTGTTTCATCCCATTCGTAAAGCGCGCCGCTCGACGTTGGCAGGGCGTTCCACCGCTGATTCTTCGACCACACGTTCGTGTACTCATGGCGAAACATCTCGGGCGTCACGGCCGACTGCATGGTTTCGAGGACTTGCTCGCTGCTGGGCCAGATATCTCGCAAATATACGTCCTCGCCCGATTGGCCCTTGCCGAGCGGTTCGTTATTCAGATCGATGTCGGTCGTCCCGGCCAAGGCGTATGCCACGACCAGCGGCGGGCTGGCCAGGTAGTTGGCCTTCACGAGCGGATTGACGCGGCCCTCGAAATTGCGGTTTCCGCTCAACACGGCCGCAGCCACCAGATTGCCGTCCTGGACGGCCTGCGCGACCGGTGCCGGCAGCGGACCGCTGTTGCCAATGCACGTCGTGCAGCCGTAGCCCACGGTGAAAAAGCCGATGGCCTCCAGTGCTTTGTCCAAGCCGGCTTTTTCCAGGTAGGCCGTCACGACGCGGGAACCCGGGGCCAGGCTGGTCTTGACATAGGGCCTGACCCGCAGGCCCTTGCTCACGGCGTTCCGGGCGAGCAGTCCCGCGGCGATCATCACTGAGGGATTGCTCGTGTTCGTACAACTGGTGATCGCGGCGATCACGACCGCGCCATGCCCGATCGATTCGGCGGAACCGTTCAACTTCACAGATTCAGTCCGACGCAGGGCCTCCGTGTCCAACGCGTAACCTCGTTCCTGCACCGGGGCCCGCAGATCGTGGTGAAATCGCTTTTTCATCTCCGAGAGCGGCACGCGATCCTGCGGGCGTTTCGGTCCCGCCAGACTCGGCTCAACATCGCCCAGATCCAGCGACAGGCGTTTGCTGAACCTGGGATCCTGACCTCCGGCGGTATGAAACAGACCTTGCTCCTTCGTATAACGCTCAACAAGTTCCACCCGCGCATCGTCGCGGCCGGTGCGACGCAGGTATCCCAGTGTTTCGTCGTCGATGGGAAAGTAGCCCATGGTGGCCCCGTATTCGGGGGCCATGTTGGCAATCGTCGCCCGGTCGGCCAAGGGCATGGTAGCCACGCCCGCACCGAAGAACTCGACGAACTTCCCTACCACGCCTTCCTTGCGCAGACGTTCCGTTACGGTAAGCACGACATCCGTGGCCGTTGCCCCCGGCGGGAGCCGGCCCGTAATCTCAAAGCCGACAACGTCAGGCAGGAGCATGTAGAGCGGCTGCCCCAGCATGGCCGCTTCGGCTTCGATGCCTCCCACGCCCCAGCCCAGGACACCCAGTCCGTTGATCATCGTTGTGTGGCTGTCCGTGCCGACAAGCGAATCGGGATAAGCCACGTTCCCCCGGCTGTCCTTCCGCAACAATACAACCTCGGCCAGAAGTTCCAGGTTCACCTGGTGGACAATACCCGTATTGGGCGGAACCACGCGGAAATTGTTGAACGATTCCTGCGCCCAGCGCAGCAGTTCGTAACGCTCTTTGTTGCGATCGAATTCCAGCTCGACGTTCAGTGCCAGCGAATCGGATGTCCCGAAACGGTCCACCTGGACCGAATGATCGATCACCAGATCGGCCGGAATCAGGGGGTTGATCCGTCGTGGATCGCCTCCCAGTTCCCGCATGGCGGACCGCATGGCCGCCAGGTCCACCACGGCCGGCACGCCGGTGAAATCCTGGAGCACCACCCGGGCCGGCATGAACGGCACCTCGACACGCGCGGGTGCGTGGGCCTGGTAACCGGCCAGTTGCTTCACCGCCTCCTCGGTGACCAATGCACCGTCGCATTTGCGAAGTGCGGCTTCAAGCAACACACGAATGGAAAACGGCAGTTCGCCGATCTTTCCCAGCCCAAGTTCCTCCAGCCGCGACAGGCGGTAGATCCCGGCCCTGCCCGAACCTGTCTCGAACTCATCGCGGGCTGCAAAAGGATCGGTAACACGTGTGCTTGCCGTCATGGTTTCCATTCTCCCCCTCGATTGATTGCTCTGGGAATTATACGCCGCACGCGCTTTTTCGCGAGGGCGGGCGGCGGGGGCGGTGGTTGAAACGGAACCGTCAATCAGGTGACTGGCCCGGCGATCACCCGCTTTTCGCCCGAAGATCGGCGAGAGAATATCGCCGGATCTTTCGATCGAGGGTCGACCGTTCTATGCCGAGGATACTCGCCGTTTGGCTCTTGTTCCAGCCGGTGGCGTTGAGGGTCGACAGTATATGCTGGCGTTCGATATCGGCCAGCGAAGACGGTTCGTACGAGCCGGCCTTGGGCAGCATCTGTTCGCCGGTATCGCCGGCCGTGGAGAGGGTTGTCAATGCCAGGTCCTCAAATTCGATGAATTCACCGCGTGCCAGCACGACAGCCCGCTCGATCACGTTCTTCATTTCACGAACATTGCCGGGCCAGCGGTAGCGAAGCATCTCGTCCATCGCGCGCGAGGAAAAGCCGCGCACTTTGCGGCCGGTTTCCGCTCGAAAGCGCTGCAAAAAATATTCGGCCAGCACCGGAATGTCCTCGGGCCGTTTCCGCAGCGCGGGGACGACGATTTCCAGCACGTGCAGCCGGAAGTAGAGGTCCCGACGGAACCTTCCATCGGCGACATCCTTCTCCAGGTCCCGATTGGTGGCGGCGATCACGCGGACGTCGACCTTGATCGCGGTACTGCCCCCCACGCGTTCGAACGGGTGGCCTTCGAGCACGCGCAAGAACTTGGCCTGAATGGTCGGGCTCATTTCCCCGATCTCGTCCAGCATCAGCGTTCCCTGATCGGCCGCCTCGAATTTCCCGATCTTGCGGTCGGTCGCGCCGGTGAACGCCCCCCGTTCGTGTCCGAACAGTTCACTTTCCAACAGGGTTTCCGACAGGGCGGCACAGTTCAGGCACACAAACGGCCCACGCCGCCAGGGACTCGAAAAATGCACCGCGCGGGCGACCAGTTCCTTGCCCACGCCGCTTTCGCCGCGAATCAGTACCGTGGCCCGGCTGGGCGCGGCCTGGGCAATTTCCTGGCTGACGCGCACCATGGCGGGACTCCGCCCGATGATTTCGCTTTGAACGCCCAGGCGTTCGCGGAGTTGCAAGTTTTCGTCACGGATCTGGTTCAGGTTCTGGGCCAGCTCCTGCTGCCTGGACAAATTGTCCAGCGCCACCGCCACCGTGTCGGCCACGGCCAGCGTGAATTCAAGATCGTCTGGATCCGGTGTCCGTTCGGCATCGGTGGAATAAAGATGAAGGATGCCGATGACCCGGTCTCCCTGGCGAATCGGCGTGCAGATGACTCCTGTCGTATGGATCTCTCCCTTGCTATCGCGGATGCTGAGCTGGCTGTCGTCCATCACGTTGCGTGCCAGAACGCCCTGCTCTTCCCGCATCACGGTCGACGCCAGAAAGGTGGAAACCCGCTGGTAGGCGTGGTCCGTGTCGGTGCGGGACGCCACAACGTACAGCGAATCGCGCGCCGCGTCCTGGTCCGGGCTATCGCGAGCCAGCAGAACGGCGCCGGCGTCCACCTGAGTGCTCTGGAACAGCCCGTCCAGCGCACGATTGGCCAGCGACTCTTCGTCGGTCGATTTGGCCAGTTCAAAGGCCAGCCGGCACAACGCGGCCGCAGCTCGGCCGACCTTGGGGATCGGGACCTCTTCTCCTTCCGTATCGCTCGGCTCCAGGAAGCGGCTTTGGCCTTTGCGATGCGTGATTTGCGTTGGTTCATGCACCTCCAGCACGCTGCTACCGTCGTCAGTGGACGCATTCACCCGGAGGTTTTCATCTTGGAAGATCGAACTCGAATCGGGAAATGCCTTTGACAGGTCGTCGACGAACGCCAGGTGCGAATTTCCGATGCGAATAACGTTGCCCGGCTGTAAGGGATGGTCGCCGGTGATGCGTTTGCTGTCGACGATGGTTCCGTTGCGGCTTTCCAGGTCCCTGAGCGTCCAGCACCCTTCGGATTGGAAGACCTCCGCGTGGTTGCGGCTGCAGCGCTCGTCCTTGATCACTATTTGGTTCGTCGGCGCTCGGCCGATCGTCACCGACTCGCCCGGGACGAGCCGGAAGACATCGGTCCATTTGGAACCTTCGCGAATGACCAGGTATGCAACCATAAGAAGGGACGGTTTCACGGCATGACGTGAGATAGCGTCGGCGAGCCCACATCCTGCTTCGCGACGCGCGCGGCGCCGCCCCGCCATCCATCTCCGTGGAGCCACCCCGCCAGGATTCACCTTATTCGGACGACGTGGCAGCGTGCAACCCTCATGCCATGAGCGATCTACAAAGCGGGGGGCACGGCCGCGCCGAACCGCGGAACGGCCCGAGCGTAGGGGTTGTACGGAAAAAAGGGCAGATAAGGGGCTGCCCGCGCCATGGGTTCGCACCGCTTCAAGGCCGTCTACTTTTGTTGCAGCCCCCCCAAACAGCAATTATGCTTGAACTTAGAGCCGCACGTGAGTGTGCTGACCGTTCGACCGCCCGCGATGGTCCGCCCTGGGACGGATTCCGGCTGCCGGCGAGTCGCGATCAGGCCAGTCAGAATCCGTCGGTTTGCAATCTTTTCACTCAACGCGTCAGGCGTTGCGGCCAGGGGGACCACCTCCCGACTTCCGGGCGGTGCCCGTGCCAAGCCGCCCGGTCCGTTGGTCAGCCACTCGAGGAGCTGCCTACAGTCTGCGTGCCGCCAACCGAGGATGGTGTTGGTGAAATTGGGAACCGGAACAGATCCTTCTAGAGGAACAGGAGCTGATGACATGGGTATTCGCCGCCAAGTCATCTTCACAGACTATTGTTTGCCGTCCCGCGTCGCCTCGATACGGCCTGCGGCCGTAACGCCGAGTGTCTTGGGTCTCGCCATCGCCTGGGGCGTCTTCGCCGTGCTCGGTTCGTTTGCGTTGCGCGCACACGCGGGCATCATCGCGCGTGCGCCGGCCGTCGGCGGAGTGATGATCAACATCGACGGTGTCGTTTCCGCCCCCGAAGTTTCGGTGCAGCGGGAACTCCAGCAGCTACGACAGCAGTCGCTGGCCACCGTGCCGGGGGATTTGAATGCGTGGAGCGATACGCGGTGCGTCTCGCTCCGCGGGTTGGAGGAAGCCGTGGCCCGCCATCGTGCCACGAATTTTCGCGGCTTGCCGGACGAGATGAAGTACCTTGCCGGCCTCCAGCAAATCCGCTACATCCTCGTTGTGCCTGAGCGGCAGGACATCGTGCTGGTGGGCCCGGCCGAGGGCTGGCATGTCGACGCGCTGGGCAATGTTGTGGGCGTTACGTCCGGACATCCCGTGCTGCTGCTCGACGATCTCATTGTGGCCTTGCGAACGGCATCGACCGGGCCGGCGCTGATGAGCTGCTCGATCGATCCGTCACCCGACGGCATCCAACGCCTTCGAACCTTGGTCAGGCGGATGCGCACGATCGGCGACCCGCGGCGAACGATGGCAACCATCCAGCAGGCTCTGGGGCCTCAAACAGTTGCCGTGGACGGGGTCGCACCGACGACGCACGTGGCGCGAGTGATGGTTGCCGCGGACTTCCGGATGAAACGGCTGGCGATGGGGTTTGAAAAATCTCCCGTGGCGGAATTACCAAGCTATCTGGCCATGGCTCAGACGACGGGAAGCGGCATGTCGAATCTCATGCCCCGCTGGTGGCTCGCGCCGCTCTACGAACCGCTCCGCACCGATCCGCAGGGCCTGACGTGGGAGCTTCGCGGGCAGCGCGTCCAATGCCTCACGGAGCAGGATGTCGTGGCGGCCGACGGTGCCCGCCAACAGACGGGGCGCACCGGCGACGCCGCAGGCCGCTGGGCCGCGCGAATGACGGAAGTTTACGATCGTCTCGCGGCCAAGGACTCCGCGTTCGGCCTCTTGCAGAATGTCATGGATCTGGCCGTTCTTGGCGCGCTGATCGACCGCGAAGGTTTGCTGGACCGAGCCGGCATCGCCCTGCCCCACCTGCTGAAGGACGAAACCGTGGATGCGTACTTCGCGCCGCGCGAGGTCGACACGCAGGTCAGCTTTGTGCAAAAGAAACGAAGCTGGATCATCAGTGCGTCCGGGGGCGTGCAAGTCGACCCCTGGGCGATCATCAGCCAGATGGAACGTTCCGACGAGGTAGCCACCGCCCGAAACACGCTGGCGGACGCCCCGGCGGACAGCTGGTGGTGGAACTAGACGCCGGGAGCCTCACGCTCGCAAAATATGCAAGTTGAGCTCGTTTTGTCTTCATGCTGACCGAAAAGATCCATCAGGCACTGGACGGGCTCCGGATCGAGACTCCATCCTGGGGGTATTCGGATACCGGCACCCGCTTCGGCAAGTTCAGGCAGGATGCGGCCGCCATCGACGTCTGGGACCGACTTGCCGACGCCGCCGAAACGCATCGATGCACCGGCTGCTGTCCGTCCGTGGCCGTACACACCGCCTGGGACCTTGGCAACGAGATCGACCCGCAACGTTTGTTGAACCGCGCGGTCGAACTGGGTGTTCGCATCGGGTCGGTCAATCCCACGCTGTTCGAAGAGCAGCAGTACAAGCTGGGCTCACTGGCCAATCCCGATCCCGCGGTTCGGCAAATGGCCGTAGCCCATGTCCTGCGCAGCATCCAACTGGCCCAGGAGCTTAACAGCCGTACGATTTCCCTCTGGCTGGCCGACGGCACGAATTATCCGGGCCAGGACAGCATACGTTTGCGCAAACAGCGCGTCGCGGACGCGTTGCGGGAATGCCATGAGCACCTCCCCGCTGATCAAACGCTGCTCATCGAATACAAACCCTTCGAACCGTCTTTTTATCACACCGATATTGCGGACTGGGGCATGGCCTACGTGCTTGCCAAACACGCGGGTCCCCGCGCCAAAGTGCTGATCGACACGGGACACCATTACGCGGCGCAAAACGTGGAACAGATAGTCGCCTGGCTGCTGGACGAACGACTTCTCGGAGGCTTCCATTTCAACGATCGCCGCTATGCCGACGACGATCTGACACTGGGTTCGGTCGACCCGTACCAGCTCTTTCGCATCTTCCTCGAAATCCACGGTTATGCGGCGGATCACGGTGGTCGCCATCCTGAGATTGCGTTCATGATCGACCAGGCGCACAACCTGAAACCCAAAGTGGAAGCCATGATTCAGTCGGTCATGCAGGCGCAGGAACTGTACGCCAAGGCAATGCTCGTTGATTACCAGGCACTTGTTGAATTGCGCCTGCGCGGGGACATCATGGGCGCCGAATCGCTGCTACAAAACGCATTCTTCACGGACGTAAAACCGGCGCTCGCTTCGTGGAGGGACCACCGTGGTCTGCCAAGCAACCCCCTGAAAGCTCACCGCGAAAGCGGCTATGCGTCAACCGCAGCCCGGGAGCGGTCCGCGCGGCGAAAGCAATTGAGCATACACTCCGGGGCGGGGTACTCCTGAACCTTCAGTCCTGGTAGCGAATCGAGGCAAGAATACCGTGGTTCTTACCATTCTCTCTCGGGAAACGCGGCGTCCCTTAGATTCACCGCTCGGACCACCGAAAG
>Ga0315534_1002109_pt1 | contig 13623 bp, 15 predicted proteins | sample SalMarSW160240MG_FD_203094 | JGI IMG/M metagenome (GOLD analysis project Ga0315534, IMG submission 203094) | Salt marsh sediment microbial communities from the Plum Island Ecosystem LTER, Massachusetts, United States - Salt Marsh Sediment SW1602-40 ... | reverse complement strand
CGGACCTAGCTAACTCATAGATAATTGGTATAATTCTTCAGAAATACAGCCTATTTTTAGGCTTATTCCTCCCTTTTTAAACCCAAAAACCTTCGCTTAAGGAGATTGCTCTATGCCAAGAGCCAATCGCTATTTTTTGCCGGGCTATGTTTGGCATATCACCCACCGATGTCATAAAAAGGAATTTCTTCTGAAGTTTGCCAAGGATCGGGATCGATGGCGTTATTGGTTATATGAAGCCAGGAAGCGCTATGGACTCTGTGTTCTGAATTACATCATTACCTCCAATCACATTCATTTATTAGTCAGAGACACTGGCGAGAATGTGATACCCCAAAGTCTGCAGTTGATCGCGGGCCGGACGGCCCAGGAGTTTAATCAACGTAAAAAGCGAAAGGGTGCCTATTGGGAAGATCGTTACCATGCAACTGCCGTTGAAACAGGAGAACACCTGGCGAAATGTCTTATCTATATTGACCTTAACATGGTCAGGGCCGGTGTCGTAAAACATCCTGCAGAGTGGAAACATAGCGGTTACCGAGAAATTCAGCAGCCATTGCAACGATATTCCGTTATCGATATCAGTAGCCTCGCAATGTTATGTGACATGAATGATGATGAACGATTCAGGCAGTTACATCATCAGTGGGTAGAGGAAACGCTTAAGGTGCACCAACAAACACGGAATCCGGACTGGTCAAAGAGTATTGCTATTGGAAGTGAACGATTTATTGAGGATGTGAAGGCACAATTGGGAGTGAGCGCCCGGAGAAGGGATATAAAATCTAATGACGATGGATATACGCTCAGAGAACCTGCCACAACCTACCAAACTGGCCTTGAAAAGAGTACTCTAAGGCCGGAAAACACACATTTTTGGAACCAAAGTTAAATTGATTCAGGAGGTTGTCCAGGTCCGACCCCGTGAAGTTTGGCCAGGTCCGACCCCGTGAAGTCAAGGAGGTTCATGTGCCAAAGTTCATCACCATAGGTTACGGGGACCGGGAAAGTTACGACCGCACACCCAAGCCAGTTCGAGACGCGGCTCATGCGCAGGACGAGAGGCTAAGCAGGGATGGAGCGTTGATGGGAGTTGCTGGAAATCCCATACAGGTCCGGAATCACGAGGCAAAAGATGTCATTACGGAAAGTGGCCCCTATATGACATCGCAACTCCCAATCGCCGGTTTTGCTGTGATAGAAGCACCAAGCATGGATGAGGCAATTAGAATGGTGTCGAATGTTCCATGCGCGGTCGCATATGGCGTCGTCGAGGTTTGGCCGCTCGAGCAAACGACGGATGCAGCGAGCTAGACGATTGGGCGCGGTGGTACGGCCTAACAGGATATTCAATCCGACACCACTTTGTTGTAGTAAACGTTATGATTTGACGATGTGGTTAAACCATTAAGTATGTCGTCTAATTATAGTTAGGTGTCTTTCCCAATGCTCACATGCCCACATTGTAAACATGAAATTCGCATCAATGAGCTCCCCTATCAGGGCATGTTTGACAGTTTCAGGATATGCCCCGAATGCGGGGGCAGTTTCACGGCTGACTCCGGCACAAAATACAGGCAGGCTATTTTCATATTTATTGCAATTATTTCATTGGTTTTAACAATAATGCTCTATTTCGATAGCACAGAGTGGTTAGTCCCAGCAATTGTCAGTTATGCCATTTTGGGAGTATTAATTTATTGGGGAAATAAGCGTATATTTTTTGTGCCCTATAACAATGGTAGAAATTCATCCAATGACACCTAACAAGTTAAGAAAACGGGGTCGGACCTAGCTAAGCTAAAGATAACTAATATAATTCTTTATAAAAACGGCCTGTTTTAAGGCTTAAACCTTCCTTTTTTATCCCAAGAACCTTCGTTTAAGGAGATTGCTCTATGCCAAGAGTTTATTGTTAATGAGATACAATGCTGTCTTATTCTAGTTAGATTTCAGGAAAAGCCGGAGTAATCACTATGCAAAAGGTAGCGATAGTCCAAGAATCGCCGATATTGTTAGATCGCGAAAAAACCATTGAACTGGCCATTGGGTGTGTTGAGAAGGCAGCTGCAAATGGTGCCAAACTGGTGGTATTTCCAGAGGCGTTTATTTCCGGGTACCCGGCATGGATATGGCGCCTTCGTCCTGGCGGTGACTGGGGGATAAGCGAAGAGCTGCACACTCGCTTGGTAAAGAGTTCTGTCAATATAGAGAAAAATGAATTGATTCCACTTTGTAATGCTGCCAGGAAGAACAAGATTACCATTGTATCCGGATTAAATGAGAGAGACGGTAAGCTAAGTAGGGCTACTATTTACAATACTGTGGTGATTATAGGAGAGGATGGAAACATACAAAATCGTCACAGAAAACTGATGCCAACCAACCCTGAAAGGATGGTTTGGGGATTTGGTGATGGTTCCGGTTTAAAAGTGGTTGATACACCAATCGGAAAGGTTGGCACATTGGTGTGTTGGGAAAATTATATGCCCCTGGCAAGATATGCACTCTATTCACAGGGTGTCGAGGTATATATTGCCCCCACGTACGACAGTGGTGATAGTTGGATTGGCACAATGCAGCACATTGCCCGCGAAGGTCGATGTTGGGTTATTGGAAGTGGGGTTGCGCTGACCTGGACCGATATCCCATCGGATTTTCCCAAAAAGGATTCGCTATATCCAGAGACAGAGCAATGGATTAATTCGGGGGATTCTGTTGTGGTTGCACCAGGCGGTGAAATTATTGCTGGCCCGATGCGAGAGGAGAAAGGATTAATATACGCCGAAATCGATTCGGGCCGTGTGACTACGGCTAAACGTACGCTTGATGTTGCGGGGCATTACTCCAGGCCGGACGTATTTACCCTTGATGTAAATACTCAGCCCCAAACTCCGGTAATATTCAAGTAGGTGATTCCAACTGGCAACGCTGGCAACGGGGTCGGACCTAACTAAGTCATAGAAAATAAATATAATTCTTTAAATAAACGGCCTGTTTTTAAGGCTTAAACCTTCCTTTTTTAGCCCAAAATACACCTTTAAGGTAAAGGAAACAGCATGAATGATTTACCAATGTGCCCGGAATGTGGTTCGGAGTATACCTACGAAGATGGAAATATGTATATTTGTCCGGAGTGTGCGCACGAATGGTTAAAGGTTACCGCAGCTGAGAATAGCGATAACAAGCGTGTCGTAAATGATGCCTATGGCAATGTTCTTAAAGACGGTGATGCCGTCACGGTAATCAAGGATCTTAAAGTCAAAGGTTCGTCATCGGTGGTCAAGGTGGGTACAAAAGTTAAAAATATTCGCCTCGTAGAAGGCGATCATGATATTGACTGTAAGATTGATGGCATTGGTGCGATGAAATTGAAATCGGGGTTTGTAAAGAAGGCCTAGACAGTGAATGAATACAGTTAATTTCCCATATATTGCCTTGGGTTTAGGCATTATTCTATTATTTTGTAGTTTTTAAAACTCAGTCATTCACACATCGAAGAACCATGCGGCGCCTTCTTACCAGCGTATTTGTTTTTTTTATTTTAATTGTTTGTATGACGACGGCCAGCGCCGATGTCGAGCGGCGCAAGGACCAATTCGGTAAGGAATTCGGTTATTACATCTATCCCCTCGTCGGCGAAATTCCGGGGCTCGGAACGGCGGCAGGTGCGGGCGCCAGCATCCTTAACATCGCCGGCAACGATGCCGATGTGACCGCTTATTTTCTCGAAGGCGACTTTAAGGCAAAGGGCGCGGCCCTGCTTGACTATCATCTGTCTCCACGGCGACTGATACTGGATGTGGGATACAACGACTATTTTGTTGCGCCGGTAGCCTATAACCGCGGTATTGATTCGGACCCCGACGATGTCATCTATCCTGAGGCTGAAGGCCGCTATATTCTTGGTCAGTTGACACTCACCTTCGATGAGCGGCGTTACGAGGTCTATGCCCGTGTCTTGTTGGGACGTGACCGTCTTCACGAGGTCCTGGACAGTGATAAAAACGCTTTTGCCGGCATCGATACCGAATGGAACGATCGTCATCCTGTGACGCTTGGTGGAATAATTGACCAGACGGATGATCGCCTCGATCCGCGCCGCGGAGTGCGATTTGAATTCTCGGCACGTCTGCCGTCAGCCGATGATCCCGATGAAAGCGAGTATTACGTTACTGACTTTAATCTCACCGGCTATCTGCCGCTCAGACGCTGGGACACGCTGGTGTTCAACCTCTTTCATTCGCGCGCCATTGTTGTCAACAAGGGTGAAACCGATTTCGCCACCCTGCAACAGGAAAGTGGTCTCAATTGCAATCAATACCCCGCGGGCACTGAGCGTGAAAATTGTCTGGCAACCGAAGAGCAGTTCATCAACAATACGATCGCCAACAATCGTTATGGTACAGCCACGTCTCTGGGCGGGACACAGCGTCTGCGTTCATACGGCAACTACCGTTATTATGCCTCCAAGGCACTTTCGTACGGTGTCGAGTATCGCTGGAACCTCACCGATGAGCATACGCCCTTCGATATCTTCATTGCCAGGGGGGTCCGCACAGGCATACAACTCGCCGCCTTCTGGGAACGCGGTATGGTTGCGGAGCACGTCAGCGACCTGCTGGATGACGGTCGTGACAGTTATGGCGTCGGCTTTCGCCTGATCCTGTCCGGTGTGATCATTCGCATCGACTATGCCAACGGCGACGAAGGTTCGCAAAGCCAGCTCTTCATCACCTACCCTTGGAGCATGTTCTCAGTAGATAATCCGGGATAAATCATAGATCGAGTTAGCAGGTAGGAAGGGCTGGCACTGAGTAACGGGGTCGAATCAAGCTAAGTCAAAGATTATTGTATTATTCTGTAAATAAACAGCCTGTTTTAAGGCTTAAACCCCTTTTTTTAAGCCCAAAAAAACCAATGATAAGGAGATTATGCTATCTCCTTTTATTTAGTTTATCTGTCCGAATCGCTGTCTGTATTCTTTTGGGGAAAGCCCTGCATAGCGTTTGAAGATCCTTCGGAAGAAGGGGACATCTTCATAACCCACTTCATAACAAATCTCCTGCACAGATTTATAATCCGTTTCCAACAACTGTTTGGCGCAATTAATTCGCAGTTTGTGTAAATAGTTCAACGGAGCTTCCCCGGTAGCCTGTTTGAATCGGCGGGTAAAGTTACGAGTGCTCATGCCAATCCGCTGCGACAGTTCATCTATGGTGAATCGGGCGTTGAAATATTCCTGCAAATAATCCTGGGCCCGCTTGATTTTCTCGTCCTGGTGCTGCTGGTTTAATAAAGGCGCACTGTAGCTGGATTGCCACGTGCGCGGCGCATCAATCAATAAAGCCCGGCTACACTGTTTGGCGACTTCGTAACCGGCGAACTGCTCGACCAGATACAGGCACACGTCCAACGAGGCATAGACCCCGCCGCCGCACACAATGTTGTCGGCCCTGGTGATGAACAAATCCGTATTCCACTTCACCCCGGGAAAACGGCGTCGATACTGTTCCGACATCGCCCAATGGGTGGTTGCGGGTTTGCCATCCAGCAGGCCCGCTTCCGCCATCAGGGCCACCCCGGTGCAGGCGCCGGCTATGCACGTCCCTTTGCCGGCCTGGCGTTTGAGAAAATGCAGCATTGCCGCATTTTTCGCTAATACGTCATCCAGCTCGAGGCCCACCGAGGGGATAAAGATCAGGTCGGTCTTGCGAATCTGACCGATCGCCTTATCCGGCCTGATCGTGACGCCACCGATATAATCGACATCTTTACCATCCACCGATGCGGTGACAACTTCAAACGGCGCGGGCGTTTCGGCCTCGCCCATCAGGACCTGCCATAGCCTCCCCGCACTGGTGAACACTTCATAAGACCCGATGACCGGTGATGGATAGCCAAAGCCGGGGATCAAAATCGTGATATGCATCGCCCATTCCTGTTTGTCCAATATACCCACTAACAATGGCATATAAGCCACCAGATATCAAGGCTGATTCGGCCCACACTTACTCCCGAGCATGCAGCATTTCGCCGCATGCCTTAACCTGAGACAGAAAGGGGAAGTATCATGGAAACATATGTAATCAGACGTCGTAACGCCTGGAAGAATGCCCAGGAACTGGAAGCCACCGCCGCGGTATCAATCCGCATCGGCAACGAGGAAATGGCTGATCAGGTGCGCTGGATCCGCTCGTACGTGGTCAATGAGGCCGATGGTTCCCTGGGGACCGTCTGCATTTACCAGGCAATCAGTCCGGCCGCCATTCGTGATCATGCCAAGCGTGTCGGTATGCCGGCGAGTGAAATCAACCTGATTGCCAAAACCGTCATTGTGCGGGAAGACCCGCAAGACATCGACAAAGCGGCATGATGTTAAGTGAAACTGCCAGCCAGATCTTTACCTGGCTGGCAGCTTTTTTTGACATGTACTTCTGCAATGTTGATGCAGTCAGTATCACCAGCATCGGGGTTGGACCTGGCTAGGCTAATGACAGATCATGATCATAGATTCTCAAATCCCGATAGCGCTATTACACCCAGGTAAAGTGCCGCACCAAACACCAGGTGTGTTGTCACCGTGACAACTGCGATGGTGAGCCGGCTGTGTTGGTGACACGCCATCATCCCGAGTCCAAGGGCAGGTTGCATGACGAACCAGGGAGCCGCAAGCGTGGCAGTGCCGAAGAGAAGTGCGCTCCCAAGACTCGGTTCGCCCTGTAAGATGAATCGCATCAAGGCAAGATAAAGCGCCGCATAGCCGATGCCGACAAGGTAATGAAATGACCAGCCGATGGCTGTTTCACCTGCCACAGGCGGTGCCTCATGAATGACGCGGTGGACGAATTTTCCTCCCGCCATCCCGGCAACCCAACGACCGATCATCTGCCAATTGGCGACAGGGAATCGGAGCGCTCGCTTGAGGAACAGGTGCCACAGATCCGCGCAGATCGTGGCAACAGTTCCGGTGATGACTATTTCGGAAAGTTCCATTTCAGGCATTCACTATGAGCAGGACGAGAAGACGATATCGTCGTCAACGGGACTGCAATCATCTACGGTCTTGCCTCCAGAATCAAATTGAATGGCGTCTCCGTCGCCCGGCGGAAGTGCTGAAACCCACCAGCGTTGACGACCTCCCGTAGCCGACCTTCACCGGCCTGGGCACCGAGGGCCGTGCCGACCTCCTGGTCCAGTGAGGCCGGGACACAGACTAAGGTCGAAGCGGCGTAGTATAGCCGACCGACGGGGTTGAGGTTGTCCTCCAGTGCGTCGTGTGCGAACGGTTCGACGATCATCCAGGTGCCGTCTTTCTTTAGGGAACCGTGGATATGACTGGCGGCGCCGACGGGGTTACCCATGTCGTGCAGGCAATCGAAGCAGGTCACGAGATCGTAATCCTTGCCCGGATACTGTGTGGCGGTGGCGACTTCGAAATGGACATTGGCGCAGGTGCCGTGTGTTTCGGCGTGTCTGCGCGCGTCTTCGATGGAGTCAGCGTGGAAGTCAAAACCGATAAATTCCGAATTGGGGAAGGCCTCGGCCATCATGACGGTCGAGTAACCATGGCCGCAGCCAACGTCGGCGACCCGTGCGCCTCGGTCGAGTTTCTCGACAACGCCTTCGAGTGAGGGCAGCCATTGCTGCACGATGTTGGTGTTGTAGCCCGGCCGGAAGAAGCGCGCAACGGCGCAGAAGAGACAGCCGGCCTGGTTGCCCCAGCCCACACCCGCACCGGTGACGAAGGCAGACTGTACCTTCGGTTGGTTTTCAACGTAGGCCGCGGCGCACTCGAAGGCGTCGGCGAGGTAGACAGGACTGTCCTCGTCGGCGAATACGGCTGCCTGCTCTTCCGGAAGTGTGAAGCACTGGGTAGCAGGGTCGTAGGTGACGTAGTTCGAGGCCGCGTGGTGCGACAACCATTCGCGGACGTAACGCTCGTGAAGACCGGTTGCATTGGCAAGCTCGATTGAGGTCAGTGAGCCTTTTTCCTGCAGCTTTTTATAAAGTCCAAGCGCTGTGCCGATGCGCACCAGACCGAGGCTGAAGGCGCCGCCGAGATCGTCTAGCACCTGTCCCACAAATTCGTGTAATCTCTGTTCGTTCATGACGGTTTTCTCCATTGCAGGTTGATAAGGGATACGTCGGAACCACGGGGGTTCGTAGTTGCTACTATGCCTTAAGGCGCGCACGCACCCCATGGCACGTTAACCGGCTTTTTTGTCCGAAACGCCGGGATTGGAGGTGATATGGATGCGCTGTCGGAAGTCCTGCGCACGGTGCGTCTCAAGGGAGGCGTCTTCTTGCATGCGGAGTTCACGGACCCCTGGTGTCTGAGCGCACATATCCGGCCAGAAAGTTGTGACCCCTTTCTTGGAGAGACATCGGAGATCATACCTTATCACTACGTGGTCGATGGGCAGCTGCGCATGCAACTGGAAGATGAGCCACCGTACGAGGTGGGACCAGGTGGTCTTGTGCTGCTGCCACACAACGATCATCATCTGCTCGGTGGGGATCTGCAGCTGCCGCCGACGCCCAGCAGTGAGGTCGTGCAGTATCCGACGCCAGGTGGCCTGGCGATGATACGCTTGGGCGGCGACGGTGCAAGGACGCGTATCGTGTGCGGATTCCTGGGCGGTGAAAAGCTGCGCACCAATCCCGTGGTGCAGGCGCTGCCGCCCGTGTTGAAACTGGACTACCATGAAGGACCCTCCGCCCAATGGATCCGCAACACCTTCGGTTACGCGGCGGATGAGATTGCGGCGGGTCGTATGGGTTCCGAGGCAGTGTTCGCCAAGCTTTCCGAGTTGCTGTTTGTCGAGGCAATACGCCGCTATGCTGAGTCTCTGCCAGCAGGGCAGACCGGCTGGCTGGCGGGATTGCGCGATCCCTATGTCGCGCACGCGCTCGCCCTGCTGCACCGGAAGGTCGGTGAGGATTGGTCCGTCGATGATCTTGGGCGCGCTGTCGGTCTATCGCGCTCGGCGCTTGCGGAGCGTTTTATCAAGGTGATCGGACAGTCGCCGATGCGTTACCTCGCTCAATGGCGGATTCAGGTAGCGGCACAGGAGCTACTCAACACCAGCAAGTCCATATCCCTCATTGCGGAGGATATCGGTTACGAGAGCGAGGCATCTTTCACGCGTGCCTTCAAGCGTTGGATGGGCGTGCCGCCGGGGACATGGCGGCGAGAGCAGCGGTAAGTGCCTTGAAAGAATAGTGGGGTCAGGTCGCAGTTTTCTCTAATATTTCTAATAATTGGGATTTTGACCCCATCATAGTTGAGAAAAAACGTATCAGGGTAAATCATGGGCATTTTTCAGGCTACTTTAATCTTGGCTACCTTTCTGTGCTCTCTTGTTGCAGGGTTCCTGTTTGCGTTTGCCATCGTGGTCATGCCGGGTATAAGAAAATTGAACGACAGGGATTTTATCCGTGCTTTCCAGTTTATCGATGGCGTAATACAGAACAATCAACCAATATTTCTGTTGGTGTGGATCGGTTCAGCTTTGGTTTTAGCAGTGACGGTTGTGCTTGGTTTCAGTACCGGTCAATTAGGTGGAACCGGACAGCTGCTTATAATCCTTGCCACACTTGTTTATTTTCTAGGCGTTCAGTTGCCGACCATCACCATCAACATACCCTTGAATAATAAACTACAGTCGCTGGATGTTGACGCTATGAATGGAACATCGCAAAGACTGGCTCGTGATGAATTCGAACCGCGGTGGAATCGGTGGAACTCAGTCAGGACAGTCCTGGCAAGCTTGACATCTGTCCTGTTATTAATCCTAATGTTCACACTCTGAAGCATCGAGCTCGGATCTAGCTAAGATAAAGATAATTAGTATTATTCTTTAAAAAAACGGCCTGTTTTTAGGCTTATTCCTCGACAATGCGTTGCCGACATTGTCTCGGCTCTGGCATCCTGCTTCGCTCTATATCAACCATCCGTGGACTGGTACCTCCTACGTCCATGTTGTCGTTTTTTTAGCCAAAATAATTTATCAAGTTTATTCCACATTGACCGTAATGCAGGAAAATGGCGCCAATTTTGCAAGCAAATTGTAAGAGAAATTGTGCGAACGGGAATTTATTCTTTCATTTAATGCCTTCGCCGGTATGCAAGCGTCAAGGAGGAACGATGAGATCACTAGCTTACTGTTTACGGTCCTTGTTTTTCCTGATATTTGTCGGGATTTTGTACGTAGCGTCTCATATGTGATCGTAAGCGACCAGCCTGCAATCGACCCAAAGAGGTAGGTGGCATCGGGGGGGGAATCAATACAACGGAATAATGTACCGTTTCGATCATCAGTTAAATACATGGAGCAGTCTAATGATGAAAATAAACACCTTGCTGCGAATGATTATAGGGACATTGGGTTTATTATTAGCAGTCTCTCAGGCACAGGCTGTGCCTGCATTTGCACGGCAAATGGGGGTCACTTGTAATACCTGTCATTTCCAGCATTTTCCATCACTAAATTCATTTGGCAGAGCCTTCAAGGCAAGTGGATTAACGATGACGAGCACACCCCTCATCGAGTCGGACAACTTTTCGCTGCCGGCGAATCTCAACGCCGCCATATTCAGTAATATCCGCTTCCAAAAATCTACGGGCTCAAAAGATCCAACCGCCCATACCTCTAACAATGGCGAATGGATCATTCCCGGCGAAACGTCCCTATTTATAGGTGGACGAGTCAGCCCATATATGGGCGGCTTGGTTGAGGGCGATGTTGGCGCTTCGGGTGCGTCTCCGGGTGCCGGATTCCTGGCCAGTATCAAGTTACCTTTCATCTATTCGGCCACTGATAATATCAACGTCGGGGTAGTGCCCTTCAGCGCGGGGCTAGGGCCAGCCTACGCATATGAGACCTTGAACACCGGTGCCGTGGGGAACCACTTCATGAATCTGGTACATACCACATCCATGTCGGCGATGCAGTTCATCCAAACCGCCTACAGCCAAGTGGAAGTGGCCGGTAACCTGGCAGAAGGCGTGGCAGCATTTGCCGCCAGTGATACATTCTTCGTCACCGTCGCCAAATGGTCTCCCAATCACGAGATTGTGAATGCATTCGACGCCAGTACGGCAATGACCTCGGACTATGTCCGTGTGGCTGCCACGCCGCAGGTCAGTGGCTGGGACCTCGGTTTCGGTGCCCAGTATTTTGGTGGAAATTCAAAAGTGGTAAATCAAAGTGGCGGAACGGTTGATACCACAGATCCGGCATGCCCGACGAATTGCCCCGTCATTGATGGCCTGACCACATTTACACCCTACCGCACACGGGCCTGGGCAGTGGATGCCCAGATGCAGGGCAACATCCAGAGTCTTCATGACATGCCGTTAGGCGTTTATTTCAGTTACGGACAAGCACCCGCTTCGTCGCCGGGATCTGCCCAAAATCTTTATAACCCTTATACCGATACCAAAAAGGCGGCGTCCATCGCCGCTGAGTTGGGGGCCTTCGCTGACGGGCGTGGAACCATACAGCTCGCCTACCTGTGGGCCAGGACCGGCAATTCCACATACAGCGGTGCCAATGCGACGACGGTGGGTTTAACCTATCTACCTTGGTCAAATGTGCAATTGGCGTTATATCAGACCTGGAACACAGGCAGCGCGCACTCTAAGGATGCGGAAACAAACGCCGATGCCTACGGCATCGGCAATCTAATCGATGCAAGCGGATCAGGCACCTCGCTAACATCAGTGAACCTGGCTGTCGGCTTTTGATCTTCGCGAAATGCTACGTGCGTAGGGTGTTGCATAACGATCGGGGTCGGGTCCAGCTGAGCTATAGAATTCTAGAATAATACTTTATAAAAGCAGACTGCTTTAAGCTTAAATATCCCTTTGGCCGGGTTGTGAGCTCCCTGCCTTAGAGTGGATGAGGTTGCCGGCTGCGCGATATAATGAAATGCCTTCTCATTCATGGATGACCCATCATGAAACAAACCATCTCCCGAAGAAACTTTCTGGCTTTGGCGGCTACCATGCCAGTGTTTATCAACACCTCAGCTTCCGCGACAACAATGGCAGCACCCGGCAAGAAGACTGTAGGCATTGCCCTGGGTGGAGGTGGTGCACGGGGGCTGGCTCATGTCGAGATGCTCGCTGTTCTGGATGAGCTTGGTATCAGGGCCCACCGTATCAGCGGCACCAGTATGGGCGCGGTAATTGCGGCCTTGTATGCGGAAGGGCGGTCTGCGGCGAAGATCAAATCTATTGTTGATGCTGCATTGACTCAACATCACGGCTCCATAGGTTTTATTCGTAAGGAAATGTTGGAATGGATCGACCTGGTTGATCCATCCATCGGGAAGAAAAGTTTGCTCAATACCAGCGACTTTATCAGTTTCATCCATGACCAGATCAAGGCCAAGACCTTCGCGGAACTTAAAATTCCGCTACGCGTGGTCGCCGCCGATATTCAGCGGCGTGAACAAGTGATTTTGCACAAAGATGATCTGGCTACCGCACTCAAGGCAAGCTTTGCCTTTCCGGGATTGTTCGACCCTGTCACAATCCAGGACCGTACGCTTGTAGATGGTGGAATCGTCAACCCCGTGCCCTATGATCTGTTGTTGGATGAGTGCGATATCACCATTGCGGTAGATGTAGCAGGAAACGATACCTACGTGCCGCAAGCGAAACATTCTTTCTTCGAGGTAATTCATGAGAGTTTTCAGACCATGGAAAACACCATTTTGCAGGCCAAGATGACAGATCAACCACCAGGAATATATGTCAAACCCGACCTTGTTGACATTCGTTTACTGGATTACCCCAAAGCCGAGGAGATCTATCGGCAGGCCCGGCCGGCAAGGGAGCAACTTAAACATTCGTTGCAGCAGTTGCTGGTTTAGACTACGTACAGTATGTACAACAGGGTCCAACCTGGCTAGGTCAAAGAATATTTATATAATTCTTTCTGTTGCTTGTGGCAATATAAGTATTCAATACACAAATGAAAGATAAAGATTTATGTCGTGGATTTTAGCAACGATTTTCATTGTATTCCTCGTATTATTCTGGCGAGTATCAGTGCCCTTCACCATTACGGCAGCGGTCGTGATTGGATTGATGTCACTGTATGCAAACTATGACACCAAGAAAAAAGCACGCGAGGAGGAAATTGCAACCGCCGCACTTGAACAGAAAATTCAGCAGGCGTTGGAAAACGCATCACCAGAGGGAAAGGAATGGCGCGTGGGTTATGTGGAGGATCCCGAAACTGCAAAAAATATGGCTCGCAGTGCATCCATCATTTCGAATGATGGCCTGTGTCGTCTCGTCGTGGAGAAACGCCCGGACGGCAGCGATCGAACCGGGCTTCACTGCCCGGATTTTAAAAATTATGGTAGCAAGGACATGGCAATCAGGTTCGATGATGCCACTACTTCGGATAAAATAGATATAGGAGAGTTTAACGACGATAGTGGTGTATATATCTCGCCTTTTATTTTTGTCAGCCCCGGCCATATCGACTATACAGAATTCATCGATCATCTAAAAGACGCAAGCACATTGGCAATCAGGATCCCCGCAGAGAAAGGCGTATGGGTGCAGTTCAAGCTCGAAGGCGCTGCGGAGGCCTTGAACAA
>Ga0315534_1002108_pt1 | contig 13629 bp, 10 predicted proteins | sample SalMarSW160240MG_FD_203094 | JGI IMG/M metagenome (GOLD analysis project Ga0315534, IMG submission 203094) | Salt marsh sediment microbial communities from the Plum Island Ecosystem LTER, Massachusetts, United States - Salt Marsh Sediment SW1602-40 ... | reverse complement strand
AATTCGCCGAAACAAGTATTCTTCAATCATTCATCCGTTGTTGCACTTGGTAGTTGAATCCAGGAATATATTTACATCATCCTGATCGCCGTAATACTTATCACCAAATATTCGATTGAAATCCTTGTAATTATCCTTACCTGTCAATTGGCAAAATCCCCGTCCTCTATACGTAAATCCATCATATTTTTGGTCATTGCCAAGTGCTTTCCCGGCATCTGTATCCTTGCCATACATCGATTCTGCATCTTCACGGTCTGTCACTTCCCACATTGGAGAATGTTCAGTGTTTGACGCGTAGTACCCACCAGTGATAGCTCCTAGTTTCGACTCGCCCATAGCAGTTGCGAGCACGTAGGCAGTCTCCTCATTATCGAGATCGGATTCTTGAGACGCCACCAGGAGAATTGCTATGTTCTGTCGCAAGGTTTGTTGATCAATCCACTTTATTTTATCTTCTTCATAACCCGTAATTTCTCTAATAAATTCATTGGTCGCAACGTCTGCTAATGCATTAATCGTTTCGTCCCTGGGAAAATTATACGGGTTGCCGTTGCATATATCTAATTCCCAACCATCACATGCATTATTGGCATAACGTATAGGTGACGGTGATACCTGAAAACACTTGGTATAACCTCCCATGTCCACACAGGATTGCGTTCTCGACTTTGTAGATTCAAGATCTACTGATGATAACGCCAATGCAGTTGCTGCGATGACCCCTGCGGTATACATAGCTGCCGCGGCATCACGTAGTCTCCGATAATAGGCAATTTTCTGGGCTCGCTTCTTCTTCCTCCTCCACTTCGTCTGGAGCGGGGATCACGATCTCGCCCCAGGCCGCCCCTTTGTTCCCCACCCGATCCCAGGCTTCCACCTCCACCGGATAGTCGCCGATGGGAGCCACGATGTCACCGAAGCGTCGGTCCCATTTGAAATCGTCCGGGCCGCTGCTCCAGTTGTAGACTCGTTCGCCGAATTCCCCGCTGTGGATCGTCAACCGGACGCGATCGACACCAATGCCGTTATCCACAACGTTGATCGCCACTCGCCGCCAGATCGGCCACGAGGCGGGGATGTAGATCCACGGCTCGCCGTTGTCGACCATAATCGTGACCGAAGCCGATCCGCCCAAATTGCCCGCTTGATCGCGGCCTCATGCGCGTACGCTGTAGCTGCCGTTGGATACGGTGTGCGTGTCCCAGGTGGTCGACCAGTTGCCGCCCCCGTCCGGGCTCAAACCGCTCCAGGAACTCCCGCCGTTGTAGGATATCTCGGCGCCGCTCAGATTCAGATCGCTGCTCACACCGCTGAGCGTGATCGTGCCGGTGGCCCAGGTTGTGCCCGTGGGGTCGGTGAAGACCGTGGTCGGTGCGATGGTGTCGATCTGGAAGGACATGCCTACGCTGTTCTCTAATCCGGCGTTGTCGGTGGCCAACAGCTCGACCGTGTGATTTCCGTCGTTCAATGTGATCGGCCCGCCGTAGGCGCTCCAGCTGCCATCGACCGCGGCCTGGAAAGATGCCAGGCCCGATCCGGGCGGGGGGTCGGAGGCCGATGCTGTGACCGTGACCTGCGAGACGTACCATGCACCATTACCTGAAGTCCCACTGGTATTGCCGCTGATGGAGGGCAGAATCGTATCCACGCTTCGGCTGGCATTTCCCATGAGGGAGCTGTCGCCCCAATCGGAGAGCGCCCAGAATGTGAAATCGTTGGCGCCTTCGACCAGGTTGATCGCGCAGGAATCCCCTGAACAGAAAATTGAAGTCCCATTATGAGTGCCTTCCAGGGCGATAATGCTGTAGCCGCTGAGCGGTTCATTCCCGGAGAGGGAAAGGCTAGCAGCGGCGGTGCAATAGCCGTTGTCGCCGATCTGCGGGCAGTTGATGTTTCCCGATATCGTCGCCGGAGGGTGGGTGACCGTCTACTCTACCATGGTGCATCCGGTCTGCCCGGCGGTGCAGCTTTCGATGCTACTGGAGGAGCTGATCGAACACGATTCGGTTGCGCAGCTTTCTCCAGGATCAAGCGGAGGAATCCAGCCACAGGTGCCTGCATCAAAGTAAGATCCTACGTTCGAAGGGCAACTGCTGCCTGGTGGGCGGTATAAATCCAAGGTGCAGTAATAACTCGTTCCACTTAAATTGGCAACATAGTGACAGTGCAAACGCCGGCGAACCCAGATGATCTCGGTGCGGTCGGGACCGAGGTAATCGGCCAGGACCGGCACGACGATCAACAAACTAAGCAGCAGCGCCAGTAGGGTAGCGACTCTCCGTGATCTTTTCGTCGTTCGTATATGATTCACTTTCATTTCCCGCCCCAAAGTTACTAGCCAGTCACGCGACAGATATACAAAAAGCCGCAGGTTCCCCCGATCTGCGGCGACGGGCGTGATATAAAATTCTCCCTCTGGCTGGAAATATTGTATTCAGTTTACATTAATAAGGAAGGGAAATCAACTAACTATGGAGAAACTTTTTACATTTTTAGTTGCGAGAGTAAAAACCATTATCCATACCAATTCCCGATTCCGTATCAAATCTATATGGGATCCTTGTTACAATGATATTTATCATAAGATTTCGGGCTTCCTCGACCTTTCTCTTACTGCTTTTTCAACTCGGAAGAGGTTTTTCCCCCTACAGGTTTTTCCCCACAGGCTATGCGCGCTTTAGGCGGACAGATTCCAAAAACGCCATTTATTGTTGAGAATTCATTGAGCATAAACGTATATGCTTATAGAACCAATAAGCACTGGTCAACGAAAGACAGGAAATAATCTACTCAGATAATCCTCTACATTCCCTGCAATAGATCCGTGATTATCTTAATGAAGCTTTGGATTCCATAACCACAGCTTCAGTAGTTGGCGTGCACGAAAGAAACTAGAATAACTCATAGTATCTTTTCACAAGTTTCCATGAACTTCAGCGATTTATCTATATGAGTGAATGCAAACCTAGCATAGTACTGGAGAAGAACCGATGAATCACAAACACAGATTAAAGACCTGTAGGGGGGAAAAACCTCGTCCGTATATAATTTCCTATACTATACGATAGTAAGATGAGTCCGTAAGTTCGAGATGGTTAAGATAACGGGCTCTTATCAGAAGGCAACGTGTAAAAGCCATCCGATTAAGGTGAAGTTACATTGGAATTCAGTACGGATATAGTTTTTCCACCCTACAGGTAATTTACCTCACATTTCGATCCATTTCATGATTCTCCCCTTGTTTGAAATCATTGGATTCCTGGAAAGGTATTGACAATTGGGTTGAAATTTACTAGTATAACGCTATCGTTAGCGCTAACGGCAAGAATTCCTCACAAGGCTACAACATGAGTCGACGTATAATCATGGCCGATGTCGCGCAAGAGGCAGGAGTGTCTCTGATGACGGTCTCCCGTGTGGTCAACAACAAGGGAGACATCAGCGATGCAACCCGTGAGCGTGTGCGTGAAGTCATCGAACGTCTTGGCTATCGCCCCAGTGGGGTCGCTCGAAGCCTGGCGACCAACCGAACAGGGACGCTTGGGCTGGTCGTTCCGGACAACTCTAACCCATTCTTCTCTGCGTTCGCACGCGGTGCCGAGAACCTGGCTTATCAAGAAGGTTACAATATTTTTCTCTGTAACACGGAAGAAGAAACGGACCGTGAAATGGCCGTCCTGTATTCTCTGGAAGAAAAGAGGGTGGACGGCCTTATTCTTTGCAGTTCGCGCCTTGAAGAGAGCGAGCTGCGTGAGATGGTCGGGTATTTCCCCTACGTGGTTCTTGTAAACCGCCAAATGGATGAAGAAGGGATCGGCACCGTCCTGATCGACGACAGGCGCAGCGGCAAGGTGGCGATCGAACATCTGTTGAATTCAGGTCATCGTGCTATCGGCATGTTGGCAGGCCCTAAGAATTCCTATTCAGGACAGCAGAGAGTCATTGCGTACTATGACACATTGCGTGCCGCAGGGCATGAGTCTGACTCCGAACTCGTGGCCAACTGCTCTCCCCGGGTAGAGGGGGGGATGCAGGCAACACAAGAGCTGCTGGCGGCGCATCCAGAGATTACTGCCCTGTTTTGTTTCAACGACCTCGTTGCTGTCGGCGCCTTGAAAGCCTGCGCCGAGATGGGATTGTCGATTCCAGATGATATCGCCATTGTCGGTCACGATGACGTCTCGCTGGCACAACTGGTTACACCAACGCTGACAACCTGCCATGTCTCTGCATATGACATGGGTTGGCAGGCAGTCAAGATGCTTCTGGAACGGATCAGCGGCTGTGAGGATGAATGCAGGGAAATATGTTTTCCGCCCGAACTTGTCATTCGGGACAGCGCGCCCTAGAAAAAGATCACGGGTATTTTCACAGCTGGTTGGTTGATTTCGATCGGACAGACATCCGTTTCCGTTTACTGCAAGTACATCATGAATAGCGAGTATCCGCGCCCATTTCGGGCAGACTATATTCGGTAACGAAGGTGAGTGATGGCTTCCCGGAGTGGGGGGAAGGCTTTGAAAGGAGTACTGCAGCTGAAAATAAACCATAAGGATAGAGTCAACGTTCGGTCAAGTTCTACTCATATTGCGAGGAGTAAGAAGATGAAAACGATATACCATGCAAGTAAACGCACGCTCTGGATAACCGTATTACTCACTCTACTTTTCTCTCTGGTATTCTCTGCTTGTGCCACCACCCCCCTCCCAGGGACGTCAGAAGCACCCCCCGAAGCGTCCCCAGAAGAGCCTGCAGCAGGAGAACCCGAAGAGGTTGTTCCTGCGGAACCGGCTGCTGCCTATAGCGAGGCGCCGATGCTGGCCGATATGGGGCTTCCTCCCGTCGAAGAGCGTCTGCCAGAGAATCCGCTCGTTGTTGAACCCGTCGAGTCGATCGGTGAGTACGGCGGCACCTGGGAACGCGCCTTCCTCGGCGTGAAGGACTTCCACGCACTCGGGCGCCTGATCTACGATGCCGTTCTGCGCTGGCCGCGCGACCCTGCCGACCCCATCCAACCCGGTATGGCGGAGAAGTGGGAGTGGTCAGCCGACGGCACGGAATTAACCTTGTACTTCCGCAAGGGCCTCAAGTGGTCGGATGGCGAGCCCTTTACCGTCGATGACGTCATCTTCTGGTGGGAAGACATCGAGAACGATCCGAACATCACGGCTGCCCCGCACACAGAGTGGGTAGTCAATGGCGAACCAATGGAGCTGGAGAAGATCGACGATGCCACGATTACCCTCAAGTTTGCCGCCCCCAACGGCCTGGCCGAGAGCGTAGGGTTAGCATTCCACGGCGGCCAGTGGCCGCTGGGTTTCGAGCGCTTTGGGTTCTTCGCCCCCAGGCACTACCTGGAGCAGTACCATCCCAAGTACAACCCGGACGCGACCTACGAGGACTTCGAGAACAAGGCATTCAACTTCAACACCGAATTGCCCGTGATGTACGCCTGGAAGGTGAGCGAGTGGGAAGAGGGCGCGACCGAGATGACCGCGGAGCGCAACCCCTACTACTGGAAAGTCGACCCGGACGGCAAGCAGCTCCCATACATCGATCGCATTCACTACACGCTGGTTGAAGACAACGAGGCAATCAATGTGATGGCCATTGCAGGCAAGCTGAGCATGCAGCACCGCCGAATCGACTTCGCCAAGTACACCGTTTACCAGGATAACGCCGAGGCCGGTGGTTACCACACGCTGCTGTGGAGCACGGCCGCTGCGTCCAACGTTACACTCTTCCCGAACCAGAGCTATGCAGACGAGAAGTACCGCACCCTGATGCAGACCCTCGAGTTCCGACAGGCGCTCTCGCTCGCTATCGACCGCGAGATGATCAACAACGTCGCCTTCCTGGGACAGGGTATCCCGCGCACGATCACCGTCGTACGCGATTCACCGCTCTTCCAGCAGGACATCGAGAATTACTTTGCCGAGTATAATCCGGCGAAGGCCGAGGAACTCCTCGCCGCCGCCGGCCTGGTCAAGGGCGCCGACGGTTTCTACACCTTCGCAGACGGCACACCGGTCGAACTGACCGTAGAGGCGACCGACGCTGTTTCCGGCGCCAGCATGGATACCCTGGAACTGATCGTTGACGGCTGGAATGACATCGGCCTCAAGACCGTCTTGGAGACCATGTCGCGCGACATCTACTGGCCGCGAGCCACCTCGAATGAAGTCATGATCGCTACCTGGGAGACCGACCGCGGACTGGTTCCAATGGTCGACCCAATCTACCTGTTCCCATTCGACGAACGTTCGTGGATGGGGCCGGCGTTTGGCGTGTGGTACAAGTCGGGCGGCGAGCAAGGTGAGGAACCACCCGCCACGCTGAAGGAAGTACAGGATCTGTATGATCAGTACAAAGCCAGTGTGGATCCCGCCGAGCAGCTTGAGATCGCCAAGTTGATCGTCAGGAAGTCTACCGAAGGGCTGTTTGCCATCGGCACAGTCGGCATGTCGCCCGGCCTGGTCGTTGTCAAGGACAACTTCCACAACGTCATGGAGAACCATACTTCGGACTGGCTGGTCTTCACACCCGGAACCCAGGATCCACCACAGTTCTGGATTGAGCAATAAGAAAGAAATCTGACAGGCAAGGAGGGGGCTGCGTAAGCAGCCCTCTCCCCTGCTCCTTTCACCTGGTAGCGAGGGTTTTTCATTTTCTTCTCCTTCGGCAATCGAGGAGGAGGATAAGCGGGAGAATAGCCTACCCTACCGGTAAAGTTGGGTGCAAATATAAACGGTGTCAAGAGATACCATTCTTGCCCAACTGCCTAAATACTACGTAACTCTCACTATGGGTTTTCTTATGCCACGAAACACTGATTACCGGAGCAGATCCTCGCCGACATCGGATGCTATAATGAATTCGGTTTTCCAAGCGCACGGAATGTTCATTGATCATCCCAGAGAGCAGAGCATTTGCCATACAATGATTGCTGGAGTACATCATCCTGGCATGTTGACTTTTAGGAAAGCTATCTGTAGGGGCATCTGCTTATGATTGCCTATATCGCAAGACGCATCGTGGGTATGATCCCCACAATTATTATCGTATCCATCCTCACGTTCATTATCATCCAATTACCCCCTGGAGATTTCTTTACCACCCTCCAAGCTGAGATCGCCGAGTCCGGCGGTGGGCAGGACAAAGAAACGGTCAAGGTGATGGAGGAACGCTATGGTCTGGATAAACCACTCACCGTCCAGTATTTCCGTTGGGTCTCCGGCTTCCCGCGCGGCGACTTCGGCTGGTCCCTGGAGTGGAATAGTCCGGTGCTTCCTATCGTGCTCCAACGCATTTCCTATACCGTCTTGGTAGGCGGTCTTTCGCTGATCTTTATGTTGATCGTCGCCGTACCCATAGGTATCTATTCGGCCACACACCAGTACTCCATTGGCGACCATGCGGTATCGCTCATTGGTTTCCTAGGGCTATGTCTACCGGGATTCTTGCTGGGCCTTCTGTGGATGTATCTGGGCATTGTCGTGCTGCGCGTCGATGTTGGGGGTACGCTATCGCTGCAATACCAAAATGCTCCCTGGACAATAGACAAGATACTCGATTACCTAAACCATCTGTGGCCCCCCGTCGTCATCCTGGGGTTAGCGAGCACCGCCCAGCTCCAGCGCATCATGCGCGGCAACCTACTGGATGAGCTGAGGCAGCAATACATCGTTACCGCACGCGCCAAGGGACTCTCTGAACGGAAGGTTGTTAACAAATATGGCGTACGGGTCGCGGTCAACCCGCTGATCAGCGTTATGGCAATGGAGGTCCCCAAAATCATCTCGGAATCAACCATTGTCGGCATCGTGCTCTCGGTCCCGACAACCGGACCGCTGTTGCTGCGCGCACTGACCAGTCAGGATATGTACCTGGCCGGAACGTTTCTGCTCTTCATGAGCCTACTGCTCATGTTCTCCAACCTGCTGGCTGACATCGCCCTTGCCTGGATTGATCCAAGGATTGTGTACACGTGAACAACTTACATGACTGCTCTGAGAAGCTACAAAAAGTCTACGAGCAATACGCGGCGACCCACGATATCGCCGAGGACACTGAGGCAAGCGATGACTCTATAGAGCGTCGACGCCTGGAGTCGATCTACGCTGCCTCGCAGTGGCAGCTAATTTGGCGGAAGTTCATTCGCAATCGGGTCGCGCTTGTTGGTGGTGTTATCATTGCGATTTACTACCTTGCGGTACTGCTCGCCCAGTTCATCGCGCCGTACTCGCTGACTGAACGCTTCGGCAAATACATCTACTTACCGCCTCAGCGTGTGCATTTCTTCCACGATGGCAAGTTTCAGCCTTTCGTTTATGACATCAATCTCGAAATCGATGAGGACCTGCGCAAGATATACACCCCAGATCTAGAAAAGGTAATTCCGATTAAATTCTTTGTCCACGGTGAGCCCTACAAACTTTTAGGTCTACTGGAAACGGATATTCACCTGTTTGGTTCTGACGATGGGATAGTGTCGATTCTGGGCACCGACCGGCAGGGTCGTGACATGTTCTCGCGCATTCTATTCGGCGGCCAGGTCTCTTTGACGATCGGCCTGCTCGGTGTCCTGCTAAGCCTGACGTTTGGTTCGGTGCTTGGCGTCGTTTCCGGCTACTATGGCGGCAGGGTCGATAACCTGATCCAGCGCTCGATCGAACTGGTACGCTCTTTCCCGGCCATCCCACTGTGGATGGCACTCTCGGCGGCCGTGCCGCCCCATTGGCCTCCGCTGCGAACCTACTTCGTCGTCACGCTGATCCTCTCGGTGATCGGCTGGACATGGTTGGCCCGCCAACTGCGCGGCAAGGTGCTGTCTTTGCGAAATGAGGATTACGTCCTGGCAGCCAAGCTGGCCGGCGCAAGCGACTTCCGCATCATCTTCAGGCATCTGATCCCGGCGACGTTTAGCCACATCATCGTGGTTTCCACATTAGCCATGCCGGCCATGATCCTGGCTGAGACAGCACTGAGCTTCCTGGGATTGGGCCTTCGCCCGCCAATTACGAGCTGGGGGGTATTACTAAAAGAGGTACAGAACTTTCAATCCATTGCCCTGTATCCATGGGTATTTGCCCCCGCACTTGCTATTGCTATCGCGATTCTGGCTTTCAACTTCCTGGGCGACGGTCTGCGCGATGCCTCTGACCCTTACACGGTGTGACTGCCTTGATAGAACAAAACCAGCACCCTATCGTCGAGATCGACAACCTAAAAACCCACTTCCAAACGCTCGATGGGATCGTCCGGGCGGTGGATGGCGTTTCATTGAGTATCCATGCCGACGAAACACTAGGCCTGGTCGGCGAGTCGGGCTGTGGCAAGAGCGTGACGGCATTCTCAATACTCCGTCTTCTGCCAAAGAAAATCGCTCGCATCGTCGATGGGCAGATTCTGTACTATCGAGGGAATAGTGATGCGCCCATCGACCTCACGTGCGTTGATCCGGAGGGCACGCTGATCCGCGACATCCGGGGTAACGAGATCGCCATGATATTCCAGGAACCATTGACATCTTTCTCGCCGGTTCATACCATCGGGAGCCAGGTGGCCGAGGCAATCGAGCTTCATCAGAAGACCGACAAGGAGGAAGCCAGAGAACGCGCCATCGACATGCTGGAACAGGTAGGGATAGCACAGGCGGCCCAACGCTATGATGAATATCCACACCAGTTCTCCGGGGGGATGCGGCAACGTGCCATGATCGCCATGGCCCTTTCGTGCAACCCCCGGTTGTTGATCGCCGATGAACCGACAACGGCCTTGGATGTGACTATCCAGGCCCAGATATTGGACTTGATGCGCTCGCTCCAGGAGCGGTTGGGGACCGCTATTCTGATGATCACACACAATCTGGGCGTGATCGCAGAGATGGCTGATCGCATCGATGTGATGTACATGGGTAAAGTCGTGGAGAGTGCCGATGCGAGTACGCTTTTCCACTGCCCTCTTCACCCATACACCGTGGGCTTGCTCCGCTCGATTCCCAAGCTGGGCACCCGAGTTAAGGAGCACCTGATACCAATCCCCGGCAGCGTTCCTGATCCTTTCTCAATACCATCCGGCTGCACTTTTTATCCTCGCTGCCTGGCATCCAAGCGCGACGAATGTTTGGAGGAAGTGCCACTCAAGGAAGTTAGATCAGGACACCAGGTAAGATGCACGTTGTACACTTCGTAGATGTCGGCGGACTGGTGGTAGCCACAAGCCATGAGAGATAGCGATGAGCGACGTTCATTCTGATACAGGCGAACAACATCACTCCACCCTGGTGCAAGTGCAGGATTTAAAGAAGTATTTCCCAATACAGCGCGGCTTTTTACGCAATGTGGTTGGCTACCTCAAGGCCGTTGACGGCGTGAATTTCTCTATTTATGAGGGTGAAACGTTGGGATTGGTCGGCGAGTCAGGTTGCGGGAAAACGACCACAGGGCGGCTGCTCCTCCGGGCAATTGATCCAACATCCGGCCAGATCCTCTTCCACAGAGATGGGGACATGGTCGATATTGCCAAGATCCCCCGCCGCGAGATGAAGGCCTTTCGCCGAGAGATGCAGATTATTTTCCAGGATCCGTTTTCATCGCTAAACCCTCGCATGACGGTGATGGACATCGTCAGTGAGCCCCTCGTGATCCACGGTGTGGCTAGGGGTCAGCAGCTCAAAGACCAGGTCTGCGAACTGTTGGAAGCCGTCGGGTTGAAGCCCCAGCACATGAACCGCTATCCTTATGCATTCAGTGGCGGGCAGCGCCAACGTATCGGCATTGCGCGGGCTCTGGCCCTCCAACCCCGGTTGATCATCGCCGATGAGCCGGTATCGGCCCTCGACGTCTCAGTTCAGGCTCAAGTGCTTAATCTGTTGGAGGAACTGCAGTCCGACTTCGGCCTCACGTACCTCTTCATCGCCCACGACCTATCAGTCGTCGAGCATATCAGCGACCGCGTGGCGGTGATGTACCTGGGAAAGGTGGTTGAGCTGGCAGCGGGCGGCGAACTCTATGCCTATCCCAAGCATCCTTACACGGAGGCGCTTCTCTCCGCCGTACCACGCTCTGACCCCGACAAGGCTAGCTCCCGGATCCTGCTGCCGGGGGACGTCTCCAGCTCAGCCAACCCGCCCTCCGGATGCAAGTTTCACCCCCGCTGTCGATATGAGCGCGAGAAATGCGCCCAGGAAATCCCGGAATGGCGGGCATACGGCTCCGAGCATTGGGCGGCCTGTCATTTTGCCGAGGAATTGAGCCTAAGTGGTATCGTGGCGAAGTGAAACAATTATGACAAGGGGGATTGGATAATATCGGCTTGAACAGAAACATACATCCGTTGCGGAAATTCAATAGATCCGGTGCGGGGAGTAATTGCTCAGATATTTGCGAGACCTTTATTTATGTAAAGGAAAGAGTATTATGACGTGGGAAGCATTCAAACAGGCTGCGCGTTTAGAAGAGCCAAAACAGGTACCGGTTGGCCTGATCGTTGACAGCCCTTGGCTGCCCGGCTATGCCGGGATCGACACACGGGATTACTATCTGTTGCCCGATCGTTGGTATGCGATCAACAAAGGGCTGCTGGAACGATTCCCGGATGCAGTCTGGGTGCCTGGTTTTTGGTTCGAGTATGGAATGGCAGCAGAGCCGTCCGGCTTTGGCGTCAAGCTGCATTTTTATGCTAACCGGCCCCCGGCGATTGAGCCGTTGGTGAGCGACCTCGCAGCCTGGGCCGAAGCGAGCCCGGCTGACCCGAACGAGCATGGGCTGATGCCGCTGGTGCTACGATCGTACGCGCTGATGGATGAACGTCTGCGTGCCGAGGGGCTTGGAATCCGCATGGTCTGTGCGCGCGGCCCGATGACTGTTGCTTCGTTTGTAATGGGCATTACATCGCTTATGATGGGCATTGCACAGAACCCGAAGGCGGTGACACGCATCCTGGACACCATGACATCGACCATCATTCACTGGCTGCACGCGCAGCTCGATACCCTGCACCAACCGGAAGGCATCATGCTGCTGGATGACCTGGTCGGTATGGTATCGAAGAAAGACTACGAGAATCTGGTCCACCCGCACCTGCGCCGGATATTTGACGAGTTCGATGGTCTGGTTCGTGTCTTTCACAACGATACACCCTGCCCACACCTGTTGCCTAGCCTGGTCGATGCGAATTTCGATGTGTTCAACTTCAGCCACAAGATCGATATTGGCGAGGCGAAAGCTGTCATGGGGCATCGCGTCGCGCTAATGGGCAATGTGCCGCCGGTCGAGGTCGGTATGCGCGGCTCTACAGAGGATGTTTCACAGTCGGCCCAGACCTGTCTTGATAAAGCTGCGCCGGGTGGGGGGTTGATCCTGTCCTTCGGTGGTGGCGTATCACCAGAAACGCCGGCAGAAAATATTGATGCGCTGCTCGCAGCAGCGCGGGAATGGGGGAAACATAGCCGTTCGTGATGGGTGATGGGCTGTGTAATAAGCGTAACCAGCGATTTCCTAATGTCATCAGCCTTTGAGCAGAATTCTCCATTACTCCCAGATGAATTGATTATGCAGACCGCCGCACGGTGGAAGATGATCGATAAGCCTGTGCTGGCCGAAAAATCTCATCCGTTTGTAATCATAGCGAAATCTATCGAAATCTGCTAGTTCCAGTGCTTGTTAAGTGTCGGTGAAGACCTGTACTGGCCGAAAATGTACATCCGTTCTAAATAATTGGCTATGCAGGGTGGAAAAACATGTAGGGTGGAAAAACCTCGTCCGCATGGATCAAGCAGCGATCCGGAAGTAATCATTGATTATTCCTCCGAGTACTTCTCGCCGCGCGACAGATCCTTCCCTATTTGATCTCTCTTTGGGTATCGGAGTCTGCTGGTCAATCCCTTGATGTGGCCGGGAAGCATTATAGAATCCGACATATTCCTTCAGCACGTTGTAGAGATGTTGATCGTTTAGTATGAGGATGTGATCCAGGCATTCCTGTCGGATAGAACGTATCCAGCGTTCAGCATAGCCATTGGCCTGCGGGGTACGAAAAGGTGTGCGGACTATCTTCATTCCGACGGAACGAAACACGTTGTCGAATGATCGTGTGAACTTTGTGTCTCGGTCGTGGATGAGAAATCGAAAGGTTCGCTTCATTTCCTCCAGCTTCCAGATGAGCTGGCGCGCTTGCTGGCTTGTCCAGAACCCATTGGGATTCGTTGTGATTCCAGCGAAATGCACTCGCCGCGTACCTTGTAGGGTGGAAAAACCTGTAGGGGGGAAAAACTATATCCGTACATAATTTTATGAAATTTCACTAGAACGGAGGTACATTTTCGTCCATCAAAGTGGGAAAATTCCATCTGGATGATGTTTTTCTATCCAATAAGGTCATTTTTATAGAACGGATGCACATTTTCGGCCAGCACAATGGGAAAACCTTGTCCGGATGATGTTTTTCCCCCTGCGCGGTAAATTTATTAGAACGGATGTACATTTTCGGCCAGCACAGGTCTTCAAATCAGTCACGAATGGATCTACCAATACATTCTCACCGATAAACGGGCCGGAGGAGAGCTCCATCGCCATCTGCGCTGTCAAAAAAGGCGTAGGAAGCGCTACGGAAGCTACGACAGGC
>Ga0315534_1002107_pt1 | contig 13635 bp, 13 predicted proteins | sample SalMarSW160240MG_FD_203094 | JGI IMG/M metagenome (GOLD analysis project Ga0315534, IMG submission 203094) | Salt marsh sediment microbial communities from the Plum Island Ecosystem LTER, Massachusetts, United States - Salt Marsh Sediment SW1602-40 ... | reverse complement strand
TCCAGATGAGTCCGAACGCCGTGCGGGTGCTGCGCGCGCTCAATCTCGAATCCTACATCCGCCGTGTTGCCTTCCAGCCGCGCTACTGGCGCAACCGGACCTGGGACACCGGCGACATGCAGAACGAGTTGCCGCTCGGCAGCGAGGCCGAGCAGCGGCACGGCGCGCCCTATCTGCTTGGCCACCGCGGTGACCTGCACGCGGCGCTGCTGTCGCGCGTTCCGTCAGCGGTGATTGCACTCGACAGGCGCCTCACCGACCTGACCCGGAACGGTGCGGGCGTGTCGCTGAAATTCGCCGACGGCAGTTCCGCCAGCGCCGACATCCTGATCGCCACCGACGGCCTGCACTCGCGCGCGCGAGAGATCCTGTTCGGCCCGGAGCAGCCGCGCTTCACCGGCAACGTTGCCTACCGCACGGTCTTTTCCGCGTCGCGCCTGAACGGCCTCGTGCTCGACGACAACTGCAAATGGTGGGGGCCGGATCGCCACATCGTGATCTATTACGTCAACCCGCGCAGGGACGAACTCTATTTCGTCACCAGCGTGCCGGACCCGGAGTGGAAACTGGATTCGTGGTCGGCGATGGGCGATCTCGGCGAACTGCGCGCCGCCTTCACCGGTTTTCACCCCGACGTGACGCGCGTGCTGGAGGCCTGCCCTGCCGTGCACAAATGGGCGATCGCCGACCGCGATCCGATGCCGCGCTGGAGCGAGGGTCGCGTCGTGCTGATGGGCGATGCCGCGCATCCGATGACGCCGACCATGGCGCAGGGCGCGGCGCAGGCGATGGAAGACGCCATGGTCATGTCGCGCTGCCTGGCGCGCTTCAGCTTCGAGGACGTTGGCAGCGCCTTCCGCACCTTCGAGGCGCACCGGCGCGCCCGCACGGCACAGATCCAGCTCACCTCCCACCGCAACGTGTGGATGCGGCAGCGCACCGACGGCGGCTGGCTCTACGATTACGACGCAGGCACCGCGCCGCTCGACGAGGCGGCGCCGGACGCGGCGGAGTAGCTAGCGGGCGGCGGGCGCGAACAGGCGCCACAGCACGACCGCAAGTGCCGCCGCCACGATGCCGGCCGCCAGCAGGCCGACGGCGCCGGCTTCCGGCCCGAATTGCCGGTAGACGAAACCCGCCGCCAGCGCGCCCACCGTCGCGACGATGACATCCCCGAGGATGCCGAGAAGGCCGCCCTGTACGTAGATGCCGGCGAGCCAGCCCACGGTGTTGCCGACGCACAGCATGAGGATGATGCTGAAGAGATCCATGCCCTGGCATCCGGCCTTCCGGTACCGGACATTATATACCGGCTTCTAGATTCCCATTGCCTTTTCGAAATCACGGCGCACCTGCGCCGGCTGGCCGTAGTGGTGGCGGAAGCCGGCGAGCCGCTCCTTCAGCAGCGGATGCCTGTCGTAGTCGGCCAGCGGCACCCCGTCGACATTGTACTTGCGCATGACGTCGGGCAGCGGGACGCAACCCGCCTTCGCCGGATCGCGGATGATGCCGGACGGGTCCTCACCCCTGGCCACCCTGTCCATGTCGGCGAAGAAGCGCTTGCGCATCTCGACGATGCCGAGGTCGCTGGAGCGAAGATTTTCTTTTGTGCGGTCGGCGATGCGGCCCTGCCCGACCCAGCCGATGATGTCCTGGTTGATGACGTGGCTGTCGATCCAGCGGCCGTGCTCGTCGCGCACCGGGCTCACCCAGGTCGGCACCTCGCCCTGCACATAGGGCTCGCGGCCTTTCGGCACGCGCATGAAGAACCATGAAATGCTCAGCGTGTTCTCGTCGTCGACCGGCACGCGCCATTCGAAATGCATGCCGAGATAAAAGCCGTTCGGCCACAGTGCGACGCGGCCCACCGACCAGTTGGGATCGGCCTCGCTGCCGCCCTCGCGGATACGGCGGTAGACGAAGCCGTGCTCGAATTCGTCATAGGCGATCTTCAGATGGCGTGCGGCGCGCTTGTCCTGCCCGCGCAGTTGCGCGCTCCAGTTCTCGTGCATCCATTCGAAATGCACCGGGTCGATGGAGTTCTCCTGGCACTGGAACCAGTTGCAGGGAACGTCGGCGAGCACGATCTCGCGGAAGCCGTTCTCGAAGGTGAACGGCTCCCACACCGGCAGTTCGGGTGCAGGCTGCGGCCCCATATAGACCCAGAGCAGGCCGGCGCACTCGCGCACCGGATAGGCGGTGATGGCGCAGCCGTCGCGGCTTTTCGGATTGGGATTGGCGACGTCCTCGTAGGGCTGCTCGATGCAGGCGCCGGCCGCGTCGAACTTCCAGCCGTGATAGAAGCAGCGGATGCCGGTGTCCTCGACCGTGCCGTAAGTCAGGTCGGCGCCGCGGTGCGAGCAGTTGCGCCCGACCAGGCCGAAGCGGCCGCCCCGGTCCTTGTAGAGCACGAGATCCTCGCCGAGCAGGCGCACCGGCTTGATCGGCTTCTCCGGCGTGAACTCGCTGGCGCCGGCGACCGGCATCCAGTAGCGCCGCAGCAGGTCGCCCATCGGCGTGCCCGGCCCGACGCGGGTGAGCATCTCGTTGCGGGCGGCGGTGAGCATCTCCGGCAATGCTCCGAGCTTGTTGCAGTCCCCTCCGCGCCCCCGCGCTACGCGCTTTTGGCCTGCCGCTCGCGCAGATGCGGGAATTTCTCCGACAGCAGCGATCCCTCGTAATAGGTCGTCTTGAACGAGGGATGGGCGCGGATGTTGTCGAACCACGTCTTCACCCGCGGCAGGTCCTGCCAGTCCGGCATGCCGAGATCGTCCATGCGCACCAGCGCCGGCATTACCGCCACGTCGGCGAGCGTGATGTCCTTGCCGAGCAGCCATGGTCCGCCGCTCGCCTCGATCTCCGCCTCCATACGCTCCCAGGCGCGGCGCAGGCGGGCGAGTGCTGAGTCCATCTCGGCCTTGGGGAAGCCGGTCTGCCCCATGGTCATCATGAATTCCTTGCGCAACGGCTTCGATTCCGCCATGGCGACGAAGTCCTCGCGACTCATCTTCTGGAAGTTGGGCAGGAAGGCGAGGTTGAAGGTCGGCACGCGCACGGCGGCGGCCGGCATCTCGTCGATGAAATGCATCAGCGCACGCATGTGTGCACGCTTCACCGGATCCTCCGGGGTGAAGCTTTCTTCCGGCTCGACCTCGTCGAGGTATTCGGTGATGACGGTCGAATCGATGACGATCTGGCCGTCGTGGTCGAGGGTCGGCACCACGCCGTTGGGATTGAGCTTGAGATAGTCGGGCTTGAGTTGATCGCCGGCCAGCAGGTTGAGGCGAACCTCCTCGTAAGGCAGCTGCTTGGTGTTGAGCACGAAGCGGACGCGCTGGCTGCAGGTCGACTGCGGCGCATTGTAGAGCTTGTAGGTCATGGCTGGTCAGTCCTCCCGGGCGCGTGCCGCGCCATTTCCGATCGTTGACGAATGATGCGTTATCGTGGCTGGCAAAATCCACCGCAAATTTACAGGTAATTTACTTGTGATCGGCGTTTCGCCTCGCTTCACTGCCGCCACGTGCACAGCCACCTTCGCCTCCCAAGGACACGACTGGTGGCGAATTTTCCCACTCGGTGCACGACGGGCCGCGCGAGCGGCCCTTTTTTTTCGCGGACGGAAAGTCATTACCGCACGCGGCCGGATCGACCGGCCGCGGTCAGCTCTCCAGTCCGGTCGGCACGTTCTTGTTTTCCGACGCGAGTTTCATTCCGGCACCGATGGCCATGGTTTCCATCAGCGCGGCAAAATCCTTCTGCAGATACTCCTCCGGATTCTTCTGCAGCGTGGCTGCGCCGAAATGGCCCTGCAGCACCTCGCGGGTCGCCGCCGTCACCGGCATCGGCACGTCCATCTCGCGGGCGAGTTCGAGACCAAGGTCGAGGTCCTTGCGCAGCAGCTCCGGCGTGAAGGTGGTGGTCCAGTCGAGGTTGACCAGCGCCGGCGACTTGTAGGCGGTGAACATCGAGCCCATCACGCTGTTGTTGAGGAATGCCAGGAACTCGTGGCGCGGCACGCCCATCTTGTTGGTGAGCAGCGTGATCTCGATCAGGTTCTCGATCACCACGCCGAGCATGACGTTGTGCGCGATCTTGCAGACGCGGGCGAGCTCGCCCTCGCCGGCATACGACACGCCGCGCGGTGCGATCGCCTCCACCAGCGGCATCACCGTCTTGCAGGCCGCCTCCGGGCCGGAAATGATGGCGGACAGCTTGCCGGACTTGATCACCTTGGCGTTGCCGGACACCGGCGCGGCGATGTAGTCGCAGCCCTTCTCCTTCAGCCGCTTGCGGATATCGGCGGATTCCTCGACCGAAATGGTGGAGCAGTCGACCAGGATGCCGGGCAGCTTGCCGCCGGCGGATGCGAGACCGCTGGCACCCAGCGATACCTCCGCCAGATCCTTGCCGGTGGACACGATGGAGAAGACCACGTCGCAGGACGCAAGATCGGCGATCCGGTCGACGATCTTGCCGCCGGATTTGGCGAGCGGCTCGGCCTTGGCCCTGGTCCGGTTCCACACCGAGACATCGTAGCCGGCCTTGAGCAGACGCTCCGCCATCGGCAGTCCCATCCGTCCGGCACCAATCCAGCCGACCTTCAGCGTATTCTTCGACATCGCGAAACACTCCCGTTGCACACGGCGCCCTTCGGGCGATCGGGGCGGCTTTACCGGTTCTGGCGCTGCCACGCCAGCATCATTCGCCGTTGGTTCGCGGGGCAGGCACGTGGCCGATGCATGGGGCTGATGCACTTTGCCGCGAGTGCTTGTGGGACACCGCACAGGCGAACTATCCTTGCGACCAGGCCGGGAACCCGGCCGCCGGCACAAGGCCCGATAAAGAGGCTGCGCCGATTACCAGGAGGAAAGCCCTGCCGGCACCATGCAGGATGCCGTCACCATAGCCGCGACGCCCAATGCGGGCCGTGGCGCAGAGCGGCTGCGCGCGATCTGGCGCAATGCGTTTCCGTTCATCGTGCTGGGCGTGGCCTGGGAGATCGCCGCCTGGAGCGGCATCTTTCATCACCGGCTGTTTCCTCCGCTGGAGGAAATCGCGCAGACATTCGTGCGGCTCACCCTCGACGGCATCCTGCCGCATCACGCGTTCGACACCCTCTTGCGCCTGATCGCCGCCTTCACGCTGGCAGCTGTCGCCGGCGTGACGATCGGCGTGCTGATGGGCCGCTCGCGGCGCATGGAGGATCTGCTGCTGCCGCTGGTCAGCATCCTCGCGCCCATTCCGGGTCTCGCCTATGCGCCGCTGTTCCTGCTCTGGTTCGGGCTCGGCAACGTGTCGGCACTGCTGCTGGTCGCGGTGGTCTCGAGCTTTCCGGTGATCTTCAATTCGTGGACCGGGGTAAAGGCCGTGAAGGAAATCTGGCTGCGCTCGGCGCAGTCGATGGGTGCGGACGACCAGCGCCTGTTCCGTCATGTCATCCTGCCCGGCGCCCTGCCCTACATGCTGACCGGCCTCCGACTCGGACTGGCGCAGGCCTGGCGCATTCTGGTGGCGGTCGAAATGCTGGCCTCGGTGACCTGGGGCCTCGGCTGGCTGACCTTCGGTGCGCGGGAATTTCTCAACACCGACGTCATGCTCGCCGGCATCGCGACGATCGGCATGATCGGTCTCGCACTGGAGAAACTCGTCTTCGAAAAGATCGAGAACTACACCGTGGTGCGCTGGGGGATGGTCGCCGAATGAGCACGATCACCGCCGAAACCGGTATTGCCGCCAAGCCCGCGCCGGGCGTGTGGCGCGTGCGGCTGCGCAGCTGGCGACGCGCGGCGACGTCGATCCTGCTGGCGGCGGCCGTCTACGAGGCGCTGGCGCGCGCGGGGATTTTCGCGCCCGCGCTGCTGCCGACCATCCCGACCATCCTGAAGAAGCTCTATGCCATGCTGGCCGATGGCACCATGGTCTGGCACGCGTCGTACACGCTCTACCGCGTGCTGTTCGGCTTCGGCCTCGCCATGGTGGTCGGCATCCCGCTCGGCATCCTGATGGCGCGATTCAAGCGGGTGGAGGACTTCTTCCTGCCGCTGGTCAGCGCGCTGATGCCGATCCCCTCCTTCTCGCTGTTGCCGCTGTTCCTGCTCTGGTTCGGCATCGGCAACATGACGACGATCCTCATCGTCTTCTATGCCTCGACCTTCCCGATCCTGTTCAACACCTGGTCGGGCGTGCGCTCGGTCAACCCGCTGTGGCTGCGCGCCGCCGGTGCGATGGGCGCCGACGAGCACAAGCTGTTCTGGAAGGTGATCATCCCCGGTGCGTCGCCCTTCATCATCACCGGCATGCGGCAGGGCTTCCTGCGCTCGTGGATCGCGGTGATCGGGGCCGAGATGATCGCCGCCTCGGCCTGGGGGCTGGGCTGGGTGATTTTCGATGCCAAGGAATTCCTGTCGACCGACGTCATGCTCGCGTCGATCATCGTGATCGGCTTCATCGGCTTCGTGTTCGAGCGGCTGGTGTTCGGCGTGCTCGAGCGCAAAACCGTACAGCGCTGGGGCATGGTGCGCGCCGCCAAGGGTTAGGAAACCAGCAATGCCGCAGATCGAAGTCAAAGACGTCTCGATTACCTACGAGACGCCGTCGGGACCGGTACAGGGCGTGAAGAACGCGAGCTTCACCATGGAACCGTCGGAGTTTCTCTGCCTGGTGGGCCCGAGCGGCTGCGGCAAGTCGACCCTGCTCAACATCATCGCCGGGTTCCTGACGCCGACCGCCGGCGAGATCCTGATCGGCGGCAATCCGATCAGCGGATACGGCCTGGACCGGGGAGTCGTCTTCCAGGATTTCGCACAGCTGTTTCCCTGGCGAACCGCGCTCGGCAACGTCACCTTCGGTCTGGAGATGAAGGGCGTGCCCAGGCACGAGCGCGAGGAGATCGCCATGGAGCAGCTGCGCCTGGTCAAGCTCGAGCGCTTCGCCAGTTCCTATCCGCATCATCTGTCCGGCGGCATGCAGCAGCGCGTCGCCATCGCCCGCGCACTCGCCTACAACCCGGCGGTGCTGCTGATGGACGAGCCCTTTGCCGCGCTCGACGCGCTGACCCGCGACGACATGCAGCGGCTGCTGGCGGACGTGTGGCGGGAAACGCGCAAGACCATCATCTACGTGACCCACAACGTGGCGGAAGCGGTCTATCTCGCCGACCGGGTGGTGGTGATGACGCCGCATCCGGGCACGGTGAAGAAAGAGGTCCCGATCACATTGCGGCGGCCGCGCGATCCGCTCAGCCACGAGTTCCTCGATTACCAGAAGCAGCTTCTGCAAGATCTCGGCGAGGGCGTCAGCAAGGCGGCCTGAGCAAGACCACCGGACCAGGAGCCGGTCCATAACGACCACACGGAGGAAGAGCCATGAAGATCCTACACGCGGGAATGAGCCGCCGGGAGATGTTGGCGGTGACCGGTGCAAGCGTTCTCGGAGCGAGTTTCGGCGGCTTCAATGCGGCGCTGGCGGCGACCACGATCCGCCAAGGTTACCAGACGAACATGTGGGGCATGCCGACCTACTATCTGGTGAAGTCGGGCCTGCTGGAAAAGCACGGCATCGACATCAAGGAGTTCCCTGTGCCGTCCGGCAACCTCACCATGCAGCAGATGGTGGCGCGCCAGGTCGATCTCGGCACCTATGCCGGTCCGTCCTTCATCATCGGCCATTCCAAGGGCGGGCTGCTCGGCATCTCGGTGATCGAGAACGTCGGCAAGACGGCGCGCGTGATGGCGCACAAGGACCTCGGCATTACCGACGTCAAGCAACTCAAGGGCAAGAAGATCGCCAACCAGACCGGCTCGTCCACCGGCAACATCTTCGTCAACCAGATCATGCCCAAGGCCGGGCTGGAAAAGGGCGACTACCAGGAAATCCGCACCAACGTGAACGACATGGTGGCGGCACTGGCGGCGAAGACCGTCGATGCCATGGTGTGCGTTGAGCCCTACAACTCGATCGCCGAGGCCGACGGGCTGGCAGTCACGCTGGTCGACTTCTACAGCTTCGACAAGCTGCCGGTGTTCATGGCGGCGACGCCGGAATTCGTCGACGCGAACGGCGACGCCATCGTCAATTACCTGAAGGCCTGGCTCGAGGTGGCCAAGGACTTCAAGGACCGGCCGGATCACGTGGCCGACGTGGTCTACAAGTTCTACGGCACCAAGGGCTACAAGATGTCGCGCGACACCTTCAACAAGGCGTTCGGGCGCGTCGAGGTGGCGCCAGGCTGGCCGGAGGGGCTCGAGGACTACATGACCATGCACGCCAAGGTGCTGATCGATGCCAAGCGCATCACCGCGGTGCCCGACTGGTCGAAGGCGCTGCGTCCGGAGTTCATGAAAAAGGCGATGGCCTGACCCGGATGACGGCGTAGTCCGTTTCGTCTAAGAACCCGGGGCCGGCGCCCTCAGCGCCGGCCCTTTCACGAGACAAGGCAAACAGGCAACAGAGCCATCCGGAGACGCGAATGTCGGCCGCCAACAATCCGCTCGCCCAAGGCGAGCCCGTGACCTGGAATTTCAAGCTGCTCGCGCAGAACGATCTCGGCGGCTTCGGCGGCATGGGCGAAGGCATGGCGGTGCAGATCGCGAGGGACGGACGCCGCATTATCTGGCTGGCGCACGAAAGCGCGCCGAAGAACTTCACCGCCGTCGACGTCTCAGATCCGCGCAATCCGAAGGTCGTGGTGCAGACCGACCTGCCGAAGCCCTACATGCGTTCGAATTCGCTGGAGGTCACCGGCGATCTCATGGCTGTCGCCTACCAGACGCAGCAGGTGAACCAGCAGCCGGCCGGCCTTGAGCTGTTCGACATTTCGAACCCCGAAAACCCGAAATCGGTCTCGTTCCTCGATTGCTCGGGCCCGCATTCGCGCGGTGTCCACCAGCTCTGGTTCTGTGACGGCGAGTTCGTGCACATGGCGTCGGGCAGCCCCGACTTCGTGCCCAGCCATCCGCTCGATGACCAGTTCTACCGCTGCATCGATGTGCGCAACCCGTCGAAACCGGTGGAGGTCGGCCGCTGGTGGAAGCCGGGCACGTCGGCGACAGACAACGTCACGCCGCCGCCGCGCCTTCCGCTCGACAAGGGCTATCGTGCGCACAACACCAACGTCTATCCGCAGCGGCCCGACCGGCTCTACCTCTGCTATCTCGATGGCGGCATGTTCATCATGGACATCAAGGACAAGTCGAGCCCGAAAGTCATCACCAACTGGACCAACGCGCCGCCCTATACCGGCTTCATGCACACCGCGGTGCCATTGTTCGAACGCGACCTGCTGCTGGTCACCGACGAGTCGACCGAAAACAACGCCAGGGACTGGCCGAAGCTGATCTGGATCCTTGACCTGCGCGACGAGACCCACCCGGTCTCCATCGCCACCTGCCCGATGCCGCCGGTCGACGCGTTCAAGGACCGCGGCGGCCGCTTCGGCGCCCACAATATCCACGAGAACGCCGCGGTGCCGACCGCCTGGCAGTCCGACCAGATCGTCATCGGCACCTTCTTCAACGGCGGCCTGCGCGCCTACGACATCTCCAATCCCTACCAGCCGAAGGAAGTGGCGACCTTCATACCGCCGCCGCCCAGCGGCACGCCGGTCGGCGCGGTGCAGCTCAACGACGTTTTCGTCGACGAGCGCGAGGTCGTCTACACCGTCGACCGCCACACCGGCGGGCTCTACGTGCTGGAGATGGATTTCTGAATATTGACCGTCGTGCCCGGCACTCGGGTCCGGCCTTCGGCCGGCCCGAGCACAAGCCTTGTGCCGGGCATCCACGACTTTAGAGTCAGGGCAGACAGGACGTGGATGGCCGGGACAAGCCCGGCCATGACGAACCGGTGATGAACGAACTGTTCCCCTCTCCCGCCGCCGGGCGCTTCGGGCGCCGGCAGAAACGCGCGCGCGGCGCGCGCGTGCCGGTAACGGTGGTGACCGGCTTCCTCGGCGCCGGCAAGACGACGCTGCTCAAGCGCTTCCTGGCAACGGCGGAAGGACAGGGCACCGCCGTGGTGATCAACGAGTTTGGCGCCGCCGGCATCGACGACGTGCTGGTGCGCGAAAGCGCCGACGAGACAGTGCTGCTCGGCAACGGCTGCCTCTGCTGCATCGCGCGCAGCGACCTGCAAGTGGCGCTGCGCCGGCTTGTCATCGAGCGCGAGCGAGGCGAAACGCCCGACTTCAGGCGCGTGGTGATCGAAACATCAGGCCTCGCTGATCCAAGCCCGATCCTGCAGACCTTCGCCACCGACCGCGCGCTCGGTGATGCCTTCCATGTCGAGGTGGTGGTGACGGTGGTCGATGCCGAGACCGGGGCGGACACGCTGTCGTGGTCGCCGGAAGCGCGCAAGCAGGCGATCCTCGCCGACCGGCTCGTCATTACCAAGACCGACATCGCCGGCGAAGGCGCGGCCGAAGCGCTGGCTGCACAGCTCCGCGCGCTCAACCCGGGCGCAGAGATCCTGCAGGCGGTCAACGGCGTGCTCGACCCGAGCCGGCTGGTCGAGCCGGCGAATGACCAACGCAATGCCTTCGTGGCGGAGACCGCACATTCGGACGGCATTTCGAGCTTCGTGCTGAGCGAAGAAAAGCCGATGCCGTGGCAGGTGTTCGCGCGCAGCATGGCGACACTGATGACCATGCGCGGCACTGACCTGCTGCGGGTGAAGGGATTTCTCAATGTCGAAGGCTGCAAGGGACCGGTGGTGGTGCAGTTCGTTCAGCACCTTGCGCACCCGCCAGTCGAGCTCGACGCCTGGCCGGACGACACCCGCATGAGCCGCGTGGTGTTCATCACGCGCAATATCGCGGAGAAGCAGGTGCGCGATCTTTTCGCGGCCGTGCGGGGACTTACCTGACCGGTGCGAGCCGCGTGATGCCTTTCCGCGCGGCCTCGATCACCGGCGGCACGGCGTCGTCATTGTTGGGCGCCATGATGTGGCATCCCGCCACGTGGGGGATCTCGGACAGTTCCTGCACGAGATCAACGCAGATACGGCGGCCTTCCTCCGCCGGATCACGCGCCGCTTCAAGACGCGCAATCGTGGCATCGGGGATGATGGTGCCGAACAGCTTGCTTTTCATCCAGCGCGCCGATTTCGCAGAGCGCAGCGGCGCAATGCCGATCAGCATGTAGATCTTGTCGGTCAGGCCGTGTTCGGCCAGCCGCGCCATGTAGCGGCGTACCACGCCGGCATCCATGCAGAACTGGGTCTGCACGAATTGCGCGCCGGCAGCGACCTTGGCTTCCAGGCCAGACGGTTCCCAGTCGGGCGGCGGATCAATCGGCATGTCGGCACCGCCGAGAAAGAAATCGGCACGACCGCCGATTTTCCGGCCGGGCGGCAGCTCGCCCTGGTCACGAAGCGCGCGGGCAGTCCCGAGAAGCTGTCGTGGATCGAGATCGAAGACCGCTCTGGCATCGGGCTGATCGCCGGCCGACGGATCGTCGCCACGCAGCATCAACAGATTGCGCACGCCGCTGGCAGCGGCGGCCAGCATGTCGCTCTGCAGGGCAATGCGATTGCGGTCACGGCAGGTGAACTGGAGGATCGGCTCGATGTCTTCCTGCACGAGCATCGCAGCCGCGCTGACGGCGGCGAGATGCGGCCGCGCGCCGGCGCCGTCGGTGACGTTGACCGCGTCGGCCAGTCCCCTGAGCGGCCGCGCCTTGGCCAGCAGGTCGTTGCGGTCGGCGGAAACCGGCGGCGTCACCTCGGCGGTGATGACGAAATGGCCGGCACGCAGCCTGTCCTGGAAGCTTCTGGTCACCGGAACCACGTCGCAAAATCCGGTGGACCTTGCAAGCTAATCAATGAGACATTGGATGTGCGGCGTGGCTGCCGCACAAACGCACGGGATCGGTTTCCGATGGCGAAATCGCTGGACGAAGCGCTTTCATGTATCGGCGACGGCTGCGAGCTGATCGTTCCGCGCGAAGTGTCCGGTGTGCCCATGGCGGCGACACGGGCCCTGATCCGCCGCGGCGTCAAGAAACTGCATCTGGTGGCGCTGCCCACCTCGAGCCTGCAGGCCGACCTGCTGATCGGCGCCGGCTGCGTGGCGACGCTGGAGACCAGCGCCGTGAGCCTCGGCGAGTTCGGACCGGCGCCGCGGTTTGGCGACGCGATCCGCAGCGGCGCGATCACCATGAAGGACGCGACCTGTCCCGCCCTGCACGCCGGCCTGCAGGCGGCGGAAAAGGGCGTGCCCTTCATGCCGCTGCGCGGACTGATCGGCTCGGACGTGCTGAAATACCGCGACGACTGGAAGGTGATCGACAGTCCCTTCGCCGATGACGACCCCATCGTGCTGCTGCCGGCGATCAGGCCGGATGTCGCGCTGATGCACGCGCCGATGGCCGACCGCTTCGGCAACGTGTGGATCGGACGGCAGCGCGAGCTGGCGATGATGGCGCACGCGGCGGAAAAGACCGTCGTCACAGTCGAGAAGATGCACGACGGCGACCTGCTCGACAATCCTGTTCTCGCTGCCGGCACATTGCCGGGATTTTATGTGGAGGCGATCGCGATTGCCGAGCGCGGCGCCTGGCCGCTGCCGCTGCCGGACTATTACGGTGCCGATGCGGAACACCTTGCGCTGTACGCGAAGATGGCGGCGACGGCAGAGGGTTTCGCGGAATACATGGACAAGTACGTGTATGAACGCCGCGCCGCGTGACTTTCGCGACGAGGAACTGCTCGCCGATGTGATCGCGCGGCTGATCGGTGATGTGCGGCACGTGGCGGTCGGCAACGCATCGCCCATACCGGCTACCGCCGCGCTGCTCGCACGCGAGCGCAACGGCAACGGTCGGCCCTACGTGTCACTGCTGCAAAGCCGCAAGCACAATTTCTTCACTGACGGTGCGCGCGAACTGTTCGACTGTGCCGGCCAGGGACGCATCGACGTGTTCTTCCTGTCCGGCGGGCAGATCGACGGTGAGGGCAACGTCAATCTGGTATCGGTCGGCGACTACGAACAGCCGACGGTGCGCTTTCCCGGCTCGTTCGGCTCGGCCTATCTCTATTACGTCGTGCCCAGGGTCATCCTGTTCCGCACCGAGCATTCGCGCCGCACGCTGGTGCCGAAGGTGGATTTCGTCAGCGCCGCCGGCAGCAGCGAAGGCAACGTGTATCGCCCGGGCGGCCCGGTCGCGCTGGTCACCAATCGCTGCCTGTTCTCCTTCGCGGACGGTCATTTCACGCTGGCCAGCGTGCACCCCGGCCACACCGTGGAGGAAGTAATCGAGAACACGGGATTCGACTTCGAGCGGCCGGCCACCGTGCCGGAGACGCCGGCGCCGACAGCCGAGACGCTTCGCCTCATGCGCGAGGTCGTGGCGCCGCAGCTCGCCGAGGTCTACCCGCAATTTGCCGCGCAGGTCTTCGGCGTGGGCGAAGCCGCTTTCGCGCGGTGAAAGCAGCAGGTCTTCCGGCGCAAATGCGTCTAAGCTAGTCTGCCGCCCGCAAAACAAGGCAAGAGGAAACATCCGGTGAAAACAGTTGAAGCGGCGGTAATCGGTGTCGGTTGGGTCGGCGGCACGCGGGCGGACACGCTTGCGCGCACGGCGCTGGTGGACAAATTGCACCTGTGCGAGATCAGGCCGGACCGGCTGGCGGAAGTCAAGAAGC
>Ga0315534_1002105_pt1 | contig 13638 bp, 16 predicted proteins | sample SalMarSW160240MG_FD_203094 | JGI IMG/M metagenome (GOLD analysis project Ga0315534, IMG submission 203094) | Salt marsh sediment microbial communities from the Plum Island Ecosystem LTER, Massachusetts, United States - Salt Marsh Sediment SW1602-40 ... | reverse complement strand
ATGCCGTCAGCCGATCCCCAGTCGATTCCGGAATAACTATTCAGATCGTCATAAGCCCCAACGGGTAGCGAGCTGCCGGACAGCCAGTTTATCACGATGCCGTCTGACCTCAGGTACATATCGCCGGTATCCCAGCCGCCGGACTGATTTGCATCCAACCAGAAAGCCACGTTGATACAGTTTCCAAATTCACCCTCGGTAGCGCCGAAAGTGGCATCACCGGCGGCCTGCTCGGGTTCAGACCAGGTATTTTCATAATTGGTGATTGACCCGATTTCTACTTTAAGGGTGCCGCTGATGCCGCCGAGGTTCGTGACCGTCCAGTCGGCGGCGTTACCGCTATCACCGGGCTGCAACTGGGTGCCGATATCTATGGACTCTGTGCACGGGTCGGCAGCCCCTACCTTCAGGTCCAGGGTTCCGGCGGTAATAGTATTATTCTGGCTTGTTTCCGTGTCGTTGAAGAAAGCCCACGTACCACCCCCGACTATCCCGATAATCAGCAGGGCAGCTAATGTTATCCCGGTGATTTTTTTCATTTCCTTACCCTGGCTATATAATGAGTGTTATTTATGAACACTCTACTCATCACCCAAAATCAAAAGCACAGGTAAACCCCCTGTTTTTTCAACAGTTGTTTCCACAATGCCCGGGCCACCCCATTTTTCGAGGCTGGTTCTAAATATTAATGTAGTTATCCCGCTACGCAGGCAGGTTAATCATATCAAGGCTGATACGGGAATAAATCAAAGGTATCCCCGATTTAATATGGGTGAGGACTCCCACGTGGATAAGGTGTTCTCTGAGTGATGGAAAAACAATAAGAATTTACCGGTTGTTTGGAGAGAGAAACCCTGTGATTTATCCGGCTTCCGCACTCAATTGATTATCGAATCCCTGGCGGCACTCTTTCTTATCCAGACCGGGGACCCAGTTGGCGCAGCAGTCGGGTTTAACCGGGTGAATTTCACAGGACGCGATATTCCCGTCATATCTGAGAAAGACACAGGCGCCGCCGGATTGCCGTACGGGAAAGTATCCGTGATAGTCCGGCCCGTCTCCAGCGTATAACCTGGCCCAGTCATCGGGTGTTATCCCCAGGTGAGAGGTGATACGGCGTATTTCCGCGGGGCTAACGAAGGCCGGATGCTGGGTGCAGCAATTTCCGCAGCGTAAACATTCCATATAAATCCCCCGGCTTTTGGGGTAATCTGTGGCGAGAAGCTTATTTCACGACGTTGCTGATTTGCTTGAACTTGTCACCGCTGGCTTCTTTCAACAGCTCGAAAAGAGCCGTCTCCATGGTGGTAGGGCTGATTCCGGCGTAACCCATTTTATATAGCGATACTTTTTTATTCTCCGGGTCGCGGGAAGAAACGCAGTCGGTCACAACCTGTACTTCATAGCCTGCCTGGTATAAAGAAACGGTCGTCTGATAGACGCAGATGTGGGCTTCGATACCGCAAATCAATACCTGTTTCCGACCGGTCGCATCCAGCGAATCCCGGAACGCCGGGGCGTCACAGCAGTTGAAGCAGGTCTTCTCTATCGGCGTAATACCGGGCAGTAACCCGGCTATTTCCGGCAGAGTCGGACCCAGTCCTTGGGGATATTGCTCGGTTAAGATTACCGGGATTTCCAGGACAATGGCACCCTGAATCAGCTTAATCACCTGCTTTAGTAATTTCTCCTTGTCATGCATCGCCGGAAAAAGCCTTTCCTGGAAGTCGATAGCTACCAGGACGGTGTTTTCCGGTGATAGTAGAACGGGACTGCTCACGGATATTTACCTCAAAAGCGTATTGATTGATAAAGTCTTACTTATCCAGTATAGACGCAGCTTGAATTTTAGTCAAAACAGCGCTTACAGGCGTAACATGATGAAATATGTGAAAAGAATAGATACAATGCATTCAACAAATATCGGCTAGGTTATACGGGGCGCAGCGTACCGGCAAAGACCTGCCAGGCCAGGGCTGATTTAGCTATCAGGCTGAGCAGGATATATACCCTCTCGCGATGTATTATTGCGGCAGTCCCATAGTGTAAAGGAAAATCTGCATTCCGTCAAGTGAATATTTATAGTTTACTAATATTTACTAAAGGTACTATTGCAAATAAGGAAGTTTCGGTATATAATACGCCCAGTGGTTGTCAGTCTAGGTTATCATATACAATTTAATTACTTTATCCCGACCCAATTACGGATGACCTTAGCTCTAACCAACTAATTTAGAAAGGAGGTCATCCGTTGAGTTTCGAGGACAAGTCACTCACATGCGCCGATTGCGGGAGTGAGTTTACCTTTACCGCCGAGGAACAGGAGTTCTTTCAGTCGAAGGGGTATACCAATGAACCCAAGCGATGTCTAGCTTGCCGTCAGTCCCGTAAAGCCGAGCGGTATGGTTCCGCTGGTGGTTACCGACCCCGTCAGATGTTCCCTGCGGTATGCGCCGAATGCGGCAAGGATACCGAGGTACCCTTTGAACCCCGCGAAGGCAGGCCGGTTTATTGCAGCGACTGCTTTTCAAAAATGAGAACAAACCGGTAATTCCCAGTGACTTAATAGTTACAAAAACTGGCTGGAGAGATATTATCCCGTTTAACAACGAGAAGATTCTCTCTAGCCTTTTTATTGGGGTGTTCTTACATTAACCCGTATAGAGATACAGGGGATTGTCATCTGTGATTATTCTCTGCCGGGCGGCCAGGGCATTTCTGATATAGAGCGGCAGAGAAAACATCCCATGGTGAGTTAGCCCGTCGTAAAAACGCAGCGACGGCAATGAGCGCTGTGTGATGCGGCTATCAATATCCTCAATGCTGAGCTTCCCGGGGTCGTATTGGCGGGAAGCTATACAAAAACCCCAGGGTCCGCCGAAGCACGGCATGTCTACAATATTTACGGTTACTATTTGAAAAACGCCGTTAAGCGTATTATTTACAGCGGATAAATTTAGTAATTCGTTTAAAGATGCCGAACCGGCCTGGACGGCTATCAGTCCGTCATCGGTCAGCCGGTCATACGCTATCTTATAAAATTCACGGGTATATAGTCGGTAAGCTGGACCCTCTTCTATCGGATCCGGCAGGTCAATAATGATAATATCGAACCTGTCTTCTGTCTTTTCCAGGTACTCCCGGGCATCCACGTGATATAATTCGGTTCGCGGGTCTTCAAAAGCCCCGCCGCTAAAACCGGGTAAATACTGCCGGCACAGGGCGATAACTTCTTCATCGATATCCACCATCACCGCTCTTTTTACGGTGTTGTGGGATAATACTTCCCGGAGCGTGGCGCCTTCGCCGCCACCGGCGATGAATACGGAAACCGGATTGGGATGGGTTATCATGGCTGGATGTACCAGCGCCTCGTGATAGATAAACTCGTCCGTCTCGCTGGACTGTATTTTCCCATCGAGAACCAGGCACAGGCCAAAACCGCCGGTTCGGACTATCCGGAAGGACTGGTATTTAGTCTGCCCGGCATACAGTACCTCTTCCAGTCGGTGCAGCTGTACAAAATATTCGTTTATACTATCTTTGAGCCAATTATCAGGGTCAATATCCATAATTCGGCCGTGTTCTAGGCGGCCACTAAAATCCCCCTCTGGATTTCCTGTAAAGAATGGTTTTTAGATTCGAGCTTCTCAACCATTACCTCGGCGGCCTTCTCGGGCTGCACATCGGTGCCGCAGGTAAAGATATCGACGGCGGCATACCCGTATTCCGGCCAGGTATGTATGGAGAGATGCGACTCGGCAATGACAACCACCCCACTCACTCCCTGAGGACTGAAGCGGTGGAACGATTCGCCGAGCACCTCGGCGCCGCAGTCTACGGCCGCGGTTACCATGGCATCCCGGATGAAGTCCAGGTCGTTCAGAGCTTCGCAGTTGCAATCCTGGAGTTCCACCAGTAAATGTCTTCCTAATGCATTCAATCACCTGCCCCCCTTGTTTAGATTTGGCTATTCCTGCTACCCGAATACGCCGGGATAGTAAATATCATTTTATTATAATAATTTTGAGTTTATCAATCAGGCTGTTAAAAGAAAAAATCCCAGAGCAAGATGACCACCCCAGGACTCCCCTTTGGTTTTTTGCTTCCTAGCTGTCAGGGGATGTAGTAAACCGTGGAAATTGTATGGTTTAAACTGTTAATTTCACACCTTTGCTCTTTTTGATGTCAGGCAAATACTTTCAGGTCGACGTTTTGCTTTATCATTTCCACGAGTACGGTGAGCTTCTTCTCCTGGTGGAACCTGGCTTTAGCCAGACTTTCTTCGATGATATCGATAATGTCGACGGTGGCGCATTCGGTAGTGATTACCGGAATTCCGTTAATCTCGGCTTTTTGCAGGACATTATACACCGGCTCCGCGCCGTTACCGCTGAGAACCAGACACCGGGTGGAAGTCTCCAGGGCGGCCAGCTGCATGTCTGGCCGGTCCTGGCGGATGACGGCGGCCTTGTTGGTCTTTCTTCCGAAGTAGTCAAGGCCGGAATCTACCACCATGGCCCCCAGCATGTAGTTTTCCACCAGTTCGTCTGATTTATCGGTATTGTTTAATATCTTTCCGCATATGCTTTCGGCCAGTTCACCCACGGTTATCGCCAGCAGGCTCCGGTTTTCCGGTATCAAACCCAGGACGGCTATCCCCGCCGCTTCAAACTCGATTTTGGTTTTTTCCGCGGTTTTCTCCAGCTGGCTTGGCGGGATTTTATTAATGATTACACCCGCCAGACTATCGCCGAATCCCAGGTAGCCGTCTATATAGCCGGATGCTTGGCCGGTATAAGCCTCGACGGCGATTACTTTAGCCTTCATCTCTTTCACGGCGCCGTAAGCGGCCTGGCTGGAGCTGTCCGCGGCCTTCGGTCCGATCATCCCTTCTACCAGGACGACATCTCTACCCTGTATGATATCCGGGGCGTTGACAACGTCGGCTATTCCCAGTACCGACCTGATGAAGGCAACATCGGTATCGTTCTCACCCGAGGTCAGTGGTTTGAGATAGCCTACCTTCTTACCCTCTCCCGACAGGTATTTACCCAGGCCGGCACAGATGGCGGTTTTTCCTGCGGCTGCTTCTGCGGAGACCAAATAGATTACGCCCAAGTTTCACCCCCGGGTTATATTTCTCTGCGTCTGAATAACCAATCCATTATAATCTTTTAAAGCAGATTCGTAAAGGGGTATAATGTGGTGGATTACAGTATCAAGACGTGCGGGGGTATTCCTGGTTGAAAGATAAGATTATATCGGTATGCAAACGGGAACATTTCTGGCTGGTTATGCTGGTGATCGTCACGCTCGGTATGCATTTCGGCATCATTGCCAGTACACACGATTATATCCTTGATGAAGCCCACTATGTTGCGGATGCCAACAAGATTATCCAGGAACACGAGACGGCACGCCTGGAACATCCTCCTTTGGCCAAGCTCTTTATCGTCACCGGGATACATATATTCGGGGATAATCCCTGGGGATGGCGGATATTCTCGGTTATCTTCGGTACGGCCACCATTATCATGTTTTATTTCCTCTGCCGCCGACTGGAGATGTCCTGGCTGGCCGCCAATCTGGCAACCACCCTGCTGGCTTTTGAAAACATGACGTTTGTTCATGCCAGCATCGCCATGATAGATGTTTATTTCCTTACCTTCATGATGGCTTCATTTTTACTGTACATGTACCGGAGATACGTCACCTCCGGGATAGCGGTGGGTCTGAGCGCCCTGGCCAAGCTGAATGGCGCCATGGCTTTGCCCGTTATCGGGGTACACTGGCTGTTCAGTAAGCAGAAACGCTACTGGTGGGTTATCCTCGTGCCCCTGTTAGCCGTGCTGGCCTTTTATTTTCTGATGATTCCATTTGACCTATCAATTGTACAGGACACTTCTAAAATAGAAGCCTCGAACTATCGATTGAATCCTTACTTAGAATGGCCAGCTTACCGGATAGACTACATGCTGGACCGCACCGGCAGCCTGACCTTCGAATCGGTTGAACATACTTCCGCAAGCCGCCCCTGGGAATGGCTGTTAACCTATAAGCCCATGGCGTTCCACTTCAAACCTAATTATATCGGTGGTATCAGCCCTTCTGTCTGGGCGCTGATAATGCCCGCTTTCGTTTACATGGTTATTCTGGCTGTGAGAAGAAACGAGGCGGCGCTTTTCGGGTCGGCCTGGTTTTTCGGGACCTTTATGCTCTGGATACCGGCTACTTTTATCACCGACCGCGTCAGCTACCCGTTCTACTTCTATCCCACCATCGGCTCTCTCTGTATAGGACTGGGTATATTCCTGGCATGGTTGCTCGGTATTTTCCGGAGCCGGCCGTCCGGCAAGCTCAAGTGGACGGTGCTGGTGATTGTTATTCTATACCTGATGGCACATGCGGCATCATTTATCATCATGTCGCCGCTTTTCCCCATAGACCTGGGTATATTTTATTAAGTTAGCGCACCCGCTAGATATATTTTTCTTCCCGATTTATAATTATATAGTATAGTAATGCATTCTGGTGGGGGGAGTCAGGTCATGCAGGAAGCCGTGCTCTATGAAAAGCTGCCGGACTCAAGGGTAAGGTGCAATACCTGCCAGTGGCGCTGCCGGATTAATCCGGGCAAGTTTGGTGTCTGCGGCATGTACCAGAACCGAGAGGGAACGCTGTACAACCTGAACTACGGCCGGGTATCGTCCGTGGCCGCCGACCCGATTGAAAAGAAACCCCTTTTTCATTTTCATCCCGGCACGCTTTGTTTCTCGCTGGGAACGCTGGGCTGTAATTTCCACTGTCGTCACTGCCAGAACTGGCAGATATCCACCGCCGACAGCGAAGCGCTGGTAGACAGCTGCCGCGAACTGTCCCCCCGCGATTCTATCGACCTGGCTGAAAAGAGCCGCTGCCGGGGGATAGCCTGGACTTATAACGAACCGGTAATCTGGCTGGAGCATAGTCTAGACTCGGCCCGGCTGGCCAAAGAAAGGGGATTGTACACCGTTTACGTGACCAACGGCTACGCCACCCCCGAGGCGCTGGATGCCATCGGGCCTTATCTCGATGCCTGGCGGGTTGACATAAAAGGATTTTCCGATGAATTCTATAAATCGCTGACCGGCGTGCCCCGCTGGCGGGAGATTCTCGACGTAACAAAACGGGCGCAGGAAAAGTGGGATATGCATGTTGAGGTGGTCACCAATATTATCCCCACGATGAACGATGACGATGCCCAGCTCAGGGGCATCGCCGACTGGATAAAGAATGAAATAGGTGAACTAACGCCCTGGCATGTCACCCGGTTTCACCCGCAGTACCGGATGAATCATTTACCCCCCACCCCGCTGGCAACCATCGAGCGCGCCTGCCAGATAGGCAAAGATGCCGGACTCAAGTTTATCTATGCCGGCAATGTTCCGGGTCATTCCAGCGAGACCACCGTATGTTATAACTGCGGTAAAACGATTATAGAAAGATACGGGTATCAGACTCGCATTCTAGGACTCGACGGCTCCCGTTGCCGGTATTGTCGGGCGGAGCTGAATTTTGTAGTATCTGGCTCGAAGGAGGTGGAAGATGATTAGAAATCCGGTGGTTGCCGGGCAATTTTATCCGGGTGGAGCGGACCATCTGCGGGAAATGATTGCCGAGTATACGGATGTGCACGCGGAAAAAGAGGACGTAGTGGGACTGCTGGTCCCCCACGCGGGTTATATCTATTCCGGGAGGGTGGTCGGCGCCACCATCTCCCGCATCAGGTTTAAGGATACCTTTATCATCATCGGGCCCAGCCATACCGGACTGGGCCGGCCTTACAGCGTTATGACCGAAGGTACCTGGCGGACGCCGTTGGGTGACGTGGAAATAGATACCGAACTGGCGGAGAAAATCGTTGAGATATCGGCATACGCCGAGTCGGACGCCAACGCCCAGCAGGGCGAACACGCCGTGGAAGTCCAGCTGCCTTTCCTCCAGTACTTTCAATCTGATTTCAAGATAGTGCCCGTCATTCTGGCGTACTCTAAGGCCGAAAACTATAAAGAGGTGGGTAAATCCATCGCCAGGGCAATCAGGGAGATGAAACGTGAGGCGGTAATTATCGCCAGCGGCGACATGACCCATTATGAGCCGCAGGATGTCGCCAAAGAAAAGGACAACCTGGCGATAGAGGCCATGCTTGCGCTCGACGAGGACGAGTTAACCGAGCGCTATAAAAAATACGATATCACCATGTGCGCCCACGGTCCGGTGGTCTGTATGATGGCGGCGGCCAAAGAACTCGGCGTGACCGGGGCGGAACTGGTGAAATACGAGACCAGCGGCGATACTACCGGCGACTACACGGCGGTGGTCGGCTATGCCGGAGTGATTTTTAAGGCAACCATGCACCCGCTGGTAGCCTTGGCTAAAGAGACCGTGGAGAAGTACGCCCGGAAAGGTAAAAAGCCTTCACCCCCCGCATATTTAACCCCGGAAATGCGGGAGCAGGCCGGTGTATTTGTCTCTATTCATAAGCACGGCGACCTGCGCGGCTGTATCGGCACGTTCGAGCCGCAGCAGAAGAACATCGCCGAGGAAATCATCACCAACGCCGTCAGCGCCTCCACCCGCGACCCCCGTTTCCCCGCGATAAAGGAAAGCGAACTGGACGACCTCGATTACAGCGTGGACGTGCTGACAACGCCCGAGCCGGTGGATGATGTCAGCCAGCTGGACCCCAAGAAGTACGGCGTTATCGTGGAAGCGGGCTGGCGGCGGGGTCTTTTATTGCCCGACCTGGAAGGGGTGGACAGCGCCGAATACCAGATAGACATCTGCCGCCAGAAGGGCGGCATAGACCCCCACGAACCGGTCAAGCTATATAGATTTGAAGTGAAGAGGTATAAATAGGGAGAGTGAGGAAGTGAAGAGATATGTACATTTATACACTCACCGCCAGTAAGGGGAGTTTGAGGGGCGAAGCCCCTCTTCCTTAACTTCCCCCTCTCCTGCAGAACGCCTTGTCAGGAAAGCGGGACACAGGGGGTGAGGTATCAATAAATCCTCATCCCTAAAATAGCTATAAAGTAATCTAGTATTAGTGGATATTTCGTAGTAAACTTAAGAACACGGTAACTCTGGATAAAAAGGAATTAGTAAATGGCGGATGAAAACGGACAGGAACCCAGCTTTAAAGAACTAATTAAAAGTGATGAGGAATGTGAAAACTGCGAGGTACAGGTTACCAACTGCTGCCAGAGCTGCGGCATGCCGATGAATAATCCCGCCGATTACGGCGGCGGCAACGAAGAAAACAACTACTGCGTCCACTGCACTCATCCGGACGGTACCCTCAAGACGTATGATGAAATATTTGAAGGATTGGTCTTCATGTATATCAAAACCCGCAATATGGCAAGAGCTGATGCCGAACCCGCCGCCCGGGACTACATGGCGATGATGCCGGCCTGGGCCGGGGAATAGACGGGGAGGCTTACGATGAGCATGGACATGTTTGAAGAACAGGAAGAAGAGCAAGCTGACCCGCAGCAGTTGCAGCAGGCGCCGCTGGCTACCCGCCTGCGTCCCAACAGCATGAACGGCTTCGTCGGGCAGGAGCATATCCTGGGCAAGGGTCGCGTCCTCCGGAAGCTGATTGAATCCGACCGCGTACCTTCCATGATATTCTGGGGTCCCCCGGGATGCGGCAAGACAACGCTGGCTTTTATTATAGCCAACAGCACCGGGGCGCACTTCGACCCCGTCAGCGCCGTCAGCGCCAGTGTGGCCGACCTGCGGCGTATCATCGTCCAGGCCCGGGAAAGGCGTAAGGTACAGATGCGGCGGACCATCCTCTTTATCGATGAAATCCACCGCTTCAACAAGACCCAGCAGGATGCCGTGCTGCCCTTCGTCGAGGACGGTACCGTTATTCTCATCGGCGCCACCACGGAGAACCCGTCCTTCGAGGTTACCTCACCGCTCCTCTCCCGCACGCGCGTACTGCCGCTGAAACCGCTCTCCGAGGAAGAGATACAGATACTAATCCTCCGGGCGCTCCGCGATAAATTCGAGGGCATCGGTGAGTTCAATGCCGTCCTCGAGCCGGATGCGCTGAACCACCTTATCACCGCCTCCAATCACGATGCCCGGGTGGCGTTAAACACGGTTGAGACCGCCGCCCTGAGTACACCGCCGGACGCGGAAGGCAAGCGCCTGATAACGCTCTCGACAATTGAAGATGTCTTTCAGCAACGGGCCGTGATTTATGACCAGAAAGGAGATTCCCACTACGACCACATTTCGGCCCTGCATAAATCGATGCGCGGGTCCGACCCGGATGCCTCGATATACTGGCTGGCCAAGATGCTGGAAGCGGGTGAAGACCCTCTTTATATCGCCCGGCGGCTGATTCGTTTCGCCTCGGAAGATGTCGGCATGGCCGACCCTCAGGCGCTGGTAATTGCCATGGCCGCTCAGCAAGCCGTCCATTTCGTCGGTATGCCTGAAGGCAACCTGGCCCTGACCCAGGCTGTAGTCTATCTGGCCACCGCCCCTAAGAGTAATTCTCTCTACGAGGCCTATAACAAGGTGCAGGATGAGATTCGTAAAGGCACCAGCGAATCGGTTCCCCTGCACCTGCGTAATCCGGTAACACCGCTGATGAAAGAAATGGGATATGGCGAAGACTACAAATACGCTCACGACTATCCGGAGCATTTCGTTGAGCAGCAAAACCTACCTGAAGCCTTAAAGGGAAAACGCTTTTATACCCCCGGCCAGCAGGGATACGAAAAACAGGTAGACGAACGTTTAAAGAACTGGTGGAAGACGGCAGAAAAACCACCGGTTAAAAGAAAACCCGACGATTCTTTTGATAATATAGATACTTAAATATTTTTCTCCCCGCATGACTGCAATTTCCTTGACACTAAATCTAAATTTTTACTAAACTTATTTAGGTTCTGATGCTGCTTTTTACGGTCTATCTTATGAAGAAAATACAGACCGACCCGGTATATCTTTCGCCGGAAGAGGAGAACCGTCATGGTTAGATTGCCTTTTATCCCCAAGGAAATGAAATTCTTCGACCTCTTTGAAGCCAGCGCCCAAAATATCGTCAAAGCATCTCAGGCCCTGAAAGAAATGATTGAATCCTGGCAGTTTATCGATAGCCGGGCGGCGGAAATTACCGAAATGGAGCATAGTGGCGATACCATAACTCACCAGATTATATCCTTACTGCACCGCACCTTTGTTACCCCGTTTGACCGCGAGGATATTGCTCAACTGGCTCATACCATGGATGATATTATTGATAATGTCCATGCTGCCGCTGATGCCATGTTTATATACAAGATACCCGAGCCCACCGAAAGAGCCAAGCAGCTGGCTGAAATCATTGTCCAGGGAGCGGATGAAGTGGAGAAAGCTGTAGCCGGACTTAAAAAAAGGTCGCAGTTGAAGATGGTCCAGGAGCGGTGCGTAGAGATTAACCGACTTGAGAATATGGCCGACCGTATCTACCGCGCCGGTATGGCGGAGCTTTTTGATTATACCGAAGACATCACCCTGATTATTAAATGGCGGGAAATTTACGGGCACATGGAAAGCGCTACAGACCGGTGCGAGGATGTGGCTGACGTCCTTGAAGGGGTAGCCCTCAAGCATGCCTGATGCAAATTTTGCCCTGTTAATAGTTATTATCATTCTGGCCGTAGGGTTTGGTATTGTCAATGGCTTCAACGATGCCGCCAACGCCATCGCCCCGGCTATCGGTGCTCGCTCTATCTCCCCGAGGAACGCTATAATAATAGCCGCCGTAGCTAACATGGCCGGTGCCTGTACCGGTACGGCGGTCGCCCATACTATTGGTTCCTGAGGCAATAACATATTTGACGGTTATTGCCGCATTAGCTTCTATCATAATATGGGGTACACTGGCGACATATATGGGCATGCCGATAAGCCTACATCACGGGTTCATTGCCGGGCTGGCTGCTGCCGGCATGGCTCTTTCGGGTGTAGACGCGGTTGTGTGGGGTGTCATGGCGCAAATTATGGCGGCGGTCATTATCGCTCCTCTTCTCGGATTCGCCGGTGGCTTTATGGTCATGATAGGCTTTTTCTGGATATTCCGGAGGACATCTCCGGACAAGATGAGGGTACTTTTTTCCAATGGACAGTTCCTCACCACGGCGTTCATGGCGTATAGCCACGGGAAAAATGATGGTCAGATGCCCATAGGTGTTATCGCTATGGCTCTGGTGATTTTTCATGGCGATGTCAGCCTGTGGGATAGACTATCAATACTATCTCCCGAAACCTGGTGGATAATTGTTGTCCCGGCCCTGTCTATCAGCATCGGGACTGCCATGGGAGGTCGACGGGTTATTAAGACAATGGGCATGAAAGTAACTACTCTCAGGCCTGTTCAAGGTTTTGCTACACAGGCATCCGCCGGTACGGTTATTGAAGTTGCCTCATCCCTGGGTATCCCGGTAAGCACCACCCACCTCATCAGTGCTTCTACCATGGGGGTGGGGGCTACCACGCGGTTTTCCGCAGTACGCTGGGGGATAGCGGGGAATATTGTCGCCGCCTGGATACTGACCTTCCCTATCTGCGGCATACTGGGATATTTCTTTTCATGGCTGCTGCACATGATTTAGCGACTACAGCGAAATCTCACGGGGTTTCACCCGGCATTTCTCAGCCCGGTAGATAGCTTTGATATCGGATACCGCCCGGTTTACTTCACCCTGCCGGTTTAGTACCATATAGTCAAAAATCGTTAATTTATCCAGTTCTTCTTCAGCGGTCTTGATCCGGAGTTCCAGGTCCTCCTCGGTTTCCGTGTGGCGCCGGCGGAGTCTTTTCACAAGTTCTTCCACTGATGCCGGAGCTAGAAATATGAATACAGCCTGGGGGATCAATTTCTTGATGGTCACCGCCCCCTGTACATCAACCTTGATAATTACGTCCTGCCCGCTGTCCAGGGCTTGCATAACAGGCTCTTTCGGAACGCCGTAGCCGTTGCCGTAGACTTCGGCGTGTTCCAGCAAATCATTACCGGCAATCATTTTCTGGAATTGTTGATCTGAGATAAAATGATAGTGCTCTCCGTCTATCTCATTTACGCGTATAGGCCGGGTGGTGACGGTGGTGATATGCAATGGAGGAAAGCCTGACTGTTTAAGCCTGGTTAAGATCGTATCCTTGCCGGACCCCGAAAGACCGGAGAGTACCAGGAGAAGGGGCTTTTCCGATGATTTGGAAAGAATCTGAGCCTCATCACTCATCTTCACTGTCGCTCTGCCCCGGTTTTACGGCAGCGACGGCGCGGCTGGTCTGTGCCCGGCTCATAATAGTTTCCGGAGAGAGTGCTGCCAGGATGATATGCCCGCTATCCGTGAAGATGACCGCCTTGGTTCTTCTACCGCTGGTCATATCTACCAGCTTGCCGTTGTTTCTACCTTCATGAATGGTGCGCTTGGTGGGGGCCGAATTCGGGGATGCAATAGCGATGACACGGCTCATCGCTAGTATATTATTAAATCCAATGTGTACCAATTCTACGGCCATATAATCACCTCGCAGCTGTTCTTAAGGTATATATCAGCGCACCGGGTTATCAACAAAACGCTC
>Ga0315534_1002104_pt1 | contig 13638 bp, 9 predicted proteins | sample SalMarSW160240MG_FD_203094 | JGI IMG/M metagenome (GOLD analysis project Ga0315534, IMG submission 203094) | Salt marsh sediment microbial communities from the Plum Island Ecosystem LTER, Massachusetts, United States - Salt Marsh Sediment SW1602-40 ... | reverse complement strand
CTGGGATCTCGCTAGCGGCCGCATTTTCTGGTCGCAGTCAATGTTCGCGATACTTGGCGTAGAGATGCGCGACGATCTCCTCGCCTTTGGCGACGTCAACAAGCTCGTGCATCCGCAGGACGCCGATTTCTATGCCTTGGCTGCGGAACTCGCCGATGGAAACACCCAGTCGATTGACCGGGCCTTCCGCATGCGCCACGCCCACGGAAACTGGGTGTGGCTTCGTCTGCGCTGCGAGCTCATCCGACAGCCGCACGAGGCCGGATTGCACCTGATCGGCATCGCGGTCGACATCACCGAGCAGAAGTCGCTGGTCGAAAAGACTGTGGCTGCGGACCTGCGGCTGCGCGATGCGATCGAGACCATTCCCGAGGCGTTCGTGCTATGGAACGCAGAGAACCGGCTGGTGCTGTGCAACTCCAATTTCCAGGAGCTGCACAACTTGTCCGATGAGGCCATCGCCGCCGGAACCTCATACGAGGCGGTGCTCGCGGCGGGACGACAGCACGTTGCGCGCACCATCGTGAACGAGCGCGGCTCGGCGATACTCGGGGCGCGCACCTTTGAAACGCAGCTCGACGACGGCCGCTGGCTGCAGATCAGCGAACGTCGCACCAAGGATGGCGGCTACGTCTCGGTCGGCACCGACATCACCGCCATCAAGCGTCACGAGGCGCAACTCGTCCAGGGCGAGCGCAGGCTGATGGCGACGATCGCCGACCTGCGCGCCTCGCAGCAGGCCTTGCGGGCGCAGGCGCGCGAGCTTGCCGAGCTCGCGGAAAAATACTCCGTGGAAAAGACCCGGGCCGAGGAAGCTAATCAGGCAAAATCGAAATTCCTCGCCAATATGAGCCACGAGCTGCGCACGCCGCTCAACGCCATCATCGGATTTTCCGAAATCATGGAGGCGCGGCTGTTCGGGCCGCTTGGCGTCGACCGCTACGACGAATACTGCCGCGACATCCGCGAGAGCGGTCAGTACCTCTTGGAAGTGATCAATGACATTCTCGACATGTCGCGCATCGAGGCGGGACGGATGCGGCTCGACCTCGAGGAGGTGGAGGTCGACCGCATTTTGGGCGAGGCAATCCGCGTGGTCGCTAAGCGCGCCCAGGACAAATCGCTCACCGTCACGTCGCGCATCGCGCCCGGCATCGTGGTCGCCGCAGACCGGCGCGCCTTGAAGCAGGTCGTGCTCAATCTGCTGTCGAATGCGGTCAAGTTCACCGGCGAAGGCGGCGAAGTACGGGTGCATGCGCGCAAATCCGGGCGCAGCCTGATCGTCGCCATCGCCGATACAGGGATTGGCATCCCGCGCGAGGCGCTGTCGAAATTGTGCCGGCCGTTCGAGCAGGTCGAGGACCATTTCACCAAGAGCCACCAGGGCTCTGGACTTGGCCTCGCCATATCGAAATCCCTGGTCGAGCTGCATCACGGCACCATGCGCATCCGCTCGACCTCGAATAGGGGAACCATCGTCATGCTGCGTATCCCCAACAGGGAACGTGCGCTTAAGCCGATCGACTACAAAAGGGGCTCGTCGGTGCGCCTTCACACGACGGAGGAGAGCGCCCTACGCCATTGACTTCGGGAAGCCCCCGATCTTCCTGTCGCCGCGCAGGAAGACGGCTTCACGGCGCGGCGCCGAGAATACGGATGAAGCTCTGGCGCACGCGCTCCTGCGTGTCGACGAGATGCGCTTCGAGTGTCGCCATGTCGGGCACGTCGGCGGCGCGGATGAGCAGGCCGAGGAGGCCTTGTCCGGCCGCGTCCGGGTCGAACGGTCCGGTGAGACATAGGCGCAGGATCTGCGTCAGGTCGTGATAGAGCCGCGCCGCAGGGCGCAGCACTTCCGCATCTTCTGTCTTTAGCACGCCGTGCCGCGCCGCCTTGTCCAGCGCGCGGATCGTCGACGTGTCAAGAATGGCGGGAGTTTCAGAAGCATAGGCAAGCTGCAGGTACTGGGCGATGAATTCGATGTCGATAAGGCCGCCGGCGGCATATTTCAGGTTCCAACGCTCCTGATCGCCCTTTTCGGTCGCGATCGCTGCGCGCATTTCGACCACGTCGCCGGCGATGGCCGCGGCATCGCGCGGTAGGCAGAGTATCTCATGGATTGCCTGCTCCACCTCCGCGGCGAACGCCGGCGATGCAGAGACGACGCGCGCGCGCGTCAGCGCCATATGCTCCCAAGTCCACGCCTCGGTGCGCTGGTATTCGCGGAACGATGCGAGCGACGTCGCGACGGGTCCGGAGCGGCCGGAGGGTCGCAGCCGCATATCGACGTCATAGAGACGGCCGTAATTGGTCTGGGTGGTGAGGGCGTTGATCAGCCGCTGGGTGAAACGGGCAAAGTATTGGCCGCCGTAGAGCGTGCGGGGGCCGTCGGACTCCGGGTGCGCGGCATCGAAGTCGTAAATGACGATGAGATCGAGATCGGAACTCGCCGTCATCTCCCGTCCGCCGAGCTTGCCCATGGCGATGATCGCGCTCTCGCCGCCGGGGATACGGCCGTAGCTTGCCGTGAAGGTCTTTTCCGTCGTCCGATGCAGCGCGCGAATGACCACGTCGGCAAGGCTTGCAAACGCTTCGCCAGCCTGTTCGGCCGACACCGTGCCGGAGAGGATGCGGGCCCCGATCAGGAACATGTGCTCCTGGCCGAACAGCCGCACGCGGTCGAGGAAGTCCTCGTCGGTGCGCGCTTGTTCGAGCGATCGCGCCAGTTCGTTCTGCAGTACCTCGGCGTTGGGCAGGGCGCCGAAAAAGGCGGGCTCGATCAGGGGATCCATGACTTGCGGATGTTGCGCGAGGATATCGGCCAGCCGTGGCGCGGTGCCGAGCAGATGGGCGACGAGTGCGGCGAGGTCGGGATTCTGATTGAGCAAGGCGAAAAGCGTTGCGCCGCCGTGCAAGCTATTGAGGAAGCGATCGAACGCGACGATCGCGGCGTCCGGATTCTCGACGCGGGCGAGGTGGTCGATCAGCACCGGCATGAGCTGGGCGAAATGACTGCGCGCGAACTGCCCTCTCAGGGAGCGCGGCGCGCCTGCAAGCCAGCGGCGAACCGTGTCGGAAGTCTCGACCGGCTGGCGAAATCCCATTGCGGCAAGCTTGTCGAGGGTCTCGCGCTCATTATGATCGGGTGGAAAGACAAGGCCGCGCTGATGCGCTGCTTGCGTCGGAGCGTCCTCGAACAGCCGCGCATAATGGCGTTGTACCGCATAGAGATGCACGAGCAACGCCTCTGCGAAGGCGTCGCGGCCCTCGAAGCCGGCGAAGCGCGCGAAACGGTCGAGGCTCTCCCGGTCGGGCGGCAGGGTATGCGTCTGCTCGTCCGCGACCATCTGCAGGCGATGCTCGACTTCGCGCAAAAAAAGATAAGCGGCCGTCAGCTCGGCCTTCGCCTCCATGTCGATCCATTGGCCTTCGGCGAGCCTTGCCAGCGTCGCCAGCGTCTCCTGCCCGCGCAGCAGCGGATTGCGGCCGCCGGCGATGAGCTGTTGCGTTTGCACGAAAAATTCGATCTCGCGGATGCCGCCGCGGCCGAGCTTGATGTTATGACCTTCCACCGCGATGTCGCCGTGCCCTTTATAGGCGTGGATTTGACGCTTCATCGCGTGGAGGTCGGCGAGCGTGGCGAAATCGAGGTACTTGCGCCAGATGAAGGGCGCGAGGTCCTTGAGGATGTCGTCGCCAAGCGCAAGATCGCCGGCGCAAGGGCGCGCCTTGATGAAGGCGGCCCGTTCCCAGTTCTGGCCGATGCTGCCGTAATAATCGAGCGCGGCGGGAACCGAGACGGCGACTTGTGTCGAGGCCGGATCGGGGCGCAGCCGCAGGTCGACACGAAAGACATAGCCATCCTCGGTGCGTTCCTGCAGGAGCTTGATGAGGCTGCGGGTCAGACGCACGAAGGTCGGCCCAGGCTCGATCTCCGGGGGGATCGGGGCGGCCGGATCGAAAAAAACGATGAGATCGATGTCGCTCGAATAATTGAGCTCGTGCGCGCCCATCTTGCCCATGGCCAAGACGACGTAACCCGACTGCTCATCAATGGCCTCCGCATCGCGTGGCAGGAACCGACCCTGGCGCGCGGCGGTGCCGAGCAGGTAGCGCACCACCGCTTGCACCGTCGTATCGGCGAGTTCGGTCAGCGCCTGGCTGACCTGCATGATCCCCCACACGCCGGTAAGGTCGGCAAGCGCGATGAGGAGTGCCGCCTCCGCCTTGAGCCGGCGCAGATGTCGCATGACGTCGGCATCGTCTGCGCTGACGCCAACCCTGTGGTCGACCTCGGCGAGACGCATGCGCAAGCGCTCGGCTGGATCGGAGGCAAGCAGAGCGATGAAGCGCGCAGGGTCACGCTGCACCAAGTCCCACAGGAAAGGCGATCCGGCGGCGATCGCCTCGATCAACGGCCCGACCGGCGCGTGATCGGCGATCATCCGCTCGATCGACCGCCCGGTGGCGCCGGCGCTGAGCGATTGCAACCAGTCGCCTACGGCGGCGCGCGCCGCGGCGGAATCGGCGACCAGCGGCACGCGCGCGATCCGCCGCGCCAAGGCTTGCTCGGCGACCCCGAGAAGGTCCGGTTCATCGATCTCCGCCACGTCAGCTCGCTCCGCGCGTCGCGTCCGCCCGCGGCAGGATCAGGAGGGCCTTCAGACCAGGCGCGTTGTCCTCTAACCGCAGTTCTCCTCCATGGAGCCGAGCGACCGCCGATGCAAGGCTCAAACCCAAACCGGAGCCGGGCTCCGTGCGACTCTGCTCCAGCCGCACGAAGCGTTCGACCGCGCGCTGGCGTTCGGCTGCGGGAATGCCGGGGCCGCGATCGCCCACGCTGAGTAAGATCTGATTTGGCTGAGCCTGCGCCGTAACGACGATTTCCGGGGCGACGCCGTTCACGCGATCCGCGGCCGCGCCCGTATACTTGATCGCATTGTCCAGTAGATTGGCGAGCGCTTGGCCGATCAGTTCGCGGTTGCCCGTGACCGGAGCCGGGGTCGCTGCGTCGACCCGAAGCGTGAGACCTTTCTCGTCGGCGACCGGCTCGTACAGCTCGCCCACGTCGCGCGCGATCTCGGCGGCGTCGAATGGAATCATGCCGGCGCGCAGTTCCCCCGATTCGGCGCGCGCGATCATCAAGAGCGCGTCGAAGATGTGGATCAGCCCGTCGGACTCCTCGATCGTCGCTTCGATCGCATCACGATAATCGCGATCGCTTTTGGCGGTGCGCAAGGCTGCCTCGCAGCGGTTGCGCAGCCGCGTCAGCGGCGTTCGGAGATCATGGGCGACATTGTCGGACACCTCCTTGAGCCCACGCATGAGCGACTCGATCCGTCCCAGCATCGCATTGAGATTGGCGGCGAGCCGGTCGAGTTCGTCGCCGGTGCCGGCGATCGGCAGGCGGCCGGAGAGATCTCCCGACATGATCGTATGCGCCTTGTCGCCCATCGCCTCGATTCGTCGGAGCACGCGGCGGCTTACGAAGAATCCGCCGGTGAGGCCGAGCACGATCACGATCGCCACCGACCAGCGTCCGGCAATGGCGACAATGCGAAAAAGCCGCTCACGCTCGTCCAGGTCGCGTCCGACCAACAGACGAAATCCGCCCGGCATTTGGACCACGTGCACGAGCGCCATATGGTCCGCCTGGTCCGTTTGCTCAATTCGGCGGTAGGCCGCCTCAACCCATCCAGTCCGGTCGATCACCCCCGGCTCAAGCGAGCCGACATTTCCCGCGAGTCCGTCCCCGTTGGCGGTGGTGACAAGATACAGGCTCGAACCAGGGTTGCCCGCGCGCGCATCGACGGCGATCATGAGCCCGCGCAGGCCGACGCGCTCGAAGATGTTGGTCAGGTCGACGATTTCGCTGTCGACGGTCCGCACGATCTGATCGTTGATCATCCGGCGGGTATTGAGCGCGAAATAGCCAAGCAGGAACGCCGCAAACAGCGCGAAGACGAGCAGATAGACAAGGGTGAGGCGAAACGCCGTGGTGCGGAGAAGCTTAGCGAGCGCCGTCACGGATCATGTATCCCGCTCCGCGCACCGTATGCAGGAGGGGGTGCGCAAAGCCCTTGTCGATCTTCGAGCGCAGCCGGGAAATGTGCACATCGATGACGTTGGTCTGCGGATCGAAGTGATAATCCCAGACATTCTCCAATAACATTGTGCGGGTGACGACCTGGCCGGCATGTTTCATCAGATATTCGAGCAGGCGGAACTCGCGCGGTTGGAGCACGATCTCCTCCTCGCCGCGGAGCACGCGGTGCGACAGCCGGTCGAGTTCGAGGTCGCCGACCCGGTACACGGTCTCCTCCCGGCCGCCATGGCGGCGCGCCAGCACCTCGACGCGAGCGATCAACTCGGCGAATGAATAGGGTTTGGGCAGGTAATCGTCCCCGCCCGCGCGCAAACCCTTGATGCGGTCGTCGACCGCGCCGAGCGCCGATAGGATCAGCGCCGGCGTCGACACGCCTTTGGCGCGCAACGCGCCGATTACCGAAAGCCCATCGAGCTTTGGCAGCAGCCGGTCTACCACCAGCACGTCATAGCGCTCGTGCGATGCGAGCGCGAGCCCTTCCTCGCCGTCGGCCGCATGGTCGGCGACATGCCCAGCCTCGCGAAAGGCCTTCACCAGGTAGTCGGCGGCGTCGCGGTCGTCCTCGATGATCAAGAGACGCATTGTGCGCGCAACCTTCGCATTGGGTTCGGCGAACACCCTGCCCCTCGCTTTCCATTACCGCAAGTCGCGGTGCTGCGTTGCCTATGCGCGGCGTCGAATATTCGCTTCTCGTAAATGCTCCTGCAATCCGGCGCTGCAAAAAAAGAGGCCGCGGTTAGCCGCCGCCTCTCGTTTCGTTGGTCCAACTGGGGCGATGCGACCCCCCGATTTTCCCGACCCGACTTGCGAGTGAGGGACGGGCGCAAGCGCCCGCCCCTCGCGAAGCTGCCGGGCGGGGGCGACGGTTGCCGACGGCAGCTTCGACTGGATCGGCCAAGCGGAACCGCGCTCGGATTATCCGAGTGGAACCGCGACGAACCGCACACCCTGGCCGGATTTCACCCGCATCAGTACTGTGTGTTTGCCGTCGGCGTGGGCGGTCGATATCGCCTTGCGCACGTCGCCGGGCGAGGAGACGGTGGCGCCGCCGACGTCGAGAATCACGTCCCCGGTCTTGAAGCGGTCGGCCGCCGAGCCGTTCGGGTCGATATCCGTCACGATCACGCCTTCATCACCGCCGCCGGCGACGCTCTTTGCCGGCGCGAGCGTAAGGCCAAGCTTCGGAACATCGGTACCCGAACCGGGGGACCCGCCGCCCGCGCTCGCAAGGCGTTGTTTCGGCAGCTCGCCAAGCGTGAGGGTAACGGTCTCCGGCTTGCCTTTACGGATCAGATCGAGCTTGACCGTGGTTCCGGGCGCCATCCGGCTAACCTGGCGAGCGAGCATGCGCGCGTCCTTGACATGCTCGCCGTTGACGGCGGTGATCACGTCGCCGGATTTGATGCCAGCTTTGTCAGCCGGACTTCCTGACTGCGGCTCGGCGACCAGCGCGCCGTCGTTCGACTTCAATCCGAGGCTGTCGGCGATGTCGGTGTTGATCTGTTGGATCTGAACGCCGATCCATCCGCGGGTCACCACGCCCTTGTCCTTGAGTTGGTCAACGACCGAGCGCACCGTCTCCGCCGGGATGGCGAAGGCGATTCCAACTGAACCGCCGGAAGGCGAAAAGATCGCGGTGTTCACGCCGATGACATTGCCGTCGACGTCGAAGGTCGGGCCGCCGGAATTGCCTTTGTTCACCGGGGCGTCGATCTGAATGAAGTCGTCATAGGGGCCGGCGCCGATGTCGCGCCCGCGCGCCGAAACGATGCCGGCGGTCACCGTGCCGCCGAGCCCGAACGGGTTGCCCACGGCAAGCACCCAGTCGCCAATGCGCGGCGAATGGTCTGCGAGCCGCACGAATGGGAAGTCGCTGCGGCCCTCGACCTTGATCAGGGCGAGGTCGGTGCGCGGATCGGTGCCGATTACCTTCGCCGTATAGGTCTTCCCGTCATCGGCCGTGCACTCCACCTGCTCGGCCTTGTCGACGACATGGTTATTCGTGACGGCGTATCCGTCAGCCGAGATGAAGAATCCCGACCCTTGGCCGGTCATAAAATTGCGGCGATGGCGTCGCGGCAGATTGGGCATCGCGCGGCCTTCGCCCTGGCCAAAGCGCCGGAAGAAGAATTCAAAGGGCGAACCCTGCCCGAACGGGTCGGCGTCCGTGTTGAAGGAGGAATTCTGCACACCCCGCTTGATGCGTACGGAGATGACCGCGGGCTTCACCTTCTCGACGACATCGGCAAAGCCGACCGGCCGCTGCACCGATTGGGCATAGGCGGGAGAGGTGATTGCAGGAAGCCTTGCGCCGTCGCCGATCCAAGGTTGGACGAACAAGGCGCCAGCGCCGAGCGCCCCGACGGTAGCGAGAAGAACGAGACGACGCGCCGAAACAGCTGTACGCGCCTTGGGAGCGGACGATTCGCTCTCAGTCATGACAAGCTCCATTCTATTCAAGCTGTGCCGGGCCAGCCCCAGCGCCCGAGCAAAGATGGGGGTCTGCGCCTTACCGCGTTCTGTCGGCGGAATTAAACCTTGGTAAGGTTCACGCCGACAGGACCCTGCGGTTGGTTCCTCAGCCCACACCCAAGACTAATATGCCCGGCCACCCGTGGACACACGCTAATTCAAATTATTTGCAATAAATGGGCTATATCGATCCTTCAATCGAACGCTTTGGGTCGACGGGGGACGGAGGGACCATGGAGAACGTGCAGTCTTCGAAGCAATTGGCGCCTATTGCCGCCGAGCCGGGGCTCGTCAATTCGGTCGTCTATCGTGCGGGCCGGAAGCTCGTCAACATTCCCGTGGAGGACGCCGGGGAGTGGGCCCGCCGTCCGGGGCATGTGGTCTGGATCGGCCTTTATGAACCAAAGCATGACCTACTCCTCCGCGTGCAGAAGCAATTTAATCTGCATCCGCTCGCCATTGAGGACGCCGAGTGCGCCCACCAGCATCCCAAAGTCGAGGAATACGGAGATACCTTGTTCGTCGTCGCCCGCACCGCCCAGATGGTCGATGGCCGCATCGGATTCGGCGAGACGCACTTATTCGTCGGGCGCGGTTATATCGTGAGCGTCCGTCACGGAGCCTCACGGTCCTATGTCTCGGTGCGCGAACGTTGCGAGGCCGCACCCGAAGCGTTGGGACATGGCGAGGACTATATTCTTTACGCTATTCTCGATTTCATCGTCGACAATTACGCGCCGGTGCTGGAGGCGGTCATCGACGAGGTCGAAGGCATCGAGGACCGCGTGCTGGTCAAGAGCCTCAGCTCAGACGACATCAACCGGCTCTATTTGTTGCGGCGCGATCTGTTGCGGCTGCGCAACGCGGCGGGGCCGCTGGTCGAGGTCTGCCGGAGGCTCGAGCACTCCAATGTGCTTCCCATCGATCCGGTCATGCGCCCGCATTTCCGCGACGTGACCGACCACATCCGCCGGGTCCAATCGGAAATCGACACATTGCGCGAGATGCTCGCCTTCGCCTTCGAAGCCGGCCTGATGGTCGGTCAAACGCAGCAGACCGTGATTGCGCGGATGCTCGCGGCCTGGGCCGCCATCCTCGCGGTGCCGACGGCGGTCGCCGGCATCTACGGCATGAATTTCAAGCACATGCCCGAGCTGGACTGGGAGTACGGCTATTACCTCATCATTTGCCTCATTGCGTTGGTATGCCTGGGGCTGTTCTGGTGGTTCCGCCGCTTGGAGTGGCTGTGACGTTGGCGATGGACGGCAGAGTCTTCGGGGGGCCGACCTTGCCCGCCGCCCAATGGATATGGAAGCAGTGGATGAGGAGTGGCGGCGCGGGGTCGCGCGCGTTATGACCGAAAGGGATGACGCGGCCGATTCGCATTCTCGGCATTGACCCGGGCCTCCGGCGCACCGGGTGGGGCGTCATCGATATTGACGGGACCCGCCTGACCTTTATCGCTTGCGGCTCGGTCGCGACCGACGAGCGCGCCGCCATCGGCGAGCGTCTTGTCGCCATTCATGAGGGACTCTGCGGCGTCATCGCAGATTATCGGCCGGTCGAATCAGCGGTCGAGGCGACGTTTGTGAACAAGGACGCCGTGGCGACCCTCAAACTCGGGCAGGCGCGCGGCGTGGCGTTGCTCGTTCCCGCCCAGGCGGGCTTGGTTGTGGCGGAATACGCACCGAATCTGGTGAAGAAGGCGATCGTCGGCGCCGGTCACTGCGAGAAGACGCAAATCCGCATGATGGTCGGCGTGCTGCTGCCGAAGGCCGATCCACCGAGCGAGGACGCCGCCGACGCGCTCGCGGTGGCGATCTGCCACGCGCATCATCGGCAGAGCCGAATCGTTCTTGCTGGAGTCGGTTGAAATGGGGCCAACACGATCGGTGCGCCAAACGCGCCTCTCTCCGCAAGCGGGAAGGTGGCCATGATCGGCAAGCTCAGGGGCGTGATCGACACTTACGGCGAGGATTGCGTCATCGTCGATGTCGGCGGCGTCGGCTATGTCGTGCATTGCTCCGCGCGCACGCTGCAGGCGCTGCCGTCCGCGGGCGAAGCGGTGACGCTGTCGATCGAAACGCATGTGCGCGAGGACCAGATCAGGCTGTTCGGTTTTCTGTCCGACATGGAACGGGAATGGTTTCGCCTGTTGCAGACCGTGCAGGGCGTCGGCACGCGTGTCGCCTTGTCGGTGCTCTCGACCTTGAAGCCCGGCGAAATCGCCTCCGCCGTCGCCACCCGCGACAAGGGGTTGATTGCGCGCGCGCCCGGCGTCGGGCCGAAGGTCGCCGAGCGCATCGTCACCGAGCTGAAAGACAAAGCGCCGGCCTTCACATCGATCGACCCCGCCGTCGTGCGCCTGGCGGGCGCGTTCGAGGAAAGGCGCGCACCGCAGCCGGTCGCGGACGCGGTGTCAGCGCTGGTCAATCTCGGCTATGGCGAGCCGCAGGCGCTCGCCGCCATCGCCGCCGCGACGCGTAGCGCCGGAGAGGCGGCAGACGTCGCCAAGCTGATCCGGCTCGGGCTGAAGGAACTCGCGAAATGAGCCGCAGCCTCGTCACCGCAGAACGCCGCGACGAAGATGTAGCGGAAGCGTCGCTGCGCCCGCAACGTCTCGTCGACTTTGTCGGACAGGGGCAAGCCCGCGCCAATCTTCGCGTCTTCATCGAGGCGGCGCGGGCGCGCAAGGAGGCGCTCGACCATGTGCTGTTCGTAGGTCCGCCAGGTCTTGGCAAGACGACGCTTGCGCAGATCGTCGCCCGCGAACTCGGCGTGAATTTTCGCGCCACCTCCGGTCCGGTAATCGCGAAAGCAGGCGATCTCGCCGCGCTCCTGACCAATCTCGAAGAGCGCGACGTGCTGTTCATCGACGAGATTCACCGGCTCAATCCGGCAGTCGAGGAAATCCTCTATCCGGCGATGGAGGATTTCCAGCTCGACCTCATCATCGGCGAAGGACCGGCGGCGCGGTCGGTGAAGATCGATCTGGTGCGGTTCACGCTGGTCGGCGCGACCACGCGCGCCGGCCTACTCACCAATCCGTTGCGCGACCGTTTCGGCATTCCGATCAGGCTCAATTTCTACAGCGAGGCCGAGCTTGAGGATATCGTCAATCGCGGCGCGCGCGTGCTGCGGATCGGGATGACTGCGGACGGCGCCAACGAGATCGCGCGCCGCGCTCGCGGCACGCCGCGCATCGCCGGCAGGCTGTTGCGGCGCGTGCGCGATTTCGCTCATGTAGCCGGAACGGATACGATCAATCGCGCAATCGCAGACCGCGCCCTGCTCGCGCTCGAAGTCGATGCGAATGGCCTCGACGGCATGGACCGGCGCTACCTTACAACGATCGCCGTGAACTATGGCGGCGGCCCGGTCGGGGTCGACACCATCGCGGCGGCGCTGTCTGAGCCGCGCGACGCCATCGAAGAGATCATCGAGCCCTTCCTCATCCAGCAGGGCTTCGTGCAGCGGACGCCGCGCGGCCGCCTGCTCACCGCATCTGCCTTCCGCCATCTCGGGCTTGCCGAGCCGCAGCGTGATCCCGGCCAGTTCGGCCTGTTCGGCCGCGAGGGGGAGTGAGCGTTTTTCCGTTCGGATTATTCGGTTTTTTCTGATCCGGGATTCCACGCACGCTTAGTTGTTTGGATTCGACAGGACAGCGTTGAACCGATCCCCTGGGAGGCACGACAAACCAGCGGAGCGCATAGGCTGCGCTGCGGGGAGAAGATCGCATGGACGGATCGAAAGCCTGGGGCGCAATGACGGTCCCCGGGGTTTGGAATTTCGATGACCGAAGCGCCGTCTACAATGCGATGGCGGTCGATAAGCTCGCCGTTTTGTGGTGCAGCCTGCAGCGCCTCGGCCTCAAGGACCAGACTGAGCAATCCTGGACGGCGACGCTCTACTTCGATCGCCTGCCGCACGATTCGCCGGACCGGGCGCTCGATCTTGCGTTGGCGGTGCTCGCCTCGGACGCCGAAAAGCGCGTGAAAATGCAGCTCGGCGACAAGTTCATGTCGACCCTGATCTACAACCATGCTGGCAGCGTCATCGATCGGATCGAGGCGGAGCAGGCGACCAATCCGCGGCTGCGCTGGCTGCTCGGCGCCGTCCATTGGTGGGCTCCGACCCGGGAGCTGAAGGTGCGTCTCGCGCGCGTCGCCGACGAAACGGCCTGGCGAGAAGATGAGTTGACGCGCGACACGCCAGCGGTCCGTATCGATTTCGGCGCGCTGTGCAAATCCGAACTCGCGCGCGTGTGGGTCGACCAACACGCCAAGCCCGACATGGATCGTGACGCGAATTGGTACGCGTTGATGGATTTCGAGCGCGGGCTGATCGAGCGCAATCCCGAGGCGGCGATCGATCTTGTCCTCGAAGTGTTACGGATCGAGACCGGCCCGCAACTGCTCTCGGTGCTCGCCGCCGGTTTGATCGAGGACGTGATCAGCCGGGATACGATCGACCGCATCGAGCGCGAAGCGGCTGCGAACGAGCGCTTTCGCGATCTTCTGGGCTGGGTTTGGTGCTTCGATCACGGCGCCGAGCTGAGGACGCGCATCGAAGCAGCCGCGAGGGGACGGCATTGGTGAGTGCGTAAGTGCGGCGCCAGATCGAATTCCGTTCCCTGATCGGCATACGCTCTGGTTTTTCTTTCGTGGTCGCATTTTCTGCGGCGAACCGGTTGCCTCTTCGCCGGGAAAATGCTCTGGCGTTTTTTGATCTTGGTCGTATTTCCGACGGCAAATTACGGCACATTGAATACTGCCTATTGCTCTGGGGGCGGTTTCTCTCATCCCGGCGAGAAACGGCATGATTGACTCGCGACTCGACGGCGAAATCCGCGACGGCCGGCATCACCTGCCGGTTCGCATTTATTACGAGGACACCGACTGCGCCGGTATCGTCTATCACGCGAGCTACATCCGCTTCATGGAACGCGGGCGCACCAATTATCTGCGTCTGCTCGGCGCCGAGCAGCGCGGCTTGGTGGAGGCGGCGGAGCGCGAGGCGCCGGGCTTCGGTTTTGTCGTGCGGGCGATGACGCTCGCCTTCCG
>Ga0315534_1002102_pt1 | contig 13645 bp, 14 predicted proteins | sample SalMarSW160240MG_FD_203094 | JGI IMG/M metagenome (GOLD analysis project Ga0315534, IMG submission 203094) | Salt marsh sediment microbial communities from the Plum Island Ecosystem LTER, Massachusetts, United States - Salt Marsh Sediment SW1602-40 ... | reverse complement strand
GGCCGGGTGATCCTGATCACTGGAAAGCTCGTCGTACTGACGAAGCATCTGCGCGACGCGCAGCGATTCGGTTTCGAGACCTTCGCCGCGCTCGCGGCCGAAGGAACCAAACAGATCGCGACCGCGGTCGCGACCATTCAACAGTTCCCGGAAGCGGCGCGCGCCTGACGGCGTTGCGTGACCCAGGAGGAGGGCATCGCCATGTTCACGACCCGCGACGGTACCCCTTGGGAGCCGTCCTATCTGACGGAAATCAGCGGCGAAAAGTGCATCGGCTGCGGCCGTTGCTACAAGGTCTGTGCGCGCGACGTCATGATCCTGATGGCGGTCAACGAAGACGACGAACTCGTTGCCTGTGACGAAGACGATGACGAGGAATTCGAGCGCAAGCTCATGGTGCTGACAAACCCTGGCAACTGCATCGGCTGCGGCGCTTGTGCGCGAGTATGTCCGAAGGACTGCCAGACCTTCACCGGTGCGAGCGCGCTCGCGGCCTGATCGATGACCTTTCAGTTCACCCCGCCTGCTTCGGTCTGCGTCGATCCGCAGTCGGTGGCTGCGAACTGCCACCGGGGCTGCGCCAGCGAGGACATCTATTTCGCGCTCACCGGGTGGCATCCCGGCGACGCCGCGGCCGACGATGATGGTGAGTTTGACATTCATGTGCTTGCCTCGCTGATCGCGATCGCCGCAGCGCAGGGCAGCGCCGTGCACACGCAGCTCGGATTGTCGATCGGGGATTTCCAGGCGCTGCTCGATCGGTGCTTCCCGGGTGCGCACGACCTATTCTGCGGCTGTGACAATGACCAAGCCACCGAAGAGGACGACGAGGTCGTGATGGTGCGCAAGCTGCTGCTCGCGCACCGCTCGACCGAAGGCGAGGAGAGCCGGTGGCTCGCCTCGATGATCGCGCGGCGCGCGGTCGAACCGAATCACCTGTGGGAAGACCTCGGCCTGCGCAACCGCGCGGAGCTTTCGCGCCTGCTCATGCGCCATTTCGCGCCGCTCGCCACGCAAAATACCCGTAACATGCGCTGGAAGCGCTTCTTCTATCGCATGCTGTGCGAGGCCGACGGCATGGTGCTGTGCACGACCCCGGTCTGCACGGACTGCACCGATTTCGACCTTTGCTTCGGCGAGGAAACCGGCGAGAGCCGCCTCGCGCGCACGCGGCGCACCGGCGCCGAGCCTCCCGAAACCTGAGCCCATTGGCGGAAGTGCGACACGGCTCGACGTGTCAGTGTTGCGACATGTCCAATCAGGCGCCCCGGTTTCCGTCAGGACGCGCGACCAGGAATGACAATGCCAGGGCAAGATCAATCCGCGTCCGCAAAGCCGCGAGCCCTACCTAGCGAAATCATGGGTTCTGGAATGCCGAGCACGCGCGGCTTTGCGGAATAGCTCGAAATGGCCCCGGCCACTCCGTTTGTCTTCATTCAGCTGGCATGCGGGTTGCTTCGATTTCCTTAGATGCAAACGAGCGGAGCCCCTGAATGGTGACCCTGTCGAACGAAGCCGCTGCTGCAGTGCGAAGCGCGATGTCGCGTGCGGGCAAACCGGACGCCGGCCTTCGAATTATCATCGAGGCGGGAGGCTGCAGCGGCCCGAAATATTCGATCGGCTTGGAAACGGAGCCGGAGCCGGACGATATCGTGATCGAATCCTCGGGCGTGCGCATGTTCATCGATCCAGGTTCGCGGCGGTTGGCAGCGGGCCTGTGCGTCGACTTCGTCGACCGGCCCGGGCGCACGGGATTTACTTTCATCAACCCCAATGCTGCGGGGGGATGCGCGTGCGGCCGCTCGGCCGGCGCTTCTGGCGGTTGCGGGTTGCGGCGCTGACATGATGCGTGCGCGGCCAGCAAGCCTTGCTCGCGCGGGATCTGACCGTGGCCCGCGCGGGCCCGTTGTGCTCAACGACACCACGTTGCGCGACGGCGAGCAGGCGCCGGGCGTCGCCTTCAGTATCGAAGAAAAGGTCGCAATCGCAGGCGCTCTGGCCAAGGCTGGCGTGACCGAGCTCGAAGCAGGGACGCCTGCCATGGGCCGGCAGGAAATCGCCGCCATCCGCGCCATCGTCGCAGCAGGACTTCCGCTCACCGCGATCGCCTGGTGCCGGATGCGAGTGGAAGATGTCGACGCCGCGCTCGAAGCTGGCGTGATGATGGTCAACCTTTCGATTCCCGTCTCCGATATTCAGATCGCGGCGAAACTCAACGGCAACCGCGCTGCTGCACTCGACCGGCTCGCAAACGTCGTCGGCTACGCCCGCAGCAAAGGCCTCGCCGTCGCGGTCGGCGGGGAAGACAGTTCGCGCGCCGATGTCGATTTTCTGGTCGACGTAATGGCCGCTGCGGCGGACGCCGGTGCGCGACGCTTCCGCATCGCCGATACGCTCAGCGTGCTCGATCCGTTTGCGACCCATGCGCTGGTTTCCGAATTACGGCGGGAGACCGATCTCGAACTGGAAATCCACGCGCATGACGATCTCGGGCTTGCGACCGCCAATACGCTTGCGGCGATCCAGGCAGGCGCGACCCATGCCTCGGTTACCGTGATCGGGTTGGGCGAGCGCGCCGGCAATGCGCCGCTCGAAGAGGTCGCCGTCGCGCTCGCGCAATTGCACGGGCGGGAAACGGGAATCGCGCTGAACCAGCTTGGCGGCGTCGCCGCGCTCGTCGCCGCGGCCGCGGCCCGACCCATTCCGGCGAACAAGGCGATCGTCGGCGATGACGTCTTTACTCACGAGTCGGGCATCCACGTCGACGGACTGTTGAAGGACCGCCGCACCTATCAGGCGCTTGATCCCGGCATGCTCGGGCGCGCGCATCGATTTACGATCGGCAAGCACTCCGGCCTTGCTTCCATCGCTGCGTGCCTGTCCGAGCTAGGACTGCCCGTTGCTGCCCATGAGCTTCCAGCGATCCTGGCGCGGGTACGCGAGCGCGCCGTCGCCGACAAGCGATGGGTGGACGCCGAAGCGCTGCGGGCAATCTGGTCGGAGGTGCGTCGGGATCGGCTCAGCTTCGACGGGACCGCGCCATGAGCGCCGCGGGCTCGCCAGCTCCGAATTTGCTGTCGGCCGTCCGGGTCGCGGCGTCGGCGGAGGAAATCTTCGCTTTGCTCGGCGTCGGCTATGACCCGAAAGTATTAAATGTCGCGCGCCTACATGTTCTCAAACGCATGAGCGCGTATCTCGCGGAGACCGACCTTGACGGTCTGCCGCCCGGCGACGTCGAAGTCCATCTGAAAGAGGCGCTCGCCCGCGCCTACCAGGATTTCGCCTCGTCGTCGCCGCTCGAACAGCGCGTGTTCAAGGTACTGCAGGACGCGGTCGCCCCTGCGCCGGCGCCCGCCGAAGCGGATGTGTTTGTTCCGCTTGAATCTTTGCAACCTGACTAGAGCTTGATGATTTCGGCTTGGCTCGTTCCACCCTTACCCGCAGTCGTCATGCCCTGCGGAGGCGGGGCATCTTGCGCCCTTCTCGAGGTGGTAATGCGATAAACCGGCATTCGTTTCGTATCGCATCTTAATTGCCGCTCGCCTGACGACTTTCGCGCGCAGATCCCGTAATCCGCATCGGCATGCCGGTCGCCGGCCGGAGCGTCACGCGTAGCCGGGGTTCGGGGGTGTAGCCCGGGCGAAGCTCGAGCTGGAAAGAGCGCAGGAGCGTAGCCAGGACTGCCGCGGCCTCCATCTGGGCGAAGCCCTGTCCAACGCAAATGCGTGGTCCCGCGCCGAATGGCAGGTAGCTGCAGCGATCCCGCGCCTTAGCCGCTTCCGGCTCAAAACGACTGGGGTCGAACCGATCCGGGTCGCTCCACAGCTTCTCGTGACGGTGCACGGCATAGACGGGTATGTAGACCGTTGATCCGGCCCGAATCTGTTCCCCATCGAGCACAACGTCTCTCCGCGCCGCACGCACGATCAGCGCCGCGGGAGGGTAAAGGCGCATCGCTTCCTGGATCACCTGATTGGTGAAACCGAGCGCCTCGATGTGCTCGGGGCGAACCGGACCGCCTCCAGTAACGGCGGCGATCTCGCCCTTCACCCGCTGCTCGATCTCGGGATGAAGGCTCAACAGATAAAACGTCCACGTCAGCGCGAGCGCCGTCGTTTCGTGTCCGGCCGTGATGAAGGTCAGAAGATTGTTGCGAACATCGATTGGGTCCATCGACCTGCCGGTTTCCGGATCGGTCGCGGTCATCAGGTGGGTGAGGAGATCGTTGCCGTGACCTGGCGTTCTTCTCGCCTCGAGAATCAAGGACTCCAGCATCGCGTGAAGGCGCTTGCGGTTGCGGTGCCTTCGGTAGATGCCGGGAAACGGCGTCCAGCGCGGCGCGCCAACCATCGCAAGCGCGATGACCCAGGAGGTCGACTCGAGATAGGAGGTGACGGAACGCTCCATCAAGTCCGGATCGATGCTTCCGCGGCCGGGCAACATGGTGCGCAAAATGATGTCGAAGGTTGTCTGTGTCATTTCATGCGCCACGTCGATTTCGGCCGCGGGCGGCATGGCTTGCCAGCGATCGCGTGTGCGTTCTGCAGCCGCGATCATGTCAGGCAAGAAATCGCGGATTCGCTCCTGACGGAAAAGCGCGGCGACGGCGCGACGTTGCCATCGCCACCGCGATCCATCGGCAATCAAGATTGCATCGCCGAGCGCCGGCCCAAGGGCCCGCCGCGCGACTTCACCTTTTTCAAAACTGTCCGCGTCGTCCAGCAGCACTGTCCGGATGAGATCCGGCGCCATGACGTAAATGATGTCGCGGCCCAGCAGGCGCGATCGATATATACGGTCGCGATACAGCGCACGCGGCCAAGCTTTGATCGGATTGTCCACGATCGCGCGCAGGCGCCGAAATACGGGCAGGGGCTGATCAGGCGGCTCAATTCGGGCGAGACGGGCGGCTTGTGTGAGCATGCGGATTAGAGTGTCGGCTGCGGACAGGACAACATTGCGGCGAGTGAGTTACGAGAGCGACGCGATCCTGTCCAATATGGCCGAGGGGGCCCTCCGGCTGAGCGATCGAAATATCGGAAGTGAGAAATGCGAAGCCCGGCCCCGTCGGCAAACGAACGGGAGCCGGGCCCACAGGCTTCAATGAAGAGGTTACGATGATATCATAATCTTGCCGGAGGGCAATATAGCAGACAGCCCAATTAGTTGGCAGGCTTGCTTAATCTAACGGCAATTGGCGTGCGGCAATTGGAGAGGGGCGCAGCGGGCGCTTCCTCGCGCGATCGACCAAACCAACAAATCCGAGCTTGTGGGCAGCGGCCGCGCGGGCTGAATGCCGGGTGAACGCGTGTTGCGGGGATCATCGGGCCGAAGTTCACGCGCAATTTGCACGGCGATCAGCGCTGGCGCGACCGCCCGGTCGGCCGCTGGGACTGCCCGCCACCGAACGAGTAACGGGAACCGTAAGCGTCATACCAAGGATTTTGCGAACACATGCCGCCAGCGCCGCTGATGGCCGCCCGACACTGCTCGAAACTGGAGAAGTAGCAACTCTCCCTGCCGTTACCGTAATACGCACACCACGAATAGAGCTGATAGCCGTCTTGCGCATTTGCCGGCAGCGCGTCGAGCGCAAGGCTCAACGCCGCGATGGCGAAAAGCGCGGCACGCATAAGCTTCTCCCTGGTGTCGACGATCAAACCGGCTCAGACTCCGCCCGCGTACCTGCATCGAGGCTCCGCCAGCGGGGCGCTCGAGCCTATGTAGGGATGGGGGCGCCGGTTCGCCAATTCGCGCTCGGCTCCATCGCCGCGGCGGCCACACAAGCTGATCCGGCATCGGATAATGTGTTAGACGTTTCCGCTCGATCCGCGGTCTACAGGCGGCATTTTCGCCGGCGCGTCTCGGCGGGTTTGTCGAGGCGCTTCAATGTCGAGGTTGCCCGGAAGGAGCGGTGCAATGACCGAGAAACACTATCATCTTACGAATGAACACGCCCACATTCTCGTTGGTCTTTCCAAGGACATTAAACAGAATATCGTTCATCACAGCCACATCGACGGCTTCAGTGAAGAGGAGCTGGCGAAACTCTACAATCTCCCCGTTGAGGTCGTGTGGGCGATTCTCGCTCACCAACAGTAGGGATTTCGCGTTTCGGTAAGGGCCGCCTCCGGGCCGCCTTTTGCCTTGGAAGAATTCGCGCAGGCAGCTGCCGTCGACCTCTCGTTGAAGTGATCGTCCGCTGGGAGCCCTTTGCACGGCCTACGTTGTTCTTCGAGGTGAAGGGTTACGGATGAGTTGACGCGGGGAGCGTAGCCGAACCCGCCATCGGAGGGTTGGATGAAAATCATCCTCCTACCGCTGCTCTTGGCAGTCAGCGCCGACCTTGCACGTGACCGCGGGCAGTACGAGCATGTGTCTCCGGAAATCCGCCAGTGGTTCCACGACCTGCGCTCGCCGGATGGCCGCAGCTTTTGCTGTGACGAGGCGGACTGCCTGCGCACGGAGGCGCACCTGTCGGGCAATAATTGGCAGGCCCGAGCCCCGGACGGGAAGTGGATCGATATCCCGCCGAACCGCGTGATCCACGACCGCGGCAACCCGGTCGGCGAGCCAATTCTCTGCGCGACGTGGGGATTCGACGGGTGGAACGTCCTGTGTTTTGTGCCGGGAGCGCTCCTGTGACTGCACTTGTCGTGGCACAGGCAGGATCGGGGCGCGTTTCACCTGCTTGTGAAATTGGTCACAGCAATTCCTCGATTATCGGCGCATAATATCCTGAGTCTTCAGAGGGCCAAGCTATGGCCGCTATTCTGAAACGACGTGGATCATTCGCAAACATAACGGCTCATATTGCCAATTTTGGCGAGTCCTTCGCCTTCGTGGTCGCGTGTCTGCTCTTTGCTCTGATGCTCGTCGCCTTGATTGCTGACCTCGTTTTTACGATCACGCGCTATTGGTGATTGGGGCGGATCTCAGCATTTCTCCATCAGTTCGGGTTTTTGCGCGCACGGCCAAGACCCCGGCCGGCAAGGCGGCAGGCGCCGAACAGATTCTCAGTGCCACAATCACCACACGTATCGCAGCGTCCCCGTACCGGCATAGGTCTGGGCGCGGTCGGCGAACTCGCCGTCGAAGCGCGCGGCGAGCGCCCAGCCATTGAGGAAGCGTAGCTCGCCGCCAGCGGAAGCAAGCGCCGAGTTGGGAACAGGCGTGGCGCCGGTAACGGCGAAAAGCGTGCCCGGCAGCGTTTGAAAGAAGGGATTGAGAATCGGCGTGGTCACCCAGTCATGCGCCCAGGCGGCGCGGGCGTTGAGCGCGAGTACGGCCGTGGTTGCGATCGGCAGCGCTTGGTCAAAGCGTGCGCCCAACTCGCTGCGGGTGTCGCTGCCGTTGCGCGCGTTGTAATTCAGACCGAAGCCGCCAAGAGTGCCATCCAGTTCGTTGTAGGCCGGCGTATGGAAGCCCTGCGCCTGCACCGCCGCATAGGGCGCGACCCCGCCGAGGAAGGTCGCAAAGCGCCAGCCGCCCTCGAGGCGTCCGCCGTAATTTTGCGCGTTGAAGCTCGCGGTCAGATGATCGCCCGCGAAGGCAAAGCGGTCGGTCGACATCCAGTGCTCGGCAAAGCTCGCCGCGACGGCAAGATAGGCCGGACCGTTGCGCGTGATGCCGTAGAGGCCGGCCTGGAAGACGTCGCTGTTGCCGCCGCCGAGCCCGCTCGCAAGTCCCCAATTGGTAAAGCCGCCGGCCAGCGCCACGCCCACTGTCGTCCCCGGCCAGATGCGATAATCGATCCCCGCTCCATAGCCGCCGGTGCGCGCCGTGACGTCATGCGAGCCGACGACCACGGGATCGCCCTGGGTGCGATTGGTGCCGCCATAACCGCCGGCCCACACATTCCAGCGCGGCTCCCAGAGAATCGGCGCGGGCGCGGGCGGTTCTTTCAGGATCTTGGCATAGGCGAGCGCGATCTCCCGCGGTTGCGTCTCCTCCGCCGCAAGCCGCATCGCTCCGCCGCCGGGTGCAATTCCCACGCTCGGACCGCGGCCATAGACCAGCGGGTCGAGCATCAGCGCGAAGAACTGGTTGCCCAACTGGAACGCGCCATATTGCGCCGCCGTCGCCGCCTCGCCGGACAACTGGCTCAGCGCATTGGCGAGGTTGATCCCGGTCAGCCCGAACAGGTTGGCAAAATTCGGCGGCAGCACACCGCCATTGTTGAAGAAGCCGTTGATCGCAGTGGCGACGTTCACTTGGTTCTGGCTCAGGCCGTTCACCGAACTTCCAAGCACTGCGGTCAGGTTCAGGAACACGTCGTCCGGGTCATAGCTCAGACTGGCGTTGAAGTTCGTGGGCGCGTTGGCGGACAGGCCCGCAAATGCGCCGCTGACGCCTTGGTCGGCGTGCAGAATCGTGTATTGCCGGGTGATGTAGCTGCCCGGCGCAAAGATCGCGAGCACGTTTCCCGCCAGCGTGGCCGTGCCGGTCACATTGGTGCGGTCGGCGGCCGTCGGCGAAACCTCGACCAGATAGATGCCGCCCGGCCCGAAGGTGAGATTGCCGTTGACCGTGATCGTGCCAATCGAATTGCCGGGCGACAGCGCCCCATTGATCGTGGTCGCGGGTAGAAAACCGGTGCCGCCCACCAATGCGCCCGGGGCCACCGTCAGTCCGCTCGACGAGGCGATCGAGCCATTCACGAGCAGCGCGCCCGCGTTGACCGCGGTCGCGCCGGCGTAGGCGCTCGCTGCCGACAGCGTTAGCATGCCGCCGCCTATCTTGGTCAGGGCGCCGGTGCCGGTAATCTGACCCGACAGGGTCACTTGATTCCCATTGGTGTTGATCGCGCCATTTCCCGATCCGAGAACGATGGCCCGTGCCGACGAAAAGCCCTGCGAGGCCTTGAGCATGCCGGCATCGAGCGTCAGGACGCCGGAGGAGGCGCCGAGCAGGCTGTTATTGGCGATCTGCAACGTGCTGCCGCCGGTCACATAGGTACCGCCCGAATATGTGTTCTTGGCACTTGCTGGCATGAAGGAGAAGTTTTGGCCGCTATAGACCGACGGCGCGCTCGTCGGCACGTTCGGCCGCGTCAGGATCAATGTGCCACCGCCGTTGACGACCAACTGGCCCGGTCCGTTGATCAGCGCGGCAAGGGTTATAGGCCCCGTCGCGCCTGAGGTGTCGATTATGCCGAAACCGTTGCTCGCGCCATTGAGCGCTTTCAGCTCGAGCCCCGTCGCCGATTGCGCTTGGCTCGCGCTGATCCTGCCGTTCTTGAGAATGAAAAAGTCGTCGAGCAGGGTCCAGTTGGCGCCGTTGCCGTTGGCATTGGCCGGATCGGTCGAGCCCCAGAACTGGGATTCCAGATAGTTGTTCGCGTCGCTCGTCATAAACAGCTGAAAGCCATAGGTATTGCCCACTTGCATCTGCGTCAGGGCGATCATCTTATTGTTGGACCACGTCGTGCCTGACGAGCCGCCAAAATTAGGGTCGACCTGGTAGGTGTTCTCGCAGCTGTTGGTAGCGCCGGGCTGCTCGCAGAAATAGTGGAACGATTGGTACGTGCCGCCAGTGCCATTGTTGATGTAGGTAATGCCGTTATTGTACAGCCGCTCAAAGCCGTGAACGTGCGCCGAGAGCACGAGGTCGACCTTGGTGTTGTCGAACCATTGCATGTACGCCGTCGACATATGTCCCAGCGGAGTCACCCCCGATGAGTAGTAACCCTCCTGAGGCGTCGAGGCGCTGACGATCGGCTGGTGCGTCTCCACGATGTTCCAGGTCGCGGGCGAAGCGCTGAGCGCTTGCGTGAACCATTGTCCTTGGGGATTGTTGGCAAGATTGTCCGCGGACGTGCCCGAGTCCTGGATGTCGATCGACTTCAACCCGCCCTGAAAGATTTCGTTAGGGTCGGTCGACAGGGCGAAGACGTGCACGTTTCCTTGCAGCGTGTCGTACCAGCGGATCGGCTGCGTGGACGCCGTCTGACTCGTGGTCAAGTGGTACAGCGCAGAGAAATAGCTCTCGTAGGTGTCGCCGTTTTCGGGGGTGTTGGGCGCACCGAAGATCGTGATCTGGTTGGCGACCGAGGTTGAAAGGCCGAATTGCGTATTCGAATGATTCGTATTGGCGCCGCTGAGATAGCTCTGCGCGTCGTTATACGCAGTCAGTGCAGCCCCGTAGAACGCTGGATTTGTGTCCTTGTTTACGTTGACGTTGTAGCCTTCGAGTGCCGGGCCGACCGAGTAACCCGTCTCCACGTTCACCTGAATGGTCTCATGGTGCCAGTCGTGGTCGCCGACGACGGGAAAGAAATTCATCTCTGTTCCGCCATTCGGGACCAGTGCGCTCTGCTTGATGTACTGGCGGTATAGATCGCCGACGGCGACTTCGAAGCTAGGGTTTCCGGTGGGCCCCAGAGGCTCAAAGTCGAGAAAGGGGTCAGACGGATACGTGCCGTAGAGCATGTCCCCGCCGGACAGGACGAAGGATGGCGACTGCGCGATGAGGCGATCCGCGACGCCCTGCGCGGCCTGCTGGACAACCGCGTTCGGGCCTTCGCCGCCCGAGCCGTAGTTTGCCACTCCGGCAAAGATCTCATCGCCGAGCGCGGAGGTTGGGCAAAACAAGGCAAGCGCCAATGCCAGCGCGATGTCATATGTCCGCAAGGGAGCCCGTGCCGGCAACGGTCGGCGTGCAGTGCATTCGTGACCGAGTTTGGGCATGACGATCCGCGGAGTGGCGATGCTCACGCATTCTAGCAACCGTTGGCGGCGAGACAGTAACCAGAGCAGTCATGAGAGCCTTTGCATCAATTTGTTCTCAGCCAGTTGCTTGAGAGCAACGGTTTGGCGAGAAGGTTTCCGCTTACGCTTGTTTTGCACGCGGGCAGGACATTTCGGCACGGCGCGCAAAACCCATTCCCGTGACTAGTCGGCTGGCCGAGCGGATCGAAGGCCGGAACCTCCAGCCGGCCGTAGCCGCCAGCGGTTATTATCGTCACCATGCCCTTCGAGACGCGAACACCGATGCTTCTTTTTGCAGCAACGGGCCGCACACGAGAGATTCGCTATCGCCTGTGTTTATTCGGCAACTCGGGTCAGTGGCGGTCAGGGCAAAGCGCATGCGGCCGGTTCGCCCTCAGCATTGAGCCACGCTAGAGCGCATTTTCCGGCGAAGCATGCCCTCGGACTTGATCCGGGGGTGGGAACCGGTTCGCCGCAGAAAATGCGGCCACCAATAAAACTAGATGGGCGAATTCCGATTCCATTGGAACGGAATTCGTTCTAGTTCCTCGCGTCGGCGCCGACTCATCCTTCACCGAGTGTGCGTTTCATCACGAACCACCACTCCTTGGTTCGCGACCTCGTGTGATCGCCCAGTTCTGGGCATCAACAGGAGGAACTTAGAGTGATGTTACGCAAAATCTCGCTCGCGGCGGCCGTCGCAGCGTGCCTGTTTATCCCGGCTTCGGCGTTCGCCCGAGGCGGGGGCCATGGCGGTGGCGGCCACGGTGGTGGTCATGGTGGCCACCACGGCGGCGGCTGGCACGGCGGCGGCTGGAGAGCTGGCGGCTGGCACGGCGGCGGTTGGCGCCGTGGCCACGGACGCTTCTGGCGCGGTCGGTGGTGGGGCTATGGCGTCGGCTATTGCTGGCGTTGGACGCCCGTCGGCTACGTTTGGGTCTGCGGCTACTGACCCGGCCGAGCAAGTGAGGAGGCGGGGAGCGTGCAGTTCCCGCCTCCTCACACAAGGCAACGGCCGCCTACGGGCGGCCGTCTGCTTGGACACCGGAGAGGGGACCGCCGCCATAAAGAGTGGCGAGCCCGCGTACCTGCCAAATTTTTGGCGCTGTGAATCAACCCGGCCGGTACCTGCGTGACGAGCGGCGTGGGGCAGGACCCCCGAAGGAGTACCAAGAACCGTAAGCTTCATAAAACGGATTCACAGCACACATGCCGCCATTGCCACTGATCGCGAGTTGGCACTGCTGCCAAGTCGAGAAGTAGCAGTTTGTCCCGCCGCCGCGCCCTATGCCGCCATAATACGCGCACCAGGGGTAAAGCCGATAACCGCCTTGCTGCGCGCTTGCCGGCACAGTGCAGAGGGCGGCGGTCAATGCAGCGACTGCGAAAAGCGCGGCGCGCATGGCGTTCTCCTGTGGTCGACGATTGAAGCGGCCCTGTTCCCCGCTCGCGGCCGTTGCCGCTGGTACATCCGCAGTCGGCATCCGCGAGCAGGGCGCGGCAGGAAGCCGCTCGGCCTATGTGGTGACGGCGGGGCCAGTTCGCCAGTTGCGCGAAACCGACATCATTTTCCAGCGCGCCACTATCCGCGCCGATGATCCCGCAGACGGTGCAAACCAGACGCCCCGGGCCGGCGAGCCAGGAGAGCCTCGCTACCTCTGGGCGCTGTGTGCGGTGTGGATGGCGTGCCGTGGCGCCACGCGTCCGCAACACGACGCATAACGACGATAATCATCCAGTCTGTGAAGAGGGGGCGAACGGTTGCGCCGAGCGAACGACCCAGTCCTGGTGGTTCAGACCGGGCGATTGGAGGTTAACTGGCGGGTCGAACGGGGTGAGATGCGTCAACTGCCAAACAGTGCCGTTAGGCAGCTTCAGCTGAATTTCGTTATCGGCAACGCTCAGAATAGTAGCCTTGGTTTCGACCCCGTCTGCCATCTCGATCAGTATTTTGGAACCCGGCTTGACTGGACTGGGCGATTTTCCGGGAACCGTCGGGGTTTCTTCTAGGCGAAGCGAAGTTCCAACCCCAATCGTGGGAAACTTCGTGCGACCTACCCATGCCATAAGCGCTCTCCAAATTTTAGGGGCACCCACGTTCTAAGCACGAAGAACGCGAGGCTTGTTCCCCGGTTCCATGCCTATCGTCCCACTTGTCCGACGCATTGCCGTCCATGGGAGCGTCGGGTGCGATTAGAGTGCCGGCGGGTCCGGGCTGTCAGTTCGGGCGCACAAAGCGCGAGCAAGCTGCAGCGAGCGGACGCCGTGCTCGCGCATATTGCCAAGCGTCATCGGGTGGAACGGGCGCCCGCACGGATTGAACCAGCTCTCAATCCCCGCTCACGGTCGCCGCCCTGACACATCCGCAATCGGCATTCGCGCGCCAAGGCTTGCCGGCGCGCCGATGATGCCACGGAAAGAGCCGTCATCGAATGTAAGAAGTAGCTGCACCCGGTTGCGTTATGTACCATGCGGCCGTGACGCCCGCCGTCATCACTAACGCCACCAAGAATACCAAAATTATCTCGCGCATCGGGGACCTCCCACCTGGATGCCTGATACGGGTATCGGGAGAGGAGCGCTCGGTACTGTGAACAGGCTCACAGAACTGGAATTACACCGATTCTTCAGAAGGCTGGGAGGAGAACGCATCATTGTCCCGCTGTTCCTCACGCCAGCAAGCGTGAGACGTCAGGCCGCAAAGGTCACCTCGCGTCACACCCCGGCGACCGCATGTTCAACCGGGTTGAAGTGTTGCTATCGGGCAACGGCCATCGATGGAATGCAGAAGCCTCGGAACCAATGGGCGGACTAAGGTGTTCACCTGCCGACAACGGGTGGGAGGCATCAATGTCGAAGTTTATCCTGGGAATTCTGGCGTCTGTCGTGTTCGTTGGTGGCGCTCTGGCTGCAGACTTGCCGCGCAAAGAGCCGCT
>Ga0315534_1002100_pt1 | contig 13651 bp, 8 predicted proteins | sample SalMarSW160240MG_FD_203094 | JGI IMG/M metagenome (GOLD analysis project Ga0315534, IMG submission 203094) | Salt marsh sediment microbial communities from the Plum Island Ecosystem LTER, Massachusetts, United States - Salt Marsh Sediment SW1602-40 ... | reverse complement strand
GGTTGTCGTCGAAATCCTCGACGCCGCGTTGGTTGTCGGCCAGCAGTTCACTCAGGACGGGTCCGGCATTGAGCATGTGCCGTGCTTCGAGCAGTTCGCAGGCGGGCAGCGACCCGGTTTTCGTTCTGTTCATCCGCATCGGTTGCACGCGCGCACCAGGTTGCCCCGTCCGGCGATGTCCCGGTTGAAATCCCGGGCCGCAGGGGAGGGAAGGTACAATCAACCGCCAACCAGAGCTGACAGGCTCGGGCCCAGCTGTTGAATTCTATCCGTGCCGGAACGCGGCTTGACCGGCGGGCCCAGCCCCACAGGATGATATCCGGCGGCCGCCTGTGCGGATATCTGCAAACGCATTTGCCAACAAGATATTTTACAATTCCCGTTCATTGCCGGCAAACTTCTGACACCCGGCCTCGTCCAGCCAGCCGCCGGAAAAGCCGGCTCTCCGCAGTCCTCTGACGACATGACGATTGCCGCGCAACTCGCGCCAAACGAGGCCGCTGCGTTCATTCTCCGTCATGGCCAGAATCGGACCCTGATTGATGCCGACATACTGCGTGTCAAACCATCCCCGGCCCTGAACGACCCGGCCGTGAATCAAGTTCGCGCCAGTGTCGGTCCACGTAAGATTGAACGCGTCCAGGAACCCATACTGTCCGAAGAGGTCCGCGCCGAACGTGTTCTTCATGTGCGCCAGCGTTGGCAACACGATTTCCGGCGCGAAGGGAATCGAACTTGCAGCGGCGGTCGGCGCGATCGTTCCATCGTCGTGGATGCCCAGGCAACTCGCTCCGCGAGCCCAGTAGGCGTGAAACTTCCGTTGGCGGCCGCCGATGTGACGTTCCCGATTGGCCGGGCCGTCGCACGCGGTAAGTCCCCAGATGCGTTCGCCGTACCCGCGCCAGTCTTGCGGATTATCCATCGCGTAAGAACGCTGCGCGTACGTTGCTCGCCGCGAATTCTCGAAATAGTCGATGCCCCGACGGCGCATGAAATCGTCCTGTATACCACGGAAGTCAATCCACACGTGCGAGTATTGATGCCCGAACAGCGGGCCGAAGTTTAGATGTTCCTGACCATAGAACGTGTCCCATTTGTATTGCGACACATAGTCGTGCCAGGCCTCGGCCGCCACGGGGTAGGTGGGAGAGCCAAGCGCGAGCAAATACAGAATCATCGCTTCGTTGTAGCCCCGGTAGTCGTAACGGTGAAAACCCGTCTCGGGCTTCCAGCCCAATGCAACGGCGGGTGCCCGAGGCTGCGCCCAATTCCACCGGACACGTCGATACAATCGCTCAGCATGGGCACGTAGGGACCGCTCCGACTCAAGATCGGAGTCAAAATACGACTGGCAGAACAGCACACCGGCCATGAGCAGTGCGGTATCCAGCGTTGAAAGTTCGACTTGCTGAAACCGGCGGCCGGTCTTCATGTCGAGGAAATGATAAAAGAATCCCCGATGGCCGATCGTGCCTTGCGGTGCCGGCCCCTGGGGCGCCCGCCACAGGAAGCGGAGTGTCGCAAGCACGCGACGCGCAGCCTGCTGCCGCCTTACATAATGCCGCTCGACACCGATCGGGTACGCCGTGAGGGCAAAGCCTGTGGCCGCCACGCTGCAGAAAGCAGGCCCCGGTCCTCGATCGGGTGTGAGTCCGTTTCGCGGGTTCGTCAAATCCCAGAAGTAACCGAAGGTTCTCTCCTGCAAATCATCCAGAAACGGACCGATTTCGCCCGCGGCGGGCGCATCAGCGGCGATCGCCGGCCAGTCGGCGAGCGCGGAAGCCACAACCCACGCCGCAAGGACGCGCGTCGCCGGCTTCCGCAACATCCGCCATCCGGCGACGCGTCGCGGCAGCATCCCCCCGGATGATGACGCTCCGGATGCGCGTGTCGACCCGTCGCGGGCAGTCGTTAAGCGATCCATGGACCGGGTGCGCTGCGAGGCCGGCGCGGAAAGACATGGCCTGTCACGGAATCGACAGACCTGGCCTGCGCGCGGGCGCACCGCTGATGCCAAAACCTACCTGCCCGATGGAGAATGGTCGTTTCCCGGCCGCACCACCGACCGGCACGCTGCCAGCACAAGAACGGCCATCGAAACGAGCGCCAGCGTGGACGGTTCGGGCGCCGACACCGGCGCGGATATCGGAGATAATCGGTCGACAAAGCCCCCGATGTCATCGAAATCGAGGTCGAAGTCGCCATCGGTGTCTCCCTTCCGGTCCGCCGGCAATCCGTAAACAGCCTGATACGCCGCTGGGTCCTGCAGACCGAGTACAAAATCGTCGATGTCATCGAAGTCGACGTCACCATCGCAGTCCAGGTCTCCGACCGACGTTCCATTGACGTCGCCCTGCCAGACGACGAAGTTTCCAAACGTGGTGTTACTGAAATCGTTGTCGGGATCGGCCGGCGTGGCCTGGGTATACATGCTGATCTGGCTTCCGTCGATAATTCCACCTTCGAGATTGCCGGACTCCAACGGTCCACTGGAGACCGGTCCCTCGCCGTCACCGAGAATGTCCACGACGAATTCGAAAGTTCCTTTCGGCTCTTGAAAAGCTCCGGCGCCGGGCCGGTAGATCAACCGCAAATTGATCGTATCGCCGCTGTTGTAGAACAGATTGCCATCATTGAAATTGTTGACAGGAAAAGGGCCACCAAACGACACAATTTCGCCGGGAGGATCTCCGCCAGGCTGGTTGGTGGTGACAATGAACAAGCCTTCGCCGCCGATGAGCGTGTCGATGCGGAACCCCGTTTCTTTGCGTGGCACGTCCTGGCCCACGTCGAGCGTCACATCCACGGAGATGTCAAACGGTTCGTTGTACAGGAACGATCGTCGGTTCGTGCCCCCGTCAGACGAGAACCAGGCATCGTGCCGGTTGGCAAAAGGGCCCCCAGCGCCAAACTCACTTTCCTCGAACATAACTTCATTCGGATAATCGTCCGTGACGGCCAACGTGCTGTCGGGAAAATCGGCGAACAGATAGGGTTCGATCTTCACGCTGTCGATATCTTCGACATTGGCGAGCGCCACTGCGCTAAGGAGGAACAAACCCGAGGCCGACGCCATGGAAACGCTGAGTCTTTTCGCCACGTAATTCTTCTCCCTCCTAATTTCCGCGCCGCCTCAACAGGACGCAACCGCCTGCCGCCGCGATAGCCGCCAGAATCATCGACGCCGGTTCCGGTACTTCCATGGCCATGATGTTCTCGAACCTGGCAATCATGTAGTCGGCCGGATCGTTCTGATCAGGTGACGCCTGGCCATAAAACCCTACATTGAAGTTCACCGGGCCACCTTCCAGGTTCGCCCACGGCAAGGGTCCGCTCGATTCCCACCCGTTACCGCGGTCAACACGGTAGACGACGGTGCCCGGCACGCCGTTCGCGCCGCCGCCGCTGGGCTGATAGGTCATCTGCATGAGGATCATGTCGCCGGGCGTGTAACCGTTTCCGTTTCCGTTGCTGCCAAACAGATGGAACGGCCCGCCGCCACCGAACGCCACGATTTCGCCGGCGTCGGAATTGACCAAAAACAGAACATCACCGGTGACCGGGCTGTTGATGCGAATGCCTGCTTCCTTGCGCGGTGAGGTGGCGCCAACATCCAATGTAACCTGGGCCTTGACGACAAACGGGTCGTCGATGGAAAACAGTTTGGCGGTGGCACCCGCATCGTCGGACAACAGTGCGTCGTGACGGTTGGCGAATCCTCCGGCCCCGTAGTCGGACTCATCGAACTCAACCAGCGCCGAATAGTTGTTGGTTGTAACGAGGGTTGAGTTTGGAAAGTCGTTGAAAACCCGTTCGTTGATTTTCACACCGTCCACAAATGCGCCGCGGGCCATGGCCGTCGTCCCGACCACGAGAGCCATAGCGATACAGACAACCAGTTGCCGCGTTCCCATTAGTCATCCCCCCTCACAAACCCAAGGCGAACACCAACAGACCCCACCGAACAGAACGCCACTGAGCGCAGCTCCCGGTAGGATCAGACTCAGCATCTGCGCAATCTAGCCGCGCCACTGCCCGTCAGCAAGAAGATTTCGGAAAGGTTACAATAATTCCCTGTCCTCCTGGTTGCCCGGACTTGCCGCCGCCAGCATGGATCGGGTCACTCCATCCCGCCTAACAATGTGCCGTTGATAGACTTGCGACTGTTTTCCGCCCGCGGTCCCGTCGGTCCATCGACAGCCATCCTGGGCAGGACTCGCGCGGCAGCGTGGCGAGTGGCATCAAACCCCGGTACGGCGTTGCGACGTTTCAGCCCGAGGGCATATGGTAAGATGCATTCTCTTTTGGTGGCATCGAAGATTTCGGTACACGCTATGCGACCACGAAGGGGCACTTGGCGTAGTGGAAGGCGACAACATCGCATGGCGTTCGGTCCGCACCGAGGACGTTTGCGCCGCGGGGCGTGGCCTGGTTGCGTCTCTGTGTCTGTTTGCCTCGCAGTGAATGTCCCTCGACGGATCCACTTCTCCGGCAAGCCGGTGATGCAACGTGGCCTCCGGTGGCTTCGGCTCGTTGAAGGGATTTCCACGCTCATGCGCTGCCGGTTCGCGGCCATAACCCGACATTCCGGGATGCAGCGTGTCGCAAAGAGCGGTCTGGTGTTGCTATGCGCGCTGTTCCCGCCAAGCTTGTTGCCGGCGAACGATCTGACAGTTTCGCCATTCTGGGACGGCGAAACGGCGGCAACGCCTGACGGACCGCTGATCAACCGGTACGGTGGCGCGCCATTGCAGTTTCGCACGAATGTAGGTTTCACAACGGAAACGCTGCATTCGGGAAACGGGGCCTACCAAATTGATACCGTGGGCTCGATTCCCGTCGGTGATTTTGGCTTTTTCCAGACATCGTTGACCGGTTCCGTCCCGTCGTCGGCTTATGAAGTCGGCCGGGATATCGACCGGTTTGAAGAAACCCGCTTCTGGCTGAAGAACAGCACGGGATCCAACTTTACATTGAAGTTCGAAATCAAGGACTATCGCGACAGTGGCGGCCACTCGGCATTTCGTTTTTTTGACGTACCCTCGTCAGCGAACTGGCAGCACTACGTCGCACCGCTGAATCTGAACGATCCCGGCTGGACCGTGGTGGGCAGTCCGGATCTTGAGCGGGCTCGGTTCCTGGCGTTCGTCATCGAGGCGAACCAAGGCCAGCCGGTCAACGGATCGGTGTTTCTCGACAACATGGTGCTGGTGGAGCCTGGTGGACCCGTCGACACGCAGACTGCGCCGTTGGCCATGGTCGCCGAACGGGTTGCTCGTCGCCAGTGGGACGCCCTGTGGGGTTCTCGGAATCGTACCAACGGCCTGATCCCCGCGGGCTCGACCTCCGCCGAAGTGGCCGCTATCAACACGACCAGTTCCGTTTTGAAGATGTTGCCCGGCGCGGTGGACCGTGGGTGGGTAACGCAGAGCCAGGCGGACAACTATGTCACCCAGCTCGTAGGGACCTTTCATACGATCATGGATGGCGCCGTGTACCTTCCGCCGAGGTACTACGACTGGGTGAGCCTGGCGCCGGTGTGGGCCCCGGAGGAATCGAGTGTGGACGCGGCCTTCATGGCGCTGGCCATGCACCAGTACCGATCGCGGCCCGCGACGCCGGGCGGGCTACGCAGCGCGATACAGGGCCTGCTCGACCGGTTTAACTTTGCCGCGTTCAGCGATTCCCAGGCTCCCACCACCGGCTGGAAGCTGGCGTACCAGTACGACAGCGGCACGTTCACAGCGGGGACGTATGACGGCTATAGCGGAGAACCGTGGCTGATCTCGCTCGCCGCCCATCTGGCATCTGCCAATCGAGTCGACATCACGACCCATTGGAACTCTTCCGTATTTCGGCAATGGGAATCCTTAGTGGATCCGCAGCAGGCTCATCTAGTGCATTCCTTTCCCGAATGGCGAGCGCCCTTCGTGCAATGGTTGCTGCCGCTCTTCGTAGATGTCTCCAGTCGGGGTCTGGACATCTATCCTGATCGTGCCCTGGCCGGCAATCCGCTTCGCAATGCGATGTTCTATCAAAAGGAAGTAGACGAATATTTCAGTAACCTCGGGCGTGCGCTGCTGCTGCAGCCCGACGCCGGCGCCAATGGACCGGGAACCGCATACCATCAGTACAGCGCGTACAACGACCACGGCGCTCCCGAGCTGTTTATGCCCTGGTCCGTGGCATTCAGCCTGCTGGGAGATCCGGCAGCTGCGGAAGCCGCGTTGCGCAACCACCTCGAGCAGAACTTGCACGGACCGTTAGGACTTTCCGACTCCGTCCATTGGACGACGGGTCTGGCGGAACCCTCCCACGTGACGGCCCGGCATGACTTCTGGAACACGGCTTTGTCCACGATGGCGTTGGTGGAATATCTGTTCCGGGACAATCTGTTCTTTACGGATCTCCCCGAAGTGCAGGCGGCGCTGGACCTGGTGTTCTTCCCGCTGGGCGACATGGATTTTGACGACGACGTTGATTTCGACGACATCGATGATCTCGTGCTGGGGTTGAACAACGCCGCTCAATACCAGAGCCTGTATCTCGTTTCGCCCAGTGCCCACGGCGACATGGACGGCGATTTCGATCTTGATTTCGATGACATCGACGGCTTCATCGCCACGCTAACGAACAGTCCGCTGGCCGGGGCGTCTCGCCCGGTACCCGAGCCGTCAGCGGTCGTTCTGCTGCTCACAGCAACCCTATGTGTTCTTGTACTCCATGCGACCGCACGAGCGTTCCCTCGCGAATGCGAATTATCTCGTGTCAGAATCGAAGGACTCAAAGAATAAAGAATCACGACGCAACAGACGGAAAGCTGCCGCAGAGGTTCGCCTGCCCAACGACGCCTTGGCACGGCGGGCCGAATGGGTCGCCGATGTCATCCGCGCAAAAAAAAGACCGCGGCTCTCCTGTAAGAGAAGTCCACGGTCCTCACAAGGATCAAACTACCGGCGGATTGCGACGGTGGAGTCGCTGCGAGAAAGGCGCGGATCGGGCTGTGCTGTGCACAGCCGACGTTGATCCGGGCCAACGCTAAGGGTTGAGGTCCCCCGACGGAATCTGTGCCGGATAGTTTGAAACTCTAATAGAGTCCAAAAATATCACTCGGACGCAAGCCGAATTTGCGGATGCATCCCGTGATATTCTGTTTCCCCTTGTCTTAAATTTTTCGGCTCTCGGTTGTTCCATCCTTATCCGATGCGTTCGGTTTCAGCATCTATCCATCGGTTCACCGAATCGCCCGGGTTTACTCCATTTTTTGTCAAAACACCAGGATCCACCGATTGGCTTTCCGAGAGGGCCACGGGTGTTCCCTGTTTAATTCTAACTCACGGTGAAGCGGAGTACAGGTTTCGGAAGGAAAACGAGTGTTCTCGCAGGCAGCAAATTGCGTGCCGCCGACTGGACCGGCGCACCGACCGCAGCCGGCGCCCAAGAACCGTCTTGCCATGCTGGCGGCAATCGCGTATAGACACGCGCCCGTTGATCGGCAGTCGATGCATGGAGGCAAAAGTTAATGATGGTCTCGACACGGCACGTCGTTGTCCCGGTCTGTCAAGCGATCCTGTTCGTTGGCATGTGTCTGGCGGCAGCGGCCCCGAACGCGCGGGCTATTTCGTTCGCCCGACCCCCGTCGGCGGGCACGCTTAATCCGTTTTCACCGCGCGGCATAACACTGAAGGACCGCCTGGAAAAAGGGCTCAAGGCACGACGCCCGTCCGAGTTTGCGTTCGTGTCACGGGTCGTCACGCTGGTCGAGCGTAACAAACTTCCGCTGAGGCTCGTCGACGGCACGTTCCTGTGGGCCCGCCAGAAACCGCAGCACGAATTCCAATACTTCCGGCGTGCGATGGTGGTGCGCGCCGCCCGAATCGGCGTGAAATTATAGTTGCGGGTCGCGTGGAGAAACGCCGGCGGCGGATGGGGGCGGCAACGCAGGACGACCCGCCTGGACAAAGAGAATCAGCTTGGATCGCGACCATGCGCTTCGTTGGTCGCCATGCCGGCGGGCCCGTTTCGGATGTTGCCCGCACACGCGGCGGCGGGCAAGTGCGGGAAAGAGGACTCGAACCTCCACGGGGTTATCCCCCACCAGGCCCTCAACCTGGCGCGTCTGCCAATTCCGCCATTCCCGCAAGGATAACGCTGTCGCCGAACATCCGAGTCTATCCCCGAGGTCGTCTACGTCAAGCCACGCCGCAGCGCGCCGGGTACGCAGCATTGGTGTCAGGGTTGCCGAACGCCTGCCGGGAATCCGCAACCCGCGAATGCGAACGGGCGACGCACGCGGCGCGGATCGTCGCAGCCGCCTTACGAGGTTCGCCGCACGATCAGGATGGATCCGCCGCCAACGGTCTCCAGGTGAACGCGTGCTGCTTGTTCGAGATTTCGCATCAGGGCCGTGGCGCTGACGGGCGCGTCACGCAGCGCGCCTGCGATGCGCTTCCAGAGCGGCCGATGTTGCATCGCGGCGTCCGAGGCGGCGCTCCGATCGTCTGCTGAAATGATCAGGGTTTCACCCGGCCGGACATTGATTCGTTGAGATGTAAACGCGCTTTCCAGTTGCACACCCAGCGGTATTTGCGGTGCCGACAGAGTATCCTGCCGCCCCGGGGCGAGTCGAATGATGGACATGTCACCCGCCGCGGCCAAACGGACGAAATTGGCGTGCGTGTTCAGCCTCGCGAAACACGCCGTGGCAAACTGGTCCCCCGCCGAGCCGTGCCAGAGCGTGGCATTGGCGCGTCGCAGCACATCGCCCGGATCCGCAACGTGTTCGGCGTGGGCGTGAATCGCCGTCCGTACGATGTGGGCGGTCTTCGCGTCGGCGGTGTGCTGCGCGTGGCCGACCGCCAGGCCTAGGTCATCGCCGGAGAGCATGAACCAGTCGTGAAAACAGCCCGCCCGCTGCCGGCCCGGCTGCGAAATGCCCGCCACGTGCCACCCTTCTACGTCGGGCGGAACCTGCCATACGCGCGATCGCTGTGCTGCGTCCGTCGCGTGGAGCGCACTCCGCGCTTCCGCGCCGGCATCCTGAAGGAGCGATTCGTGTTCCAGCTCGACGGCCAGTCGACCGGCAATGACTTCCATCAGGCCGGTTTCCGCATCGCTAAACGATCGCTCGTCGTCGCAGGACATCCAAAACGTCCCATGGATGCAGCTCGCGCTGGCGACCGGCACGCAGACAGCCGATTGGCCGTCGAAAGGCGCCCGCCAGAAAGCCAACATCGGCTCATTCTCGAGAACCACGGCGTGGCCGGTCATCGCTTCCAGATCCGCAAACGATTCCGGCAAAGATCGTGCGGGTTCCGTCCAGCGCACGCGTGGCAAACCCCAAGCGCTGCGCAGTTTCAGTTCCGTCGCGGCGGCATCCATCAAGTACAGAGCCGCCGCATCACAACCCAGGCCCAACGCCGCGCCGCGCAAAACCGCCTGCAGACGTTCCGCCACATGCACCGTGTCCGAAGGCCGGGCGACAACCGGCACCGCCATGGCCAACTCGGCTTCGCGGCGGACCAAGGCACGATGGGTCCTTAAGAATTCCGAAACCAGCGGGACGGCCGCCGCCGCAATCTGCCGCGCCACCTCCAGCGCAACGGCAGTCACGTCCTCATCGGAGGATGAAGGCAAAGAACCGATCGCGAGGGAACCGGGAGCGATTCCGACGCCCGGGTCGACCGGGGCGGTCCACAACGATTCGGTCTGGCGGGTCGTTTCAGCGTCCGGATCATGACGCAGCGGCCAGCCGGTGGCCTGGCGGAATCCGCGGCAGAAGGCATCGACGGCATCGACCGGGTCCGCCGGTGCGTTGGCGACAGGCGGCGCAGCAACGATACGCAGTTGTGGCGAGTTGGTGGCGTTCACGGGGGTCACGGCGTCTGGGGGTCCATGCGGCGACCCGGTGCGCTGCCTGCCGATGCGGGCCGGACAGCCAAGCTGCCCCTGTTTTCACCGGGGGGCGAAAGGTCCGTTTTCGGCCCTAAATCTCTTCCCATCTTCCGTGATCTGCAATGTTTAACATCGGGGCGGTTTCCGTCGGGACATGAGCCGGATTTGGCAATTTGGACGGATCGGGTATCCTTCGGCCTGGACAGCATCCGGCACGGCCGCGCCGTGCCGTCTCCCCAGGGCCACGCACTCATGACGTCACGCGGTCCCGATCGGCCTCCCTCGGGTAGCTTTCGCAGCCTGATTGCCATCCTGACGGGCATCGTGCTGGGCGTGCTGGTGGGAGTGGTGTTTGGGCACCGCATGTGGACGGCCGCCGGGGGCCCGGAACGGGCGATCGAGCGGCTCGACGACACGATCGCACAGAAGCAGGCATTGGCCCGCCGCGTCGCGGCCCGGGCCGCGACGCTCGATGATCAGGGGCAACCTGGGCGAGCCGCCGCCGCGCGGGCCGAATCGCGGCGATTGTTGTCACACATCCCGGTCATCCAGCGGCGGCGGCAGCAGCTTCGCAACCAGCTCGCGCAGGTTCAACGTGACGGCGTCGCGCACTCATTAGCGCTGCTGGCCTGGGAATTGACTCAGTTTGCGGGCGACCTGTTTCTTCAGGTGCTCAAACTGCTTGTCATCCCCCTCGTCGCGACCAGCATGATCACCGGGATTACCTCGCTGGGGGACGTCCGTCGGATCGGTCGCGTGGGCACATGGACGGTCGTGTACTATTTGTCCACGGGTGGGTTGGCCGTGCTGCTGGGCATTGTCCTGGTCCAGGTTATCCGGCCCGGCGTCAACGCCGACGACACGTTTTCGTACGTCACGCAGAGCGTGCTGGCCAAGGAAGACACGTCCATCCTCGGCACATTGCTGGACGTGTTCCGCGGCGACGAGGACGATCCGGGAAGCGGCATGTTTCCGTCGAATATTTTCCTGGCTGCCAGCAAAACGAATGTTCTGGCATTACTCGTGTTCGCGCTGGTGTTCGGCGGCGCGCTGACGACGATCGGTGAAAGGGGGCGGATGGCGATTGCCTTTTTTCACGCGGCGAACGACGCGGTGATGCAGATGGTGCACCTGGTGATGTACTTTGCGCCCATCGGAATCTTCGGACTCGTCGCCTTTAATATTGCTCGCAATGGCGGCGGCGATGCATTCGGAGACGAAGTACGACGCCTGGGATGGTATGTAACGACCGTTGTCGTGGGGCTGACGGTGCATTCGTTCCTGCTGGCCGCGTTGCTGGCTGCCCTTACGCGCCGCAATCCCGTCCGGTACACGTACGGAATGCTGCAGGCGTTGCTCACCGCGCTGAGCACCGCCAGCTCCTCGGCCACGCTGCCAGTTACGATCGAATGCTGCGAGGAGAACAACGGCGTATCCAACCGTTCGGCCGGGTTCGTGTTGCCGCTGGGCGCCACCGTGAACATGGATGGCACGGCTTTGTACGAGGCGGTGGCCGTGATCTTTATCGCGCAGTCGATCGGTGTTCCGCTGGGCGGCGGCGCGCTGCTGGTCATTTTTCTGACCGCGACGCTGGCTGCCGTCGGCGCGGCCGGTATTCCCGAAGCAGGCCTGGTGACGATGGTCGTCGTGCTCACGGCGGTCGGACTGCCCACGACGGGCATCGGTACGATCCTGGCCATCGACTGGTTCCTGGACCGGATCCGCACGACGGTTAACGTGTACGGCGATTCCATCGGCGCTGGAATTATCGACCGCTACGTCCAGCAGAGTGGTCCCGCCGCCCCGCCGGTCGTTGCGCGCGGCGAAGGCGACCTGCTTATTTCTTGATCAGGTCGCGTACCGTCATACCGGAGGGAATCATCGGCAGCACATGTTCCTGGTAGGGCACTTCCACGTCCAGAACGAAAGTGCCCGGGTAGGCGAGCATCTCTTCCATCGCGGGCACCAGGTCCGCCTTCTTCTTGATAGACGCGCCGCCGCAGCCAAAACCTTTGGCTATGGACACGAAATCGGGATAGCGCTCTTCGGGCCCCAGGCCGTCTCCCTGGCCAATGGCTTCGGGATGATGGATCGGGCCCAAATAAGTGTGCGCCCGATTGCCTTGCATGAAACGATCCTCCCACTGCACGACCATACCGAGATGCTGGTTGTTCAGAAGCAGCACTTTGACCGGCAGATCTTCGCAGCAGCAGGTCGCCAGTTCCTGGATGTTCATCAGGAAGCTACCGTCTCCATCGATGTCGATGACCAGTTTATCGGGGTTCGCCGCCTTGGCACCGATGGCCGCCGGCAGTCCGAAGCCCATTGTTCCCAGTCCGGAACTGGAGAGAAACGTGCGTGGACTGCGAAACTTGTAGAACTGCGCGGTCCACATCTGATGCTGCCCGACGCCCACCGTAACGATCGTATCCTGGTCTTGCGTCAGTTGCCACAATTCGTGGATCGCGGATTGCTGAAGAATCCCTTCGTAGGCGTCGTCATAACCCAGCGGGTCACTCTCACGCCACTTGGCGATCTGTTCGAGCCACGCGTCGATTCCGTCGGGCGATTCCGCGATTCGGTTCAGCGCTGCCAGCGCCGTTTTGACATCAGCCACGATCGGGAAATGCGCTTCCTTGTTCTTGTTGATCTCCGACGCATCGACGTCAATATGAACAATCTTGCCGTGTTTGCAGAATTCGGCAACTTTGCCCGTCACACGATCGTCGAACCGCACGCCCAAGGCCAGCAGCAGGTCCGCTTCGTCGACGGCATAGTTGGCGTATACCGTGCCATGCATGCCCAACATTTCCAGGCACAGCGGATCCTGGTTCGGGACACATCCGAGGCCCATCACGGTAAGGGCCACCGGAATCCGAGTCTTGCGCGAAAACTCGCGCAGCTCCTGGCTGGCATCCGCGGCGACCACGCCGCCACCGGCGTAGATGATGGGGCGGCGGGCCCGCTTGATGGCGGCTGCCACCTGGCGGATCTGTGCTTCGCGGGGTGCCCCGTGCGGTGGGTAATAGCCGGGCAGATCCATCGGCACGTCGTAGTCGGGCACGGTGTTGCAGAGCTGCACGTCCTTGGGGACGTCGATCAGTACCGGACCGGGCCGTCCCGAAGTGGCAATGTGAAATGCTTCCTTCACGACCCGCGCCATGTCTTCCACATCGATCACCAGGTAGTGGTGCTTGGTGATCCCGCGGCAGGCTTCGACAATCGGCGTTTCCTGGAACGCGTCGGAACCGATGGCTGGCCTGTTGACCTGCCCCGTGATGGCGATCAGCGGAACGCTGTCCAGCTTGGCGTCGGCGATGGCCGTGACGAGGTTGGTGGCCCCGGGACCGCTGGTGGCCATGCAGACGCCGGGCTTGCCGGTGCTGCGTGCGTAGCCCTGCGCGGCGAAACCTCCGCCTTGCTCGTGGCGCGGCAGGATCGTGCGAAGCTGATCGCGAAATCGCGTCAGTGCCTGGTGCAGGGGCATACTGGCTCCGCCCGGATACGCGAAGATCGTATCCACGCCGTGGTTGATCAACGATTGCACCAGAATATCGGCACCGGACGTCAATCGCTTACTACCGGCCTTGTCGCTTGTTGTTGCCACGTCGTCACCTCATGAATTCTGCGGCGGCAGTCCGCCGACCCCAACCAGTGTACCATACGTGGGTGCCCGGGCAGAGGCAACGCTCGGCCGCCGAGTTGGCATTGGCGGCCGCACCGCCCGGCGTCCGAATGGACCGTTGCCGGTCGCACG
>Ga0315534_1002099_pt1 | contig 13653 bp, 12 predicted proteins | sample SalMarSW160240MG_FD_203094 | JGI IMG/M metagenome (GOLD analysis project Ga0315534, IMG submission 203094) | Salt marsh sediment microbial communities from the Plum Island Ecosystem LTER, Massachusetts, United States - Salt Marsh Sediment SW1602-40 ... | reverse complement strand
CGACGAACCAGAGCTCTCCAACCTGGATTCCACGTTCATTGCCGAAGGCAATAGGCGCGTCTGGCAGAACGATCCCAGTCACCCCACGATGGTCAATCTGGCAAAGACCAAGCGGTTCCAGGAGTATCTGCTGGGAGTATCTGCGGGCCACCGACCACACCATGTTCGATCACTACATGCAGTATGCTCCTCTGGTCTATGGCAACATCTTCACCACTTATTCGATCAAGGATGCGGCGGCCTACAGGCGCGCTCTGAAGCTCAACACGGAACCTCTCCGCAGTTGGGTTTTCGCGCAAGGAGTGGCCCGAGCGTGGAACAACCAGCCCCCGGACTGGGGCATTGAGGTTCGGTTCTGGAGCCACGTCCTGTACGGCAGCAAGGGAATCCTATTCTTCAGCTCCATGGATGATTCTGCCGGCCAGACCATTTCGTTCAATGTACCTGACTGGATTTCCATGGATCGGATCCAGAAACTCGCCGAGAACGGATTGACCGACGTGACTGCCGGTATCGACGGTCGCACAGTCACGCTTTCTAATCTCGACCTGAATTCAGCCGAGCCGTATCAAGTGTTCTTGATCGGAGCGGAAGACACGACAGCACCGGATAGCCCGACTGGCTTGAACGTGGCTCGAATCCTCGATGCGAACAACCACGTGTTGAGGCCGGAGTAGTCGGCCAACCGAACGTTCGCACCGATTCGCAACCCTTCTATGAGCAAACCCGACCCGCAGGGCCCCTTGGTGGACCAGAAGATGGGTCCAGCCTATAGGCAGCCCGAGACGGTAAAGTAGAATAAGAGCTATGGAAGTTACGGTATTTACGTAACCCTGGCTGACTCCTCCGTAGCTGCTCTTGACCGGGCGATCGGCGGATCGCCGACAAGAGACAGTTCATGCAAGAAATTATCTCGATAGAACGCGGCTGTCAGCAGGCGTCCCCCGTGGGTGCGACCGTTGTACACCAACTGGAGTTTCGAACGATGAGAATCGACGTGAGTCGTCTGTTATGTTGCATCGGGCTGTCGATCGCACCCTGTGGAGCATGCATGGCGCGGCAGGATGTGCCATCTTCCGCGCAGCAGCAGTCCTCCGCGCAGCAGCAAGCGGCCTCCACCGATGCTCGGACCGATGATCTCGCTGCGATTCGCGCCGAGGCTCAGGCGTTCGTTCGGGCTTTTAACAAGGGAGATGCCCAGGCGATCGCGGCGTTGTGGACGGTAGATGGCGAGTATATTGATGATGCTGGACGCAGATTCACTGGCCGCGATGAGATCGAGCAAGCCTACAGCAGCTTTTTTGCCGACAACGCAAAACCCGAGATGCGGATCACGATCGACTCCTTGCGTTTGTTGAGTGACAGTGCGGCAATCGAAGACGGACGTGCTGTCGTTGAACCGCCTCCTGTCGGTGCTCCGGGAATCAGCAAGTACACAGCCGTGCATGTCAACGTGAACGGTAAGTGGTTGATGGCTTCGGTGCGCGATACGTGGGTTGAGACTCCCTCAGCGCATCACAACGTGGCCGACCTCGAGTGGCTGATCGGTACGTGGATTTCGGAAGAGCACGGCTTCAAACACGAATCGGTATGTCGCTGGGTAGCCAACAAAAGCTTTGTCGAACGTAGATATACGATGGCGCACGTTGATGGCACGAAGACATCGGGAGTGCAGTTGATCGGTTGGAATCCGGAGGGAGGCCACGTGCAGTCGTGGAATTTCAGTCCCGATGGCGGCCACGCTGTAGGCGTTTGGTCTCCGGAGCAAGGTGGATGGCGGGCCGAGCTGCATGGAGTGACCGGCGACGGTACGCCCACAACGTCCGTCAATCTGCTCACGCGGTTGGATGATAACGCGTACGTCTGGCAGTCTGTCCAGCGAGCAGCAGGCGGTGTAGCCCTGCCGGATACGGACGAAGTTGTGTTGAAACGGCAGCCGGCCACTCGTTGAGGTTGTCCGTTCTTGAGTACAAACACACAGAGGGAAACATTCATGTTCCGACAATCACTTCTGCTGACAGCACTTGCCGTGGGTCTGATGTCGTGCGCACCGCTTACTGACTGCTGGGGCCGCGGTTTCGGAGGAGGGGGCCGCGGCGGAGGGTTTGGAGGAGGAGGCCGCGGCGGGGGGTTCGGAGGAGGAGGCCGCGGCGGAGGGTTCGGAGGAGGAGGCCGCGGCGGAGGATTCGGCGGTGGGGGAGCAGAACATAGTCCCGGCGGATTTGGCGGAGGTCAGCGGGGCGGAGCGGGTTTCGGCGGCCCAGGCGCCGCGGGAGCAGATGGTGGCAGGATGGGCGGCGCCGGTTTTGCCGGACCGCGTAGCGGCGCGGGAGGGGGCCGAATCGGACCAGGCGGACAGGGTGGGTTCGGCGACCGGGGCCCCGGTTCCCTAGGTCCGGGTGGAAATCGATTCTCGTCTCCTAGCCCCGACCGGCTCAACAGCTTTCTTGGCCTCCCGTCCGATGGAGGATTGCACAACTTGGGCTCGGCCGGCGCGGGGCGCGGAAACGTGGGCGGCGGCGGTCAGCCGGGCGTTGGTGCGGCCGGCGTGGGTCGGCCGGGCGTCGGTGTGGATGGCGTAGGTCGGCCGGGCGTTGGTGCGGCCGGCATGGGTCGGCCGGGCGTCGGTGTGGATGGCGTGGGTCGGCCGGGCGTCGGTGTGGATGGCGTGGGTCGGCCGGGCGTCGGTGCGGCCGGCGTGGGTTTCGACCGCGTCTCGCCCGCCACACGTTACCGTCATGGTGCCGCAGTGCGCGGCAACTTCAATCATTGGGGCGTCTACGGTAAAGACTGGTACACCGCTCATTCCGGAGCCTGGTACGCTGCCGGCTGGGGGGCGGGCGCGGCATGGCGAGCGGCTACGTGGAATTCCGTCGGCCAGTGGATGAACTATTACCCGACCACACCGGTTTTTTACGACTACGGCAACAACGTAACGTACCAAGACAACAATGTGTATGTGAATGGTCAGGATGTGGGCACTTCGGAGCAGTATTACGAACAGGCGAGCAATCTGGCCACGGCCGGTGCGCAGGCCGACGCTTCGGCCGACGGCGATTGGCTGCCGTTGGGCGTGTTCGCCGTGACCAAAGCCGGCCAAACAACGACGGACGTGACTATCCAACTTGCGGTGAACAAGCAGGGCATTATCCGCGGAAATTACACCGACTCGAAAATCAAAAAGACGCAGCCTGTTCAAGGCTCTGTGGACAAGCAATCGCAGCGGGTTGCTTTCACGGTCGGTGATAATCAATCCGACGTCGTCGAAACTGGCATCTACGACCTGACCAAAGACGAAGCTCCGGTTTTGGTTCACCTTGGCAACGACCGTACCGAGCAATGGCTGCTCGTCCGGCTCAAGCAACCTGATAAGACAAACAGCTGACCAGCGAGAAACTCTGGAAGACTCACTGCCTGTTGGTGCGCACCCATTCAACAATATGAGCGGGATCGGCCGCAGCGGCACGGGAGTGCTAAGAGGCATCGGGATGGTGTTTCCGCCGTTGCTTAATCGCCGGATGGTTCGTTGTTGGCCTCCTGCGGTGTGGAAGAGGACAGCACGGTCCGCATCTGGGATGGTTCGTCCTACCAGCACCTTCGAACACTCGCCGGCCACAGTGGTGCCGTCTATACCGTCTGCTTCTCGCCCGACGGCAGGACGCTCGCCTCGGCGGGGCAGGATGGCACCATCCGTCTGTGGGACCCGGTTGTCGGCGTGGAACGCGCGTTGCTCGCAGGCCACGAAGACTGGGTGTCTTCGGTCACTTTTTCGGCAGACCGCCGAAGTCCGGTCTCAGCCAGCAGAGCGACACGACGGTGCAGATTTGGAAATCGATCCCGGCGGACGATGCGTCACCGGAAGCCCGTCCGGCCGATTGGCACGGATGAGTCCGGCATGACGATCAACCGGCAATTATCACTCAATGGGATCGGAGACTGCCCGCGATTTATCCCGGATCCGCGAGAACTCAGTCGATCAATGCCTCATCCAACGCTGCGATGGCGACGTCGACTTCGAATGGCACTCGCGTAGACGGTACAAGCTACACCGGGCAACCCTTTCTTCACGCAATCACTACAGACGCCTGATGAACCTGCCGCCAACGTCGTAAAACCGGTCCACAGGATGGCATCGCACAACCTCCATGACAAACTGTTCCGTACCAGTTTGCAGTGGCAATTCGATGACGATCCATTTCGCATCCACCGGCTGCGTATGGATCAAACCGATTCCGTGTGACGAAATGTCGCGGGTAATCATCGTCACCGGCTCCGCCACGGGCTGGACGTCGTCATCGACTGCCACCGTGGCGATGGCCATCATCAGCGGATGCCGCACATGGGCCCGACGATCGGCTTCGCCCGACTCCTCGGACACAAGTTTGGCCACCAACGACGCCACGGCGTCACTCGGGCTTCCCAGATGAAATTCGCTAAAATCGATGCGTGACATGGAAACAAAAATCTAGGCAAATAACACACTCTAGGCAAGAAACGGGTAATCGTGCCCTGCGATTCGGCCCGCGGGAGTGGAGATCAACGCGGCCAGTTGTTCGACGAACTCAGAAGATGCCGTGCGCTGGAAGAACTTGTCGAAAGGCCAAACCGTTTCCATCAACATCGCCCAATGACAATCCTACTCGCCGCGGACAAAATTCCAATGGGATTTGCCCGCACACTCGCGAAAAACAGGGTGCTGCATCGCTAGATCCGTGTGGACAAACACCGCAGCTTACGCGATCGACAGAATCCAGTGTGACGGCGCGCGAAGGCGATACCTGTTCGCCTGCGTCTGCGTTCTCACCGACAGGTCCAATCGGGAGACAGACCAATCGACAACCAACCGTACGGCTCCGACGGCACGCTATTCGATTTCCGCCAACGGCTGTGCGCGCTGCCCCGTAACAGGCCTGTCAGAAACAGGGCCACCGTCACCGTGCCACGAGCAGACTCCTGGAGATCGTCGGCCACCCAATTGTTGTAGCAATGACAACGGAACGGACCGCAACACGCCGGCCGGACGTTACCACGTCGGTCAAACAGATCGCAGGCATTGTCCCCTGGCTGCCTCACTGGCGCAGGTGCCGGGCGGCCTGTTCCCGCGCCACGCTACAAACGACCGCCGCAGCATTTCCAGTTGGGGATGACGGCCGGCCGCTGGACCCCGGGATCGCCAACATGAAAACGGTCGGAGCGGATGGTTAGCCCCGGGCTCCGCCCGGGGATGAATCACCAAGCTGCTTGGCGGGGCGATCCCCCGGCAAAGCCGGGGGCTGAAAAGGACCGTGACACTGAAAACGCAATGGACGTTCTGCCCTGCACCTGCCGGCGGGAATGAAGACAAGCGGAATTGTCCACCGCCGTGGTTCGCGAACAAAGGACTATGGCGATGAACATAGCGGCCTTGGGACAAAGGGCTGACGACCGCCCCGGCCTGCGTTTCCGCATGATACGCGACGACGACTGGTCGTCGAGGCATGGGTTGTGCGATCGGAGCCGTCACCGCGACTTCTGCGACGCGGATACGGGCCGCAACGCCGCATCGATGAATTCGTACGCTTCGCGGCGAAGCTCGGCGGGGAAATCATGGCCACAGTCCGGATGGCGGACCCTCAACCGGCCCTCGCCACCCAACAAATCGTACACCGGACGAGCAGCGTCCACGCAGGCGTCCACGCTCCGCCAGCGAAAGTTGCCATCGTGGAGCGGCGCGTTGATAAATACTGGACGAGGGGCAATCGCGCCGAGCAGTTCGTGGAAGTCGAAGGGAATGTCGTGGAGCCGGTCTCGGTAGTTTGACATGCGAGGCATGTAGCGGATCTGGCACCAGCCTTTTCCGAAATACCAGTTTGCCTCGTCGCCGCCGTAATAGTCCAGATAAGAATCAAAACCGCAGCTGCTGACCACGACCGCGATGCGTTCGTCGAACACCGCCGTGTAGATGGCATTATGGCCTCCCAGCGAATGGCCTATCGCAGCAAATCCTAGCGTCGCATCCACTGCCCGATGCGCCGCCAACACGTCCAAGGCCCGCATGTTGTCCCAAATGGCTTTCATCGTACCGCTGACGTAGCCCAGGCGCTGCAGATGGGGCCAATAGTTCGCCAGCTGAGGATAGGCCGGGGCGATCGTGACATACCCGCGCTCGGCAAGCTCCGCGGCGTACTGCCTTCCGGGCCGCCCGCCCAGTCCCACAACGACCTTGTGGCCAACGACGTTGTCGGTCGGGTGCAGGCAGAGTACGCCTGCCGTGATTTTGTCGCCTGCCACGACGTCCTTGGGCACACACAGGTACGCGGGCGTCCGCGAATGGGGCTCCGATTGGAACGTGATCAGCCGTCGCACGTAGCTGCCGGCGTCGACTTCCTCGACGACCTTCACTTCCAGCTCCACCGCGGCGAGCCGACGGCGATCGGGCAACGGGCCCATGACCTGGTGCATCCCCTTTTTGATGGCATCCCGCCGGATCCGCCATTCGTCGGGCGATCGCACCGGCTGCACGTCCGCGTGTTCGTCGTGACACAGCAGAAGGTTCTCTCGGGGCAGCCGATCTGATTCGCCTCCAACGGCCGGCGCGCCGTTGATCATGCCTAGCACCAGAACCACGACGAGGTGTTCTTCGGCGACGATGAATCGCCGTATGACAGGCATGGAGATCCGGTGGTGATGAAGGCTTCCGCCCGGCTCTTTGATGGCGTGGGAACGGGCCAAGGTGTATTGCTCCATTGTACTTCTGCCGAGCCCGCCGGCGGCCTGCTCGGGGGCATTTGCCCGAACGGTTCACCTTTGCGGCACGCACGGCAAGGTCCCACGACGCGCCGCGACGGCCCTGTCCGAACCGGCGGCGCCCGGCGTCAGTCCCACCACCACGGATCCAGCGGCGCTTTGGGAGGCGGCGGCGATCGGCGGTGCGCGTCGTACAAGGTCGCCGGGTCGATGATGCTCTGGATGCGATCCCCGCGAACGTGCCGGGCGGTATCGACACGCACTCCGCCGCTCACGCCAACCACGAAGCGTTGCTTGTCCAGAACACGGTGGTTGATGACCGATTCCACTTCCCGCGGCGAGACGACTCCGGCCACGGCGTATTTCATGCCGCCTCCCGTTGATCGGTCGCCAAAGTAGGTCAACGACCAGTCCGCACGGCCTGCGAGGTCTTCCTCCAAGATTAAAGCTACGGCAAGTGCCAGATCGAACACGTTGCGCAGATCGGCGTAAATCGGATAAACGTCGGCCAATGCATCAAAGTGCGCCGTGAAGTTGCGTGCAAACGCGCGATTCCATTCCTCGGCTTTCCCGGTCGCTATTCGGCGTCCGCTGCGGGATAGCAGTTCATTTTCGCTCAACACCCTCACGCGGGGCCCATGCAGCTCATAACACGTTCGCCGCGTGTTGGTGGAAAGTGAGGCGTTGTGGAGCGTAAACCACCACCGCAGTACGCGGAGTGGCGGTATCTTTCCATCGTTGTCCGGTTCAATCAGTTCCAGATAGCTGGGCACCCCAGCAACGGATGGCTCGAGTCCCATGCCAATCAGTTTCATGCGATAATCGGCTTCGACGAGAATTCGGGCTGTTCTCGAGTGCGCGTCGATGCCGTACACATCGATCCTTTGTCGTCCCACGCGGGACTGCAACTGCTTAATCCACGATGTGCGGGACGCCGGTCCAGCCGGTATCGGCTCTTGCCGCGAAACGGCCAGAAACGCCTGTGTGCGTCTGAGGTTTTCGCGGAGCGGTGTGATGGAACAACCGAAGCGCCCCCGGCTGCTCAATGCATTGCGAATGAGCACGATCAGATCGTCCAGATGCAGCACCGGCTGGCCGGTATCCGCGTTGACGACGCGGCCTTCGGCGTCCCGCCGCCAGGGACCGGCCGGTCCAGCAAGCACGACGTCGCCCGAATCGGGAAACAGCATCACATACCGGAGACGGTAGATCCCTGCCAGCAGCCGCAGGGCATCCTCGATGGGCCGGCCCAGCGCGCGTCGGACCATGAGCACGCGTTCCAGACGGTTGAGCGAAACTTTGCGGAGGCGCGACGGTTGGCGCACCTCCCGATCGGGGTTGTCCGCGGACGGTGCACGCGCGTTCCCCTCCAGCGGACCGTCGGCGCCCGACGGGACGCGGATCCGCGTCAACAGTCCGTTGGCATCGACGGAGACACCGCCTTCAAATCCGGAGATCGCGCCGGCGCCTCCCACTTCCTCCCAGGTATCGGGGGCGATGGTCGTGGTGATCAAATTAATGAGCTGCTCGAAATCGACTTCCGGTCCGCCACCTCGCCCGGACGTTCTGGCCCGCGCGACGCGAGTCAGCAGGTCGTTCTGAAGGCGGTCATCCGAGTGTCGGGCGGCGGTTCGCGCTGCCGCCTCCAGGTCGCCGCTTTCGATGTGGCGGGCCACGTTTCCCTCCAGCCGCGCGTCGGTTTCCACGCCGGCGGCAGGGAGCGACAAACCGCACAGGAACGCCGTCGGCAACGCCCAGCGGTTTGGGGCGGTCTTACCAGCACAGCACATCGGGCAGATACTCGGCGATCAGATCTTCATAAAACGGTCGCAATTCCTGCGCGCAGGGCCTGGCATCGGCCTTGGTGTAAAGATCGTACGCGTTGAACTTCCGAACCCAGCGAAACATGTCGCGGTCGTGGTCGTTCATTAAATAGTCGTATTCGCCTTCCCGGTGCGCGGCGTAAAACGAATGGTAACGCAGCATGTAGCATGCGGGTTCAGGCAAATAATTTTTCACCACCTGGTACATGTATTCGTCATGGCCCCACGACATCAGAACCTGGTCGAGACCGCAGCCGTCTTCGTAGATCCCCAACCGCGTGCGGTAACGTGCGTCGCGGCTGTCCGGATTGCCGGCGAAGAATTCGTGATACACAATCTTCTGGGAAAAGGCGCAGCCCACTGGAAACGTGTCGCCGACGACGGCCCATTGAGGTTCTCCGAACAAGCACAGCACCTTGCCCAGATCGTGGACGAGACCCGCCAGCGTAAACCAGCGCGGGTGTCCATCCTTGCGAATCGCCTCGGACGTTTGCAAGAGATGTTCGATCTGGGCCAGCTCCGTGTCGGGGTCGCTGTCATCCACCAGCGTATTGAGAAAATCAATTGCCTCCCAGACGCTCATCGTCGTCTTCCGCAGCGGCAGGTAGGCCGCCCGTTTGCCACGTACAAAATCGACGGTCTGAAAGCGATGATTCTGCCGATAGAATTCCTTCACGCCGGGACGGGCGTCGGACGCGTAATCGCGAAACTGCCGGTGTTGCGTGTTCGCCGCGGTTCGGGCGCTCTCACCGGGAGGATCCGGGTAACGGCGAACCAGGTCTACTTCCCATTCGTCAAGGTCCGCTAGCGGACCGTCGGGACGAGCCGGTCGTTGGGCGTCCCGCTGGAGATGATGTGTCTTCCGTTTCTGGGGCATGGTACGACTCCTACAGACGCATGGCGTGTCGGCGTCTGGCGCATGGTCGCGCAACGCCGTCCGCGATTCCGGCAGAATCTATTCGCGATAGCCGAGCGTGACCAGGATGCAGGCATCCCCGCCGATCACATTTAATCCATGCTGCCTGGCAGAGAGAATCGCTTGTTCGCTCTCCGCGCCGGGCTGCATCCAGACGTGCTTGATTCCGAGCTGGACGGCCTGCTCGACGATTTGCTCCGTAATTTCAGGGGGCGTGATGACGGAAATGCCATACGGTGTCTGTGGTACGTCCTGGAGTGTGGCATAGGCACGCTGTCCCTCGATTTCTATGGCGGACGGGTTGACGGGGATGGCGGTGCGAACGTTTTGGAGGTAGGCTCGCAGCACTTTGTTGCCGTATTTTTCTCTGTTCTCCGATGCGCCCACGACGGCGTGCGGCCCCCCGTCCAGAAATTGCCGGATGCGTTCGTCAAGAGACGCGGTCATGGTTCTCTCTTCGGCGGTCCAGTGGGCGACGGATAGGAGGAGCCCGGCTGCGAGGCGCGTTGCACACAGGCATCAAGATATCGCCGTGCGCGGTTTACTTCGGCGGTAATCCGGGCAGGTGTTTCCAGGATAGGTACGCCACGAGGCACCGGATGTGTGAATATTTCCACAAAACCCCGGTAGCCAGATGCACACAGCGCGGACATGATGGGTGCAAAATCGAGTGGCCCGCGGCCCGGCATCTGCTCCAACTCCTCGTGCTTGGGCATCTTTCGGTCCGATCCGCGGCCGTGCTGCTGCGCGTAGAAAAAGGCCACCTTTTCACCCAGCTGCGTGATGAAGCGAGCGATATTGTGCGCGTCCTGAGGCAGGTGATGCGGAGCCACGGCGATACCCAGGTGAGGCGAATCAAGCCTTTCGACGAGCCACAGGCACGCGTCGGGCGAACTCATCAGGTTGTGCGAGTGATTCTCGATGGCGACGATCGTCTGCGTCTCTTCCGCCTCCGCAATGTGCGGCTTCAGCCGCTCCGCGAATTGCATGACGGCCGCTTTCAAATCGCTGCCCGTCAAGTCCGGCGGACCACGGCCTCCGGTGACCACTACCGCTGCCGGACCGCCTAGCCGACGTGCCAATTGCATGTCGGGCTTCAGCCGAAACGGCCCTCGGGGATACTGCGAAAGGGCCCCCAGTTTCACGTTGTGCCGCTGAAGCTGCTCGGCAAACGCGTCCGCGCCCATGGCATCGACCTGCTCGCGCTGGTTGCCGTGAGGCCTCGGCCAAATATCGATGAACTCCGCGCCACAGCGGCGGACCTCGGGAAGAATCTCGTCCAAGGCCGCCATGCCGTACAACGCGGAGGCCACGATGTAGCGGTACGGCGGCTGCTCGGCCGCCCGCCCGACGGCGCCGCGAGAACTCGCCGCCCACGCGGCCACGGACGCACAGAATTGGCGGCGGCCCACGAGACGCGTTGTCCCCGACGCTGCGGCAGGTTCTGCCGGTCGTGAACAGGGTTTTGTCACGAATCGATCTGCCCGATGAATAACGATGGTGGCCGACCTCCGCGTCTGGTTTCCATCCGAGATGCTTCCTCGCGCGGCGAGCCACCGGAACCCAACCGCTACGAGCCGACTCGGCGATTCGCCCGCTCCTTTTTCATTGCGCCGCGGCGCGCCGGTCGCGACGGGCTTCTTCGGCCACCCGCTTGATCGCCGTCCGCATGGCATCCCGATCGATCGCATGGACGTCGATGGGCGTACCGAGATCGCGGACCATTGTCAGCGTGAGGCGGCCCCCGAGGTGTTGGCGGAACTCTTCCAGTCCGGCGAACAGGCTCGGTATGTCGTCGAGCGCGTCGCTTTTCAAGGAAAAGCCCAGAGCCTTCAAGCAGTTCAGCGCGCGCGAGGCATGGCGTTGATCGAACCCGTGCACGAGTGACGAATAGATGCAGTCGATCGCCAGACCAATGGCGACCGCCTCGCCGTGCCGCAGACGGTATTCAGACACCGATTCCAGGCGGTGCGCGGACCAGTGGCCGAAGTCAAGCGGGCGTGCTTCGCGCGACTCGAACGGATCTCCTCCCGCCGTAATGTGCCGCAAGTGCCATTCGGCCGATCGGCGGATCATGTCCAGCGCGGGGGCCATTTCTCGGCGCGCTATGCGGTCGGCCGAGCGACACAGTTGATGGAACATCGAGGCATCCTTCAACAGCGCCACCTTGAGACACTCGGCAAATCCGCAGATAAAATCCCGGTCTGCCAGCGTCGCGAGCATGGCGGCATCGTTGATCACGGCCCACGGCACCGCGAACGCACCGATCCAGTTTTTTTTGCGGAACAGATTGACCGCGTTTTTGACGCCGATGCCCGAATCGGCCTGGGCGAGCGTCGTGGTCGGCAGCCGCACGAGCCGAATCCCACGATGGGCGATGGCAGCCGCAAACCCCACGGCGTCCAGTACCGCGCCACCCCCGATGACCACGACGTAACTGCGCCGATCCAGATCCGAAACATGGAAGACCTTGAGGATTCTTTCCAGAATATGGACATCATTCTTGACGGACTCGCCGCCGGAAATGATCTGGACATTGCCGATGCGGGTGAGTTGATCGGCGTGGGCATGACAAAACGTGCGGATCGACTCCACCATGGCAGGATGGGTCCGGTGGACGCGTTCATCGAGCCAGAACTGGACACGCGGCGCGCGATCCTCGGAGGGTTCCAGCACGTCGGCCAACACCTGCTGTTCGTCACCCAACAGATCTTGCGTGAAGCGAACCCGGTGCACGAAGGGCACGGAGAAACGCACGTCCAGGGCGTTGGCGAGTGGTTCGTTACGCATGATGTAGATCGCGGGTTACGTTTCGGCTTTCAGATGTCGGAGCACGTACGGCGGGCACGTACGGGCGGCGGGCCGTCCAACGGGCGTTCTTTACGAGGTGTCGCTCATTGCGCGTAGGCTGTCCTCTGCGTGCTGTGGGGTTCCGCGGATGGTTCGACGCCCAACACGTCACGCAGCGCGCCGCCCGACTGGACAAACCAGTCGTACAGCGTGCGGACTTCGACGCCGATATTGAAGTGGCGGACGCCCATCTCCAGGTAGGCTTCCGCCTGTTCCGGCCGGCTGATCTCCGCGCGCGGCGCGATGCCTTTGCGCTGTGCGGTCTGGATAACGTGCCGTTCGGCTTCTTGGACGCGGGGATGGGTAAACTGGCCGGGCAAGCCGATGCTCATCGAGTAATCGGCAGGTCCGAATTGCACCATGTCGACACCCTTGACCGACAGCAGATCGTCCAGGTTTTCCACGGCGGATTCCTTTTCGATCATGATGGCCACGACGGCATCCTCCAGCGCGTCGACAAACGCCGGCGTGCCCGCTTCCCGCACCACGCCCACGTCGCGCCGCATCCCCACTCCGTGGCGACCGCCGCTGCGCGGCGCCTCGGCCCGCACCGCGCGGACGCACTCTTCAACGTCCGCCACGTTGCGCGGATCGGCGAACAGCAGATTCTGAATCCCCGAGCCCACCGCGCGGACGGCCAGGTACGTGCGTGGTTCCTGCTCGATCTTCATCATGGCGGACATGTGGTCGTACAGTTCGACGGCGCGGCCCAGATGCTCCAGCGCGTAGAGATCGTAGGGCGCGTATTCGGCAACGAATTCGACGTAATCGAACATACCCGACGCCCCGGCCAGTTCGACGATAGTGGGCCAGGAACTGAGAATGCGCGTGCCGACAGACGGCTTTCCCGCACGGAGCAGTTCGCGTAATCGGTTGGGACGCATCGGGGCATGGACTCCGTGACGCAAAGGGACCTGCGACCTTCCCCGGATTCTACCCTGGCGCGGGGAACGTAGCCACCTTGAGCCGCGTCGACGCCCTGACTCGCGGCGTCAGCGGGGGTTGCGGGCCTCGCAGTCCTCCGGAACATGCTCGTGGTCGTTGATGTGCTCCGTGCAGTATCCGCACTGTCCAGCGCATTGCGAACAGTAGCGAAACTGCATTTTCGGATGGCTGATGTTGGTGATTCCGCATACGCGGCAGCGGTGGCGGGCAACGTCCTTTCTGGTCGTGCTGCGGGCCTGCCAGCGCATCCGCCGGTGCCCCTGTCGCAGCCGATACCAGAGATCGGGACCGAAGAATAAGAAGAAGTTTCCCACCGAGGCGATCACGAGCAGCCGCGCCAATGTCCCGCCCGTCACCAGAAGATAGAGATACGACAGCCAGGCGATGGCCGCC
>Ga0315534_1002097_pt1 | contig 13658 bp, 12 predicted proteins | sample SalMarSW160240MG_FD_203094 | JGI IMG/M metagenome (GOLD analysis project Ga0315534, IMG submission 203094) | Salt marsh sediment microbial communities from the Plum Island Ecosystem LTER, Massachusetts, United States - Salt Marsh Sediment SW1602-40 ... | reverse complement strand
AAATGCTTCCGGCTTATTACGTGATGGTTGATGGTCTGGGCGTGGGTGACGTCGGCGAAGTGGTTTTGCGGGACCGCCGGGTTCTGGCGCAGGAAGGAATGGTGGTGGTTATCGCCACCTTGGACCGTCATAACGGCAAATTTTTGAAAAATCCGGACATTATTTCGCGCGGCTTCATTTATCTGAAGGAGAACAAGGAATTCGTGGAAGAATTGAGGAAGCGCATTCGCAATTTAGTCAGCCGCATTCCCCGACACCAGCAACTGGAAACAGATTACATTAAATCTTTGATGCGCGACCAAATCGGCCAATTTTTGTATAATAAAACCAAGCGCCGACCCATGGTTCTGCCGGTGATAATAGAGGTATAATTTAAAAATCAAAAATCAAAATGCAAAATTTTGGTGTTTCGCTTCGCGAAAATTTTAACATTTTACATTGTCACTTTTCATTTTGATATTTACATTTTAAATTTTTATGAAACCTATTTTAATTTCCGGCGTTCAGCCTACAGGAAAGCTTCATATCGGAAATTATCTTGGAGCTTTAAAAAACTTCGTTGATTTACAGAATTCAGGAAAATATCAATGTTATTTTTTTGTTGCCGATTTACACGCTTTAACCGAAAATCCCAAGCCCGAAGATTTAAACCAAAATATTATTGACCTTGCGGCCGACTTTCTGGCCAGCGGGCTTAAACCCGCCAGTGGTGAGCTTGCCGAACCAAAAAAGTCCGTAATTTTTCAGCAATCACAAATTCCGGCGCATAGCGAGTTGATGTGGATTTTGAATACGATTACACCAAAAGGAGAGTTAGAGAGAATGACGCAATTTAAGGATAAAATGGAAAAAATAATAAACCGTTCGCAAATTATAAAAGACAGCAAAAAACCGAAAGACGCCTTAATTGAATTAATCAGTAGAAGCCATGGTATTAATATGGGCCTTTTTAATTATCCTATTCTTATGGCCGCCGATATCATTATTTACGACGCAAAATTCGTACCAGTTGGGAATGATCAAGATCAACACCTAGAAATTGCAAGAACCCTTGCCCGTAAATTTAATTCAAAATTCGGCAAAACTTTTATTGAACCGCAAGCTGTCCACACTAAAACGCCGCGGGTAATGAGTTTGGCCAATCCGGAAAAGAAAATGTCCAAGTCCCAGCCCGAGTCCTGCCTTTTTATTGATGATTCAATTGAACAAATTAAAAATAAAATCAAAAGAGCCGTGACTGATTCCGGCTCGGAAATCAGACGCAAAGAAGGCAAACCGGCCATCAGCAATCTTTTGGAAATCTACTCGGCTTTAAGCGATAAAACCATTCCGCAACTGGAAAAAAAATTTAAAGGCAAGAATTATTCTACTTTTAAAAATGATTTGGCCGAAACAATAATTGATTATTTTGCCGATTTTCGCAAAAAGAAATCCGCCCTACTCAAAAATCAATTAAAATTATCTTCTGTTTTAAAAGCCGGCTCGCAAAAAGCCGCCAAAGTAGCCAATAAAAAAATCACTGAAGTCAAAAAGAAAGTCGGCTTAATTTGATTCCTGAAAGAATACTAGGATTAATACTAGTATTAATCCTAGTATTCTTTACATTCTTCAATAAATCCAAAAAAACATTCTAATATTCTATGGAATATTAGAATGTTTTTGGTAAAAAAATTCTTATGAAAGAAATCGTCGTTGTTTTGCACAATATCAGGAGCTTGCATAACGTCGGGTCTATTTTTAGGACCGCGGATGCGGCCGGCGTTAAAAAAATATATTTGTGCGGCATCACGCCCGCGCCGGTTGACGTTTTCGGCAAACCGCGACCGCAATTAACCAAGGTTTCTTTAGGCGCAGAGCGTTATGTTGAATGGGATGCTTCGGCAAGCTCAGCACAAGTTGCTTCGGCAAGCTCAGCACAAGTTGCTTCGGCAAGCTCAGCACAAGCAACTTTAAAGTTGCTTGAAAATCTTAAGAAGCAAGGTTTTAAAATTTTCGCCATTGAACAAAACAAAAAATCAATCCCTTATTTTAAAATCAAAATTAAAGACACTATCACGCGTGATAGTGCCCGAAAAACTGCCATAATTTTGGGAAATGAAATACGCGGTATTCCGCCTTCAATTCTCAAGCGGGCTGATAAAATTTTAGAAATCCCGATGCGAGGCAGAATAATTCGACAAGCTCACCATCCCCGACGCACCGGTCAAGGAAAAGAATCGTTGAACGTGGCCGTGGCGTTCGGTGTAGTAACTTTTCACTTTTTAAATTCATAAAAAAATGCACCCAGCAAGATGGGTGCATTTCAATTCTAGTACCGCTGTATTTCAAAAAAACAGCTCCATGGAATGAATTTACCGGTATTAAAATCCCTGCCCGTAACCATATTCTTTCCCCATGGATTAATCTGTTTAAAGCGGAAGGCCCTCATTGGCACTCTATTTCTGCGTTTGTATCCTACAAAGCATTCAAGCTGGTATTCGCCGCGGTTGCTACTGCGAATTTCTACTCGCAGAGGCTTTTTCCACAGAATTACTCTTCTCGCATTTTTGTTTACCAATAAGAACCTTTTCAGTTTAGGCGGCGTTTCAATTAACCCGCTATAATATATTCCCTCTGGATTCTTTATGGTTAATATGATTTTCATCCCTATCTCCTTTTTGCTGTAAATTTGCTAATTAAATTTTACTGATTATTATTTAACTTATCAACCTTTTTAGTTTTTTTGGTCTTGTTGTTTTATTTTCCAGCTCATATAATATATATTATATGAGCTGGAAAATCATTATTAATAAGAGCGGCCGTACCCCGTACCAAAAGAAGTTTTATTACGGGGGCAAGTCGGTTTAATCTATAAAAATAATATGATTAAAATAGCAATCAATGGATTTGGGAGAATAGGGAGGCTTTTCCTGCGACAGGCAATAAATCAATCAAACCTGGAAATTATCGCCATTAACGACTTGGGCGACTTGGAAAACCTTGCCTATCTTTTGAAATATGATTCGGTTTACCGGCAATTTCTGGGCGAAGTAAACGGCGATAAACAAAAAGGAGAATTAACCCTTGACGGAAAGAAGATAAAATTTATCCAGGAGAAAGACCCGACTAAACTGCCGTGGAAAGACTTAGGCATTGATTTGGTGATTGAGTCTACCGGCGTTTTTGAATCTTTTGAAAAAGCCAAGGCGCACTTGGATGCCGGCGCCAAAAGGGTAATTTTAACTGCGCCGGCCAAGGATGCCGAAGGCACGGCCGGCGGTGAAACGATTCTGGTTGGCATCAATGATGGTGATTTAGAAAAAAAAGTCTTGATTTCTAACGCCTCCTGCACGACCAACGCTGTTTCGCCGGTTATCGCGGTTTTAGGCCAGAACCCCGGGATTCAGAAAGCCATTTTAAATACGGTTCACGCTTATACCAATACGCAGACAATGGTTGATTCACCGGTTAAAGGCAGTGATTTTCGCCGCGGCCGGGCCGGAGCGCAAAACATCATTCCTTCAACCACCGGCGCGGCCATTGCGGTCACACGCGTAATAAAAGACTTGGAAGGAAAATTTGACGGCATTGCCCTGCGCGTGCCGGTAGTAACCGGTTCCATCGCTGACATCACTTTTATCGCTAAAAGAAAAACGTCAGCCGAAGAAATTAATGACATTCTAAAAAAAGCGGCCGCCAGTCCCAATTGGCAGGGAATTTTAAAAGTCAGCGATGAACAAATCGTTTCTTCGGATATTATCGGCGAGCCGCACGGCGCCATCGTTGATTTGAAATTTACTAAAGTAATTGACGGCGATTTGGTCAAAGTACTGTCTTGGTATGATAATGAATGGGGTTATGCGGCTATATTACTCAAACAAATTTTCAAACTGACCGCAGTTTAAAACCTAAATACTAGTTTATGCTTATTTATATCGGTGCCGACCACCGCGGCTTCAATCTAAAAGAAACCTTAAAAAAATTTTTGGACAATCAGGGATATGAGGTAGTTGACGTCGGCAACGAGCGTTTTGATGAAAACGACGATTACCCTGATTTTGCTTTTGCGGTCGGTCAGGCCATTGCCCAGGACCCGTTAAATCACCGGGGAATTTTAATTTGCGGTTCCGGTGCGGGCGTGGACATAGTGGCTAACAGATTTAAAGGCGTCAGGTCGGTTTTGGCGATTAATCCGGACCAGGTCCGCGCCTCTCGTAATGACGACGATACCAATGTTTTATCTTTAGCCGCGGATTTTTTGACGGAAGACGACGCCAGGAAAATTTTAGAGGTTTGGCTGAAAACGCCGTTTTCCAAAGACGAAAGCCACCAACGTCGTTTGCAAAAAATTAAAATAATGGAATCGGCTTAGGTTTAGATTATGGAGTCATTACACGAAAATAAAGTCAAACTATTAGAGGAAATTGCCGGCCAGCTGCGTCAGGATGTTATTGAAATGATAATTGAAGCTGGCTCTGGTCATCCGGCCAGCGCTTTGGGCACGGCGGAGATTTTTGCCGCTTTTTATTTCCATATTTTAAATCACGACCCCAAAAAACCCGACTGGCCGGACCGCGACCGGTTCGTTTTATCCTGCGGCCACATCTGCCCTGTTTTATACGCCGCTTTGGCGCGGGCCGGTTATTTTCCGGTTGACGAATTGAAAACATTGAGAAAATTAGGCAGCCGTCTTCAGGGTCACCCGTACCGCAAGTCCTTGCCCGGCATAGAAACCTCTTCCGGTCCGTTGGGCGAAGGATTGGGGCAGGCAATTGGTATGGCTTTGGCAGCAAAGTTAGACGGTAAAAAATATCACACTTATTGCATTATGTCCGATGGCGAACAGGATTGCGGCAGTGTTTGGGAAGCCGTAATGCTGGCGGGAAAATTTCGTTTAAGCAATCTGACTGCGTTCATTGACAGGAACAACATTCAAAGCGACGGTTTTACGGAAGACATTATGCCTCTGGAATCCTTGAGAGAAAAATACGAATCCTTTAACTGGCACGTTTTAGAGGCAGACGGCCATAATGTTGAAGAATTTGTTGATGCCATTAGCGAAGCCAGGGCAATTTACGAGAAGCCTACGGTAATAATTGCCCATACTATTCCGGGCAAAGGCGTGGATTTTATGGAGCAGGATTATACGTGGCATGCCGGTATGATGAATAAAGAGCAGGCGAAAAAAGCCCTGGAAGAATTAAAAACATTGCAAGGGAAAATAGAAATTTCGGATTAAGTATGCTAAATCAAGAATTAAAATTTTCGGAAAAAATTTTTAGTGATGAAATCAGGCAGGAGCCCACCCGCGATGGTTTTGGCAAAGGACTTTTGGCTCTCGGCGAGGAAAATGCCGACGTCGTAGTTTTATCAGCCGACGTCGCCGCCTCTACGCGTTGTCATTGGTTTGCCGAAAAATTTCCCGAAAGGTTCTTCCAGATTGGCATTGCCGAGCAGAATTTAGCGGCCGTGGCCGCCGGTTTGGCCGTTTCCGGCAAAATACCTTTTATCTCTACTTACGCGGTTTTTTCGCCAGGCAGAAATTGGGAACAAATCAGGACGATGGTCGCTTACGACGATTCAAACGTTAAAATCGCCGGCCACCACACTGGCCTTTTAACCGGGCCAGACGGCGGGACACATCAGGCATTGGAAGATATTGCCCTGATGCGGATAATGCCGAATATGAAAGTGATTGTTCCTTGCGACGCAATTGAAGCAGAGAAAGCTACCATTGCCGCCGTTAAAATCAGCGGTTCGGTTTACATCCGGCTGGCACGGGAAAAGACGCCGGTTTTCACAGGTAAAGAAACACCATTCATTCCTTCTAAAGCCGAGATTTTTTGGAGTTCGTCTGCTAAGCCGCAGGTTGTCATAATTGCTTGCGGTCCAATTTTATACAATGCTTTGCTGGCGGCCGAAGAACTGGAAAAAGAGGGCCTGGTAACGGTTGTTTTAAATAATCACACTATTAAGCCGTTGGATGAAAATAAAATCATTGAAATGGCTAAAAAATGCGGCGCCGTAGTCACGGTTGAAGAGCATAATGTTTTGGGCGGTCTTGGGTCAGCCGTAGCCGAGCTTTTGGCGAAAAAATATCCTGTACCAATGGAATTCGTCGGCACCCAAGATGTTTTCGGCGAAAGCGGTAAACCAGAAGAACTTTGGAAAAAATACGGCCTGGGAGTTAAAGACATCAAGGAGGCAGTTAAAAGAGTTTTAAAAAGGAGTAAATAGTGAACTTGACAGAAACTAATTAATTTGCTATTCGTTATATTAGTATATAAACAGAACCTTAAAAATCAGGATTTATCTTGTAAAGTATAGGTGCAAATCCAAGAGAAAGGAGGTAGGGAAAATGGAAACAGCACTGACGTCCACTAACAAATTCACACCTATCGATTTATCAGGCATCAGACCGACAGATCTACCTGGGCCATTGGCGCGTATCGTTAAAGATCTGGCCGCTAAGAAGTGTCGTTCAGAAAACTACACAAATCACTCTTATTATTCTGACGAACCACGCTACGACCATAGCCGCGTAGATTGAGATTCGCCGAAGGGATTTTCGGTTCTACCGGGAATCCCTTCTTTTTAAAAAAGGATAACAATAATCTTGATTTGTTAAGGAGGTGAGAAAGATGGATAAAGTAATAACTCTTGTAATTCAAACAAGTAATGAATGTAATATTATTTGTGATTATTGTTACGTTAGGGCGTCGAGAGGGAATAAGCGCCGTATGTCCATCAAAGAAGTCATTGAGTTGATCAAAAACAGTACGTTGGGATTCGATGACATTAGATTTTGCTGGCACGGAGGAGAGCCACTTTTAATGGGAAAAGGATTTTATCAGGCGGCGCTTGAGAGTCAAAAAGAGTTAATGAGTCGCCAAAAGATAAAATTCCAAAATTCTCTACAAACTAATGGTGTTCTCCTCGACGATAATTGGATTAGTTTCTTTTGCAAAAATGGTTTTTCGGTTGGAGTAAGTTTTGACGCCCCACCCGAAGTGAACAGACAACAAAGAAGCAAAAATAAAGAGGAATCTTCAGGGATTAATATCTCTGAAACCTCTGAGATGTTACAGAGAGGTGGTCTATCATTTAACGCTCTCTGCGTTGTGAGCAAATTGAATGTGAATCGTGGGGAAGAAATTTTTAAATTCTTTTCTTCGCTTCACGCAAGTTCATATTCTTTGTTGTTAATGATGAAAACTTCTCTTCCTGGGTGTCCAGAGCCACCTACCAACGAAGAACTATTTAATCTCTACAAAATAACCTTTGAATTGTGGCTTAATGAACCACATGTTTTTAAGGTTGTCGAGCCAGTAGATACAATAGTTCGATCGCTACTAGGAGAGTATCCGCCGAAACTCTGTTCGTTTAGCTCTCCATGTTTAAGAAGAATGATTACAATAACACCTGATGGCGATGTAGTCCCGTGTGGCTCATTCGTTTCTCCCGAGTATGTTATGGGAAATATATTCCACGAGCCCCTAATTAAAGCGCTACACTCTAAACGCTTGGATGAATTTCGCGGAAGAAGAACTGCTTGCGTCAACAAACAATGTATTGGTTGTGAATTTATATCAATCTGCCGAGGTGGTTGTAGGGAAGTCGCTTTTTGGCATTTCGGAAGTTACGATGGAGAATATCCTTACTGCCAAGCGCGCAAAGAAATTTTTGCTTATGTGCGCGATAGGCTAAAAACGGTTTTTAAAAAGACAACTTTTAAAATATCGCGGAATTATCTCGCGACCACAGAAGCCCTGCCTTTATGACAGGGCTTTTTTATTTAAAAACAGGATTTAGAGATTTTATTACTAATTCAATGAATTTTTTATCGATTTTTTTATTTGATTTAATATAACAAGAGATTAAAGGATAGAGTTGCCACGTAAGATATTTAATAATTCTGTTTGTTGGAACCGGTTTAGTTTTTTTTATGTTCTTATAAATTTCGCCAAGTTTGTTTATGTTTGTTTTTGAAAAATAAATATCAGTCGGTTTAAATTTATAATATATTTGGCCTAGATAACCCATTGGCACCAATAAATTAATTATTAATTCCTCTATTATTTCGATTGTGGATCTTTGAGGTGAAAATTTTTTGGGTAGATTTTTAGGCAATGTGGTTTTTTCTAATAATTTTTCGGCCACACGACGGTAACCAGTCGACTTATATAAAATATGGCCTACTTCATGAGCCAAAACCCCTATTGAGTAATCTAATTGCCATGTTTTATGTTTTAACCGTGGTAATTCAAGAGTAATGATGGGATTGCTGCCAAAATTGGCCCCGCCAGAAGCGGTGTCTTCATAATTTAAAGGAGAAAAAATGATGAAAATTTTTATTTTTTTGATTTTATTTTTATTAGCGAAAAATTTTTCTGAATCTTTAAAGATTGATTGGTAGTTGTTTTGATTAAGAGATTTTTTAAGAATATTAACTCTTTTATCTTTAACTGCATATAATTTCCACATTTTTTCAAATCGGGGTTTAAATATATTGAATATCTCACGAATTTCTAAAAATTCCTCTTTTTTTACGAAGTTTATCAATCTTTTCCATATCTGATTTTCGGGATAAAGAAAAAAGGTTTGACCTAAATACTGAAACCTTTTATTTCTAAAAACGAAGCCATATTTATTGAGTATTTTTTTGAATTTAAGCAGCGCTTCTTCTTCTTTATTATTTAGCGGACCGGATATGTTTAACCATATTTTGTTATAATCTTTTCTGCAGCTAAAATGCCACTCAGAAAGATTAGAAATGAAAAAATAGAAATTTGCCAATTTAGAGATGACGAGTTTAAACTCCATTATTTAATGATATCAAAATTCCTTTATTTCGACTATTAACGATGTTTTTCAAATATCCAGAAAATAAAATAGACGTTTATTTTACTCTTTGAATTGCGGTTTGTAATTCCCAAAAATTCCTGTAGATGCTCTTAGGATTTTGGATAAGTTCGTTGTGCGTGCCCATCTCAACTATTTTGCCTTTTTCCAACACGATAATTTTATTCGCCTTCATTATGGTACTTAATCTATGGGCAATAATGAAAGTCGTTCTTCCTTTTATCAGGCGTTCCAGCGCTTCTTGAACTAGTTTTTCTGACGCGGAATCCAAAGCAGAAGTGGCTTCGTCTAAAATCAAAACTTTTGGCTTTCTTAAAATCGCTCTGGCAATTGCAATTCTTTGTTTTTGACCGGCTGAAAGCTTAATTCCTCTTTCTCCGACTAGCTGGTCGTATTTCTTGGGAAAGGATTCTATAAATTCATGCGCGTTGGCGGCCTTGGCCGCCTCAATAATTTCTCTATCAGCCGCGTCAATTCGTCCATAGCGGATGTTATTTTTTACCGTATCATTAAAAAGTAAAATTTCCTGCGGCACGACCGCCATATTGTCTCTTAAAAACCTAAGCTTGAATTTCTTGATGTTGATTCCATCTATCAGTATTTGGCCACCGCTTGATAGATAATATCTGCCAAGTAAATTAACAAGCGTTGTTTTACCTACCCCGCTTTCTCCAACCAAGGCAATCACCTCGCCAGCATTAACCGTAAATGAAATATTTTTTATTACATCCTTTTGTTTTTTATAATTGAAACTGACATTTTTAAATACGATGCTTCCTTTGAGTTTTTCAATCTTTTTGGTATGAGCAAAATCTTTTTCCGGAGTAATTTTTAAATAATCAACCGCCCGCTTAAAAGACGCGAATCCTCTTTTTACTCTCCTATACTGGTTGGCGATTCTTGAAAGCGGCGTTGTTAATAGACTGATATAACCGACGAACATTATTAATTTACCCGGAGTTAAATTGCCGGCTCGCAACATAAATACGCCGATGCTGAATACAATGATAAAACTGAGCGTAAAAATGGTGCTTTGCCATCTGTCAATTTTCATCCACCACAATCTATAATTCTTATATTGTCTATTTGCCCTGTTAAAATTTGTTTCATTCTTTTTAGATTCAAAATTTTCATTGGTGGATGATTTTACCGTCTCAACATTAAACAAAGAATCATGTCTATTTCCAAAAGCCTTATCCCACTTTTTGTTTAATTTCTTTTGTTCCTTAACAATTTCTTTGGTATATATTAATGTGATTAAGACATAAATTATACTGGCGATTATTAAAATTAATGTCAGTTGCCATTCTACAAACAAAAGTATGCCTAGGGCGACGAAGAATGTGACGATTGTCGGAATAAAAGAAAAAATACTTTCTTCTATAATGGCATAAAAATCTTCTATGCCCCTATTCACTCTATTGGAAATCTCGCCTATTTTTTTCTCTTTATGAAATCGTAGTGGCAGATTTATTAGGTGTGCCACAATGTCGGTATGCAGTTTTGTATAGATATCAATGCCTATTTCGTAAGCGAATTTGCTGCTTATTCTATCTAACCAGTCACGAATTAAAGAAATAAAAGTCCAAATTAAAATTATTGAAACAAGTAAATCTATAGAAGATTGAGGTTTTATGGCTAAATCAACCAGGCGACCGTAAATGTACGGCACCGTGGCGCTTATGGCGCTGACAAACATAGTTATCGTAACCCCCCAATAAACTTTTTTCTTGTCTTTAATTTTTGACCAAACAAGGTAAAATTCCTTTGGAAGCTTCATTTTTGTGCTAAATAAAATATTGACGCTACTAGCGTCTATTATTTTATGTATAACGTAATTAATTATATCGCAGTAATTTAATGGAGCAAGATGTTTTTTTAATTGACTTCCCTGTTTTTTTAATTTAATCTATGGATAATGCCCAGTAACATTACTTCGATGACTTTGCTTTTTAAGAAAGCAAAGCAGAAGACTGGGCAAGAATAAATAATATTATTACCTTTACTACCCAGTAACTTAATAGTTAAGTTACTGGGTTAAGTCGAAGTAATGTTACTGGGAATGTTGGATTTAAAAGCGTTAAATCGGGCGATTGAACAGATTGCCCAGGAAAAAGGAATTGAACCGTCAGCCGTCAAGGAGGCGATTGAAGCGGCTATTGCCACTGCTTACAGAAAAGAATATCGGAAAAAAGGAGAAATCGTTAAATGCCAGCTTGACCTCAAGACAGGCCAGGCAAAATTTTGGCAGATAAAAACCGTAGTTGATGAAAATACGGTTAGGATGAAAGAAGAAGAGGAGGAGAAAAAAGAGAAAAAGGACAAAACGGAAAAAGAGAAAAAAATGGAAGCTGAAACCGAAGAAATGATTCCTTTATACAATCCCGACAGGCATATTTTACTTGACGAGGCAAAGAAGATAAAAGCCGACATTCAGGTCGGCGAGGAATTAGAGTTGCCCCTGGAAGAACAGGGTGATTTCGGCCGCATTGCTTCCCAGGCGGCTAAACAGGTTATTCTGCAGAAATTAAGGGAAACCGAAAGAGATTCGGTTAAGAAAGAGTATCAGGGGAAAGAGGGGGAAATTATCAGCGGCGTGGTTCAAAGAATTGAACGAGGTAATGTTTTTGTTGATTTGGGTCGGGCCACCGGCATTATGTTTTATAACGAAACCATTCCGGGTGAACACTACCGCATCGGTGAAAGATTGAGATTTTATCTTTTGGCGGTTCAAGAAGAAACGAGAGTGCCGGGATTAATTCTTTCCCGCAGCCATCCGAAATTCGTTTCCAAGCTTTTTGAAATGGAAGTGCCGGAAATTCACGATGATTTGGTGGAAATTAAAGCCATTACGCGGGAAGCGGGCAGTCGCACTAAAATTGCCGCCGCTTCTAAAGTGGAAGGCGTTGACCCGATCGGTTCTTTGGTTGGCCAGAGAGGCACACGGGTAATGTCCGTCACCAATGAATTGGGCAACGAAAAAATTGACATTATTCAATGGTCAGAGGAGCCGGAAAAATTCATTGCTTCATCGCTCTCGCCAGCCAAAGTTACTTCAGTGGAAATTTTGCCTCGTCGCGAAGCCATGGTTATTGTGCCGGAAGACCAGTTAAGTTTGGCCATTGGCAAGGGCGGACAAAACGTCAGATTGGCGGCCAAGTTGACTGGTTGGAAAATAGACGTCCGTTCCCAATCGCGGCCAGAAGTAGTTCAGTTTGACCCGGGTAAATTAGTGGTAGATTCCAATAAAGATGAAATTTCTGACGAGGCAGAAAAATTAGAAGAAGATAAGATAAAAGAAGAGGTAGAAGTCAAAAAAGAAGAAGTTGAAGTTAAAGAAAAAACAGAAAAAAAAGAAGAGAAAAAAAAGAAAGACAAAAAAGAATAATAAACTAATTTTTAATTATGGATATCTATTACTTTACTCTTGTTCCTGCTTTTGTTGCCATTCTATATAGCGCTTACATTATTTTTTGGCTGAAAAAACAGCCGGATGGCGACGAAAAAATGAAAGAAATTTCTTCAGCTATCCATATTGGCGCAAGGGCTTATTTGAACCGGCAATATCGGAGTGTAGCGATTGTTGCGGCAGTGATTTCTATCACTATCTATTTTGTTTTTGGATGGCTCTCGGTTGCTGGATTTCTGGCCGGCGCGTTTGCCTCGGCTTTAGCCGGTTATATCGGTATGAATATCGCGGTTCGCGCTAATTCCAAAACCGCCCAAGCCGCCAAAAGAGGTTTGTTTCCGGCTTTATCTTTGGCTTTTAAATCCGGTTCAGTCACTGGATTTTTAGTGGCCGCTTTGGCTTTATTGTCTGTCAGTTTATTTTATTTCTTAACAAATGACGTCAAGGTTTTAATCAGTCTGGGGTTCGGCGCCAGTTTAATTTCGGTTTTTGCCAGATTGGGCGGCGGCATTTACACCAAGGCCGCGGACGTGGGCACGGATTTGGTCGGTAAGGTGGAAGCGGGTATTCCCGAAGACGACCCGCGCAACCCGGGCGTAGTGGCAGATTTAGTAGGTGATATGGTTGGCGATAATGCCGGAATGGCGGCTGACCTTTTTGAAACTTATGCCGTGACTTTAATCGCGGCCATGCTTTTAGGCTTTGCTATTTTCGGCGATAAAGGAGTCCACTTGCCCTTGGTTTTGGGCGGAGCCGCCATTATTGCTTCAATTATCGGCAGCTGGTTCGTCAAATTAGGGAAAAAGAATAATATAATGAACGCCCTTTACAAAGGCTTGTTTTGGTCATTGGGGATTTCCGCAATTTTGTTCGCGCCGATTAGCCGGTATTATTTTGGAGAGAATTACGGCAATATTTTCTGGAGCGCGATAATCGGTTTGGTAGTTACGGTTTTAATGGTAATCATTACCGATTATTATACGGCCAAGAAATATCGGCCGGTTCAATCAATTGCCAAAGCGTCAAATTCCGGGCACGGCACCAACATCATTATGGGTTTGGCGATTGGTATGGAATCCACCTTTCTGCCGATTATCTTAATCAGCGTCGGCGTACTGTTGAGTTTTTGGCTGGCTGGCCTTTACGGCGTGGCCATCGCGGCCATGGCCATGCTGTCAGCCGCCGGAATGATTGTGGCGATTGATTCTTTTGGCCCGATTACCGACAACGCCGGCGGCATTTCAGAAATGACCGAACAGCCAAAAGAAGTGCGCGAAATCACCGATAATTTGGACGCGGTTGGCAACACCACTAAAGCCGTGACCAAGGGTTATGCCATTGCTTCGGCCGGTTTGGCTACTCTGGTTCTGTTCGCCAGCTATACCGAGGAATTGACCGGTTTCATTAA
>Ga0315534_1002092_pt1 | contig 13678 bp, 14 predicted proteins | sample SalMarSW160240MG_FD_203094 | JGI IMG/M metagenome (GOLD analysis project Ga0315534, IMG submission 203094) | Salt marsh sediment microbial communities from the Plum Island Ecosystem LTER, Massachusetts, United States - Salt Marsh Sediment SW1602-40 ... | reverse complement strand
CGGCACCGATGCGCCGGGCTTTTCGACGGGTTTGGACTCCATGAAGCGCCCTTCCTCGCTGACGCATTTGGTTTGGCGGGATCAGGTGCGCTTTAACATCGATCGGATGTCTTCCAAGCGGGCCTTCGTCTCGGAGCTGATCGTGTCTTTCAGCGAGGTCATTTGCTTGTCGATCAGCGGGCCGAGGTCTTCTGCGACCGCATCACGAGCCGACGAACTCATGACTGAAATCGACTCGCGGATGTGATCCAGCCCTAGTTCGGGATCGAGATGCTGGTTGAGGCGGGCGAGAAAATCTTGCGCAAAATTCGGCACGTTGAGGCGCGACATCGCAGAAATGGCGCGGCGGCGCACGGCTCCATCAGGGTGCGTGAGGGCCGTGGTCATCAGATGGTTTTTGAATGTCGTCGGCATGCGCACGAGCCGCTTTTCCATCGCTTCGGGGCTCGCCGTTCCCTCCTCAATGGCGTTGGCCATGGCAATCTGCTGGCTCCATTGCTGGAAGCGCAAAAGGAATGCACGCACGACGATGATGCTAATCGTAATCACGATGAAGAGGCGCACGCCGTTGCCGGTCCAGCCGTTGTAGACGATGTCGGCCGACATGTTGTCGGTCACTTTCGTCAGATTGGCCCAAGCGTTGACGATGGTGGTGACGATGGGGACCTCGTTGAGGACGCAGGCGAGATACTCGCCGTAGTCATAGAGGAAATCAGGCCTTTGCTTGAGAATGCTGGCGAGATGTGAGCGCTCGACCGTCTGAATAAACGCTGCGAGGCCCAAGATGTAAAAGATCACCGACGAGGCCAAAATTGAAATGTTGTTGACGGCGTCAAAGGCAGAAAACGTCATGTGCTCTGGCGCCAGCGAGCCTTCAAGGACGCGCTTTTCCTCGTACATGATCCGCAGGCTGCTCAACATGATCAGGATGTGCACGGCGAGAAACGCAACGAGCGTCCAGAACAAGGGCTGGCCTGCCAGATCCGTGACGGCCAGATAGAGGATGACCGCGTTGACGCACAGCCACACGCCGACTTTCCACAGGCTAACCGCGCCGGTCTGGTGATCTGGCCGAAAAAAGAAGTTCAAGATGCCGATGAGCGGCCAGCACACGGCCGTCCATGCGCGATCGAGTGCTCGAAATACCGCCGATACGGCGTTGCCGAAGACGCCTGACATGGTCCACCCCTACACGTCTCTCCAACGCTGTGGGGGCAAGCTACCGCCATGTGTGGGCGCAGTGCAACGTTTCGCGTTTTCGCGCGAATATCCTGGGTTGAGGGTGATCCTTTGGAGGATAGACGGGGGTCTGTGCGTTGACCGGTGGGCTTGCACAGTTCTAAGAGCACCCCATCTCAAGGCCCCTGGCGGGCATGCCGAGCCATGATGAGTTCTACGAGGAGGCAAATGATGTCACAGCCAAAGCACGCCAAGGTGCTGATCCTCGGCTCCGGGCCGGCCGGATACACCGCGGCGATCTATGCCTCGCGCGCGATGCTGAACCCCGTCCTCATTCAGGGCTCGCAGCCAGGCGGTCAGCTCACCATCACCACCGACGTCGAGAACTATCCCGGTTTCGCCGACGTCATCCAGGGCCCCTGGCTCATGGAGCAGTTGCAAGCGCAGGCCGAAAACGTCGGAACCGAGATCATCATGGATCAGATTTCCGCGGTGGACTTGAGCGGACGGCCGTTTCGTTTGACCGGCGATTCCGGCGACGCCTACACGTGCGACGCGCTTATCATCTGCACGGGCGCGCAGGCGCGCTGGCTCGGCATTCCCTCCGAAGAGAAATTCAAGGGCTATGGCGTCTCTGCGTGCGCGACCTGTGACGGCTTCTTCTACAAGAACAAGGAAGTCATCGTTATCGGTGGTGGCAACACGGCTGTCGAGGAAGCGATCTTTCTGACCAACTTTGCCAAGCGGGTGACGATTGTGCACCGGCGCGACAGCTTTCGCGCGGAGAAAATTCTGCAAGACCGCCTGTTCAAGAATCCGAAGATCGAAGTGGTCTGGGATTCGGCCCTCGAGGAGATTGTCGGCACCGAGGACCCGAAGGCGGTTACGGGCGTGAAGCTCAAGAACGTCAAAACCGGTGAGACGGTGGAACGGGCCGCTGATGGTGTTTTCATCGCGATCGGTCACGCGCCGGCAACGGAGCTGTTTAAGGGCCAGCTCGAAATGACGGACTCGAACTATTTGGTCACGCGGCCTGACTCGACTGCTACGTCGATCCCCGGCGTCTATGCAGCCGGAGACGTTACGGATGAAGTCTACCGGCAGGCCGTGACCGCTGCCGCGATGGGCTGTATGGCGGCTTTGGAGGCCGAGCGATTTTTCGCGACGCTTGAGATTGAGGCTGAAGCGGCCGAGTAACGCTTACGTACTTACTCGAGGCGGTACGCCAGAAGCGTATCGTCCTTGAGCATCGGGATCAGCACGGTGCGCGTTGCCGGCACGTAGCCGATATCCGCCGAGCCTTGTCCCAAATCGAGCAAGTGTTCCACCTTCCCGGATCGATCGATGCGGTGAAGGGCTCCTTCGACCCAGTCGGTGACCAGATAACTCGACGCGTCGAACGGCTCGATCCCGTCCAGGTTTCCGACGCCGTTTCCGCTCCCCAACGAGCGAACGGACTTGTCCTTGAGTGAGACCTCGAGCAGATGCGCGGGCTCTGCGCTGCCATCTTCAGCTTGCTGGCCCCAAGGTGCTAGAATCAATTTGTCACCGACGACCAACAGGCCGTTGACGTTGTTGAGCTGTGGCCCCTCAAGCCATTTCTCCAGGGTGCCTCCGGCCAAGCGCCAGATCGCACTGGTACCAGAGTCGGAGACGTAAACGTTGCCTTCGCTGTCGGCGGCAACGTCATTGAGGAATTTTGAGCCTGGGGCTTCATAGCGCGCGGCAATTTTCCCGGTCTTCGTATCGATTTCGACCAGTTGATCGATGTTGGCCGTGTAAAGGCCGTCGCCGACAAGCGCTAAGCCTTTCGGGGCATCAAGACCCGTCGCCCACTTCAGCGTGGTGATCTTCCCGTCAGCGAGCGAGACCTTGGATACGAAGCCGTTGCCATCCTTTTCGGAGACATTGCCTGCAATATTGCTGACGTAGGCAAACCCCGCATCTGGGACGGGCAGAGCCGATTCCGGGTTGCTCAGCCCCTTCGTTTCCCAAAGCTTCACTGGTTCGCACCGTAGCGGGACGGTCCCAGCCAGAAGCGCTACCGCCACAACACCAAGACCAATGGCCCTCATCTGCAATCCCTCTGCTTGAACGTGGCGGTGCTCAACCTTTCGCCGCCCCCACATAACGTATCGCGCCGCCCCGGGTTCAAGGTTCTCTCCTGCCTTTCCAGGCGCCGCCAGGTGGTCTAAGTTGCAGTGCAACAACCCAGAAGCGCTGAAGCGACTGACACTAGCTCAGTGTATCCGCCTTCGTCCGCAGGTCCGTCGTCGGGCCTGTCAGGGGTAGGGCGGCACCTAAGCCAATGCGCTTTGTGGGGTCCGAGAAGGCGGTTTTATGGACTGGGACAAGCTCAGGATTTTTCACGCGGCGGCGGAGGCCGGCAGTTTTACGCATGCGGGTGAATCGCTGCACATGAGCCAGTCTGCCGTGAGCCGCCAGGTCTCAGCTCTCGAGCGTGAACTCAAGGTTGTGCTGTTCCACCGGCATGCGCGGGGACTTGTTCTCACCGAGCAAGGCGAGTTGCTGCACCGGACAACGGCGGATGTCCTCAACAAGCTACACACCGCCGAAACGCTGCTTACGGATACGAGCTCAAAGCCGCGCGGCGAGCTGCGCATTACAGCGCCCGTGGGATTTGGAACCGTTTGGCTGACGCAACGGCTGCGCGAATTCTATGAGCTTTATCCGGAAATCCGCATCGAGCTTATCTTGACGGACGAGCAGGTGGATATCTCGATGCGCGCGGCCGACGTGGCCATCTGGACGCGTGAGCCTGGCCAAAGCGATCTCATCCGCCGTACCTTGTTCACCACGAAGGTGCGCGCGTTTGCTTCGAGCCAATATGTGCGCCAATTCGGTGCGCCCAAGACCTTGGTGGAGCTTGATGAGCACCGCATCGTTTCGTACGCAGGCCAACCAGCGCAACATCTTTCGGCGATTACCTGGATTGAGAGTGTGGGCCGCGACGGCAGGGGGCCTCGTGAGCCCGCTTTCCGGGCCAACAGCGTCGTTGCCTTGCGCTACGCGATCCGCTCTGGCATCGGCATCGGGATGATCCCAGACTACCTCACGGGCGAGGAGACCGAACTCGTGCCGGTGTTAACTGAGATCGATCCACCCACTCTGCCGATACTCTTCGTCTATACAGAGGAGTTGAAGAACTCCAAGAAGGTCCAAGTGCTACGCGACTTTCTCGTCGCCAAGGCCCGTCCCTGGAAATACTAGCGATGGCAGTCGTGCCAGCAGGGCCATCGTTGCAGCCATGGCCTCGAAAGGCTATGTAGCGCCCCAGTTTATTGAGCATCGGTGGCTAGGAACTTGTTACCCAACGCCCATATTTTGTGTGGCGGGGTTCGAACGGCGTGAACTGGCGGTTTCGGCGGCCGTATGACCTGAGACGAGAGATACGCAATGGCCAAAACACTCTACGACAAGATATTTGACGATCACGTCGTGCATCGCCAGGACGACGGCACGTGCCTTCTCTATATCGATCGCCATCTTGTGCATGAAGTGACGAGCCCGCAGGCCTTTGAGGGTCTGCGTATGGCGGGCCGGAAGGTGCGCGCGCCGGAAAAGACGCTTGCCGTCGTCGATCACAATGTCCCCACGTCTGACCGCAGCGCCGGTATTGATGATGACGACAGCCGCATCCAGGTCGAAACGCTTGCCAAGAATGCAGAAGAATTCGGCGTCGAGTACTTCCACGAACTCGACATGCGCCAGGGCATTGTTCACGTCGTCGGACCCGAGCAGGGCTTTACGTTGCCCGGCACCACGATTGTCTGCGGCGACAGTCATACGTCCACGCATGGCGCATTCGGCGCGCTCGCCCACGGTATCGGCACGTCTGAGGTGGAGCACGTTCTTGCCACGCAGACGCTGATCCAACAGAAAGCCGAGAACATGCGCGTCACCGTCGACGGCACCCCGCCCGATGGCGTGACCGCCAAGGACATCATTCTTGCGATCATCGGTGAGATCGGTACCGCCGGTGGCACCGGTCGCGTCATCGAATACGCAGGTGAGGCGATCCGCGGTTTGTCCATGGAAGGCCGGATGACCGTCTGTAACATGTCGATCGAAGGCGGAGCACGTGCGGGCATGATTGCGCCCGACGAGAAAACCTACGCCTTCATCAAGGGTCGCCCGAAAGCGCCGAAGGGTGCTGCGTGGGATATGGCCATGCGCCACTGGGAGACGCTGCACTCCGACGACAGTGCAGAGTTTGACGCCGAGGTGCGGCTCGACGCGGCCGTGCTGCCCCCGATTGTCACATGGGGTACGAGCCCGGAGGATGTCGCCTCTGTTGTGGGAATCGTGCCCGATCCGGCGAAGGTCGAGGACGAGAACAAGCGTGCTTCGATGAAGCGGGCTCTCGAATACATGGGCCTCACCCCTGGAACCAAACTGACGGACGTTCCCCTCGATGTCGTCTGGATCGGCTCGTGCACCAACGGTCGCATCGAGGACTTGCGCGCGGTCGCCAAGATCGTCGAAGGCAAGAAAATCTCAGACAGGCTTGAGTATGCGATGATCGTTCCGGGCTCGGGTCTCGTGAAAGCGCAAGCCGAATCGGAAGGTCTCGACAAGATCTTCAAAGACGCGGGCTTTCAGTGGCGCGAACCTGGCTGTTCGATGTGTCTGGGCATGAACCCTGACCAATTGAAGCCGAAGCAACGTTGCGCTTCCACGTCGAACCGCAACTTTGAGGGCCGTCAAGGTCGCCAAGGGCGCACGCATTTGGTTTCGCCGATCATGGCGGCGGCGGCTGCGATCGAGGGTCACTTCGTCGATATCCGGAATTGGGGTTGAACCCAGTGGGCCGTACATGAAGCGTTCGCTCGTCCAAGAAAAGTTTGGCGCGGCGGCCGCGGACTACGCAGCATCGGCGGTTCACGCGAAGGGGCCAAGTCTTGGCCGCGTTGTTGGGCTCGTCTCACCGCAAAGAGACTGGCGCGTTTTGGATGTCGCGACCGGGGCCGGGCATACCGCGTTAGCATTTGCTCCTCATGTTGCCCACGTCATTGCCAGTGACATCACCGACGAGATGCTGAAAGAGGCTGGTGGGCTTGCTGCTGCGAAGGGCCTTGAGAATGTAGAAACGGCCCACGCAAGTGCTGACGCGCTTGCCTTCCCCGATGCCAGCTTTGACCTCGTCACTTGCCGCCTCGCCGCCCATCACTTCCCAAACGTGGACGGGTTCGTTGCAGAGGCCTGGCGCGTGCTCGCACCGGGCGGAACGTTCGCGTTGATCGACAACGTAAGCCCCGACACGACGCTGCTGCCCGGCTCATCCGAAGCAGTGTTGAGCGCGTGCGTGGACGCTTACAATGCGTTTGAGCGGCTGCGTGATCCGAGCCATGGGTCCTGTCTTCAACTGAGTGCGTGGCTGTCGCTCATGCAGAAGACAGGCTTCGAGATTGCTCACCAAGAGTACATGGACCAGGAGATTGTATTCGCCCCGTGGATTGCGCGCATGCGTTGTGACAAAGCGACCGCAGAGCGGCTCAATGCGATGCTGCTTGAAGAACCGCTTGCGGCTTTCCTGAAACCGCACGACAGCGAAGACGGTTTTGCTTTCACGCTGCAAGAAGCGATCGTTATCGCCCGTAAGCCCGGCTAAGTTGTTGCCCGCGGGGAGAGAATTCGTCTTAGAGGCGTGATGGCCAAGAAGAATGACTGGCTGACTGTATCAGCGCCAAGCCTTGCCGATTTCGAGCGGGTGGCGACAGTGGCTTGGCAGTCTTTGCCGGAGGAATTCCGCGAGAAGACAGGTGACGTCGTTATCCGCGTGGAAGACTTCGCCACGAACGACATCCTGCAGGCACTTGGAATCGTAAACCCTTTGGAGCTTTCAGGGCTTTATCATGGCGTCAGCCTTGACAGGAAGAGCGTGTTGGATCCCGGCAGTCAACCGGACATGATTTTTCTTTATCGCAGGCCGATTCTGGAAGAATGGGCAAGCGGTCAGGAGACGCTCGGTGACCTCGTAACGCACATTCTAGTTCACGAAATCGGCCATCACTTTGGGTTTACCGATGAGGACATGGCCAGAATAGAGGCAGCCGCGGGCCCTTGAGGGGCAGGCGAGGCTGGTCGCCCTTGCCGCTTCGTGTTAAGGAAAAGCTTCATGGTGAAAGAGGGTTTACCGCGAGCCATCTGATGAGTTTTCGGCACGGTTCACATACGCTGGCCGTTGCGCTGCTTGTTGCATTTGGATTTGCACAGCAGGCGGCCGCTCAATCTCCACGCACTCCGACGCCGGAGGAGTACGTTGAAATGGTTGGCGAGGGTGCAACGATTGTCCCGCCGGGCGAGTTTGAGCTCGATGGATTCAAGCTCTACTGCGGCACGCGCCCCACCGTGATTGACAACAATCTGGATGACTACGGTGCCGCTTACCCCGGCTTCCTCATCATGAACAAGCGACTGCTCGCGAGAGTTTCAGCCCCCGTCAAGCGCTGGATCTACTCGCATGAATGCGGGCATCAGTTTCGCGGTCCAGACGAAGAAACCGCCGATTGCTTTGCCGTGCAGCGCGGGCGACGGCAGGGCTGGTTATCGCCGGGCGGTGTCGAAGAGATCTGTAATTTCATCGCGCCGGCGAAGGGCGACGCCATGCATTTTTCCGGCTCATACCGCTGCGAATACATGCGTCAGTGCTTTTCCACCCACAAGATCCATTGAGGCAGCCCCGATTGGGGCTTCAAGCGGGGCCGTTTAGGTTATCCCCGCCTATAGCCAGTCGCCTAAGATGGAACGTTGCTCTCGTCAGAGGCAGTTCCGCTTTTGCGCCTAACCGATTACACTCGCCGCCTGCTTTGCCTCGCCCAAACGGTGCACCGTTGGCTGAGCGCCCTTTCTGCGCTCGACCAGGGCCGCCGCATCCGGATCGCGGGCTACGCCGAAGAAATTGCAGAGACACTGGCACGGGCGGTCAACGCCCTGGAAAAGCTTGAAGCATTGCCCGGCGACCGAACGGCCCTTGCGCAGGCGCTCCGAGAGCTCGGGCGCATAAGCGGCTACATCGAGACGATGGTCGGCGCGCTCGAGCATCACCTTGACGGAAGAAAGCTGGCGGGCATTAAAAGGAGGCTTGAACAGTTGCGCCCGAGCGAAATTCGCCAATCGGTGATATTGGGCCGGAAACCGGCGCGAATTGATCGCCTGCTGTCGGCGGAAGGTTACTTTAGAGCCTTTGCCGACGGTCTGAGAACCTAACGGACATCCCACGAGGGGAGACTATGGAGAAGTTCACTACGTTGACCGGTGTCGCTGCGCCGCTGCCGATGCGCAATGTCGACACCGACATGATCATCCCCAAGCAATTCTTGAAGACGATCAAGCGCACGGGATTGGGCAAGAACCTGTTCCACGAGCTGCGCTTTGACGATTCGGGCACAGAGATCGCAGACTTTGTGCTGAACCAGCCCGCCTATCGACAGGCACAGATTCTCGTCACGGGTGAGAACTTCGGCTGCGGCTCTTCGCGTGAGCATGCTCCATGGGCCCTGCTGGATTTCGGCATCCGCTGTGTCATCGCGCCGGACTTTGCAGACATCTTCTACAACAATTGTTTCCAGAACGGCATTCTGCCGATCAGACTGCCGCAGGCCGAGGTCGATAAGCTGATGGATGATGCAAACCGCGGCGCCAATGCAACGCTCACAATCGACTTGGAGAAGCAAGAGATTCGCGGGCCGGATGGCGGTGTTATTGCCTTCGACATCGACCCATTCCGCAAGCACTGCCTGCTCAATGGTCTCGACAACATCGGCCTGACGATGGAAAAACACGAGCACATCGCAGCACACGAGGAAAAGACCTCTGCGGCGAAGCCGTGGCACTGATTGGTGGGGCGGGAGAGAAGAAGCGATGTGGCGTTCGATAGCGATATTCTTGGTTGGCGGCGTTTTGGGTGTCGCATTCGGTACGGCGCTCGGGTTCTTCCTCTTCCCGTATGTTTTCCCCCCGCCCCCGGCCACCGAAACGCTAACTGCCGAAGAGCAGACGAACGCAGTCGCAACCGGGACATTCATCCACGCCAATCCAAGTGACCCGGTCCACTACGGAAAGGGCAAGTTGACGGTCTACGAAGGGACCGTGTTCCTTGAGCCGGATTTCGAAGTGGGGCCAGGTCCCGACTTTCATGTCTACTTGGTGCCTAAGGCAAACGTGCGCAGCGAAAGCGACGTGTCGCAGACAATGTTCGTTGATCTGGGCAAGCTGAAGAGCTTCGAAGGAAGCCAGAAGTATCCCATCCCGGGAGGCGTCGATCTTGAGAACTTTCCAAGCGTCGTGATTTGGTGCCAGCAGTTCGGTGTGCTTATTTCGCCAGCCGATCTGACGTTTGGCGCGAAGTAAACGGCGCAGTCGAGTAAGATAAGGGACGGAAACGAGCGATGGCGAAGCCGCTTCACATGATGTTGCGCGTGGCCGACGAGGCACGCTCAGTCGATTTCTACAACAAAGCCTTCGGCCTGGAGATCGCCGACCGCGTCGATTTCCCCGACTTCACTTTGATCTATTTGCGCGGTCCGGAGTCCCCCTTCGAAATCGAACTTACGGTCAACAAAGGTCAGACCGAGCCCTACAATTTGGGAAATGGATATGGCCACTTTGCCTTCGTCGTCGACGATTTGGAAGCCAAGCGCGCGCGCATCTCTGCCGTTGGGCTGGCGCCGAAGGACATCAAGCAGATGACGCACGAGGGCAAGCCATTCGGCAAGTTCTTCTTCATCGAGGACCCCGATGGCTACAAGATTGAGGTTTTGGAAAAGGGCGGCCGCTTCACATAAGCCCGCATCGGCCGGGTCACATCGGGCGCATGATTGCTCGCCTGTCGGAAACTCGGCGAGGAGTGATAAGAGCAAATGAGGCCGTCACGAATCTTGCCGATTACCATCCTGACGACGTGTGCTTTCTATATTGCCAGTTTTGTGGCGTTGGGCAGTTCGTTTCCAACCGTCGACTCGAGCGGACAAGAAATCGTTGAATGGTTTTCGGCTAACGGTACAAGAGCCCGGATTTACGCCTGGACCGCGGCATTCGTTTCGCTCGGGCTCGCCATTTTTGGCGGACAAGTCTCGGCTTTGCTTCCCAGGCCGCATCGATACATCTTCATGGCCGGCGTTCTCGGATTCGCAATCACTGCGCAAGTCCAGGCCTGGTTTTGGGTGGGGTTGGCATTTCATCCTCAGGATCTCGATCCGGCTGCGGCGCGCACCCTCTTCGATATCCCCGCTTTTTGGGGCCCACTCGTCAACGGATCGACAACAGCCATGGCAGCAGGGGTCGGAGCTCTCGGGTTTGGTGCGTCACCCATCATTCCGCGTTGGCTTGCGTGGTTGAGCGTCATCTTCGGATTAGAGCAAGCCATCGAGACGGTCACCGTGTTTGGACAGTCTGGATTTATGGCGCCGGGGGGCACCATGAACGTCTATCTTGGAGGTGTCCTCGGGTTTCTGTGGGTCGGAGGCGTTGTCCGCTGGGCGATGCAGCGAATGGACTCCGTTGGTGACACCGAAACGATCCAAGCGTCGTCTTGACGGGAAGCGATCCCTCACTCTTGCCGATTGATCAGGAGGCGGGGCGCTGATCCAGTAGAATTTGATTGTGCCCATGGCTGCTATTCGACGCTCGTCGTTCGTATCCGCGGCGGCAGTCCTCTATGCACCGGCACGACTTGTCAAAATACCGTTGCAGTTCCATTGTGCCGCCGCGCGGCAGGCCGCATAGGCCGATAATAATACAACGATTGCGCGCACGCAGGGGGGAACGCCAATGATGGAAAGCGTCGCCGGTGCCGACCGGAAAGTGGACATGAGCTCCGAGGAGAAGCGCGTTATTTTCGCCTCCTCGCTCGGCACGGTTTTCGAGTGGTACGATTTCTATCTCTACGCTACGCTCGCTCCGTTCTTTGCGGCACTTTTCTTCCCGCCGGGAAATGATACGGCGGCCCTACTCTCTGCATTCGCGACCTATGCCGCCGGCTTTCTTGTGCGACCCTTTGGGGCAATCGTATTCGGACGGATCGGTGATCTTGCCGGGCGCAAGTACACGTTCGTCATTACGATCCTCGTGATGGGTGCGGCGACGTTCGCCGTGGGCCTGTTGCCGACATTTGCATCAGTCGGTTGGGTCGCGCCAATCCTGCTTGTCGCGCTGCGCCTGCTTCAGGGACTTGCCCTGGGCGGAGAGTACGGCGGAGCGGCGACCTACGTCGCTGAGCACGCGAGGCCGAACAGCCGCGGTTTTGCAACGAGCTGGATCCAAACAACGGCGACACTCGGGTTCTTTCTCGCTCTCTTTATCATCGGAGCCTGTCGCTTTTTTCTGTTTGAGCCCGACGATTTCGCGGAATGGGGCTGGCGCCTACCGTTCCTCGTTTCGGTGCTCTTGCTTGTTTGGTCCGTCTACATCCGCGTGAAGCTCAATGAGAGCCCGGTCTTCTTGAAGATGCGTGCAGAGGACAGAGGCTCAAAAGCCCCGATTCGAGAGAGCTTCTTTCACTATCCCAACAACAAGTACGTTCTTCTTGCGCTGCTTGGGGCAACGGCTGGACAGGGCGTGGTTTGGTATACAGGTCAGTTCTACGCGCTGTTCTTCTTGACCATCACGCTGAAGGTCGAACTGCTGACGGCATATCTTCTCATCGGTGCTTCGTTATTAATTGGTACGCCGATGTTTCTTTTCTTTGGATGGCTGAGCGACAGGATCGGCCGCCTCAAAATCATCCTGGCCGGATGTCTGCTGGCGGCGATCACATATTTCCCCTTGTTCGGTGCGCTCACGCACTACGTCAATCCTGACCTTGAGGCTTTCAAAAAGAACAACCCCATAGTGCTCACCGCAGACGCGGCAACGTGCAAGCTGCACGTTTTCGTTGGTCCCTGGACGACCTTCTCTGATTGCGATCGCGCCAAGGACTTTCTGACGAAATCAGGTCTGTCGTTTACGACCGTTGATGCACCAGAAGGCACGAACACGGTCAGTATTGCGATCGGCCCGACCACGATCGACGACTGGAATGCAGAGACTTGGAAGGCCGCGTTGAAAGCTGCGGGATACCCGGAGGCAGCCGACCCCGCAAAGATCAACCACGCGATGGTGCTTCTGATCCTTGTGGTCTTTCTGGTTTACGTCACGATGGTCTATGGCCCTATTGCTGCGTTCCTGGTGGAGCTTTTCCCTGCCAAGATTCGCTACACGTCGATGTCGTTGCCCTATCACATCGGCAATGGTTGGTTCGGCGGCATGCTCCCGCTGTTAGCCACCGCTATCGTCGCCGCGACGGGGAATATCTACAACGGTCTGTGGTATCCGGTCGGCGTCGCAACAATGACGGTGATTGTCGGTGTGTTGTTTCTCCACGACACGAAGGATACCGAGATCACACATTGAGCAACTCAAACTATTGCAGCCGGCGGGTGATCCGCCGGCTGCAATTTTATGCGCTGGATGAGGGTGGCAGCTATTGGTCCTTCAGCGCGGGATTGTTGTGGGAGAACCAGCGCATGTTGAAGATTTGTTTGAACTGCGGCAACAAATCGTAGAGCGCTGGATTGTTGGACATGAAGCTCACCTTGAACTGCGGGGGGAACTTGGAGAGTTCCAGCATATAGGAGGCAAGCGTATAAGCGACCGGCACCTCCATCGGAAGGTGGCGAACACCGATACTGACGTCCTCCTTCGGGTTTGTGTAGAGGTTCACCATGATAGCACCGCCCGTTTCTGTGACGATTGGTCCGCTGAAGCCGCCGGTGAATCCGCGCTTGAAGAGACCATCCTCTATCTCGGCGGTCATGATGTATTTGAACTCGTCGACACGCACCGCCGCAATATACTGGTTCAAGGTGTAAATGCGGCCACGCCGTGCGGACTGCCCTTTGTCAGCGAGGAAGAACCCTCTCTGATCGACGCCGTCAATGTAGTGGTTGCTCTTGATCTGCTTGGCGAGGTCTGCACCCGGAGCACCTGCGATCGAAACGAGAGTGTTGAAGATGTCGGCTTGGTCGAACAGGCCTTCCGACTTGCGCGGCTTGATCATGTCTTGCCAGTAGACGAACGTTGGGACGCGCACGCCGCCTTCCCAAGTTGATCCTTTGCAGCCGCGGAATGGCGTTTGTCCGTGCGGGGGAATCTCGCACTCTGGCCCATTGTCCGAGGTGAGAAGGATCATTGTGTTTTCGAGCTGACCGGTCTCCTCGAGCTTTAGAACAAGGCGGCGCAGGACGTCGTCCATGTGCACGATGCAGTCGCCATAGACCGTGCGTGCTCTTGAGGCGCCCGCCCACTTATCACTTGGATAGTTATCGAAGTGACAGCCGCGCGTTGCGTGATAGAGGAACCACGGCTTGTCGCTGTCCTTCATGTTGCCGATAAAGTCGATGCTTTCTTGCGCCCAGACTTCATCGAGATCCTTGATGTAGTCGAGGTCGATGAGCTTCAGGTTCTCGCACTTGTCCTGGTCGGCAGTCGTGCACCGGAC
>Ga0315534_1002091_pt1 | contig 13678 bp, 15 predicted proteins | sample SalMarSW160240MG_FD_203094 | JGI IMG/M metagenome (GOLD analysis project Ga0315534, IMG submission 203094) | Salt marsh sediment microbial communities from the Plum Island Ecosystem LTER, Massachusetts, United States - Salt Marsh Sediment SW1602-40 ... | reverse complement strand
TCGTGCGGCGCAGAGAGCGAGCGCGTAGAGATGCGGCCGCAGTGAGCGAAGCGAGCGAAGGCTCGCCCGCGAGCGAACGACCGCGGCGCACGTATCGTGCGCCGCAGAGAGCGAGCGCGTAGAGATGCGGCCGCAGTGAGCGAAGCGAGCGAAGGCTCGCCCGCGAGCGAACGACCGCGGCGCACGTATCGTGCGCCGCAGAGAGCGAGCGCGTAGAGATGGAACCTGTGCAGGAGATCGTCGGGCGGGCCGTGCCACTCGATCGGGCCGACGTCGACACCGACCAGATCATCCCGAGCGACTGGCTCAGGCGCGTGGAGCGCACAGGGTTCGGGGAAGGGCTGTTCTCCGAGTGGCGCGAGAGCAGCGACTTCGTCCTCAACCGGCCCGAGCATCAGGGTGACGACGTTCGCGTCCTCGTCGCGGGGCCGAACTTCGGCTGTGGCTCGTCACGCGAGCACGCGGTCTGGGCGCTCGAGGACTACGGCTTCGACGCGGTCATCTCGTCGAGCTTCGCCGACATCTTCCGCAACAACAGCCTGAAGATCGGGCTGGTGCCGGTCGAGCTCCCGCAGCCGGTCGTCGGCCGGATCATGGAGGCAATCCAGGACGACCCGACGCTGGAGATCGTCGTCGACGTCGTCGACCGGCGCGTCGCCGTGCCCGCCCTCGACATCGACGAGCCGTACCAGCTCGACGACTTCCACCACCACCGACTCGTCCACGGGCTCGACGACATCGGCCTCACCCTCCAGCACGCGGGTGACATCGACCGCTACGAGGCGACGCGCTCCACCTGGCTGCCGACGACGGCGTCGGTCTGACGCGAAGCCCCCGGTTCCCACGCGAGGCGGGCCAACTCGAACGCTTCGGCGACATGCACGCGGCCCTGGAAGCCTCGGAACCTCGCTTGCGCCTCGAGCACCTCGAGGTCGACGAGTCCTGCGCGCAGCACCTGCGAGAGGTGCGTCCGCACCAGCGCCAGCTTCTGGTCGAGGACCGTGTCGACGTCGACGAACACGGTCGGGTCGAAGTGGCGGGTCGATGGGGTCTCGTACTGCAGGACCGTCTGGACGTTGCGCCCGGCCGCGAGGCTCGCCGCAGCGATGGCGCGGTGGTCCTGGTGGGTGTCGTCCGAGGCGTGCGTGTAGAGCACGTCTGCGCCCGTGTCGCGCACCGCCGCGTCGATCACGTCGATCGCATCGGTGCCGTCGGGCACGTGGCAATCGGCGAAGCCACCCCACCTCAGCTCGGCGCCCAGCCGGCGAGCCCCGGCCTGCTGCTCTTCGCTGCGAGACATCTCGGCGAGCCGACCCCTGGCCCCGTCGGTCATCACCAGGACCGTGATCTCGTCGCCGGAGGCTGCGTGGCGCAGCAGCGCCCCACCGCAGCCCAGCTCCACGTCGTCGGGATGGGCCCCGACCGCCAGCACGCGCGCACGGCGCTCCGTCATGTCCGGACGCCTCCCGACGACGACCGCCAGTTGCGGTCGATCTGGTGGTATCGGCCACTCTGGGTGGTGACTTGAGCGCCAGAGCCCGTGCGATCCGTCGGCCTGGCGGCAGACGCCCGCCCCAGATCGACGAAAGGAACCCTTGATCCCAAGCGGTTCCCGGTCACGAGGCCATCATCCGGCGACCGATGGTCGCCGCTCCATGAGCCAGCAGTCGCGGGGGTGGCCATCGATCATCTCGTGCGCCGGGAGGCGCTTCACGATCTCGAACCCGGCCTTCTCGTAGCAGCGCACCGCGCCCGCGTTCTCGACGACCGGGTCGGTCACGAGGAGGCGAGCGCCGGGCCCGTGGGGACCGAGGAGCCATTCAGCGACGGCCCGGACCTGGCGCGTGCCGACGCCACGCCCGTGAAGTCTCGATTCGCCGACGAACTGATCGATCCCGAACGCGTCGTCACTCGCCACGAGCCCGCACTCCTCCAGGTTCTCCGGTTCACCGGCGAGCGAGTACCACTGCTGGAAGCCGATCGGCTGCCCGGCGAGCTCGACGATGGCCTTGGTGACGTGCTCCTCGTGATCGAGCAGGTGCTCTCTGACGAACGCGCTGTCATAGGTCTCGGTGACGCCGTGCCACCACGCGCCGACCTCGGGATCACGGAGCCACGAGGCGAGGCGCGCGACGTCGTCGTCGGTGATCGCCCGGAACACCAGGTCATCGACGACGAAGAACGGCTCGCTCAGGGCCGGATCCCGGCGAGCAGCGCGACCTCCCGCCACTTGTAGAGGCAGTCGACCTGCTCGAAGCCGACGCTGCGCAGCCACTCGAGCTGCGGCTCGACGGCGACGAGCTTGTTCGACGGGTCCTCCTCGGCACCGACCGCGCGGAGGAACGCCTCGTGCAGCTCCGGCGTCGTCGAAGCGACGTGCTCGAGGTTGCAGAACGTCCCGCCGGGATCGAGCGCGTGGAAGACCTCGCCGTACAGGGCGCGCTTGCGATCGTCGACGACATGATGGATCGCGAACGCCGACACGACGAGGTCGAACGTGCCCCAGTCGCTCGGGAGCGGAGCGTCGAGGTCGTGCTCGACGACGGTGACCGAGCTGGCACCGACGAACCGTTCCCGCGCGCGACCGAGCATCTCCTGGGAGAAGTCGCACGCGACGGCCTCCACCGCGGGGTGCGCCGCCACGATCCGGCTCGTGACCTCACCGTCGCCGCAACCGAGGTCGAGCACCCGGCGGGGCGCCGTCGGCACGACCTCCAGAAGCTGCTCGTACGCCGCCTCACGCCAGGGCCTGTGCGCGCTCCGTTCGAGGTAGGCGCGCGCGTGGTCGGCGCTCGACCACAGGTTGACGGGTTGCGCGCCGGACCTCACGGTCCTCCTCGATGGCGGGACCTCACGGTCCGACCGTGTGCTCGCGGTGCTCACCCCGTTCGCGGAGACGCACGATCTTGTTGACCGCGTTGAGGTAGGCGCGTGCCGATGCCTCGACGACATCGGTGGCGACGCCCCGACCCGACGCGGTGTAGTCGCCAGTGTCGAGCTGCACGACGACGTCACCGAGCGCGTCACCGCCCTTCGTGACCGACGAGACCTTGAAGTCGAGCAGCGTGCCCCGCACGCCCGTCGCCGCTGCGACAGCCTCGATCGCGGCGTCGATCATGCCGTTGCCCTCGCCGCGGGCCTCGACCTTCGCGTCGCCGTCGGTGAGCACGACGTCGGCGGTCGGGGTGGTTCGCGTGCCGCCGTGCACGTCGAGGTCGGAGATCGAGAACTTGTGCACGGCGCCGGCGCCGATCTCCTCGACGACGATCGCCTCCAGGTCGGCCTCGGTGATCTCGACCTTTCGGTCGGCGAGCTCCTTGAAGCGCGTGAACGCCTGGTTGAGCGCGTCGCCCTGCATGTGCAGACCCATCTTCGCCAGCGTGTCGCCGAACGCGTGCCGCCCCGAATGCTTGCCGAGCACGATCTGCGCGGCCTCCTGCCCGACCGTCGAGGCGTCGATGATCTCGTACGTCTCGCGGTCCTCGAGCACGCCGTGCTGATGGATGCCGGCCTCGTGCGCGAACGCATTGCGCCCCACGACGGCCTTGTTGTGCTGCACGGGGTACCCGGTCAACCGCGAGACCATCCGCGACGTCCGTGCGAGCTCCTCGGTGCGCACCCCGGTCTCCAGCATGCCGAAGTAGTCGCTGCGCGTCTTGATCGCCATCACGATCTCCTCGAGCGCGGCATTTCCCGCGCGCTCGCCAAGACCGTTGACCGCGCACTCCACCTGACGTGCCCCGGCTGCGATGCCGGCCAGCGAGTTGGCGACCGCCAGGCCCAGATCGTTGTGGCAGTGCGTCGACACGACGTAGTCGCCGTTGACGACATCGATGATGTGTGTGATGAGCTCGCCGAACTCCTCGGGCACGCCGAAGCCGACGGTGTCGGGGATGTTGAGGGTCGTCGCGCCGCTGTCGACGGCGAGCTGGAGCACCTCGCACATGAAGTCGATGTCCGAGCGGCTCCCGTCCTCGGGCGAGAACTCGACATCCGACGTGTAGCCCGCAGCGCGGCCGACGCCGGCGACGACCTCGGCCTTCACCTGGTCCTCGGTCATCCGCAGCTTCTTCTTCATGTGGATGGGCGATGTCGCGATGAAGACGTGGATCCGCGGCTTCTCGGCATGGCGGATCGCCTCCCACGCGCGGTCGATGTCCTTGAACCCGGTGCGCGACAGCCCAGCGATGACCGGGCCGCGGACCGCAGTCGCGATGGCTTCGACGGCCTCGAAGTCGCCATCGCTGGCGATCGGGAACCCGGCTTCGATGATGTCGACCCCGAGGCGCGCGAGCTGTTCGGCGATCTCCAGCTTCTCGCCGACGTCGAGGGAGATCCCCGGCGACTGCTCGCCGTCTCGCAGCGTGGTGTCGAAGATCCGGACCTGGTTCATCACTGCTCGCTCGCTCTCTGCGGCGGCGAGCTTCGCTCGCTACGCCGCACTGGCATTGCTTTCGGGCAACGAAAAACCTCCCCGGCCTTGAGGCACGAGGAGGTGAACCGCGAGCACCGGTGGGGTGCTCGCGCTACGTAAGAAGGAGGCTCGTCGCCGTGCCCAGTTCCTTCGTCATGGTCCAACATGATGACGGCTCGGGCCCGCGAGATCAAGTCATGCGCGACAATCGCGGCGATGGCGAAGCGCACGTGGCTGCGACGCTCGATCGGGCTCGGGCTCCTCGCTGGTGCCGCGTACGCGTTGTGGCGCGCGATGGACGCGAACCGGATGACCGGAGAGTCGGAGTGGGAGCCCCAGCCGTTCCCGTTCCCACCCCAGCCGCGGACTGGTCCAGATGCGGCGGAGCGAGGGGACCGAGCCGAGCTCGCCCGCGAGCGAACGCCCGTCGGCCGGGCATCCCGGCCGACGGAGAGCGAGCGAGATAGGTGGACCACCGCGGTCGACGGGGCGTGTCCGGCCACGCACCCGGTGAAGGCCAAGGAGGCCAGCAAGATCTTCCACGTACCCGGCGGGCTGAGCTACGAGCGCACCGTGCCGGATCGCTGCTACGCCGACCCCACGGCCGCCGAGGCAGACGGCTTCCGCGCCGCCAAGCGCTGAAGGGCTCCCAACTGGTCAGTCGCCGGGCGGCTTCGCCGCTCGGCGACGGCGGAGACCGAGCTTGCGAGGTCTCCCAACGAGTCAGTCGAGCTCGATGGCCCTCGCGTCGTAGACGCCGTCGACGGCGAGCAGCGCCTTGATCACCGCGCCCGAGGCGGGTGAGCTCGTGGACAGCACCATGAGCGCCGCCTCGCCGTCGGCGTTCGTCCCGACGTCCATGTCGTCGACGTTGACACCCGCCTCGCCGATGATCGTCCCGACGCGACCGATCATCCCGGGCGTGTCGGAGTTGCGCACGACGAGCATGTGGCTCGCCGGCGGCACGTCGACGCTGTGGCCGTCGATCTCGACGATGCGGGGCCGCGCGTGCTTGCCGAGCAGCGTGCCCGCGACGCCGATCGAGCGGTCACGCGCGGAGCCGCGGACCGTCACGAGGTTCACGAAGTCGGCCGACGACGACGATGTCGCCTCTCTGACCGTGAGCCCGCGCGCCTCGGCGAGCTGGGGGGCGTTCACGAACGACACCGGCTCGTCGGTGACTGCGGCGAGCGCCCCCTTCATGATCGAGAGCGTGAGCACGCGACAGTCGTAGTCGGCGATCTCTCCCGCGTACTCGACCTCGAGCGCCGTGACACCGTCGTCGGAGAGCGCGACGAGCAGACGCCCGAGTCGCTCAGCGAGCGGGAGGAACGGTTGCACCGTCGCGTTCGCCTCGCTGGCCGCGACGTTCACCGCATACGGCACGAACTCCGAGCGGAGGGCGAGGACCACCTGCTCGGCGATCGTCTGGCCGGCCTTGTCCTGCGCCTCGGCAGTCGACGCACCGAGGTGCGGCGTCACGACCACGGCATCGAGCCCGAAGAGCGGCGACTCGGTGGTGGGCTCCTGCTCGAAGACGTCGATCGCTGCGCCCGCTATTCGGCGGTCGCGCACCGCGGTCGCGAGCGCGGCCTCGTCGACGATGCCGCCGCGGGCCGTGTTCACGACCCGCAGCGTCGGCTTCGCGTGCGCGAGCAGGTCGGCGCCGACGAGGCCCATCGTCTCAGGTGTCTTGGGGAGGTGGATCGTCAGGAAGTCGGACTGGCGGACCAGCTCCTCGAGGTCGGCGACGACTCGGACCCCGAGCTGCCGGGCCCGCTCGGGGCTGACGAACGGGTCGTAGGCGAGCAGCTGCATGCCGAAGGCGAGCAGCCGTTGCGCGACCAGCACGCCGACGCGCCCGAGGCCGATGATGCCGACGGTCTTGCCGTGGAGCTCGACTCCTTCCCACCGTGACCTGTTCCACCGACCTGCCTTGAGGTCCGCATCGGCCTGGGCGACGTTGCGGGCCTGCGCGAGCAGGAGGGCGATCGTGTGCTCGGCAGCCGAGAGGACGTTCGACTGGGGTGCGTTCACCACCATCACGCCGCGGCGCGTCGCCTCCTCGACGTCGACGTTGTCGAGACCGATGCCGGCGCGGCCCACGACGACGAGGGCGCGACCTGCCGCGAGGACGTCCGCGGTCACCTGCGTCGCCGACCGGATGATGAGCGCTGCAGCACCGTCGACCGCTGCGAGGAGCTCTTCGGGTGAGAGCCCGAGCTGCACGTCGACCTCGAAGCCGGCGGTTCGCAGCGCGTCGAGGCCGCGCGGGGCGATGCGCTCGGTGACGAGAACCCGCGGGGTCACGCGTTCGAGGGTAGCGGTCGCATCTCGGGGCACCGGGTTCAAAGCCGCTCGAGCGCAAGGTCGGTCAGCTCGACGGCCTGGTCACGCAGCGTCGCCGGGTTTGTGCCACCGGATTGGTCGAGCCGCTGCACGTACAGGAACGTCGAGCCCCGCAACACGTAGACGGCGCCGGCTTCCGACGAGTAGAAGGCGAGCCGCCCGAGCTCTGGCAATGCCTCGCTCCCCAACCCGAACACACGCTCGGAGACGTCGAAGCCCTGTCGCGCCTGCTTGCCACGCTGCACCCACACCGACACCAGCTCTGCACCGTGAGACCCACCGACGTTCCAGTTGCAGATCGACGCGCTCCTCGGTGTGTGCTGCGCGCGTCGCGATCGCTTCACGCCGGCATCGACGACGCCTTCGATCTCGCCACGACGGAGCACCGCACATGCCTTCCGTGGCGCGTTCGCCGACGCCGGGGCGAGGTGCACGACGACCGTCAGGGCCGCGAGCACGACGAGGAGCGCGCCCGCCCGTCGCGTCATCGCAGCAGCGCCGCGATCCGACCCACACCCTCCACGAGGTCGTCATCACCCAACGCGAACGACAGTCGCGCATAACCGGGCGCTCCGAACGCCTCACCAGGGACGATCGCGACCTTCGCCTCCTCGAGCAGCAGCTCGCACAGGTCGAGCGACGTCTCGGGTGTCCGGCCGGCGATCGTGCGGCCGAGCACGCCCGCGAACGAGGGGAAGCAGTAGAAGGCGCCTTCGGGCGCGACGCACTCGACGCCCGCGATCGCCGACAGCATCTCGTGCATCGTGGCCCCGCGACGCTCGAAGGCGGCCCGCATCTCGGCGACTGCCGCGAGATCATCCGTGACGGCGGCAAGGGCTGCGGCCTGCGAGACGTTCGCCACGTTGGACGTCGAGTGCGACTGCAGGTTCGCCGCGGCGGCGATCACGTCGGACGGGCCGATCATCCAACCGACACGCCACCCCGTCATCGCGTACGTCTTGGCCACGCCGTTCACGACCACGCACGAGTCAGCGAGCTCGGGAGCGACGGTCGGCATCGACACGAACCGGTGGTCGCCGAACGTGAGGTGCTCGTAGATCTCGTCGGTGACGACCCAGATCCCGCGCTCGGCAGCCCATCGCCCGATCTCGGCCACGAGCCCCGGTGGGTAGACCGCACCGGTCGGGTTGCTCGGTGACACGAACATGAGCGCCCTCGTGCGCTCGGTGCGTGCCGACTCGAGCTGCTCCAGCGTGACGCAGAAGTGCGTGTCCTCGTCGGTGGGCAGCACGACCGGCACGCCACCCGCGAGCGCGATGGACTCCGGATACGTGGTCCAGTAGGGCGCGGGCAGGAGGATCTCGTCGCCCTCGTCGACGAGCACCTGGAACGCGTTGTACACGGCCTGCTTGCCACCGTTGGTGACGAGCACCTGGCTCGCGGTGCACTCGAAGCCGGAGTCTCGCATCGTCTTCTCGGCGATCGCGGCGCGCAGCGCCGGAAGGCCGGCCGCCGGTGTGTAGTGGTGCATGGCCGGGTCGGAGCACGCGGCGATCGCGGCTTCGACGATGTGCGCCGGCGTCGGGAAGTCGGGCTCACCCGCACCGAACCCGATGACGTCCTCGCCTGCGGCCTTGAGGGCCTTGGCCTTCGCGTCGACGGCGAGGGTCGCCGACTCTGTGATCGCGGCGATCCGCCGCGAGACGCGCGTGCGCTCGGAGATGCGGGGCATCGCGTCATCCTCCCACGAGCTCCGTGCGCTCTCGCACGGATTCGCCGGCGTCGCGTCAGACGGAGACGGCCTCTTCACTGACCGGGTCCCATCCGCGGAGGTCGGCGAGGCGTGGATCGTTCGAGAACACCTCGACGATGGGGATCGAGAGCCCGAGGCGGCGTTGCACGGTGCGGACGGCGTTCTCCTCGTTCCAGCGCATCAGCGTGACCGCGACCCCGGTCTCCCCCGCTCGTGCGGTGCGGCCGGATCGGTGGAGATACGTCTTGTGGTCGTCGGTCGGGTCGTAGTGGACGACGACGTCGATGTCGTCGACGTGGAGACCACGGGCTGCGACGTCGGTCGCGACGAGCACCGGGACCTTGCCCGACGAGAAGTCGGCGAGCGAGCGCTCCCGCGCCGCCTGTCCGAGGTCGCCGTGGATCGGGGCGGCCTTCACGCCCTCCTTGCGGAGCTCACGTACGAGCTTGTCGGCCATCCGCTTCGTGCTGCAGAACACGAGCGTGCGGTTCGCGCCGCTGGCGATCGCTGCGGCGACACGAACCTTGTCCATGTCGTGCACGTAGAGGAAGCGGTGCTCCATCTCCTCGACGGTCGGCTCGTCGGACTGCACCTCGTGGAACACGGGGTCGTGCATGTAGCGCTTCACGAGCTGCTTCACCGCGCCGTCGAGCGTCGCCGAGAACAGCATCGTCTGGTGGTCGGACTCCATCCGGAAGAGGATCTTCTGGACCTGGGGCATGAACCCCATGTCGGCCATCCGATCGGCTTCGTCGAGCACGAGCACCTCGACCTTGTCGAACGAGACCTCGCCGCGCTCCATGAGGTCGATGAGCCGGCCGGGCGTGCCGACGATGATGTCGACACCTCGCGCCAACGCGTCGATCTGGGGCTCGAAGCCGACACCGCCGTAGACGGCGACGACGTCGCGTCCACGCTCCTTGGCCAGCGGCTTGATCACGCCGAAGACCTGGTTGGCGAGCTCACGGGTCGGCGCCAGGACGAGACCCGTCGGGTGCTTGGGGCCGGCGCTCGACACGCGCTCGACGAGCGGGAGCCCGAAGGCGAGGGTCTTGCCCGAGCCGGTCTTCGCCTTGCCGCAGAGGTCGCGGCCGGCGAGGGCGTCGGGGATCGTCAGCTCCTGGACGGGGAAGGGTTGCTCGATCCCGTCGCGGGTGAGGGCCGCGGCGAGGTCGCGCGAGACGCCGAGCGCTTCGAAGGTGGTGGTCATGCTCGCTTCCTGTTCTCTCCGGGTGGTCGTCCTCGTCGAACGTCGGCCCGGATCCACACGAAGCAGGGTGTGGAGACCAGAGAAAGTCGAGGAAGACCCGCGAGCACCGGCGGTGCCCACTGGACTCCCAGGATACCGCATGCCCTGGCGTTCGTGGCGCACGTCTGCTCGTGCCGCCCGCGCTCAGTCGGACTTCGTCTTGCCCTTCGCCTTCTGCGCGCGCTTCCAGGCGCGGACCTCGGCCAACGCCTCCGGCGAGTCGATGTCCGCGACCGAACGCTTGGTGGCGTCGGAATACGGCGTCGCCGCCTTCTCCCAGCCCGAGGGCGCGACGCCGAGGCGCTTGCCGAGCAGCGCGAGGAAGATCTTCGACTTCTCCTCGCCGAACCCGGGGAGGGCCTCGAGCCGGGCGAGCAGCTCGTCGCCGCTCTGCGCGTCCTTCCAGATGCGCGCCGGATCACCGCCGTAGTCCCCGACGATCGCGGTGCAGAGGGCGTGCGTGCGCGTGGCCATCGACCCCGGGAAGCGGTGGAGCGCGGGCTTGGCGGCGAAGACGTCCTTGAGGTCCTCGGGCGACATCGCGGCGATCGCCGCGCAGTCGAGGCCCCCGAGCCGCTCCTGGAGCGTGTGGGGTCCCTTGAACGCCCACTCCATCGGCACCTGCTGGTCGAGCAGCATGCCGATCAGGAGCGCGAGGGGATCTTCGGCGAGCAGCTCGTCAGCGGCGGGATCGCCGGTGACCGGGATGATCGCGGTGGGCATCACGTGGGAGAGTAGGTGTCGATGCCGGCGCTCGACCACATCAACCTGTGCGTCCCGGAATCCGTGGGCGAGGTCAGCGGCACCGACGCGGAAGAGGCGTGGCTCAAGGTCCTCGGCTACTCGCGCGTCCCGCCCGGACCGGAGGCCTCGCAGCTCGGGGCGCTCTTCTGGTTCGCGGCCGACGACGGGACCCAGGTCCACCTCACGGTCGATCCGCAGCATCGCCCGTCGGGCGCCGCGCACACCGCGATCCGCCTCGACGGGGCGCTCGACGCGACGATCGAGGCACTCGAGCACTCGGGTCACCGCTGCACGACGATCTCGTTCGACGGCGACCGACACGTCTTCGCGACCGACCCCGCCGGCAACCTCTGGGAGCTCATCGGCGCTTGACGCGGAGCGCACCTGAGAGCGCTCTCAGGCACGACCGAGCCGGTCACGCGCGTGTCAGGCACAATCGATCACATGCGCGTGCTCGTCGTGGAGGACGAGGTGCACCTCGCGGAGGCCATCACCGACGGTCTCCGGACCGAGGGCTTCGACGTCGACGCCGTCCACGACGGCATCGACGGCCTGTGGCGTGCGCGTGAAGGGTCGTACGACGCGATCGTGCTCGACGTGCTGCTCCCGGGCATGAACGGGTACCGCGTCTGCAAGACGCTGCGAGACGAAGGAGTCTGGACCCCGATCCTCATCCTCACCGCCAAGGACGGCGAGTACGACGAGGCCGAGGCGCTCGACACCGGCGCCGACGACTTCCTCTCGAAGCCCTTCTCGTTCGTCGTGCTGCTGGCGAGGTTGCGTGCTCTGTTCCGGCGTGGGGCGCCACCCCGACCCGCCGTCTTGGAGTTCGGTCCCCTCCGGCTGGATCCAGGAAGCCGCAAGGTCGCGCGCGCGGGCAACGAGGTCTCGCTGACGGCCCGCGAGTTCGCGCTGCTCGAGTACCTCATGCGCCGGGACGGCAACGTCGCATCGAAGAGCGAGATCCTCGACCACGTGTGGGGGATGGACTTCGCCGGCGATCCCAACGTCGTCGAGGTCTACATCGGCTACCTGCGCCGCAAGCTCGACCAGCCCGACGGTGAGCAGATGATCAAGACGGTCCGCGGTGCCGGCTACCGGCTGAGCACGGATCCGACGTGACATGACCGACAACGGCTGGCGCGGGTTCGGCTCGGTCCGCCTGCGCATCACGATCGCCGCGGCCGGCCTCTTCGCTGTCGCGCTCGCGCTCGCGTCGTTCTGGCTCGTGCGTTCTGTCCACGACAGCCTCGCCGACGAGATCGAGCGCACGAACTCGGTGCAGCTGGCGGAGATCGCGGAGCAGCTCGCGAGTGGAGTCCAGCTCGACGACCTCGACCTTCCGGCACCGGGGCCGGGCGGTCAGCCCGCGTACCGCGTGGTCGGCCCGGGAGGCCGGGTCGTCGACGACTTCCCACCGTACGGGCGTCGCACCGGCGTCTCGGCCGACAACCCGAGCGTGCGTGCGCAGCGTGAGGTGGAGACCGCGACCGGGCGCGTCACGGTCGTCGCCGAGCGGTCGCTCGACGAGGTCGACCGCACGGTCGACAGCGTCACCCGCGTGCTCGTCGTGGGCGTCCCGCTGCTCGTCGGGCTCGTCGCCGCGCTCACGTGGTGGCTCGCCGGCCGGGCGCTGCGCCCGGTCGAGGCCATCCGGGCCGAGGCAGCAGCGATCACCGCGTCGACGATCCACCGGCGCGTCCCCGAGCCCGGCACCGACGACGAGGTCGGTCGCCTGGCGCGCACGATGAACTCGATGCTCGACCGGCTCGAGGATTCGGCGCGGGAGCAACGGCGCTTCGTGTCCGACGCGTCGCACGAGCTCCGCAGCCCCGTCGCGTCGATCAGGGCACAGCTCGAGGTTGCGCTGCGCCGCGGCGACGCCGACTGGCCGGTGGTCGCGGCAACCGTGCTCGAGGAGGACCGGCGGCTCGACGAAGCAGTCTCCGAGCTGCTCGAGCTCGCCCGTGCCGAAGAAGGCGTGACAGCCGAGCCGACCGACATCGACCTCGACGAGGTCGTGCTCGAGGAGGCGCGGCGCACGTATCGAGTGCCGATCGACACGCATCGCGTCTCCGCGGGTCGCGTGCGCGGGAGCGGTGCCCAGCTCGCTCGCGCGGTGCGCAACCTGCTCGACAACGCCGCTCGCCACGCACGAGCACATGTCGAGGTCACGCTCGAGGCGAGCGACGGCGAGGTCGTGCTCACCGTCGACGACGACGGCCCGGGCGTGCCCGTCGACGAGCGAGCGCGTGTCTTCGACCGCTTCACGCGTCTCGACGAGGGCCGCGCCCGTGACGCAGGTGGCGTCGGGCTCGGGCTCCCCATGGTGCGTGCGATCGTCGAACGACACTCGGGTACGGTCACGGTCGACGACGCGCCGACCGGCGGTGCTCGCTTCATGATCCTCCTCCCCGCTGCCTGACGACCCGCATCCACCCGCGTCCCCGGTGAAGCTCGCCACGTTCAACACGCACTACGGCGTTCGGCCCAAGCGCCGGCCACCCGCCGAGCCGTACGACCTCGAGCGCGTCCTCGCCGATCTCGACGCCGACGTGATCGCCCTGCAGGAGCTGTGGCGCCCGGATCGCCACCGCGGACCAGCCGACGACGCTGCCGCGGCGCTCGGCTACGAGGTCCTGTACGAGGCGACCGGTGCGGCGAGCAGCGACCACCGGTGGCCGCGGTTGCGTCACGACGGCGCCGGCGAGTCGGGGATCGCCGTCCTCTCACGCCTCCCGGCCCGGCGTGTCGGCCCGCTCGTCGTGGGCCCCACGCTCGGCGATCCCGCGCCCCGGCGCACCGCGCTCGACGTCGAGGTCGACCTCGGTCACCGTCACCTCCGCGTGATCGCCGTGCACCTCACCTCGCGACTCCCACACGGCCCACCGCTCCAGCTCCGACGCCTCGGGCCGCAGCTCCCGGCCGCCGGGACACCCGCGGTCGTCATCGGCGACTGCAACCTCTGGGGTCCTGGCGTGGTCGCGATGCTGCCGGGATGGCGACGCGCGATCCGCGGCCGCACCTGGCCGGCGCGTGCACCCCACAGCCAGATCGACCACGTGCTCGTGCGGCCCGACGACGTCGAGGTCGTGCACGCCCGGGTGCTCGACGACGTCGGCTCCGATCACCGCCCGGTGGAGGTCGAGCTGGCGGCGCGCTGACGCCGTCGACGTTGCACTACCCTGACGGCTGCGTCAGGTCCGAC
>Ga0315534_1002087_pt1 | contig 13692 bp, 12 predicted proteins | sample SalMarSW160240MG_FD_203094 | JGI IMG/M metagenome (GOLD analysis project Ga0315534, IMG submission 203094) | Salt marsh sediment microbial communities from the Plum Island Ecosystem LTER, Massachusetts, United States - Salt Marsh Sediment SW1602-40 ... | reverse complement strand
CGTATCCGATCCCAACATGCCGACCGTTTATAGCTATTATTCGACCGTCACCAATACGGAAAGCACATTGGGGACCTGGTCCAGCGCCCAGGACGTTCGCATCGATGCCGGGCCCGGGAACATATACTACAATGTCGGCGCGAGCCCGACCATCAGTTTACCCACGCCAAACACCCTGGCTGGTACCGGTGATCCTTTTGCCGTAAACGGAGAGGCCGGAACACAAGGCGGGGCTGTTAACGTAACCGGAGGAACCTCTTCTACTTCCGCTAACGCCGGGGGAGCCGTTGCAATAACCGGAGGAACACCCGGAGCGACCGGAGCCGGTGGAGCGGCTTCTATTACCGGAGGAGCCGGTGGTTCTACATCGGGAACCGGGGGCGCATCCTCTGTTACCGGAGGTGCGGGAACGGCCGGAAACGCAACCGGAGGTGCCGCTTCAGTTACCGGTGGAGCGGGTCAGGGAACCGGTACAGGTGGCGCGACTAGTATGACTGGCGGCGCATCGGGGGGAGGCGCAACGGGTACAGGCGGCGCAAGCTCCATTACCGGAGGAGCGGCAGCCAGCACAAACGGAGCCGGTGGAGCGGTATCAACTACCGGTGGAGCCGGAGCAGGTACCGGGGCGGGCGGCGCAATATCTTCTATAGGAGGCGCAGCAGGCGCAACTGGAACCGGGGGCGCGGTAACCATTACATCGGGTGCCGGCGGAGCGACATCGGGAGTATCAGGGGCCGTCGCCGTATCATCGGGCTCGACAACCGCCGCGAGCGCTACCGGGGCTGTTAGTATCGGTAGTGGCGCAGGAGCCGCAAGCGCAGCCGCTACAGCCGGAGGTGCTTCGGGAACGACTACCGTATCGACCGGGGCGGGCGGCGCAAATACCGGTGGTGCTACCGGAGAAGCCGGAGGTGCCGGCGGCGCTATGACCGTCAGCACCGGAGCCGGTGGCGCCACCAACAGCGCTGGAGCCCATGATGGAGGCGCCGGTGGTGATTTAGGCATCACGGCCGGAGACGGTGGCGCTGCATCGGCTGGAACCGGTGACGGTGGGGACGGTGGAACGATAACCTTAACTCCCGGAACCGGGGGCGCTACGACTGGCGGAACCGTTGGGGCGATCGGTCAGGTAAAAGCGGCCGGCTTATTCGCCTTAAATACCGCCCAGGTGCTCGACATGTCCGATGCCACCGTACAGTTGACAATCGATCCGGGTTCTACGGCCGGTACGGTTTTAACTTCCAATATTATGATGGTAGACCCTAATAGCTCTGGTGCCGGTGAGGATCTGGAATTACCGCCGGAAGCGGACGTACCCGGGGTTGTGCTCTGGATTTACAACACCGGCGGAGAAAACATAGTCGTAAAAGACGATTCCGGGGTAACGACCGTCGATACGGTTGCTACCACGGAGTTCGGTTTTTTCTTTTGTGACGGAACCGCCTGGCACGGGATGAATGTAGCTTAAATATGCAGATACCGATTGTGCACGGCATTTATGCCGATGAAGAATCGAATTTTAGAACTTTTTATCCAAGAAACCTGGAGCCGGTTGCGTTAAACAGCGGCATTAGCCAAGGATATCTGCGACCGGCTGAAGGGGTGGCAAATTTTGAAAACTCAATTACATTAAACGGCGCCGATAGGTCGTCTATCAACTGGCTGGATGTATGTTTTAGAGTGATATCGGGAAGTCTTTATAAAATTTTTGACGACGGTTCATACGAAGAGATCGATACGGTTGCCGGTTCTACTCAATGTACCATGGATTATTCTTTTGATTATTTGGCGATCGCCGCGGACAAAAAATTATATCTATATGACGGCACAACGCTACAGCAGAACGTCGATGCGGATTTAGGCGATGTTTTGGACGTCGTTTATATCGACGGGTATTTTATGACCACTGATGGCTCATTCTTGGTGATCACGGATTTAGGCGATCCTTTTTCGGTTGGAACCGATAAATACGGATCATCGGAAGTCGATCCCGATCCGATCGTCGGCCTATTAAAAGTTCATAACGAAATATTTGCCCTAAACCGTTACACGATTGAAGCGTTTTATAATAAGGGCGCGCCGGTCTTTCCGTTTGCAAGGATCGAAGGAAGCCGCGTGAATCGCGGGCTTATCGGAACTCATGCCAAATGCGAGTTTAAAGGAGCCATCGCGTTTATGGGTGGCGGCCGCAATGAGCCCACATCGATTTGGATCGCCTCGAACGCCGACACTAAAAAAATAGCCACCAGGGAAATTGATCAAATACTTTTGTCTTATACGGAAGTAGAATTAAGCAAGACGGTTTTTGAAAAACGAATCGACAAAAACCATGAGCAAATATGGGTCCGGCTGATCGATCAGATATTGATTTATGATGAAAAGACGTCGGAAGCGGCTCAAACCCCCGTTTGGTTTATTAGGAATACCGGCCCTAAAAATCTATGCTGGGCCTATAATAAATGGATTGTCGGAAATGATGACGGTCTCGTCGGCTATCTGGACGAGTCGATTTCAACCGTTTGGGATGTGAGCGTCGAGTGGGAATTTCAGACCAATATTATTTATAACGAAAGCAAGGGTGCCATTGTCCATGAATTGGAATTAGTAGGTTTACCGGGAAGGGTGACGCTGGGAAACGACCCGACCGTCTGGACGTCATATAGTCTCGACGGAGAAACCTGGTCGAATGAACGCATGATTAATATCGGTCTACAGGGAAATCGTTTAAAAAGAATGGTCTGGCTCAGCCAAGGGGGTTTTAGAAACTATCGCATTCAACGTTTTAGAGGAAACAGCGATAGCCATTTATCGATCGCACGGCTGGAGGCCAGGATAGAAGGATTGGAATATTGACCGAAATTTATCCCCCTACAAGACGGCAGCTGGAAGAGTTTTTACCGAACCATGAAATGATCAGGCGCTTTGAAATACTTTTTCGCATGGTGGGCGAAGATCTGCCGGACGCCATCACCAATAACAGCGACACGGCGCTTAGCGTCGCCAATAGCGCCTTGGCATTGATCAGCGATCTTATCAATGATTTTTCAAGTGACCTTACGGCCATCGAGGCCAAAACCAATATCACGCCGGAATATGATTTTGATGATATCCGGTTTTACTGTCACGCGATATGATTCAATACAAACAATTGGTTCAGGCGCGGGAGAACTCCACAAATGCCGCTAGTATTTATGCCAATTCAAACGATACGCGCCAGGCGCAGTTATTTATAAAGATCGCCAATGTCTCTACCACAAACGCCTATTGTAGAGTGTTTAACGATGACAACGGGTCTACGTTCGATCAATCGACGGCGATTTTTTATGACTTTTTGATTCGTCCGGGGGAAACGCTGGAAGTGGATCACGTACTGGTAAATAATACGAGCGCACGGATCGGCTATCGCAGCAGCGTCGCCAACGCTTTAACCATAACGGTATACGGGATCATAGATTTGATATGAGCAAATTAGTCCAAAGCTATCCCATCATCTATCAGATTCAAGACGTTTTGACCGGTACCGATAGCGCCTTTGTAATTAAAGGGGTAACGGTCGGAGAAAATCCGGACGGAGATTATATTGATTTCGGCGCAACGCTAAAGGGGAACCAAGTCGTTTCGCTCGAAGAGATCGGCGATATTTCGGCATTAGACGCTTTTAACCGGCTTCGAGTCAGTAACCCTTATACGATTTTCGACAGTAAACAGCTCTATGACAAACAGCCGCTTTTGTTTGATGAAAACACGGGGGGTAGCGCCACTTCGGTTCATTCTACGACCCATGCCAGGGTTCGCATGACGGTAACGGCGTCGGCATCCGATTACGTTATCAGACAAACCAAACAGCGCTTTAACTACCAGCCCGGTAAAAGTTCGCTGATATTTTTTACTTTTATGGGTGATCAGGACAGCGGCGTTACCAAACGGGTCGGTTTTTTTGACGGTACCGGCGCCAACTATTTGACGCCCAATAACGGTATATTTTTACAGATCGATGAAAACGACATCTCCTGGAATATTTGTAAAAACGGCAGCACCACCGAAACCGTAACTCAACAAAATTGGAATAAAGACGTCATGGACGGTACCGGAAGCTCCGGTATAAATCTGGATCTTGGCGCTGTACAACTATGCGTAATCGATTTTGAATATCTTGGGACCGGCACTGTCAGGGTCGGTTTTGTCATTAATAAAAAACTGATCTATGTCCATTATTTTGATCACGCCAATGATTCGACCTATACTTCCGTTTACATGTCCACCCCCAATCAGCCCATACGATACGACATCCAAAGCGATGGATCCGGAAGCGGATATTTTGATCATATCTGCTCCACATCGATGAGCGAGGGTGGGGTGGAGGAAACCGGTGTCACCCATACAATCGATACGGAAAACACTCATTTAGACGCCGACACCACCGACACGCCTTATGTATTATTGGCCTTACGGCTTAAAACCACCCATTTAGACCTTACTATCATACCGTCATTTATCAGCATGATCAGCGAGACCAACGACGATTTCAGGTGGTCGATCCATTTAAACCCCACTTATAACGGATCATTGTCTTACGGAGATATAACAAACTCCGGTTGTCAGTATGCCGCCGGTGCGACTGCTAACGATATTACCGACCAGGGGTTAAAAACGGATGCCGGCTATGCCAAAAGCAATAGTGTGATCGATCTTCCCATAAAATCGCTACCCAGACTCGGAAGTCAAATCGACGGAACCAGGGACGAGTTGATTTTAGCGGTTACGCCGCTTTCAAGCAACGCGGATATTCAGGGAAGTTTATCCTTTAAGGAGCTTTTATAATATGGCGGTAACCATTACTAATATTATCCCGCGTAAAAACCCGACCATAAACTTTGAGATCCAGTATGTCGCTAGTAACTGTACGACCGTGATCGATAAGTTCACCGTAACCAATGTAACCGCCAATAATATTATTTTCGGCGTTCATCTGGTTCCGAGCGGAGGGAGCAACAATAATACGAATTTAGTGCTCTATCCTAAAGCGATTGCGAGGTACACCACCTATACCTGTCCTGAAATCGTCGGACAGGTGCTTTTAAACGGCGGGTTTATCGTCACTTACGCCAGCGCCGCCACCAGCCTTGTCTTAAGCGCTAGCGGAAGGGAGATTACATAAGATGGCTTTACTATCACCTATAAATTTGCATCTATCAAGGTCCCAACAGATACTACAAGGAGGGGATCAGTTAGATGAGATGCGCAGAATATTGCTGGAGCGCTCGACTACACCGGCTGCTCAAGCGGAATTGGACAGGCTAAACCCCGCCCAAAACTTACAAGGATTACGGCCTCCGGAGCCGCAACAGCCGATGTATTCACAGCCGGCTCCGCCCTATCAACAGCAGTATCCGATGTCTCAGCCCTATCAGCAGCAACCGGCGCCGCCTTATCAACCACAACCGCAACAACCGATGGCTCCAATGGGGCAACAGCCGTCATTGAATCAGCCGATACAGCCGCCTTATCAGCAAATGAACGGCTTAAGCATACAGCCTACTAATAACGATCCTTATATGATGCCGTCATATTACAACCAACCGATGATAGGAAATATGGGGGGAAATCAACTGTTATGGTAGACGAGATCGAACTGGTTGAAAAAATAAACAGCCTTCCGAAAATTCATTGTCCGATTTACCATCATTTCGCGCCGGGTGTTTATTTGCGCGAAATGCACATACCGCAAGGTACCGTTGCTATCGGCCATTACCATAAAACCCGCCATTTTTGCGTATTGTCTAAAGGAGTAGCAATATTTATCGGGAAAAACAAAAAGCCCGAAATGATCACCGGACCGACCACGTTTATCGCCGATCCGGGCCATAAAGTCGTTTTTGCCGCCAGCGATATCATCGTCCAGAACATCCACCCCAACCCCGATGATATCACCGACCAGGATGAGCTTGAGCAGATATTTATCGATCAATCAAATTATTTTACTACACTGCTAAGCGATAACGGCGACCATCTACAAGACCGCATTGATTTTGAAGCGCTAAATTATGTTCAGCCCGAATGGGAATCTTATATTGATTTACCGCAGCCGTACAAATCCGTCATCACCATTCGAAAATCGGGTATTCATGGAAAAGGAATATTTTCAACCTGTCCCTGGGGTTCCGATGAATATATCGGTCCGTTTATTACGCGCGGTAAAGTAACTGAATTGGCTAGATATATGAACCATTCCGTCGATCCCAACGCAAAGTTAAGCATCATCAATTTGGATGAAGTCATTGTAATTGCTAAAGTAGATATCGACGGGTGTGTCGGTGATAGCAAGGGTACCGAAATCACAATAGATTATAGGGAGTTAACACCATGGCTTGGGGAGCAGTAGCAGGGGCCGCCGTTGTTACGGTCGGAGGGCTAGTCTCTGCCAATCAAAAAAGTAAAGCAGCCGAAGGGGCCGCCAATGCCCAGAAAAGCGGTCAAAAAAAAGCGTTGGCGGAAGATCAGCGTCAATTCGATCTTCAATTTGGAGAATATCAGCGCAAGCAGCAATTATTGGAGCAGCAAAACGAGCAGATCAGACAAAATCTGGCCCCCTATATCCAAGCCGGACAGGGAGCGCTCTTTGAAATGATGGCATTGTCCGGCGTCGCAATCCCCACACCGGCTACCGTTCCGCAAGGTTTTAGCGCTCCCGCGCCTTCTATCATCGATCAAAAAAAACTGCTCCCCGCCCCATCGGCTCCGCAAGAGCCGGGTAAATTGGGGATAATGTCAAATATCAGGGGGACCATAACGCCCCAGCCTACCGCCCAAGGATCCGGATCCACCACACCGGGACCGTTCGGTATGTTAAGAGGGATTGTTAGCGACGCCATAAAACCTACGTTAGAGCAAGCCTACCAGCAAGCCAAGCCGTTACCTGTAACACCCGCGCCAGCCAGCCCATACGCCGGTATGACAGGAGAGCAGGCCCAGGCGACAGCAATCGACAGAATCGCCAATAGTCCTATTTTACAAGAGCTTACCAGACAGGGCGAAGAGGCCATTTTGCAAAACGCATCCGCAACCGGCGGATTGCGAGGCGGTAACGTCCAGGGCGTATTGGCGCGGTACCGGCCCCAAATGCTTCAGCAGGAGATCGACAAGCAGTTTGCCCGTTTAGGGGGGCTTAGCGGAATGGGACAAAGCGCAATCAGCCAGACACCCACTCAGATGAGTGTCGGTAACGCGCCGACGTCCAATGCGGCGGATTATTATGCGCGTATGGGAGATATAGAAGCCCAAAGAGCGTTGACGGAAGCGGAAGCCCAAGGACAAGCTCTCGGCGCTATCGGAAAAGGCATCGGGACCGGTGTAGGCGCTTATTATCAAAATAGGAAATAAATAAAATGGTTCAGGCTTACGATATCAATATACCAAATATGGGCGATGAAATGCTCTCCGGGTTTAAAACGGGTCAGGAAATGGTAGTGCGAAAACAGGCCCAGGAGCGTCAAGCGGCTATGCAAAAAGCCATGGCGGATCTTGCCCAAAAAAAAAATAAAACCACTGAAGACTATCAGCGGGTGATGACGGAATTTCCCGAATTGTCCAAGCAGGTGTCGCAGTCGTTATCAGCGTTTAACGAGCAGCAACAGCAAAATAAAATCAACCAGCTAATGAATGTTTATACCCCATTAAAATCGGGCAACACCGACTTGGCAAAATCAAATTTAGACGAATTGATTACGGCCTACCGCAACAGCGGCAACGATTTTGAAGCAAAAAGTATGGAAACGCTGAAACAAAATATCGAGCTGGACCCCAAAGGGGCCGAAACGTCATCGGAATTATTTTTGTTTAAGGCGTTGGGGCCGGAAGCTTTTCAAAAATATCTGCTTCAGGAACAAAAAACCGAAGCGGGATTAAAAGGAAGGTTCCAGCCGGCAACCGAAAAAGGCCCTGACGGTACTATCTGGGCCATGAATGATAAAGGCGAGGTGACGGTAAAAGATATCACGGGCAATGTTTTAGAGGGTGAAGAAGCGAAAAAAGCGTGGCTAAAGAGCAAAGAATACGGAATCCAAATTGCCGAAGATACAAATTACAGCCGCGAAACCGGTAAGCTCACAGCTCAAAAAGGAACCAAGGCCGAGATAGCTAAAGAGGTTAAAGGGGCCGAAAAAGAGGCGTCAGCACAAGAAACCAGAATACAGGATATCATCGATAAAGGTTATTCGGCCGCCGAAACAACGCCCATTTTACGCAGAAGCCTTGAATTAATGAAGGAAATTAAAACGGGTGGATTTGCCGGGGTTAAACTAAAAGCAAAGCAATATTTCGGCGTTCAGGGAGCGGACGAAGCCGAATTGAGCACAAATTTAGCCAGAGCCGCACTTGCTAAATTGAGGCAAAATCTCGGAGCGCAATTTACCGAACGTGAAAACAAAATGTTACAACGCGTTGAAGCCGGAATAGGTAAAAGCACCCAGGGTAATATCAGGATATTGGAACAATCATTAACGGTCGCTAACAACTCCGCAAAAAGAGCGATCAGAAGAGCAAGGGCAAGGGGTGATATGGAAACCGTTGATGAGATAGAAGCTTTAATGAATGAATCGTTGGCTCCTCCGTCCGAAACACCACCGGCCGAAACACAACAAGTAACGGCGACAAACCCCAAAACGGGACAGAAGATCGTTTTTAAAAACGGACAATGGTTTGATTTTAAAACCAACCAGCCGGTGCAATAGGAATATTTACAATGCCTACACCTCCTCCGGGATTTGAGCTTGATCCAAAGCAATCATTACCCGCCGGGTTTGAATTCGACCCGGGTACTCCTACTGCCGATGACGGATCTGATATCGAGCCGGTAAAGCCCGAAAACCGGCAGCCTGCCGCAGAAGAAACATTTAAACAGAAAATATCGGATTACGGTAAAGAGCTGGCGCATCAATTAGGTTTAACCGCCAGATGGGGAACAGAAGGCGTGGCCGGCGCTATTGGCACATTTACCGACCCACCGGGAAAGGTGGCGGCCAACTTGCTGGGAATGCAATATGAGCCGTTAAGTGATTTAGTCTCCAGAAAATTGACTGATTTGGGAGTACCGGAACCTAAAAACGAAGCCGAAAAAATCGTCGGCGAAATCACTAAATCAATTGCCGGAGTAGGAACCGGTATAGGCGTCGCGGGTAAAGTAGCAAGCGTAGCTCCCGGATTGACCGGACAGACGGCAAAATTATTAGCTTCGCATCCTGAGCAGCAATTGACCGGAGCCGCCGGAGCAGCGGCGGGACAACAAGCGGCGGAAAAGTCCGGAGCCGGGGAAGTCGGGCAGGTGGCGGCAAGCCTGGTGGGCAGTGTATTAGGCGCCAAGGTCGGTGGTATTCCTAATATAAGAACGGTAGCCAAAGAGATACCCCAAGGATTACAGGCGGCGGAAGAACGCAATATTAAAGTCATGACGACCGACGTTAGACCGCCGAAAACCCGCTTAACGGAAACGCTTCAACGGGTAGAAAAACCGCAACGCCTGGTCCAGCAGGAACAGCGGGTCAGCGCGGTCAAGGATTTTGCCAGACAATACGGCGGCGAAGAGGTCCAGCCGTTTATTGATGATGTTTACAAGGAATTCAAAGGCAAGTGGGAATATAAATTAGGCCGGTATTCTAAATTAAAAAAGGACGTCATCAAAAAATTAAACGACAAGGGCGTTGTCCCGGTTAAAAATACCGTCAAAAAAATCGATCAAGAGATTGCGGAGCTGAAAGCAGCCAGCCCGTCCGGTGAAAATGACACTCTGATCAATCAATTTGATAACTTTAAAACCGATATCCAAAATCAAGGCCTGGTCAACATCGAAAAGGCCCGCAAGCGACTGGGTAAACGTTTGGCCAAAGATCCGAGCCTGGCTCATATCAAGGATTCGGGAGAAGAAATCGCGAGTCGGATTTATAAAAAATTAAATGACGACATGGGCGAATTCATCAGCAAAAAAGGGGAGCCGAAAGACTATAACAAGTGGAAAGCCGGAAACCGTAAACTGGAGCTGATGTTTGAAGATAAGCGGTTTAACGTTTTACGGTCGGTCTTAAAAACCGGTGAACAGACACCGGAAGATGTTAGAAAATTGCTCTTTAGCACCAAGCCCAGTGAGATTCGCATTTTATATAAAAATCTAAATCCGGCCGGTAAACGTAACGCCCGGATGTCGATTATTCAGGAGGCGGTGGCTAAGTCCGGCGGGATCGAGGAGTTGAGCCCGGACAGGTTTAAAAATCAGATAAAAAGGCTTCAGAAACAGACCGGCGTATTTTTCCAAAGAGAAGACAAAAGAGCGGTCGAGGGCATTTACCGCGCTTTAAAATATACCGAAGGCGCGGGCAAGGTGATCGCGGGGCCCCCTACGGGTCAGTTAAACGTACCGCTTTTAATGACCACGGTTTTAGGCGGAGTAGGCGCGGGCGCGGGCGCCACCATCGGCCCGGTTACATCGGTAGTAGGCGCGATAGGATTACCTTTATCTTTAAACGGCGCATCGAAAATTTACAACAGCAGACCGGTTAGAAACATTTTATTAAAGCTTCCGTCGCTAAAAAGAGGAAGCCCGGAAGAAGCCAAGCTGGTCAAACGCTTATGGACAACGATGCAGGATCAATACAATAAACAAAATGAGGAAAAAAAGAGATGACCGTTTATTCCATAACGCCTCAATACCCGGTATTTACGGATTTAAACGGGCTGCCGCTTGAAAGCGGGTATATTAGGATCGGCGCGGTCAATGATAACCCGGCGGAAAATCCGGTAACGGTTTATTGGGATGAGGATCTTAAAATACCGATCGAGCAGCCTATAAGAACATTAGCGGGCGCGCCCAATAGAAACGGAAGTCCGGGTAATATTTATTATGACGGCAGCTATTCGATTTTAATTTCAGACAAAAACAACGAGCAGGTTTTTTATTCTCCCAACGGGCTGAAATACTACTTGGGAAGCCAATATTTCAGCAACAGAAACGCTTTGATAAATGGGGATTTTACAGCCGGTGCGCTCCGTTGGATCAATGTCGGGAATCTATCGATAGCGTATTCGGTTGATGCTCTTGGAACGGAAGAGTCGGCCTTAGCTCAAAATGCTTCTCAGTATATATATACATATCATACCATTGGAGTTCCGCCGGCTTTGGCCGCATCCGATTACCAGAGGATATCGCAAGAGATAGAAGACGTCGTTCGGTACCAGGGTTCCACGGTCACAGTCTCATTTGACGCCAACGTATCTGATACCGACAAATATAGTCATTTTGCCACATCTTTTACGCAGGATTTTGCCGGAGACGACACCAACGTTACGGGAATCGGGGCCAAAGTCCATACCCTTACGGAAAGTTTGGCCCACTACAGCTACCAGGTGGACATACCGTCCGTCGCCGGTAAAAAGATACCCCAGCCGGTGGTGCCGCCGCTACCGGTCAGTATGTCCAAATACGGGCTGATATTCAATCTATGGTTGGCCGCCGGAAGCGATTACGACGACCAAACCGCCGCTTTAAGCCAATATTCATTCTCAGACGTCAATTTACGTATTACAAATATACAAGTTATCCCCGGTAACAATGATCTGGCGTATGAGCACTTGAATATCGATCAGACAAACCGGTTGACCGAACGCTACTACGAGTCTACTCTAGGAACCCAGGCCGGACATGTCGTTTATATTGCTCCGGGCGTATCCACCACTATCCCCGGCTTTCGATTCAGAACTGAGAAAAGATTGGCGTCTCCCACCGCACAAGTTTATTCTTACAGTGGTAATGTGGCCGGTAAAGTATATTTGGACGGTACGGGGAATATCGACGTGGCTAGTATCAACGATGTCGGAAGCAACGGGGCCGGGAGTATTACGCTGGCGGTCCCGACGGTCGCCGGAGGGGTCTACAGATATCATTGGAGCTGTGATGCCGAATACACAACCGTATAGCATATTTCCGGGATATCGCCTTTTCAGCGGGATCGATGACGGTTATCTTTATCTGGGAAAAGAACATAAAAATCCCATAGCCGATCCTATCGATGTCTTTTGGGATCAGGAAATGCTATATCCGGCCGCCCAGCCGATCCGGGTTTTAAACGGATCGGTTTTAAATAATGGTATCCCGGCCGCCTTATATCTTGCTGTAAATTGTTCCTTGTTTATTTTAGATTCAAGGGGCGAAATACTGCTTTCATCAACATCTGCGAATACGGCCTTGTTATCCGATCAATATATTTCATTTCCGAACAGTATTATTAACGGCGATTTCAATAAAAAAATAGTATTCCAGAGTTGGATTGAATATGGAAATAAAATGTCGATTAACAGTTTAAATGGTTATCTGGGAGTTGACGATCCGCCTGTTACCGATTACGTGCCTTCCTACGGAGCTCAATTTTATATACAAAGTTATCAAGAAGATGACGATGCTTACGCAATTGTTTATCAACCGATCGAAAACGTTTTTACGACGGCCGATAGGGACATTACGGTAAAATTTTATGCTAAAAACCGCAACGGAGTAACCGGCGTTCACGTTATCGCCACTTCTTTTACACAGTATTTCGGCGGGCTTTATGATGCCGTTACCGGAATAGCGCCTGCCATTCATTTTATCCATGACGATTTCGACGAATATGTGATTAATGCCCATATACCACCGATAATAGACAAAAGTATTAGGGGTTACAATGCCTATCGAACCGCACTTTTATTTAATATCTGGTTAGGGGCCGGAAGCGATTACAACGAAATAAACGGCGGGTTAAATACCTATACGAAGGAAAGAAATAACGGTCTAATCATAACGGATATCCAATTTGTTTTCGGAAATAAGGCCTATAGGTTTGAAAGATTGAACCCGGGCTTAACCCGAAGCACCGGTGAAAGATATTATGAATCTACATATGTGAACCATGTTTTTTCCGGCTATGACAATACCAACAATTACCAGACTTATATTGCTCCGTCCGTTTCAAATTTCATACCGGGTTTTCGATTTAGAACAAATAAATTAGGGGCAGCGCCGGTAATCACAATCTACAGTACAAACAGCAACACCGCCGATACGGTTTATCACAGCGGCGTGGGAGACGTAGCCGTTACGGCTCTAAATCATACCGGGACGTCGGGCGTGGGCAGCATTTCGCTTGGAACACCGACCGTTGCCGGAGGGATATACAAATATCATTGGCTTTGCTACGATAATCTATATTTATAAAAGGGAAAAACCATGAGCCTAAAAACCGTGGCGCCATATGCAACTAAGGATCTATCCGTTCCGATCGGACAAAAGATCGCCATATCGACCAACGGCGGCGATAATGTCACCATATGGTATCAGACAGACGCCGGGGTCAGCCCGGTCGGCTGGTACGTTCATGATGTTATAACAAATGAAGCGGTATTGCTGGGGACGTTTTCGGGGGTCCAGGGGGTCAGGATCGAAACGCAATCGAGCCCGGCATTATATAATATCGGCGTATCTCCGACGATAGGTGTAGGCGACGCTTCCACTTTAAACGGCTATACCCAGGACGCTACCGCTACGGCGGATACAATCGTTTTGAGGGACCCCAACGCGGATATACAGGCCAATGCTTTTGAATCGACGGTAGCTACCGGTACGGCGCCCCTGACGGTGGCATCGATTACTAAAGTGGCCAACCTTAACGCCGA
>Ga0315534_1002086_pt1 | contig 13693 bp, 7 predicted proteins | sample SalMarSW160240MG_FD_203094 | JGI IMG/M metagenome (GOLD analysis project Ga0315534, IMG submission 203094) | Salt marsh sediment microbial communities from the Plum Island Ecosystem LTER, Massachusetts, United States - Salt Marsh Sediment SW1602-40 ... | reverse complement strand
TTTGGACAGGGCCACTTCCCAGGAGTCCCCCGGGGCGCTCTGGCGCTGCCCGGTCCATTTTTCCAACAGTTTGACCGCCACCAGACCACCGTTCTGCTTGGTTCTCAGACCACACAGGATGGCCTGTCGAATGATCTCGGGATCTTCGGGTCGTCGGTCGACCTCAGACAGACTGCGAAGCACCTCCAACGCCGCCACGCCGTCCAGAATCGGCAACGCCTGCACCAGGACGGGCCAATTCAGCCCGTCGGGCTGCTGCGCTAGGCCCATGGCCACGGCCTCGCGCCGCGCGGGCTGGCGGTCGTAGAGATCCCGCAGGTAAAGCATGGCCTGTTTGTCACGGCTGCGTCCGAGCACCGCGACAATCCCCACGCGCAAGCGATCGATGGCGTCCCCTTCGAGCCCCACCAGGCGGCGGTCGAGGGTCTTGACCTGGCGCAGCACGGCCTTGCCTGGATTTGGCGGAAGTTTGGCCAAGACCGCCAGCGCCGCCGAAGGCCATTCGGCGCCGCCTGCCAGAACCGATTCCTGCTGCCGGATCGTGAGGCTGGCTGCCAGGTCCTTGGCGGCGAAGTCCACGTAGCCTTTGAGGCTGTTGCCCCCCTCGGCCTCACGGGCTTTTTCCAGAAAGGCGAAAAGCTGAAGCTTATGCTGCGAAGTCAGAACGTCCTGGTAGCGGGGCAGCAACAAGGCAACGTGCAGTTTTTCAGACATGGGCTGGTTGCTCTCGAGCTGCTCCATCATTCGACGAACCACCGTTGGATCCTTCAAGAAAACGAGCAACTTGACGAGTTCGCGGTTCATTTTCACGTCGCGCGCCGGATATTCGTTTGCCAGTTGCCTGCTCAGTCTCGAAAAATCTTCGGGCGGCATTTTGCCTCGGATGAAAGCCAATTCGACAACGCGCAGCAGATCGATGAAGTCCGTGTCGGAGAGGTATCCCGGAGGGTAGTTCGGATCTTGGACATCACCGGCCAGCATCCGCTGGCAGCGTTCCAGAATCTGGCGGGCGTCGGTCGGATCGGGTTGCACGGTCAGCAACGCCACCGCACCTTGCAGAAAGACGCGTGTGAACTTCGTTCCCAGCACGCTTCCCTTCCACTGATCGACGGGCAAAGCTTCCAGCGCGCGTCGTGCGGCAAAGGCGACATGGCGATCGGGATCCTTGAGCAGTTCGATCAGCTTTTCGGGCGGAGCGGCATACTGGAAGCGGACCAGGGACGCGCAGACTTCGCGCCGCACCCGGGGCGACGGATCGCCCAGCAATTTGACCAGTCGCCGCGATGTGAATTCATTGCCTTCCATGCCCATTAATTGGACGACTTTGGCCCGCACGGCGGGATGCTCGTCGTCGGTCAAATCCAGCAGCATGGGCAGCGAAGCGGAGGGACCAAGCAAGTGCATCAATTGGAGCGCGCGCACTCGATCGGCCACGTCGCGAGTGGTGTCCCTGGCGATCGCCTCGAGTTGCGGTTGCCACTGGTCGCCCAGCGCGTGCTGGACGCGAGCAATCCGCTGCCGCGACCACGCCGCGCGCAATTGCGGCTGCCGGATGGCTTTTTCAATGCCCGTGCCCAGGTCCGTCGCCGTGGGCGGTACGGTGCCGCCCCACACCACCCGGTAAATACCGCCGGACGTCCCGCGCCCGCCGGTGCAGAAATACAGCCAGCCGTCGGGACCCACGACCAGGTCCGTCACGTTCAACGGACGGCCCTCCACGAACGGAACCGCCTGCACATCATACGCCGCGCCGCTGGCCCGCATGCGGACCACCCAAATTCGGCCCCGTGCCCAGTCGCCGATAAACAGTGTGTTGTGGTAGCGGACCGGATACATGAAGTGATTGTAGAAGACCATGCCGGTCGGCGATCCAGGTCCCAGATTCTTCAGGGCGGGCAGGCTGTCGAAAAAATATTCCGGCCACTTCGCCCAGCCGCTGCGCCAACCGAATTCAGCGCCCGGGATCACGAGATTGATGCGCGTGGGGCGATACCACGGCGCGCCGATATCCCATTCCATGTCGGCATCCGCCGTGAACAGGTCACCGCCCCGGTTGAATCCTACGTCGTATGGATTGCGCAAACCGCCGGCCACCACCTCCACAAAGCTGCCCGTCGAGTCGGTCCGCAGGATGGTTCCGGCCGGCGCCTTCAGTCCCGAGGCATGGCCGCCTGGATCCTCGTACCGGGGCCGGTTCAAATCGCCTTCGTAGCTGTCGTGATAGGGGCTGGCCGAAGCATAGCTTCCGTCCAGTTGCGCATGGTTGCCCACGACGATGTAGATCAGACCGTCCGGTCCCAGCTCGATCGCGTGAGGACCATGCTCCTTGGCCGATGCTTTGAATCGGACAATCGATTCCACCCCGTCGGCCTGGCCGTCCCGGTTCCGGTCGGGCAACCGGTAGACGCCCGGCCCCTGAGAACCTTCGCCCACGGCATACACGTCGCCGTTCAGCGCGAGGATTCCCTGGCAATTGCGCACGTCATTGGAAAACTCCTGCACCGACTCGTGGATGCCATCGCGGTTGTTGTCGGTGGCCAGGATCAGCGGACCGTCCTCGCGCGACGCCAGGATCTGACCGAATTCATTGAAGGTCATGGCAATCAACGAACCCGTCTCCTCGGGCGACAATACCCATTCCACGGAGAAATCGGGCGGCGTACGAAACCGGCCGAACTGGCTGGCCGGCTGGACGTCGTCACCCCATGGCTGCGCCTCACCCAAGGAGCCCAAATCCCGCGCGGGCGACCAGTCCTTGTCATCAAAGTCCGGCATCGTCCAATGCGCTGTCTTGACCGCGTGCGTCAACCAGCTGGTGTCGGACGGGTAAGCGATGTGGGTGTTTCCCTTTTGCTTGACGACGATCCGCGCCACCAGCCCGGCCGCCGCATCGTGCATGTTGACCACGTGTACGGCAATCACGTTGCGGCCGGCGGACAGAAAAGGCGTGATGTCGAATTCATCCAGGCGGCGCCAGTTCTCGCCGACGCCGATCTGCTGACCATTGACGAACAACGTATAGCGATCGTCGCCGGTAATGTGGATCGATCCCTGTTCCGGTTCCCCCATGGTAAACGTCTTGCGGAAGTAACATTCCACCGACTCGGCCGCCCCCGCCGCGGGCGCCGGACACCAGATCCACCGGGCGTCTTCCAGAATATCGGCCGCGTTAAGCGGCCCGGCGACCAGCCACGCAGCAAGTGCAACTCCTGCCAGAAGACTGTATTGTCCGAGCGCCTTGCAACCCATTGTGCTTCCCTCATCCCTCAATAGCGTGCGTCAATCTGGCGAGCGGACCAGCTGGTTCGGGTTCCGGCTCGCACACCCGTGGCTCACCGACCGGGCAGGCAAAATAGGGCGGTAAGGTACTCAAAGCGCCCATCCGGGGCAACACAAGATGCAAAAACTTTCCGCACCCGCCGCCCACCCGGTCGGCCGCTTGGCGTGAACCACGACCAGGGGGCCGCTGTTTGCTAGCATCTACGGGCACGCGCCGGGCTCGGCGGGGTCGCCGTGGCCAATCCAATCCTGCCCGGACCCGGGCCCGGACCGGGGCGTGGAACGGGGCCGTCCGCCGTGATAAGCTGCCCGGAATTCCCGAGAGTGCCTCGCGCATCGGCACTCCTGTCCGAACAGCCCGGCAACCTGAATCTCCGCCCATGGCGCACATCAACGAACATTACTTGAAACTGCAGGCGGGTTATTTGTTTCCCGAAATCGCGCGGCGCGTGGCGGAATTTGGCAAGACCCAACCCGATGCGGACATCATTCGCCTGGGGATCGGAGACGTGACATGTCCGCTGCCTGCGGCCATTGTGCAGGCCATGCATTGCGCGGTGGACGAGATGGGTGACGAGGACAACTTCCGCGGCTACGGGCCCGAGCAGGGATACCCGTTTCTTCGGCAAGCCATCTGCGGCGCCTACGCGGACCGGGGCCTGGAGATGGATACCGACGAGATTTTCGTTTCTGACGGGTCAAAATGCGATACGGGCAACATCCTGGATATTCTCAGTGACGACAATGTCGTGGCGATCCTGGACCCGGTGTATCCCGTGTATGTCGACACGAATGTGATGGCCGGCCGGACCGGATCGGCGGACGCCAACGGGCGTTACGCTGGGCTGCTGTACCTGCCCATCACCGCCGAGAACGGGTTCGTCGCTCCGTTACCAGACCGGCACGTCGACGTGATCTATCTGTGCTATCCCAACAACCCTACCGGCACGGTCGTCTCGCGGGAGAGGCTTGCCGCGTGGGTGGATTACGCGCGCGAGCACCAGGCATTGATTTTGTTCGACGCCGCGTACGAAGCCTACATACGCGACGACGATATCCCGCATTCGATCTACGAGATCGAAGGGGCACGCGAAGTGGCCATCGAATTCCGCAGCTTCAGCAAGGACGCCGGATTCACCGGGACGCGTTGCGCGTGGACGGTCGTTCCGCGCGTCGTGCAAGGCCGCACGGCCGACGAGCGGAGGGTCGCGGTGCACGACCTGTGGGCCCGCCGCCACGCGACACGATTCAACGGAGTATCCTACGTGGTGCAGCGCGGCGCCGCGGCTGCGTTTTCTCCTGAGGGCAAGCAGCAAATCGCCGAACGCGTGCAGTTTTATCTGGGCAACGCAGACCTGCTCCGCGCTGGTCTGCAGCGGGCCGGGATCACGGTGTACGGTGGTCGCAACGCGCCGTATGTGTGGCTTAAGACGCCCCGGTCGCTGAGCAGTTGGGCGTTCTTCGACCACTTGTTACAGACGTGTCACCTGGTGGGAACGCCGGGCAGCGGCTTCGGAGCCAGCGGCGAAGGCTATTTTCGCCTCAGCGCGTTCAACCACCGCGACCGGATCGACGAGGCCGTGCGGAGGATGGCCGCAGCGCTGGCGTGAGCGGCGCCGGTCAGGCCCGTCTGCGTCGCGCCCCTGCCACAATTGGTTCGCCGCCAACAATTGGCGTGATCCCCACTTTCCAGATACACTGAGATTTTGGGCGAAGGCCGCGCACGTCGGTTCGAGCTCCGGCGATCCTGGGCGCTCCGGCAAGTGGCTTTCGCCATGGCATCCCCGTCCAGGCAGGATCCGCATGAGTTGGACGTGTGTTTGCCGGAGACCGCCGGTAAGAGCACTGCCGCGGACCGGCCAACGTCCACCCAAGCACCCCTCTGGGTAGTGGATCGCGAGCGGCGCAGTACTCTTCATCAGCTTCTTTGGAGCCCGTCGATGCGACGTAGACGTCTTGGAACCGTGCGGCGTAAGGCGTTGGGGCGGACGTTGGGGATGGAGTCCCTGGAACCTCGAGTGGTCCTGGACGCCAGCGTGGCAGGTGGGGTCGTGGCGGGTGGGATCAACGCGTATGCGGATTTTCTCCAGGTTTCGGAAATCATGTACAATCCGCCCGACCCCTCGGCATCCGAAGTATCGGCCGGATTCAGCGACAACGACGATTTTGAATTCATGGAACTTTACAACTCCAGCGATTCCGTAACGCTGGATTTGAACAACGTCCGCATCGCTGATGTGTTTGCCGTGGACTTCAGTTTCACCGGCAGTGCGGTCACATCACTCGCGCCGGAGAGCTACGTACTGCTCGTGAAGAATCTTAATGCGTTTCGCGAGCGATACGGTACGGGATTGGACAGCCTGATCGCCGGGACCTACGTGGGATCACTGAACAATGGCGGTGAAGGGATTCGTGTCCTGGATCCGGGCGACCAGGAAATCCACAACTTCGCATACAGCGACAATCATCCGTGGCCGGTGACGCCCGATGGCCATGGGTTCTCACTGAACTTGCTGGACCCAGACAGCAACCCGGACCATGAGGACGATGACAGCTGGACCGGCGAAAGTCCCGTCAATGGTTCCCCCGGGGCCGCCAACGCGACGTCGGTTCCGACGATTATTCTGAACGAAGTCCTCGCGCACACGGATGCACCGCTGGTCGACCAGATCGAGCTGTACAACCCGACTGGATCGCCCGTCGACGTGGGGGGCTGGTACCTCTCGGATGATTCCGATCAGCCGCAGCTTTATGCCATACCCGCCGGCAGCATGATCTCCCAGAACGGGTACCTCGTTCTGGCGGAAGACAATGACGCCGATCCGCTGACGAATCCGGGACCCAATTACTTCGGCAGCCAGTTTTCGTTGAGCGCCGTGGGAGAAGAACTGTATCTGTTTTCCGGCGACGGCAGTGCGTTGACAGGCTACGATGAAAGTATCCGCTTCGGGGCATCCCTCAACGGCGAATCGATGGGGCGGTGGCCCAACGGTGAAGGCCGCATTTTCCCGATGGTGATCAACACCCTCGGAAGTGCCAACAGCCAGATCCGTATTGGCGACGTCGTGATCACCGAGATCATGTACAACGCTCCCGATCCCGGTGGTGGGGTGGATCCGAACCTGCTGGAGTTTCTTGAGATCCAGAACACGTCTAACGAGACGCTCGATCTGTCGACCTGGGAAGTCAATGGCATCGGTTATGAATTCCCGGCCGGCGTCATGATCGGTCCCGGCGAAGTGCGCGTGTTGCTGCCGTTCGACCCGGCAACGGACGCGGCGGCCGTCACCGCGTTCAATGCGATCTACAGCGTCGACATCGCTGCGGACCCACAAACCTACCTGGGCCCCTATCCAGGTGCGCTGTCGGGTGGCGGCGAACGGATCACCGTGTTCAGCATCGACGAGCCGCCGGCCGGATCGATGGTCAAGCCGCTGATTTTCGAAGACGAAGCCGATTACGACGACGCTGCGCCTTGGCCCACCGGGGCCGACGGCGGCGGCGATTCGCTGCATCGGCTGTCCCCCAGCCAGTTCGGAAGCCTGGCAGAAGCCTGGTCGAGCACGATCCCGTCGCCCGGCGAGCACTCGTTCGGTACGCTGCTGGGCGACCTGGACACCGACGGCGACATCGACTTCGACGATATCGACGCCTTCGTGCTGGGCCTGGTCAATGCGACGCAATACGAGGCCCAGTTCGGCGTGTCGCCCGTGCTGCATGGAGACATGGATCAAGACGGTCTGTTCGATTTCGACGACATTCCCGGATTTGTCGATGTGCTGACGGGTCAACTGGCTGCGGCTGCCGACGCCGAACCGACGGACCGTCTGCCGCTGGCTCCGCTTAGCCCGGCCCACCGGCCCGCTGCTTCGGCAACCGGACAGCGCGCGCGGACCGGGCCGCTCGCGACCCCATCCCTGGCAGATCCCGACGCCCGGGATCGTTCCCTGGCCCGCACGTCGCAGACGTCGGCGGATCGCTTCCGCACCATACGCTGGTCAGCCTCCCCGGACGAAATCGATGCCGTGTGGACGGTCGACGAGGCCGACTGACGTTCAACGGGCCGCCGCCTGTCGGGGGGCCCCACGCTGAAGCGGCCCCGGTGGGCCGACCCCGCCAGCGGCAATTCCTCCGGGCCGAAACCGCGCGGGCATCGCACGTCATGGATTCGCTTACGCGGAAAAAATTTTGCCCGATCGAGTTGACATATGTACAGTATATCGTTACAAAAGGAGTCGCTGGTGGTGAAACCGGTACCGACCACCCCCAGTCGAGTCCCCGGCGATGCCGGCGGATTCGATTCCGATGGGTTTGACGGGCGCACCAAGCCGGTCAACGACGTGACCGCCCACCGGTGCGTGCGGAACTGTACCTGCTTTACGGAGGAAGAATCATGCGCAAATGGATTATCGTATCGCTGGTCGTCGGTATCGGCCTGGCATTTGCCTGCCACGACATCGAGGCAGCCAAGGCCCGCAAGAAGGTGGATCGAAAGTCCAAATCGGTTCCGGCCCGGGCGGTCAGTACCCGGCTGCCCCGCTACTTTGGACAATTGGATCTGGACGAGCAACAGAGGGACGAGGTATATGCGATCCAGGCCGACTATGGGGAGCAGATCGAGAAACTGCGCGAGCAACTGGCCGACGTCCAACAGCAGCGGGACGAGGATCTGCAGGATGTCTTGACGCCGGCTCAGCGCAAGGAATTCAGCAAGCTGATCGATAAGACGGGATCCCGGAAGACGTCAGCCGAAAAGTCCGGCACATCCAAAACGCCCCGTCGGAAGCGCAAGAAGGCGGCCCCGCAATCGACGTGATCGGTGACCGTCCAGGCAGGGCCGAGCGCCCCCGGCCGGAGCGTTTGCGTCGTCGGGGAGACGGTTGGATGCCAACCGGGCCGACACGCGGTGCTGGCGAAATTGCGGTCCACGGCAGGTTCCGAACGGCACAGTGGTCCGTGACCGAAGCGTGCTCCCCCACTTCACGCGACGCTGTCCGCCGCGAGGAGCGGTGCCGACCGCAACCGGAGCCGGCGCACGACGCATCTTGAGTGGGCGCAGAGCCCTGCCTGGCGGCGGTCTTCGGGCCGAGCGTCGGAGTACCTGCGGTAACGTTCGTGCGACGTGTTATCCGGCCTGTAACCATCGGTCCAGCAAGCCGTCCGCATCATCGACACGATTGATCAGCCGCGTTACCCAGAGCGAGTCGAGTATGCCGACCGAGTCGACGAGCGTTGGGTCAAAACACGCAAGGATATGTTTGGCAACGCGCCGGTGATCATCGGCATGGGGGCTGTGCCCGAGGCGTCGGTTCTGAAATGCCAGCCGCAGGGATTGAAGTGTCAACTCCCACGCTTCGCGAGAACGTCCCAATTGACCATGACGACGAATGTCTACGGCGAAGTCCCTGGCGCGATCCGGTTCGAATGCGTATCGGGCATCGCCAAAGCGGACCACAAGAAATCCGATCAATAGGTCCGTCCACCGTTCCACGCGGCTCCGGAAGCGCATCAGTTCTACAGCCTCTTGCTGAATGCTGGATGTCGCATATCCATCGTGATGCAACACTTGCACTGTTTCGTCGATTGCTTGCCGGGCGAGGTCGCGGTGGCTTGCGAAGATACCGTGGCAGGGGGTGAAAACGTTCTCGCGGTGTGCTGCATCGGAGCCTGCCATCACGCATGTCCACACACGCGTCAGCAGCTCAGTCGCAAACAGATCGTGGATCACGCGCAGGGACCGCAGGTCGATGTCTGTCGATGTCGCAGGGCATTCGGAACCGGCACGCCTGCGGTGTGCCGAGAGACACGCTGCCCAAGTTTCGAGGCGATCGCGGGACGCATGCCAGTACCCGCTGAGCGACGATGCTGAAAGACGTTGGCGATCGGTAACAAGGGCGGTGGCTTGGGTCGCCACCACTCCGGCAACTTCGACGGTATCGTTGGCGTGCATGGCAGGAATGCCGGCGGCAGAACACTTGGAGAGATCCGGGATGCCTTGACACGATGCGGAGGGCACCCGCCATACGGTCCGGGCGCCGCGACGGCAGATCGACGAATGGCCCCCCGGCACCAACGACGCCAAAACCACGTCAAGGGCGGCCGGTGGGAGCCCGAGGGGACATGGGCTCCCACCCACCGTCTTGGCTTTGGAGAAGACAGCCGCAGCGCGTGCAAAGCGGGTGCCGCCGGTCGGGTTTCAAACCGCCCCAGCCCGCAGTTTTCTGCTCAAATCCCGTCGTAGCCGGAGGTTATGTGGCGTGTCTGGAGAGGCGGGCATGGGAGGGCGATTCGGCACGCCCTGTGGAAAAAGATCAACCGTCGGTGGCCCGCGCTGATCCTGTGCATCATGGATCCAGCGGACCCGCCACAGGTGGCGGGGAGCCCTGCGGCAACGCGACGGACGCCATCAGGGGTCGAGCCTCGCTGCTGCCGATGACCGCATCCTCGCGGTGACTGCCGGCGGCAACGATTCCATGATCGTTGTAGAAAATGTGGTCGTTCACGCCTACCTTGCAGGCGCGCGTGTAACGGACGTGGCCATCTTCGTACAGCACATTCTGGCCGCAGCCTTCGTGATTGAGACTGTGAATCCCGTCCGGCAGCCAGCACGGCGCGTCGGACATGATGGGATACGTCGGGCGACCGGATACCCTGGTACAGCAATACCTCCCATCGTCGACGTAATGGAGCGTGAACCCGAAAGCTCCACCCATCGACCGCTGATACTGCACGCGCTGCGCGGGGCTGGCGGAAATGTATTCGTGCCGCGTCGGGATGTAGCTGTGCCCGTCGCCCCTTCTCGTCGGGGCGCCGGGACACTGGTTCCATGCGGAGCCCGAAATGTAGCCCCCCTCCTGCAGCTGCAATGCGTAAATGCCCGCGGTGGCGTCGGCCGGGATCGCGGGCAGGTACCCCCGATTGTGCTCGGTATACTGGGCCATGGCCAGGGCGATGCGCCGCAGATTATTCTGGCACGCCAGGCGCCGCGCGGTCTGCCTGCTGTGTTGCAAGGCGGGGAACACGAGCATCGCGGCTGCCGCCACCATGCCCGTCGCGACAAGGAGGTCGGCTGCCGTGCCTCGACGCGCCGCCGACACATGGGAACCGGGATCGCACGCGTGCCCAGCGGGCCTTGCGTGACGTCCCGCTCCTTCCTCTCGGGCCTCGTGCTCCAACACCATGCGACACGTCCGGTCCGCCAATCCGGCCGGTAGCGGGATGGGGCCGTCCGCCACGTACAACGGTTCGACGCTTTCACTGAACAGCTCAAGTTCGCGTTGCAGATCGGGATCTTGTTCGAGCCGCTCTTCCAGCTGTTGCCGTTCGTGCGGTTCCAGCGCGTCGAGCAAATAGCCGATCAATTGATCGCGCATCGCCTTGATCTACTCCAGGGGGTTGTCGTCGGTCCACGCATCGTACAATCGGCTGATGGCCGAATGCATCCGGCTTTTGACCGTTCCCACCGGGACGGACAGCGTGTCTGCCACCTCGCGATACTTCAAGCCCTGGAAATAAACCAGATTGACGACCGCGCGAAGCGATTCGGGCAGCCGGCAAATGGACTGCTGCACCCATTGGCGCGCCTCGTACTGCTCCAACCGCGCCGCCGGACCCGGCTCGCGCTGCACAACCAAATCGAGCAGCGTTCCCAAATCGTTGTTGTCATTCTGCCCGGTTCGATCCAGACTGATCACCCGATGGCGGCGATTGCGTCGTTGGGCGTCAATCGCCTTGTGGGTAGCGATCGCATACAACCAGGGGCGCACCTTCCGGCCCTCGGTAAATTGATCGTGCTTCAGATGCACCTGCAAGAAGGTCGCTTGGAACGTGTCCTCGGCCATGCTGGCGTCACCCAAAAACCGGTACAGATAACTGTAAAGTTCTCGTTCGTATCGACGAACCAGTTCGCTGAAGAACCGGCTGTCGCCGTGTTCCTGATAGCCGGCAAGCAGCTGTTCATCGGTCCACGCGCGATGATCCGCGGGCGTGCGGTTTGTGGACGGTCGGATTTCCTTATGCGTCTTAATCATATTTACGAACCACATGCAGCAAGGTTCGACGGCAGTACCGGGAAACAATCCATTTTCCCGGCCCGTCAGTCGCGACCCCCAGCCGCTCCCGCATTGCACGTATTGTCTATCCCTGGGGCGCTGGTTAGGCAGCCGCCATGCCGCCGGACCGTGCCCGGTCTGGTATTGCACGCGCCACCACTAGAAACCCTATAAAGCAACTGACGTGCCAACCCGGCAAATTAGCACCCGGGATGGCGTTGTGCCGGCTTCACTAAGTCGATATAAAGTTACCCTTTACGAGGCGAGACAGGCCCGGCGCCTCAACACGCTCGCAGGCCCTGGCTGTTTGAAGATCCTGCCATCCACGGCGGAAATCGCTACATTTGGCGGCAGGCCGCATGGCCGCGGTTGCCAGCACTCCCAAAATGAGACGACCCGTTCGGCGGCGAAGCGCCGAACGGGTCTCGTGAGAGTCACAGCAACCCAATCCGCATGGACCGACACAATCGGTGTCATTTGGGGAATGCTCCGACAGCATTCCCCTGGATGCGGCCATCCGGTGGATCAAGCATATCAGCCCCTCCCTCTTTGCCTGTGAGAATGTTTGCCAACCACCGCGGCCAACGGCCAAACTCTAGGCTTATACCCGGCGATCGCGACATGTGCCAATCTCCGGTGGTCAGACATGGCAATTTTGTGACACAAAATCTCGACGGCATGACACCTGTATGATTCGGGCAATCTATTCAGAGGTACGCCATTGACCGAACGACTCCCGTCCGACGACGCCCCACCCGCCGCTGCGTCGCCCCATGCCGACACCATTGAAACGCAGGAGTTGACATCCGCCGAGTTGGCTGAGGCGCGTCGTTACGGGCGCAAGAAATTGATCTGCGGACTCGCCGATCAGTTTCTGGACATCGTATATCTGGCAATCGCCGCCATCGCGCTGGCCCGGCCACTCGATCAATGGTTGTTCGAACAACCGTTGCTCGGCCGCATCGCTTCCCTGCGATTGATGGCGCTGGTGAGCGTGATCGTATTGCTGCACGTCTGCGTATCGTTCCCGCTTTCCTTGTACGCTGGGCATGTACTGGAACACCGCTTCGGCCTGAGCAAGCAGTCCTTTCCGCGCTGGCTGTGGCGCTATGCCAAACGCAACGGGCTGGCATGGGGATTCTCCGTCGCCATGATGCTCGGCCTGTTCTGGGTGATCTGGCTGACCGGTCCCTGGTGGTGGCTGGTTGCGGCGGCGGTCTTTCTGCTTGTCAGCGTTGTCCTGGGACAGCTGGCGCCGATCCTGATTCTGCCTTTGTTTCACAAGGTCGAGCCGTTGGAGCCCGATGAATTGACCGAGCGTCTTCGGCAACTGGCGGACGGCACGGGATTGTCCATCTCTGGCATCTACCGGTTGGTGCTGAGTGACGAAACCACCAAGGCCAATGCCATGCTGGCCGGGCTGGGGCGCACGCGCCGGGTACTTCTGGGGGACACGCTGCTTAGCAAGTTCACGTCCGACGAAATCGCGGTGGTGTTCGCTCATGAGATCGGGCACCACGTGCACCGTCACATTCCCAAGATGTTGCTGGCTGGTACCATCTACAGCATCGGAGGGTTCTGGATCTGCAGCGGCGTACTGAAAACAGCGACAGCCCCGCACGCTCTGTATGATCTGCCGGTCTCCGCCGCGCCGCTCGTCATGCTGACGCTCACCGTGCTTTCGATACTGTTGGAACCGTTGCAGAATACGATTAGCCGTCACTACGAGCGGCAGAGCGACCGCTATGCCGTGCAGCGAACGGGACTTGCCGGCGCCTACCGGTCCGCATTCCGAAAACTGGCTCGAATCAACAAAGAGGACCCTTCGCCCCACCGGCTGGAAGTGGTTCTGCTGCACAGCCATCCACCCATCGCGGAGCGGCTGGCCATGGTCGACGACGGCGACGAAGCTGCTTAACGAGAGCGGCCACGCATTTTGGTGGGGCGCAAGAATTTGCCACGCAAAGCGTGTAGGCCGAGCAGGCCGATCACCATGAGGATGCCGGTGGAGGAAGGTTCGGGCACGGCTTTCGACCACGCGTGGGCCGACGCCGACAGCAAATTGACAAACGGATCGATGTCGTCGAAGTCGAACCGGCCGTCTTCATTCATGTCGCCTTTGAGCGTCGCGGGAGCGCCAAATGTGGCTTCGTAGTCCGCCGGATCGGTCAGTCCCAGCACGAAAGCGTCTATGTCGTCGAAATCCACGGTACCGTCGCAATTCAAGTCGCCGAACTGCGGCAGCGCGAGCGTGTACAGCACGACATCATTGCCGTCGCCCCCGTGGTACTCGATAAACAATCCGAGGCTGTCGAACACGGCAACCAGATCGCCGTCGGATGGCAATCCGTCGAAGTTCCCCA